>JACCDQ010410129.1_pt1 | contig 10125 bp, 7 predicted proteins | sample 7446031 | NCBI WGS metagenome assembly JACCDQ01 (sample SAMN15323442, study PRJNA562643) | freshwater metagenome | isolation source: river surface water | place: USA:Blue River Watershed | collected 2017-08-17 | reverse complement strand
GATACCAAAAATTTGAAGTTTCACGCAAGTAAATAGGGGATTGCAGATTTTAGCCCACAAATTGCAGATTTTACTTTTCGAGTTAGCCCCAGTTTTACACCAATATTTTCTGCTGACATTTTGGCATACATCAACGGCTTGGAATCGTATTTGCAAAGTTCATTTCCATCAGTCGTCCTTGCATCAAGCTGCACTTATGTGCTTCGTGGCATAATTTGTGCAACGAGGAGCAAGCCTACAAAGACGGTATTTTAGTGTTTTAATTTTAATTTCTGACAAAATGACTATGCAAGAGAAAGGTAACATTTCCATCCATACCGAAAACATTTTCCCGATTATTAAAAAATTCTTGTATTCCGACCACGAAATCTTTTTGAGAGAATTGGTTTCTAATGCCGTTGATGCTTCTCAAAAACTCAAACGCTTGTCGGCTATCGGCGAATACAGCGAAGAATTGGGCGAATTGAAAGTGAAGGTGTCGTTCAATAAAGAGGAAAAAACGATTACGATTGCTGATGCTGGAATCGGTATGACTGCCGACGAAGTGAAAAAATACATTAACCAAATCGCCTTTTCGGGTGCAACCGAATTTGTTGAAAAGTACAAAGATAAAGGCGATGAAAAAGCCATTATCGGTCACTTTGGCTTAGGTTTCTACTCGGCATTTATGGTGGCCGAACGTGTCGATATTATTACTAAATCGTACCAAGCTGGTGCCACTGCCGTAAAATGGTCATGCGATGGTTCTACCGAATACGAACTCACCGAAGCCACTCGTGAAGGGAGAGGGACAGACATCATTTTGCACATTGCCGAAGACTCGGTAGAGTTTTTGGAAAGCTTCCGACTTAAACAAATTTTAGATAAATACTGCAAATTCTTGCCTGTCGAAATTGAGTTTGAAGAGGCAGTCATCAATAATCCAACGCCTATTTGGGCTAAATCGCCAAGCGAATTAACGGACGAAGATTACTTGAAATTCTACGAAGAGTTGTACCCAATGTCAGAAAAACCACTCTTCTGGATTCACCTCAATGTTGACTATCCTTTCAACTTGACCGGAATTTTATATTTCCCTAAAGTGAAAAATGAGCTACAGCTACAAAGAGAAAAAATCCAATTATACAGCCGTCAGGTGTTTATTACCGACGAAGTAAAAGACGTTGTTCCTGAATTTTTGATGCTTTTACACGGCGTAATTGATTCGCCAGATATTCCGCTCAACGTATCGAGAAGTTTCTTGCAGGCTGATTCGAATGTGAAGAAAATCAACAATTATATCACTCGTAAAGTCGCAGAAAAACTAGGTGATTTGTTCAAAAGCGATAGAGCAGCTTATGAAGAGAAGTTTGAAAACATTGGCTTGTTTGTGAAATATGGCATGATTTCGGACGAGAAATTCTACGACAAAGCCAAAGATTTCTGTTTGCTTCAAAGTCTTTCGGGCAAATATTACACATTCAACGAATACGCCGAGTTTGCTCAGGAAAACCAAAAAGACAAAGACGACAATGTAGTATATCTGTATGCAAGTGATACCAAAGGACAAGACGGCTACATTCAATCGGCAACCAAACGGGGCTACGATGTGTTGAAATTAGACCAAGTATTAGATGGCCATTTCATCAATATGTTGGAAAGTAAGTTTGTCAAAACTTCTATCAAACGAGTAGATGCCGATACCATCGAAAAACTTATTGATAAAGGAATCAATCTCGAAGCGGTTTTGTCAGATACAGAAAAAGAACAATTAAAAACGGTGTTTGAAAATGTTATCAACGACAAATCGAGAGTCGTACAAATTGAGGCGATGCCTGTGGACGAACTTCCGGCCATTGTTACGCAAAACGAATTTATGCGTCGCATGAGCGATATGTCGAAATTAGGTGGAGGAGCAGGAATGTTTGGTAATTTCCCTAGCAATTACACCATCGCTATCAACGCCAATCACCCAGCCATAGGTAAAATCCTTCAAACGAGCGATGAAATGACGCAACAGGCTTTAGCCAAACAAGTGTATGATTTGGCTCTTTTATCACAAAACTTGCTCACAGGAGCTGATTTGACGGCATTTATCCAAAGAACGGCTCAACATTTGTCGTAAAAGACTAAAGAATATCCCAACAAAAACGCCCAATCTTTAACCTAAAGATTGGGCGTTTTTGTTGGACTTTATATTTCTCTCTTTCCTTCGACAATAGTTCTTAATTCCTTGAGGTCTTCAAATGCTTCATAATTAAAACGTTCTTTTGCAAATTTATAATAATCTTTTAGTGGAAATTCTGTCAATTTGTTCGTTATCATTTTAGAGAAATCTTTCCCTTGATAATAGACTAGAAATTGTAAATTCTCAAAAAAATCATCATTGAACAAGTCAAGGTATCGGTTCAAAATAGAATCAAATTCCGCTTTTGTCCATTTTTGATGTGTTCTATCTATCACATTTTGAACTAAATTCCACCCATTTTCTTGACATATTTCCAGTTCTAAGCTTTCAGGCAAGTTTCCACTACCTTCACGCATCCAAGTTGTATCAAATGTATTTGCAAATCGCAATGCTCCTAACGTATGCCTTACAGCTTGGTAGTTTTTTAATTCCTTCGCTATTGTGATGAAAATATTTTTAACATCATCAGTCGTATGAAGTTGATATTTTTGGGACAAGCCCTTCGCTTTTAGAAATTCAAAAAACAGCGAGACATCTAGGAGATAATTTTCAATGGTGGTTCTGTAGCTGTAATATGTTTTTTTCCCATCAAAAAATAATTTTTCATATTGAGGCACTGGACAATCGAAATCCCTATCTCGGAAAAAAAGATGGTAGTCCGACTTTACAGTTCCTCTTTCTAAGTGTTCGATAATTGCATTTGCCCCTTTCTTTCCTCCTATTGGTTTAATGGTTACAAAATCACCTACTACTTTTTCAAGAATATCAAAATCATGACTCCCTTTCTTTCCCTCGCAATAAATTGTTATAATTCTTCCCATTATTGCAATCTAATTATTTGATTTTCAGATTCGTCAAACATTACTGACACATTATCAGAATGGGTTGTTAAAATAAACTGATTGTTTTTACCTAATTTAGGTAAAGCTCTAATAAATGCTTGTTGCAAAGGCGCGTGTAAGTGTAGTTCTACTTCATCAATAATAATAATTGAATTGTTGATATTATACCGTGCGAAGTCCATTAAGATAGGGAATATAGCTCTTTCACCAGCAGACATTTCCGACAGCTCATATTGCTGCTTACCATCTGTTAAGAAAAAATCAGGTGCTGTACTTTTTTCAAATAGGTCAAAACGGGGAGCAGAACCAACCAACTTTCTATCAGTAAAAATAGTAGCATACAATTTTGATAATTTTTCATAAAAATCAAATTCGCCTTTTTTAAGTGTTCTTCTTTTTTCGGTAATTGCTAAATGAAAACTGTATGCACTTGACAAAAAAGAGCGAATTGTGTCAATTTGCGGTGCTTCTTTGTTAAAAATATCATTTACATTGTAGGAAGTTCTCTGTTCTGTGTACCAATATATATTGCCTACTCCCTCAAACAATTCTGTTTTATCCATCTCGAAAGCCGTTAGCTTTTTGGCATATTGGTATCCTGAAAATTGAAAGAAATTGCCTCCACCTTTGCCTAGTACAATAGGCTTTTGCTTTTCATAGGAAAACGTTACTGTTACCTGCTTTTCTTTATTGGGGATTCCTAATTTATCTCCTAATTTATTTAACTTTTTTGCGTAGTCAATAGTAGTTTCTAGCTCTAACTCAGAGAACTCAATCGTAGCTTGTATATTCAAAGGCATTGAACCACTGTGTAGAAAACGGTACTCAAATCCAGCCCAATCAATTGATGAAACATGAAACCTATCTCGGGTTAAAGGTGCTATTATTGCAACAATTGCCTGCAACAAGGAAGATTTCCCCGTGCCATTATTGCCAACTATTAAAGTCAAATCATTCACTTCATTTTTTGAGTCTGTAAACGAAAATTCTTGTTTAGCAACGAACTTTTTATAATTATGAAGTTCTAACTTTTTAATTTTCATATACTTCTATATTAAGCAACTATCTTTAATCTGTAGAGTTGTTTAAATTTTTTTCAGTTAGCCTATAGAAATATCAACTTCAATTGAAATACATTTAAACAACTAATACAGATTACTAAAGCTTTTTTGATTAACACACATCAAAAACCACAAACCTATTTTAAGCCAAATTTCCTCTCAATACACATTCGTCACGGTCGGGACCAGTAGAAATGAAATTGATAGGTAAACCTAATTTTTCTTCTAAGAAAGCAATATACGCCGCTAATTCGGTAGGTAAATTTTCAAACGAGCGAATACCTGCCAATGACGTATTCCAGCCTTTGAGTGTTTCGTAAATAGGCTCAACTTTGGTATCGGTGATGTCGTAAGGCAATTGTTCTGTTACGGTGCCATCAGCCAAACGATAAGCTGTACAAATATTGATTTCTTCAAAAATATTCAATACGTCAACCTTCATCATAACCAACTGCGTAACGCCATTAATCATCATGGCATATTTTAAGGCAGGAAGGTCAATCCAACCACAACGACGAGCACGGCCTGTGGTAGAGCCAAACTCACGTCCTTCTTGACGCATACGCTCGCCCGTTTCGTCTAGCAATTCGGTTGGGAATGGCCCTGAACCTACACGGGTAGCATACGCTTTGAAGATACCAAACACTTCGCCAATATTTTTAGGAGCAACGCCCAAACCCGTACAAGCACCAGCCGTAACGGTATTAGAAGAAGTTACGAAAGGATACGAACCGAAATCCACATCGAGCAAAGAGCCTTGAGCTCCTTCTGCCAAAATGGTTTTACCAGCTTGTAAAGCGTCATTTACCGAATATTCAGAATCAACCAAGTTGAATTGCTTCATAAATTCTACGGCTTCAAAAAATTCTTGTTCGGCAGCCGTAAGGTCGTATTCAAACTGATATACATCCAAAATGCCCTTATGGCGAGCCACTAAAGCATCGTATTTAGCTTTGAAGTTTGGCGAAATCATATCACCTACCCGAAGTCCTTGACGAGAAATTTTGTCGGTATAAGTTGGGCCAATCCCTTTGAGCGTAGAGCCAATTTTGGCATCGCCTTTGGCTTTCTCATAAGCGGCATCCAACAAACGGTGTGAAGGAAGAATGATTGAAGCTTTTTTCGATACTTCAAGGTTTTTCATTACATCTAAGTCGAACTTAGCTAATAAACCTTCGATTTCTTTCTTGAAGATGATAGGGTCGAGTACGACACCATTACCGATGATGTTTTGTACTTCTTGACGGAAAATTCCAGAAGGAATTTGATGCAAAACATGCTTGAAACCATCAAATTCTAGCGTATGTCCTGCGTTCGGACCACCCTGAAAACGAGCAACTACTTGGTATTTGGGAGCTAAAACATCAACGATTTTACCTTTTCCTTCATCGCCCCATTGCAAACCCAACAATACATCTACTGCCATTTTTATTACTGTGTGAAACAGACTTTTGCCTGTATTTTTAGAGTTATGAATAATTACAGACCTGATTCGGACTGTGGTTCAAAATAAGTGACAAAGATAAGGAATCTTCAAAGAAAAAAACGGTAAGTAACTGGAAATTTGAGAAAAGTGCTAACAAGGAAGAAGGGTATCGTATTTTGAGGCGTAGCCATTTGTTAAATTACAAAACAGAAAGTCAGGCGTATAGGAACACGATAGCACTGCAAGACCCATAGATTTGCAGTGCTATCGGTATCAATGCCTATTCGTTATTGACAGATAATTGTTGCTGTAATGCCTTTTTATGCTCGCAGTCGGTTTTGGTACATGAGCCATAAAAAATCAGTGAATGGTGCATAACATTGAACTGCAACATTTCGCCTACCATCGACTGAATCGTTTGTACACGAGGGTCGCAAAATTCGGTTACGTGGTGACAATCGGTACAAATGAGGTGGTCGTGTTGGCGACGGCCATACGATTTTTCGTATTGGGCAATGTTTCTACCAAATTGGTGTTTGGCTACCAAATCACATTCAACCAGCACATCAAGCGTATTATAGACTGTGGCACGAGAAACCTGATATTTCTTGTTTTTCATCGAAATATATAGCTCTTCCACATCGAAATGGTCGTCTCGTGAGTAAATCTCTTCTAAAATAGCAAAACGCTCTGGCGTTTTTCTTAGACCTTTATTTTCTAAATATGCCGTAAATATTTTTTTTACAGACTCTAAATTGGCGTTCGATGGCATTGTATCAGTACTCTTGGGTGCGTTAAAACACGATTATGGCATTTTTTAAACACACCACGACATGAGAAGATTCATTTTTAGACTAAATCTATATAATCATACAAATTAACTGTATTTACTAGAAAAAATAAAATTTGTTTTTGGAAATTTAATGCTTTAGTGATGACGATGCCCTCAAAGCGTACTAAGCAAAAAGGCCAACAGCAAGATTGCCATTAGCCTTTTACTCCTACCACCCCAAACATTTTACTGTTCTACAGTTGGCGTTTGTACATGACGAAACTTTGAGGTACTTCCAAATATCCTGATTACCCAGCAGAAAAATGTGTAAACTGCCGTCGAAGAAAACAACGCATAAACCAACGATTTGTCAAGCATCACACCTTGACCCGATACCATCCGCAAATGTTCAGAAACGCTCTGAAGAATCCAAGCAAAATAAAGACCCGTGCCAATTAAAGCAATAATTTTTGAGTCTTGAGATGTTTTTAAAATCACACGAATGTTGTAAAGTATGTTTAAAAACATCAAAATAAGTAAGGGTACAGTTAAAAAGATATTCATGATAAAATTAGGTTATAGATTAGACAATTTGTTTATATACTTCACTAACAGTATTTTTCAGAAAAAAATTGCATCAATTGCGATAATTTACAGACAATTAACACTGTTTTTAACTTTTTTTAGGAAAAAACACAAATTTCGGGGTATTTTCTAAAAAAAGTTCAATTTTTTTCTATACTTACGAAAAAAACAGACTTTTGGTTTTTTTCTGGTTTTTTGTAAAAATACACATTTTTTTTCAAAAAAGCTTGCTGTTTGTAATCGTTTTGTAGCTTTTAAGCGAAAAAATCTTAATAAATTGTTTTTTCTGTTTTGAAGAATAAAATGATATTTTATATTTATAATACAATTTTCTATTCGTAACTAAATTACTTTTAGTACATTTTTAATCAGTGTATTACCCTAAAAAGCCACAAACTAAAACTTTATTCATTGTATGAGAAAAATCATATTTATTCTTTTTTTGATTATGATTACTTGGCAAAGCAATACTTTTGCCCAAAGTAAAAAATCAGAAGCTCCCAAGGAAAACCTTCTAATTGATGCCAAAAAATTAGAAAAATTACGCAAAGAAATCATCGAGGAAGTGGACAAAAAACAAAGCTTTTCTCAGCAAGTCAACGACATGATTTTCAGCTTTGCCGAACTAGGTTTTCAAGAAGTTGAGACCTCCAATTACCTCACCAATCTCTTAGCTAAAGAAGGTTTTACCATTCAAAAAGGCATTGCGGGCATTCCAACGGCTTGGGTGGCAACGTGGGGAAGCGGCAAACCGCTCATCGCCATTGGCTCCGACATCGACTGTATTCCGAAGGCTTCTCAAAAGCCTGGCGTTGCCTACCACGACCCTATTGTAGATGGTGCACCCGGACACGGCGAAGGGCATAATTCTGGTCAAGCCTTGAATCTCACGGCGGCTCTGGTACTCAAAAAAATCATGGAGCGAGAAAAACTTTCGGGAACGCTCATGCTCTGGCCCGGCGTTGCCGAAGAAGTGGTTGGAACAAAAGCCATTTATATCAGAGATGGGTATTTCAAAAATGTAGATGCTTGTATTTTTACGCACGTAGGCTCTAATTTAGGCGTAAATTGGGGCGACAACGGCGGAAATGGCTTGGTATCGGTTAAATTTAGCTTTGAAGGCGAAGCCGCCCATGCGGCTGGAGCTCCTTGGCGTGGCAAAAGTGCCTTGGATGCCGTAGAACTCATGAACATCGGTTGGAATTATAAAAGAGAACATTTGTATCCTTCGCAACGCTCGCATTATGTGATTGTTGACGGTGGCGACCAGCCCAATGTAGTGCCTTCTAAAGCCTCCGTTTGGTATTATTTTAGAGAAAGAACTTATCCCAAAATCAAAGAATTATACGACGCAGGCGTGACCATCGCCAAAGGTGCCGCCATGATGACAGGCACCACGATGAGCTACGAAGTATTGGGAAGTGCTTGGCCAGGGCATTTTAATAAGCCTATTGCCGAAAATGTATTTGAACACATCAAAAAAATAGGCTTACCACAATGGAGCGAAGCCGACCAAACGTTAGCCAAAGCAACGCAAAAAGAACTAAAATCGCCAGAACAAAATGGCTTGGCAATGAAAATAGATAGCACCATCGAGCCAGTGTTGGTGAGTATGGGTGGTGGCTCTGACGACATTGCCGACATTTCTTGGAACCTCCCTACCATTGTACTACGCTACCCCTCTAATATGCCCGGATTACCCGGCCACCATTGGGCAAATGCCATTTCGATGGCAACGCCCATTGCTCATAAAGGCATTACGGCTGGAGCAAAAGTAGAAGCACTTACCTTGCTTGATATGCTCGTAAAGCCCGATTTAATCAAAAATGCTTGGGATTATTACAAAAATGTACAAACCAAAGATGTGAAATACGAAGCACTCATTTCGGATAAAGACAAACCTGCCATTCACTTGAATAAGCAAATCATGGAGAAATTTAAACCTGATATGTCGAAATATTACTACGACCCAACGAAGTACAAAACCTACCTCGAACAACTTGGCATCAATTATCCGACTGTCAGAAAAGCTGAATAAACATAATAGAGCAAAGCCTTCGAGGCTTTGCTTTTTTTAGCTACATCCAATAAATATAAAATCCACTTTTGTACCTTTGCCCTTCCAACCATTAACGTTTGCATAGATAGTGAAAGTAACCATTCTCAGTACGTCCGATACAGGCGGAGGTGCAGCCATTGCCGCCAGCAGGCTACTCAATGCCTTGAATCATCAACAAGGTGATGCCACGTTGTTGGTACAAGAAAAAAGAACGACCAACTCGGCGGTTGTATCCATTGTAAGCAACTGGTTTCAACAAAAATGGGCATTTTTGCGTTTTGCACTCGACCGCCTTCAGTTTGTAAGATACGAAAAAGATAAACAAGTGCGTTTTAGCTTCTCTCAAGCAAAAATCGGTATTGATATTAGTCAAAATCCTTTGATTCAAAAAAGCGATATTCTCCATTTGCATTGGATAAATTTTGGCTTTCTTTCGCTCGATGCTATCCAAAAACTTATCGAAACGCAAAAGCCCATTGTTTGGACTTTGCACGATATGTGGCTTTTTACGGGTGGTTGCCATTATTCAAGAAATTGCTATAATTACCAACAAAGTTGTGGAAATTGCAGCGAATTTCTGAAAAGCCCATCCCCTACCGATTTGTCGAACCAAATTTGGCAAAGCAAGAAAAAACTACTCCAAAATGCCAATATCACCATCGTTTCTTGTAGTAATTGGTTGGCTGAAAAAGCAAAGACGAGTGCGTTGTTAGCAGGCAAAAAAAATGTTTCGATTCCAAATCCAATTGATACGTCAGTTTTTAAACCAACCACAAAGTCAATCGCTCAACAACATTTTCAATTAGATACCAATAAGCGTTATATACTTTTTGCCGCTGCTAAAATCAGTGATATTCGGAAAGGATTTGCTTATTTTAAAGAAGCTTTAGATATTTTAACAAAAGAGTATTCCGTTGATAATAAAGCAGTTGAGTTAATTATTTTCGGACAAACCCAAGCCAGTGATTTTGAAAATTTACCTTTTAAAGTAAATGCTTTGGGCAAGCTTTCCGACTTAACCACCATTGCTTTGGCGTACTCGGCGGCTTCGGTGTTTGTGATTTCGTCTTTAGAAGATAATTTGCCCAATACCATTATGGAATCTTTTGCTTGCGGAACGCCCGTGGTTGGCTTTGAAACGGGGGGCATTCCTGAAATGATTGAGCATCAACAAAATGGCTATTTAGCTCCTTTCAAATCGGCCGAAGGACTG
>JACCDQ011858735.1_pt1 | contig 10126 bp, 7 predicted proteins | sample 7446031 | NCBI WGS metagenome assembly JACCDQ01 (sample SAMN15323442, study PRJNA562643) | freshwater metagenome | isolation source: river surface water | place: USA:Blue River Watershed | collected 2017-08-17 | reverse complement strand
GACAAAGTCATAGCTTTCGATCTTGTCGATGCCGATCCGGTGCTTGACCGTGACCGGGATGTCCACCTTGTCACGCATGGCCTTGACGCCATCGGCCACCAGGCCGGGCTCGTTCATCAGGCAGGCGCCGAAGGCGCCGCGCTGGACCCGGTCGCTCGGGCAGCCGCAGTTGAGGTTGATCTCGTCATAGCCCCAGTCCTGTCCCATGCTGGCGCACAGCGCCAGATCGGCCGGATCGCTGCCGCCGAGCTGCAGCGCCAGCGGATGCTCGGTCTCGTCGAAGCGCAGGTGGCGCCGCGGATCGCCATGGGTGAGCGCGCCGGTCGTGACCATCTCGGTGTAGAGCCGGGTCTCCTTCGTGATCAGGCGGTGCAGGTAGCGGCAATGCTTGTCGCTCCAGTCGAGCATCGGCGCGACTGAAGTAGTCCACAAGCCCCTTTTGCCCCTGGAATCAGCGTTTTCTCTCTGTGGTGACATGCTGTTGATGGTTTTATTCTCGGACATTTCAGCTCTATTCTCGGACATTTAGCACCCCCGAGTGCTACAGTGAGTGCTACAGATCAAAACCTTTAGCACTCATGGGAACCATCACACAGCGCAAAAGGGCGGATGGCTCATCCGTCTTCACCGCGCAGATCCGGCTCAAGAAGGACAGCATTGTCGTTCACTCGGAATCGCAGAGCTTCAGTAAGAAAGCCTTAGCTACCGAATGGATGCGTCGCCGCGAGGCTGACTTACAGGGCAGGCGCGCGCGCGGGGAGGCTTACAGCTCCAAGATGACGGTGGCCGATCTGATCGATGACTACCGAAAGTCATCTAAGAGCATCACCGAATGGGGGCGCACCAAGTCCTCGGACATCAAGCGCCTGCAGGCATGCGGCCTAGCCGAGATGCAAGCGGACAAGATCACGGCGCTCGACATCATAAAGTTCGTCAACGCGCGCCGCCTGGTGGATGGGGCTGGCCCAGCCACCGCACTGAACGATGTCATCTGGTTGCGCCAGGTGTTCCTGTCGGCCGTCACCCGGCACAACCTCACAGGCCCACTGACAGCTGTCGATGCGGCTAAGGCCGACTTGCTGCAGGGTCGCGTCATCTCCAAACCTAGGCAGCGCATCCGCAGACTAACGAATCAGGAGGAGCGGGCAATCCTGAATCGCTACGCCACGACAGACCAGCGCGCCGAGATCCCAATGGGCGACATCATCAAGTTCGCACTCATGACGGCGCGACGCCAGGAGGAAATCTGCCGGCTGCTCTGGGCGGACGTGGATTTTGAAAAGGGCATCGCCTACTTGGATGACGTGAAGCACCCACGATACAAGACTGGCAACCGCCGAGCGTTTCGCTTGCTGGATGCGGCGGCCGAAATCGTCAAGTCACAGCCCCGCACCGAAGACCCCCGCGTCTTCCCCTACAACAGCAAGTCGGTCAGCGCATCGTTTGCCCGCACCTGCAAGCTACTGGAAATCGACGACCTCCATTTTCATGATCTTCGCCATGAAGCCACCTCGAGGCTGTTTGAGCGGGGCTACTCCATTCAGGAGGTCGCTCAGTTCACGCTGCATGACTCATGGGCGACGCTCAAGCGGTACACCCACCTGCGGCCCGAGAACGTGCCCGAGCGATGACGGGTATTACCCCGGCGACACCGGCCAGACGATGTTGAACGGGTCCGGCTGCAGGGTCACGTCGCGCAGCGCCTGGCGGTAGGCGGCCCAGGCCTGCTTGGTGGCCAGGGGTACGTCGGGGAGTTGGGTCCAGTCGGAGGCTTGCAGCAGTCGATCTCGCTTGGCGCGCACCAGCGGCCACTCGGTGTCAGGCGTGCGTGGATCTACCCACTGCCTGGTGGTGTAGTCGAACACATGATGCTGCGATGGCTGCAACGGAAGTTCGTGATGAACGCCGTCACTCAACCATCCGCCGCTGAAAGCTTCCCCGACCAACACCGCGACCGTCTCCGCCTCAAGTGCCTCTGGCTCGTGCGCAGTCCCTGAGTACAGTACCTTTCCGGTGCTTTTTTCGTATGCAGTAAATTTATCGCTCATCGCTTATTTCCAAATGCAACCAGTGTGGTGGTAATGCTTTGAGTTTGCGAGGAAGAAATTGTGACTGTTCTCCCACCAGCCCCGCCGCTAACAACTTTCCGCAATGACACCGTAGTGGCTGGAGCAAATACTGTAGATCCGCTTTCTCCAGCAAGCAACCCGCCCCCTTGGTACACAGAAGAGGTCTCGCCATCTACTGTTACGGACAGGTACGGATTACTGTAGCCACTTCCTCCAGTGGTGATGATTTTGCTTGGGCAAGTTGCTATGGCAATAATCGTTAAATTCTCATTCGCTGGCACATATAGGTTAGTAATTGGGTTTGTGCCGACAGCAGAGTTCGAGACTGTTACAGCATTACCAGCAATCTGAAGCGTGTCGATCACGTTGGCCTGGCTGATCGTCAGGCCACCATTCGTCATACTGATGCCAGGAAACTGAATGCCGCAGTCGTTCCAGCTGGACATCCAAAATCGGTTTGATCCCCCGCGCATCTCCATGAATGTGCTGCCGTCGGCATGGCGCGCAAGCACCCAGCCGTTCTGCCCATCGGTCCACCACTTTCCATTGCTTCTGACGTAGCCCCAATCCCAGCCGCCATTGTGCTGCAAGTTGATCACGCCGGAATTCATCGTGGCGGCATCGAGGCTTCCACTGAACACCGCATCCCCTGCTGTGTTGATGGAAAAGGTGTTGGCACCCCCTTTCCTACCCACCAGGCCATCTTTACCGAAGTAAACCCCGTTGTTGGTGTCGCTACCAGCAAACATGCCATCGGCGACCGCGAAGCTGATCCGACCGCTGATGGTGTCACCGGCCTTGTTGAGCTTGGCGTTGATCGATGGCGTCACGTCACCGACTGCAGCATTGCGTGCCCAGTTCGCTTTAGCTGAAGCGTCTTCTGATGCCACACCGATAGCCCCAGCTCTCGCCACGTCAGCTCGGTACTGTGCGCCTGACTGAGACTCCACGTTCTGTGCCAAAGTGTCACCAACGTAAGTGCCGGCAGGTGCGCCAACGGTTGCGCCAGGAGCGTGCCTACCAAGCCACAAACCGGATGCACGGAGCCATTGATAGGCTGCCGGGAAGTCAAAACCGCCCATTTGAACCCAGGGAATTGCACGGACTCCACCGGCAGCTATCACTCCAGATCCGGTGACGTATCTCCAGCCTGTATTTGGGGATATGCCGCAGATCGTGAGGTACTGAACAATGCCTCCACTGGCGTTGAAGACAAACAAGCCAAGATAGCAGTGGTAATCAGTTATACCCTGCGTCTCAAACCAGGCTGCACCATAGATCGTCTCACCTGGAGTTACTGGAAAGTCAGATCCGTTTTCCAGGTTATCCCGCCCATGGAAATAGATATTTTTCGCGTAAGGCATTCCACTGTTAATGCGGTCTTCGATCCCCGCATAGGTCCACGTCCCAGGCTGCCCGTCATCAAACACACCTTTTCTGATGAGGTTTGAAATATCCATTGGACGTTGTGCCACCCCAGACCAGTTGGCGGTTGTGGCGGCGACGTTGGCTTTAGCCGTCGCATCAGCAGCTGCCGCATTGACTGCAGCTACTCGGGCAGCCTCTGCTTTGGCGCTGGCGTCGTTGATAGATCGCTGCTCTGCAGCGGTGACGATGCCGTCTGCGTGCGCATTGGCGTTGATTCGTGCCAACTCGGCCTGGGCTGCTGCGTAGGTCTGCGCCGCACTTACAGCCCAGTTTGCCGCAGCGTCTGCACGGCTTTGCGCCCCGCTCTGCGACTCAACGCTTTGAGCTGGGGTATCACCTACATAAGTTCCTGCTGGGGCACCTACTGTCGCATTTACGTCGCCTTCATACCGATCAGCGTAAACATACAAATCGGAAATCCGCACTTCTACATAGGACGGCAAAGAGGATACCGGCGTACCTTTATGATACGAACCAATAACCACATCAAGACCCGCTGCATTTGCCCCAACATACTGGCGCACCACACAAGTAACCCATACCGGAGTGTTTGACGTAGTAGTAGCCACCTTATATTCAGATGAATTCCACGAAGATCCATCTGTAGCGGTGACTACGATTGACATCCCGGCCACAACGAGAAGCTTCAATGATGCAATGTACCAACCAGGCGACCTACCTTCTTGATTGAACACCCTGTAATACACGTAACTAAATGTGGTAGGGAGCTTGACGTTTACAGCTGTTGTACCTCCACGAGGGTCAACTTGCCCCGTAATTGAAATGACCCCACCAGACAAACTTCCTGTAATATTGGCAAGATTGCCAACAAACAAGTTATCACCTATAGCCGCTATGTTTGCCTTTTCTGTTGCATCCGCAGCCGCTGCACTAATCGCAGCGACCCGAGCAGCTTCCGCTTTGTTAGAGGCATCACTGATAGCACGTTGCTCAGCTGCACTCACTATGCCGTCTGCGTGTGCTTCAGCATTGATACGGGCTAAATCCGCTTTCGCTGCTGCGTAAGTCTGTGCTGTGCTCACTGCCCAGTTGGCTGCTGCATCAGCTTTGACTTGTGCTCCGGCCAAGGACTCTACATTTTGAGCCAGTGTGTCGCCAACGTAAGTTCCTGTAGGCGCGCCAACAGTCGCACCCTCTTGCTGCCGCCCTAAATACAAGCGACTGTATGCCACATAGGGCAGCACCTCCCCGCCAGGACCATTTATTTGGATCCAAGGAATCCCAAATACCGCATTTGCAGGTGCAATCAGTGTTCCATAAACCCTAGACCATGACTCACGCGGTCCTTTACCAGCGCCTTGCCAACTAATGTAGTTACCTGCGGCATCTATAAATGCGGCACCAACAGTTGCACCATAATCACTATTAAGTGTGTACACATCGCCAGCAGCATATAAAGTTTCACCCGGCGTAACTACAAATATATTACCAATTTCTAAGGTATCTCTGCTGGTTGTTTGCATTTCACTGGCTCCGCCATAACAGCCAGCACATGCCAAATTAGCATTCCAACCACCCATCGACCCATCAGTAAAGACGGATTTCTTGATTAGGTTAGATCCAGCAGTTGCACCATCAGCAGGCCTGCCTGTGCCACTTACATTGCTCCAGATTGCCGTTGTCGCTGCGGCATCGATGCTCGGAACCAGGTTGCTGTTGAGCCATCCACCATCTGGTGTTACAAACTGCGCAGGGAGCGAAGCCCCTGCCCCCAGTATGACCTGGCCGTTTTGCTTGATCGTCAGGCCCTCGGTGTTGATCTGGCTGGCCGCGAGCTGGCCACGGATTGATGCAGCACCAAGTTCGGCGTGCCCATTGCCCCAGATGGCCCAGCCCTGCTGCCCACTGACGAAATTGGATGATGCTATCCATTCGCCAACACTGAGAGATCCGGCTGTCAGCTTGCCCACCGATAGGTTGGCGATCTTGGCGTCATCCACCGCCAGGTTGGCAATCTTAGCGTTTGTGATGGTGCCGTTCTGGATGAATGCGTCACGCATGTAGACGCCGACAGGCACCTCCACGCCATTGATCGTGGTAGGCGTAGCCTGGACGATGAATGGCATCGATGGCGCAATGCCCGGGCCGCTCGGGTTGGCAATGTAGAAACGATCGGCACGGATGGCGAAGCTGCTGCTGGGAGTGCTGTTGTTGGCGGCAGATGCCAGGCCAAAGCCTGAGACGTAGCCGTTGAGGTCCACCTTGACGGTGTATTTGGCAAACAGGTCGCCTGTCTGGTTCGCCCTGGCTTCCGCCTCGCTCTGAACGGCGGCACTCAGCATCGTGTTGTTGCTGTTGACCGTGGCCCCAAGGGTGGTGATGCTTGAGGCTAGCGCGCTGTCAGCGTTTGCCCTGGCGGTCTGCTCGGACAGGATGCCGGCGTTGGCATAGGACTTGGCGCTCTCGAGGGTTGCAGCGTCGGCAGCCTGGTATGAGGCGGAAAGCGCCTGGGTCGAGCTCGAGATGACCGAATCCGTCTCGGCCTTGGTGTAGCGATTGGAAATCTGAACGGCCTGGGAGGAAATCGCCCCCTCGGCACCGGTTACGCGCGCGACCAGGGTTTCGCGGGCCTGAGCCTCGGCTGTGTCGGCGTTCGCCCGGGCGGTAGCTTCGCCCTGGATGGCGGCGGATAGGGTGGCATCAGCCGCGTTGATCGTTGCAGTCAACGTCGCGACTTCCTGGGCCAGGCTGGAGTCAGCAGTCTGCCGTGTCGTAGCCTCCGCAGTGATGGCCGCTTGGCGCGCTTGAGCCTCAGTCAAAATCCGAGCAGCCACGCTATTGGCAGTCGTATCGGGGTCATCGATCAAGTTGATGCGCGATACCAGGCCCTGGTAGAGCTGGCTTTCCGTGATCTCCCCGGTCAAGGCATCCAGTAGGAGAGCCACGTCTTGCCCGGTCGTGGCAACTATCCCGTTGGTGCCACCGGCAGGCGCTGGACTCAGCACCCCGTCCACAGTCTCCCACTTGGCCCAAAAGTGCCATGCAGTGGCCGGGTTGCTGGGATGCGAGTAGATCGTCCCACTGAACTGCGCAATCTCCACGGCATCGCTGAACACCGGGGCGGGCGCGCCGGCCGCGCGCATGGCGCCATACAGGCGGGTGCGCAAATGGCCATGGCCTTGACTGTAGAGCGGCGCGTCGTGCTCGACCATGACATGGCTGATGGCAGCAGCAGCCTTCAATCCGGTGGGCACTGGTGGTGGCGTCAGGTCGGGCTCGTAGGCATCGACCACGGCCGATCCGGGGTTGAGCGGCAACGTTCCCGACTGCCCCGGCCTGAGCGTGAACCCCTTTTTGAGCGAGACAATGCCGTTTTCCAGCAGGTCGCGCAGCGTCAGACCGCGATCCAGTGGGTTACCTTGCTTCCCCAGGTAGGTCTGGACCGTCTCGCGCAGGCGCTGCTGAAAGTTTGGAGCTGATGGGCTCGGCAGGTCGGTGCGGTTGTCGCTCATACTTGTGCCAGTTCCTGAATGCTGGTGGCCAAGGCGATGCCCTGCACGGCGTTGACGCCCTCGAGCTCAATCTGCCAGGATTGCGCCATGAAGCCTGCGGGCAGCCGGAACGGGGTTTGCCCGGTAACGCTCTGTGCGTGCTTGAGCGCGCCATCGGCATAAATGCGGCAAGTGACCGGGTAGCTGCTGGCGACCACCTCGGCAGCAGAGAAGTTCATCGGCCTGGGCGCACGAAACGCTTTGCTCCTGAACTTGGCAGTCATGAGGCTTCCGGCATCCCACTTCTTGACGCTGGCGCCATCGAGGACGTAGAGTTGATCCTTGAGCTGGTCGAAGTGCAGCGCGGCGTAGCCGGCGTCCATGAAGTAGATGCCGGTCGGGTTGCCCGGGTCGACGAAGAACCCCTTGCGCCCGCTGCCATCGTCGTAGCTGCCGAAGTACAGGCCCTCGTACATCTGTCCGATGATGGAGCTGGGCACCAGAGCCTGCCAGTCCTCGCGCAGCATCAGCCCTGCCGTCAGGATGCGGCCGCCACCGGATCCATACCAGACCAGGCCGTCCTCGCTGGCCCAAACCACGCCGCCGCCCATGCTCACGACACTGCGCGGCGCGGCGCAGCCCTGCTGGATCTCGAGCGGCTGCTGATCCATTCCATCCGGGCTCGAGCCAGCAACCAACAGCGGTCGGCCCGTCGTCAGCACCAGGAGCGACTGGCCAAACACCCCGAGCGCCACCGGCTTGGAGTCCGGCGGCACCACGTCGTAGGCGATCGGCCAGGCATAGGGCACATAGGCCTCGCAGAAGCGCACCGAGTTGCCGCTGATGCCGGCCAGCATGCCGTTCCAGAGCGGCGTCAAGCGGGATAGGTCATCGGGCGGGGATAGCCAGGTGGTTGTCGACAGCACCTCGCCCAAGTCGCGGTTGTCGTCGATCGTGCTGGCAGTGCCATAGGGAATCTCGCGCAGAAAATAGAACTCGGTCCCCGTCGACCCGCTCTGGGTCCGGTAGACCCGAATCCGGTTGATTTGGTAGTTCCCCGAAGGCGGCGCGGCAAACCCGCTTATCGTCGTGGTGCCGTCCGATTTGCGATCGATCTGGGCGCTGGGCGGGCTCGGTGCCGATTCCCAGCCCCAGTCGTTGACATAGGTGTAGGCGTAGAAATAGGTCTCGACCGCAGCCGCGTCCGTGCCAGCGCTGGCCACGGCAACGGCAGGAGCTGATATCGGCGCCGGCAGGCCAAGCGGTCGGTTCGTGCTGGGGTATGGCGCGCTGCTGAGCGCCATCACGTTGTCCGTCACCTTGGGGGCGCCGTCACCGGTGTAGAAGGTGCGCTCGGTCGTGTCCTCGGCATCAAAGCCGCGTACCGCATGCACCACGCTCGGCCACGACAGCCAGTATTGCGCATCGCTGGCCACATCGCGGCCCATGCGGTAGATCGTGTTCCGCCCGGCTGGCACCGTGGCGACCTGGACCGGAGTCTTCCAGGGGCGCAGATCGCCGCGGCCCGGCTTCTGGTTGCGCGACAGCACGCCCACGTTGTCGGGCAGCAGGGAAGGCTCCAAGGCGCGGTTTTCACCGGCAAAGCCGGCCAGTCGGATCACGGCCATTAGTGGATCACTCCTTGTGCGGCGTCATAGGCGGCTCGGCACTCGCTGAGGTGAGCTCGAACTTCATCGGCTCGGGCAGATTCCCGGACAAGAAATTCCGCATCCTGTCGGTAAAGCTGAGACCCAGTGCAGGAGGCAGCGGATCCAGTGCCGGCAGGGTCAGCGTCGGCGGCAGGATGGCGCTCGATAGCGGAGCGTTCGTTGCGGTTGCGCAGCTCGCGCAAAGCAGCGTCACGGGCAGCAGACAGATGGCGAATTTCACGGGTTTTCTCCTCGCGGATCTCGTCCGCAGTGAATTGCAGGGCCTGCTCGCGCTCGCGCGCCTGCAGGGCGGCTTGCACGGTGGCTGCAGCATCGGCGATGCGCTGCTTGTCCCACTGGGCCTGGATCTCGGCCCGGCCGGAAGCCATGCCGCTGGAGTGGACAGCCCACCCGGCAACGGCCAGGATGGCGGCGAGCAGCAGGGCGGCGATGGGGCGGGTCATGAGGCTTCTCCCATGCAGAGGCGGTACTCGGCCTGGCGGCGCCTGGTCAGGCCGGGCAGCACACGGCCGGCCTGGCGATTCCAGCGCAACAGCTCGCGGCAGGCGCCCGGGTAGTCTGGTGGATCGGCGCGCAGCCGGCGCACCAGCGAGCTCGAGCAGGCAGCACCAGTGCCCACGTTGTATACCCAGGACACGTAGGCGTCCCACTCGTGCTGATGCAGCGCCACGTCGCCCATGCAGGCGCGCAGCTCGCGCTGGTGTCGGTCAGCATCGGACAGCAGACGAACCAAGGCCCGGTCAGGCGTGGTGCGGTCGCCCAGCTTGACGCCTTCCGTCGAGCCCCAGCCTAGCGTCGGCACATCCTGCGGGGTGGGTAGGTAGGCGGCCGGCTGGTACTGCTCCCATCCGGCGATGCCGACCAGGGCCGATGCCGACAACGACAGTGCAGCGACGATGATCCGGCCGCCCTTCACCACCACAGCCTCCACCACAGCAGGGGCCACAGAATCAGCAGCCGGGCGTTCACCGGTACATCTCCATCTTTGCAGCGTGCTCCTCGCTGGCGCGCAGATCCTGAGCTTCGCGCAAGCGAATTTCGCTGCTGGTCAGTTTGTGCCGGTAGTACCAGTTCACCGCGAAGCCGGCAGCGCCCAACAGCATCCCGAACAGCACCGCAAATTCGGATGACAGCAGCCAGCCGGTCACGGTGACACTGGCACCGGCGTAGGTAGATTTGCTGCCGATGGCGGCAAGGGCCGTATCAACGGTTTGTGAGGTCGCGCTCATGTACCGCCCCAATTAGCCTTGCGGTGCCTGGGCGGCCCGCTTGGAGGTGTTCGGGTTCCAGTTGCTCTGCGCACCCATCATCAGCGTCCCTTTGAGCTCGATGCCCAGCGAGTTGGCGAAGGCGGTGTAGTGGGCTTGAGCTCGGTTGGCGTTGCCGGCATAGTCCGAGTCCTTGCTGTAGGCCCGATAGAGCACGTAGTCCAGCAGCGCGTTGCCGTAGATGTCGGCCAGGCTGATGTTTCCGGTCACTTCTCCGGCTGTGATGCCGATGTCTGTCG
>JACCDQ010808011.1_pt1 | contig 10126 bp, 9 predicted proteins | sample 7446031 | NCBI WGS metagenome assembly JACCDQ01 (sample SAMN15323442, study PRJNA562643) | freshwater metagenome | isolation source: river surface water | place: USA:Blue River Watershed | collected 2017-08-17 | reverse complement strand
GTGATAGCTACTTTCAACCTGTCGAAAGCGAAGCTTTCGTTGAAGGCGGACTTGATCGCAACGAAATCTCAGCTGTTATTCAAAGACACTTAAGTGAAGTGCGCTTCTGTTACGAAAAAGGTTTACAAAACAAGCCTCGTCTTTCAGGACGCGTAGCCATTCGCTTTATGATCGGCGCTAAAGGCATCGTGACTTTAGCGCAAGTCGATCAATCCAGTCTTGGTCACGCACCAGTTGAAGGCTGCATCAGAGACCGCTTGAAAACTTGGAACTTCCCACGCCCAGAAGGCGGCGTGACTGTGAAAGTAACTTACCCATTTATTTTACGTCGCGTAAGCGATTCATAATTTAGAGGAAAATAGTATATGAAAAAACACCACATCCACTTAACTCTAGCTTCGATCGCGATTCTTAGTTTGTTGTTCTCTTGTGCGGGGCAAAGCTCAAATCCTTTGGATAAATATCCAGGATTAAAGTCAGCACCTCCAAGCGACACTCAAGTTGAAACGCAAACAATAGCTCAACCTGATTTGTTTGAAATTGAAGTCAACGGAAGCAATGAAATCAATCAAGGTCAATTTATCGAAGGACAAGCTTCTTCAGCTTTGATTCGCGTGATTTCGAAAGCAGCTCAAGTTCAGACTTACAAAATTGAATTGACAGATTTTTCTTCAACAGAAAGACCAACACTGAACGCAACTAAAGAAGCTAATGTGTTTGCACTTGATTGGGCTCCACAAGTCGGAATTATTCCGGGTGGCCAGTTAGGTAAATCGTTTAAGGCTCAGTTCCTTATCACGGTGACTTCAGCTGAAAATCAATTGCTTGTTGGTCTTGCGAAAACAAAAACTATCGACGTTGTGGTTAATCGCAACAACGCTCAACCACAAATCATCGGCCGTACAGATCTAAAAAAAGGCGTTGATGAAGGAACTCAAACTGCTTTCACAGTCGACGTTGAAGACAAGGCCTCTGCCGGAAGTCCTAAAATTCCTGAGATGCAAATTACGCCTTACGTTTTCTCGAATACAGAAGCGTACCGCGCTAATGCCTCACAATATGTAACTTTAGATGATAGCAAAAAGAACAACCCTGAAAGAATCGGCGAAAACCGTTTCCGTTTCTACTACATCTTAGATGTTAATCAGTTACCTTTAAACAGAGATCGTTTGGGCCACGAAGTACCTGCGGCACCAGCTGTTGATATTTGCTTTCAAATGCGCGCCGTAAGTGCGGTTGCCACTTTGTCAGAACAAATTCAAATTTGCACGACGGCCCGTTATGCGGCTCAAGCTCCGCTGTTAACTTTTAACGAGCCCGAACTTCAAACAATTAAGTCAGGGCAAGATAACACGATTTCTTTTCGTGCTCATGCAGATCACCCTCAAGCAGTATTAAGCTTGAAAAGTGCAACGAATCAAATCGCAGGCTTAAGTGGCACTAAGACTTTAGAATGCGCTTACGAAACTGATCAGAAGAAAAATGATTTAATCTGTGTATTAAAATGGAAGCCATCGTGCCGAACAGCAGATGCTAAAAAAACTTTAACTCTTAAAGTTGATAACGTTTTAGATGGAAGAACAAAATCCACAACTGAAACAAAAGACATCATGATTTTAGCTGATCCCGCTCAATGTGCGAAACCAAAACCAGGAGCACAATAATGAAAACAATTATCTTAGCTTTAAGTTTTCTAATTATCGCAAATGTTGTAACGGCCGAAGCAGCCGAAACGAATTCGAATCTAAAAAAAGAATTCCAAACTTTGGGTGACAATAAAGATGTTATCGAACGCGTAAAAAAAATGGACAGCCAACAAAAAGTACGCATCGTACAAAATCGCTTGGTTGATCGTAACAATCGTATCGAGATCGCCGCAGATTTCGGCGCCTTATTCGGTGCAGACACCTACGTGAAAACATCAAACCTTGGTGCTCAGTTGCAATATCACTTGAACCCAAACTGGTCATTCGGTGCCGAATACCACAAGGCTTACAATAATTTAAACTCTGAGGGTAAAAGACAATACGACCAAGCTTATGCCTGCCAACAGCAAGGCCCTGGCTGTACACAACGTTTCGCTAGCGTTGATTTCCCTCTAGAAACAAAAATGATTACCGTGAGTTTCTATCCAATCTACGGAAAATTAAACTTATTCGATGCCGGTATTGCACAGTTTGATATCTACACCTTGCTTGGCTACGGACAAAAGAAATTAAATTCTGGAAACTCAGACGTGATCGCCGCTGGTTTAGGAATCGGTATCTGGTTGAACAATTATGTTACAAGCCGCCTCGAACTACGTTACGAAAATTATAAAGATCTTTTAGACATTCAGCCAAGAAATCAAAATGCGGTTACAGCAATCGCAAGCATTGGTGTCCTTGTATGGTAAAAAACTTTCTTTTTACTTTTCTAATTTCTCTTTCCGCAGTTGCCGCCAGCGACAAACAGCTGATGTCAGACGCTCGAAGCGAATATGCAAAAGGAAATTTGAAAAATTCCATTCAGCTTTATTCGAAGGTTCAGCCCGAATCAGATTTCTGGCTTGAAAGCATCGAAGAACGCGCTTGGGGTTGGACTCGTCTCAATGAATACGAAAATGCCCTAGCCGACTTACAATCGATCACTTCACCTGTTTGGAGCACACAAATCGGCCCTGAAAGCTACATGCTTTCAACTTTCGTTTCGCTTAAAATGTGTAACTACAAAGAAGTTTTAAATAAAATCAATTTATTCAAAAAGCGCATGCTTTTTCGCGTAGATTCACTTGAGCAAATCAAACAGCAACCTCTTTCTAAAGATTTCGCGAAACTTATCCCAGAGATCAAAAGTTCGAAACTCTCGTTGATGCAGCTTGGAAAAAATGCTGAATTATTCCCGCGTTATTTCTTTCGCGACTTAAAACTGATCGAGGCTTTACAAAAAAATCAAACTGCTTTAGCAGGCTCTCGTATGAAAGAGCTGGCTGCGAACGATTTGAAAGAGATCGAAGTGAATCTTAAGAAAATGAAAGTGATCGAAGTTGAAATGATGCAATCTGTGCTGATGCAAGACAAAGAACAGACAAAATCAGATCGCCTTGAGTTCAGTAAAGTTGATCACAATCAAAAAATGGTATTTCCAGTTACAGATGATGAAGTTTGGCTTGATGAAGTCGGACAATTCCAAGTGCGCGCCCAAAAATGTGCGCAAGTTCAAAAGAGGAATTTATGAATCAATTAAAACTACCTATTTTATTTTCAGCACTATTTTTAGCGGCCTGTGGCTCACAAAATCCAGACCGTCAGGCTCCGCCAGAAGCTAAGGCCGAATATGTAACGGTTGAAGGAAATCAATCGGCAAGCCTTAACGACCCGAAAGTAAATATTCTTTTCGTGGTCGATAATTCGGGCTCGATGCAAGGTTACCAAGACAAAATGGCTCGCAATATCGAGCTGTTTTCAAATCGCTTTTTTAAAAATAAACGTATCGATTATAAAATCGGCGTTGTTCCCGTTTACGATTCAAAATATCTAGACGATCAAACTGTTTACCGATCTGGTAAACGAAAAATGAATGCCTTAGGTGAACTGCTTCCTTTAAAAGGTCTTGATCCCGCAGATCGCCAAGAGCAGCTGTACATCACTCGCCAGACTTTGAACCCACAGAAGGTTTTACAACAGACAGTGGCCATCGGAACTCAGTGGGGTCCCGAGGCCGAAGAATCTTTTTCTCCGGCCTTAGCTATCGCCGACGAGCAAATCAACTCGCAAAAAAATCAAAATTTTTACGATGCTGATGCATATTTAGCCGTAATCTTTTTAACAGATGCAGATGACGTAACCCCAGGTCTGTCAGGAGAAGATTTTTACCAAAAGTTAATTCAGCTTAAAAACGGAGATCGCTCAAAAATCCTGATAGCTGCGGCTTTGCCTAATTTAAATAACTCATCAAGCACTTGCACGAAAGATGGAAGAGGCCCTATCCAAGCATTTCCTTCTTTGCTTGCTGTCTCTGGGGCGATATACGCTGATCTTTGCTCGGATAACTTCGGGGCTCGGTTAGCTGACTTCGGAAAATACCTTGTGCAACGAGTAGCCTCAGAGCACATTGCTCTGAACTTCACTCCTGATATCGAATCTTTACAAGTTAGCTATGGGCCTGCCGGTTCACCTGAAGCTGACAGAATTCAAATCCCGCGCGGAGCCAACGGCTATCTATTTGACTCTGAGAAGAATCAAGTCATTATCAGCCCCGACATTGAATTGCCACCGCGAGAAAATTCGATCATCTTTGTTAAGGCTAAACCAGCTAATCTTGGCAACTACAAGAACGGCCGTTTGAAGACTTTATAAAGTATTTTGCTTAATTTGACTCAAGTCTAACTGCAAAATCGTTCATTGTTTATGTGGTTAGCAACAGCCATAAAGGCATAACGCCCCATTACTTTCATCGTCTTGAATCCAGCAAAGACGGACACAAAAAAGTCATCTTTCGATTTGGCGAACCTGAAGACAAAATAAATTTCCGCGAAGAAATTACCTTCGCTATTCATCGCAACTACAATATCGAACATATTTATGCTTGGGGCCTTCCCGGCGGAGCATTTTAAACTCGCTCAGGTTCGACGATGAAAAAAATTATTTAAGGTGCGCCTACGAAATTAATTTTGAAGGATGTTACCGTCCCAGCGTTTCCTGTTTTGGCATCAATAACCTTCAAAGTCCAACTTCCCGCAGAACTTTCCTGATAAAACGCATTCGTCAAAAATGTTTCTTCTGTGTAGTCTGACAAACCGGTCAGCGAATTGCGAGCATTTACGATTATGCTCTTTGTTCCCGAAGGAGCCGTTAGCTCTAGAGCTAACTCAGAAATATCAGCATGCGTAATTCCTACTCGGATCTGGACGCCTTCAATTTTCAAATTCGTAGCGACATTGATCGTGTCAGTAACTCCAACTGCACTATTATCAGGAATAGCTAAATTTAACCCTGTGTGGCTATCGGACCAATCGGTCTCGGTATAGGTGCCCAGATTAATTGGAGTTGTTTTGGCCGCTTTAGCTAAAGCAATTGCACCATCAACATTCACACGGCCAAACCCAAACCAATTATGAAAATTAAATCCCGCTTGATTAGTAATCCATCTTTGCTCCCAAACATAGCCACTGGGCAACGAAGATCCTAGCGGGTGCGCAATAGTCCCGTTTGCAAACGAATCCGCAGTCGCTGACTTAGCTAAGATATATTTTACCTCTCTCCAGGATAAAGCAGGATTCGCCTCAAGCAATAGTGCGATTACTCCGCTCAGAACGGGTGCAGCAGATGAAGTCCCGTTGAAAGTAGTTGTATAATTACAACCAGCATTTTCAGATTGAGTGCCTTTTTCAAATGAAGAAGTTTCGGAAGAATTTGAATACCCACGCGAACAACCCGACCGATCAGTCGTAATCATTGCAGGAAAATCTGACCCAAACTCACCACCAAATGACGACACCCACAAATTGGATCCTGTTGAAGAATAACTTGATGACTCTCCTTGAGCGTTCATTGCCGCGACAGTTATGATGTACGGTAACGCATTATCGGTATCAAAGTTCGAATTACCAATACAATACGTACTGGTAGATCCATTACACTCAACAGCGAAGTCATTTCCTGCGGATTTAACAAAAATTGTTCCTTTACCACTTCGACCCGAAGTAACCATAGACTTGACTTGGTTATTATAGGCTGAGCCTAAAGTATAAATCGAATTTTGAGTCGTTCCCCAACTCATATTAGAAATATCAAAGCTTCCCTGAGCTTGATCTAGTTTCAAAGCGTTTGTAATAGTAACTGCCGAAGATAAAAAATTGACTATCGTTAGTTTAGCTTTCGGAGCGACCCCTCTGGAACCAATACCATTCCACCCCATCGCCGCTACCAGCCCTGCAACACAGGTACCATGATTATCATCTGTCATTAACGGAGCAGATGTATTCGAAGTATATGGCGCCGATGTTGTGTAATTTTTAGATTGATTCGTGTACGAAAAATTTCCAACCAAATCTGGGTGAGTATCCTCGAGCCCATCATCTGAAATCTGTACTGTAACCCCATTCCCATAAATTTGTTCTGTCCATGTCGCTGACAAATTCAAATCAAACCCAGCAACTGCCGGTGTCTGAGCAAATACACTTTGGCCAAAATTATCAATATGCCAAGCATACTTTAATAGCGGATCAATATTCGCTAAACTTGCCGAGTCTGAACCAGATGCACTAAATTTAGCAATTCCACATCCGGCAAATGAAAGACAGCCAACAATAATTATAGTCATGAAAAAAAATTTATTTCTTTTCATATTCCCTATCCAAAATATCTAATTCAGCCGTTTTAATAAAACCAAGTGATTTAATTTTAAAGAAAAGATTTTCAAGATCAAAAATAGTTTGCTCACTGGTCACATAATAAGTTTGAATTGAATCAAATGAGTTTGTAATTTCTGCGTTCATATTTCGAACAGCGCTACCCAACAAATCTTTTCTGTCAGTTTCTACCTTGATTAGTCCTGTGACCAAACCAGTTTTCTTCAATCGGGTTTCATAAACTACAGCTGGGGAATTCCGATCATACTGATTTAATGACGAATCTGAATTCACCACTTCGACCAATTGAAATCTACCCATTTCTCCAACAACTATTTGTCCTTCAGTCCATTGACCGCGAAGTACCGCTTTAACTTTCAATAACAATTTCCAACGAGACCCTTCAAAAGCTTCATGACTTTGAAGGTATTCTTGTTCAACTTTAAGCTGCCCCGTAGGAAGACGAGAATTACTTTTGATGTTCTGCAAGGCTTTTTCAATTTTTTGATTTGCATCTACTTTTTCAAACGATTTTGAAAATACAGATTTTTTCAAAACGGGGTCAACTTTCACGGCTTGTCGTGTTTCTATATTCAGAGAAGTGCTGTTTTCCAACGAAACATTTTGAAAATGTGCAAGTGGCAACGAATCAGCCTTGTTGTAAGCAAAAAATAAACACACGCTCACTGCGAAAACAATAGCAATTACAATCATTAGAATCGGCGCATTTTTATTCATCTCTTCTCACTACTTTCAATTGCTTATCAGTCTTTCTGCTGCATAATAAGAGTCTAGAAAATGAATATGGAAAGACTGTGAATTTAAGCAAATGTTCTCAAATTGGACCTTGATCTAAGAGGCTACTTTTCGAGACAGTAACTGATTATACAGGCGTATCTTTTTTAGGTCGGCTTCAGACAATCCAATAATGGCACATTTTGCGATGTAATCGTCACCTAAAGGCTCACAAGAATCGACTTTGATTGGTGGATGTTTGATTTCAAGCTCTTTGAATAAGTGGGCTTCCGTATAAAAAGTCAACCCAACAGGTAGAGGCTGTTTAGTTTTTATCGTTAAACTCATCTCTCCTATAGTTTGCAATTGTGTTGGAATATACAACCGCATTTCCGAGTCTTGTGATTTTTTAACTTCATACTCGATCCAATTGGTTTGTGATCTCTCATCGATCTGACCAATCAATTTTTTAACTTTGCTTTCAAACACCGCAGGATCAATTGGTTTAACAATATAATCAACGGCACCCGTGCTGATCGCCGCTTTCACATTCGAAATATCGCTATTTCCCGTTAGCATCACGATCGGAATATCTTTATACGAATTAACTCGTTTAATTTTTTTAAGAACATCCAGACCGCTTAAGCCTGGCATATCAAGATCCAGCACGATCAAAGAAATTTTATGCAACTGAAGAGTATCAATCAGCAAGCTTTGCTTCTCGAGCAAAACTGGATTGTAACCCATTCTTAAGATAACAAACTTAGCCATCAACAAATCATTTTTGTTGTCGTCTAGAACTAAGATGTTTTTCTTAAACTGCTGCATCCCTTTCACTAGGCCACCTTCTGATAAGAATAAAGTTTTTGACTCGTTTGATTGAATTCGTGCTGAATACTATCAACGTATTCTTTGATCACAGCAAAATTTAATTGAGTGCCAGGATTCTTAACAATATAGCCTTCCAAATCTCCGCAAAGTTGATGCAATCTCATCAAGCCTAAATTAGCACTGCTCGACTTAAACTTATGAGCTGATCGTCTTAACTCATCTGATTGTTTTTCTTTAAGAAACTGGTGCATTTCAGAAAGGGCTACTTCACTTGATTCTTTGTGAACTGCAATCAATTGGCCTAAAACATCTTCTTCAATGTCTTTTCCTAAGGCAATCAATTGATCGAGCTTCGTCGGATCAAAAGAATCGAAATTATTGTACTTCGCATAGACACTATTCATGCAGATCTTATCGGCTTAATTGAAAGAATAAATAAGACTTCACTGAGGCCCTAACTACTGATCTAGACTAGTCTTTTAGCTATACGTGATTCAGATTTTCAACGATTTTCCGTCTTAAAGCTTGTCGAGTCGAAACCAGGCAGGCTACAAAACTAACAAATACGAGAAGAGCAAATGCCGCAACATACGCGTTAAAAGAAAATCGAATTTGAAATAGAACAGGCTCTGACAACATCCCCGCCTTATAACGAATCCCTAAAGAATTTAGTCCTAACATTAATACAATCGTCAGGAAAATTCCTATGAATGCCCCAAACGAAGACAATAAAAACGTCTCATAAATGAACATTCTTAAAACCTCAGATGTTCGAAATCCCAGACTTCTTAACGTTCCTATTTCACGACTTCTCTCTTTAATAATCTTAATCAAAGTATTTGCAACCGACAGAGTCGAAATAACAAAAATCACAATGATGACAAAGTTTCTAAAAATCGCTAGCAAGTTCATCGTTTTAAAATACGACTCGCCCATTGGATGCTGCTTCCACGGCACAATCGCAATCTCAGGAAACTGCGAGCCGATTTCTTTATTAAACAAATCCATCACCTGAGAAACTTTCCCACCCTCAGTTAACTCGAAAGAATACATCGTAATATTTTTCGTATTCATTAATGTTTGTGCGGTCTCTAAAGGAACAAACGCATATCGATCGTCTATGTCTTTATATCCAACATCAAAAAGACCTACAGCCGTTACATCAACGGCATTCAACTGACCATCTTCAGTCATCAGCGACATTTGCAAATCACGCGTTGGGCACTCGAAAGGTCTTTCGACTTTTTCATAACCACCATTAAAAGTATTAAAGTTTTTACTTCGATTGTAGTGGCAGCCCAATTTTCGAGAAAGCCCCTGACCAATTAAAGCCGGAGACTCTTCTTTCGCTAAATACAACGGAACGCCAAAAGTCGCATTCCAAGCCCAGTTCTCACCGCGAACCTTAACACCTTCTGCTACATCGGCGCCACGTCCCAATAAAATTGTAGATTGATTCCCGTTTGAAATCATCCCTTTGAAATCTAAAAATCGAACACGCGTTTTGATCAAATCCTGATGTCGTTTAATAAAGTCTTCAATCTTTTCTTGTTGCTCAGGAAAAATCGCAAATATTCCTGGCTCGGCTAAACCTTCTTTCTTTCTTAAAGCCGGCTTTTCAACAATGAGATGCCCGAGCATTTGCGCATGTAAAAAAGAATCTTCATACATCAACTTAAGATCTGCAATGTAACCATCAAATAAAACCAATGAAACAAAAGACGCAGATAACGAAAGTAAGGCAGACAAAGAATGCCGCCAATTCTTTTTTACATTTCGAAATGCAATCTTCCAAAACAACATGTCTTTAGCTCTTTCTACCGAGTCAAATTGTTTACATTAAAAAGTGAATCAGAATGCTCAACAATTTTTGGATTTGCATACTTGATAATACTTTTGTTTTGGTTAAATTTGGCGTCAGTAATGATCAACTGGCTCACGAAAGGAAATGACTTCCCTTTGATGCTAATTTTATTTTTATACTCAAGCTGACCAATTTTAAATGTTTTACCCTGCAAAGTTAAAAAATCGGCTCGCATGGCCAACTTCGTTTTATCACTGATCCAATAGCGAATCTGATCATAGGTCAAATTTTTCGCATTCGCTTTCAATAGCAATACATGAAATTTTTCGCCGTTAATAACTTCTGTTTTCTCCAATGTAGCCGAGTAGTCCCGAGCATAATTAGTAGAAGCTATGTCACCATTTGCGGCCTGACCACTTAATTTC
>JACCDQ010858735.1_pt1 | contig 10128 bp, 9 predicted proteins | sample 7446031 | NCBI WGS metagenome assembly JACCDQ01 (sample SAMN15323442, study PRJNA562643) | freshwater metagenome | isolation source: river surface water | place: USA:Blue River Watershed | collected 2017-08-17 | reverse complement strand
CCGCTGGTGTCATACGGCGGATCTGCGTTAATCGCCACTTACATGGGAATCGGTTTTGTTTTAGGTGCTGCTCGTCGTGACCCAGTAATCTATAAAGAGTTAAAAGAGACAGGAATTAAATGGCTACGGTAGTTCTGGCAGGTGGAGGTACCGCTGGCCATATTGAACCTGCACTTGCCGTTGCCCGACAGTGGGCAGTTGCTCATCCAAATGATGATCTTGTATTTCTTGGTACTTCTAGTGGTCTGGAAACAACCCTGGTCCCTGCAGCTAACTTTCCTTTACATTTAATTCCACGTGTTCGAATCTCTCGTAAACCTTCTGCTTCCTGGTTAAAAATCCCTGGAACGCTAATTGCATCAGTTGCGTCCTGTTCAAAGATGATTAAGCACGCAGATGTGGTTGTTGGTTTCGGGGGATATGTAAGCGCTCCTGCATATATTGCTGCAAGGTTAAATGGTGTGCCAATTGTTATTCACGAAGCGAATGCAAAACCAGGTTGGGCTAATCGTTTAGGCGCAACCTTTACCAATCATCTTGCTGTTGCACACCCAGTAGAGAGTGGAAAGTTCTCCTCAGCACTGCTTGCGGGACTACCTTTGCGTTCAGATGTGGCCCAAGGTTTTGTAGCAGCCGAAAAGGATTGGGCGACTGCGCGCTCAGAGGCGAAGAAACGACTTGGATTTTCTAAAGATGCACCACTAGTTGTGATCATGGGTGGGTCACAGGGTTCAGTTGCAATAAATAAAGTAATTGAATCCGCAGTAACGCTCTTTAATAATAAAGGTATTCAGGTGTTGCACTCAGTGGGAAAGCTAAATGCCCTACCCCTATCTGTTGGGGGATATAAAGCGGTTACCTATATAGATGCGATGGCAGATGCTTATTTAGCTGCAGATCTAGTTATTGGGCGAAGCGGTGCGGTCACCTGCAGCGAATTTAGAGCCCTTGGCCGATACGCTCTTTTCGTGCCTCTACCTATAGGAAATGGCGAGCAATTTGTTAACGCCGCCTCACTTGTTAATGACGACCGGGCACGCGTAATTACACAAGCGGAATTCACCGCCCATTACATCGAAACTAATCTTGAATCTCTTCTTCAAGCAGCATCTCAAGCGTCTATTGCCGGAGACGGTGCAGATCTACATGCAGCCGAAAAGATCGCCTCTTTAACTGAGTTTGCGATACAACAATGAAGCCGCAACTCTCATCATTAATCGGTAAGCGAGTCCACTTCATTGGTATTGGTGGAGCAGGCATGAGCGGATTAGCGCGCATCGCGCTGTCACATGGAATATCAGTTAGCGGTTCTGATGCAAAGGATTCTTCAGTTGTCACTGCTTTATCGGCACTAGGTGCAACTGTTGCCACATCGCACAACGCCGCAAATGTTGATGGATCAGATTTAGTCGTGTTCTCAAATGCAATCTCTGCAAATAATCCAGAACGCCAACGTGCATCTGAATTAAATATTCCAACCCTTACCCGCGCTGCAGCTCTTTCAGTTTTAATGTCAGAATCAAAGAGCGTTGCCGTTGCCGGAACCCATGGCAAGACAACAACCTCTTCTATGCTCGCAGTTGCATTGCAAGCATGCGCGGCAGATCCATCCTTTGCAATTGGCGGAACAATTACCGCTTCAGGATCAAATGCTCACCGCGGAACCGGTGAGATTTTTGTGGCCGAGGCAGATGAATCAGATGGCTCATTTATTGAGTACAACACTTTTGCAGCGATCGTGACAAATGTGGAACATGACCATGTTGATTTCTTTGCAACCGCCGATGCTGTTGCTCAAGCTTTTCGTGATTTTGCGGCAACGATTAAGCCAGGTGGGTTCCTTACTTATTGTGTAGATGATGCAGGAGCAGTTGCTTTAGCTGAATCAATTACAACTACCGAGCTAGTTTCATACGGTGTCTCAGAAAATGCCAATCTGCATATCGATCAAATTGAGTTGCTGACCATGGGATCAACGGCACGCGCTATCTGGAATGGAAAAAGCGTCGGGCACATTGAACTTCAAGTACCTGGCCATCACAACCTTTTAAATGCCGCAGGCGTGCTTGCTACAGGTTTAAAACTCGGGTTTACCGCAGGTGAGTTATTAACTGGTTTAAGCACTTTCAGAGGCACTGGTCGCCGCTTTGAGTTAAAGGGAACGGTTCACGGTATTCGTGTCATTGATGATTACGGACATCACCCAACTGAACTTCAGGTAACCCTTGAAGCTGCGCGACGCTATGCAGGTGATGGTCGACTAATAGTTATTTTCCAGCCACATCGTTACTCACGAACATTGGCATTTGCACAGGGTTTTGCAGATGTACTAGATACCGCAGATCGTGCAATTGTTCTTGAAGTTTATGCAGCAAGTGAAAAACCGATCGATGGAGTTACCTCGAAGTTGATCACTAGCAAAATGAGCAAAGGGGAGTACATCCCGAACTTTGTTGAGGTAACGGACTCTGTGATTGCAATGGCCGAGCCAGGCGATGTCATTATGACTTTAGGTGCAGGAGATGTCAGCTCCTTAGCTCCGATTATTGTTGATGGATTAACTCGTCGTTTCGAACAATCATGAACCGTCGTTTAAATGCCCTGATTAGCGCCGTTGTTCTGGCAGGTGCGACATATGTCTTGGGTTACTCATCTCTATTTACCGTAAGTGGGGTAGAGGTTGTTGGAAGCAAGAATCCAATCAATCCAGGAATCACAGTTGGCCAAAAACTAGCCAGAGTTGAGACTCGTGCAATTGCTGCAAAATTCGAGAGATTGGATTGGGTAGCTTCTGCGACTGTTTCTAGAAATTGGATCAACGGCAAAGTTATAATCGAACTTACTGAACGAACACCTGTAGCGATCTTTAATAATCAGGTCATAGATTCAACTGGAAAAAGCTTTGAACTTAGATCTGCTCCTACAAAGCCATTAGTGAGTATTCAGGCCGGAGATTTGGAAGCTGCAGTTTCAGCGGTTGAGTTCTTTACCTTGCTTCCTGAAGAGCTCAAGTCGGCCTTGGCAGTTGTAAAGGTTCGAAGCACCGGAGCATTTGTTTTAGAGATCAATAACGCGGGCAAGAATCTTGAAATTCGGTGGGGTACAAACTCAGATAATGAGTTGAAATTAAAGGTTTATAAAGCACTTCTTGCGCTACCTGAAAACTCTGCAATCAAAAGAGTTGATGTGTCTGCACCACATGCACCAATCGTTAAGTAATTCTGTAAATTTCCAATTGTTGCGACACGTTAAACAAATCATGTCGGTGTTTGATAATCGCCCGTATGCACTTTAAGTTCGCCTTATCGAAAAGTAGTGAATTGTAAGGCTCAAGTTGAGGTTTATAGTTCATAAGGAGGAAACAAAGTGGCTTCACCACAAAATTATTTAGCGGTCATCAAAGTCGTCGGCATTGGTGGCGGTGGAGTTAACGCAATCAATCGAATGATCGATGTCGGATTAAAGGGCGTCGAGTTCATTGCGATTAATACAGATGCACAACATTTGTTAATGAGTGATGCAGATGTGAAATTAGATATTGGTCGAAAGACAACACGTGGTCTTGGTGCGGGTATGGATCCTGAAAAGGGTCGCGAAGCAGCACTTGATCACGCAGATGACATTGAAGAAATTCTTCGCGGCGCAGATATGGTTTTTGTAACTGCAGGTGAAGGCGGCGGAACCGGTACAGGTGCAGCTCCAGTTGTAGCAAAGATTGCTAAAGAGATTGGTGCATTAACAATTGGTGTGGTTACTCGCCCATTCTCATTTGAAGCAAAGCTTCGTTCAACTCAGGCAGATGCTGGTATTGAAGCGTTGCGCGCTGAAGTAGATACATTGATCGTAATTCCAAATGATCGCTTGCTTGCAATTTCAGATCGCACAATTACTTTGGCAGATGCTTTCAAGAGCGCTGATCAAGTTCTGCTTTCTGCTGTTCAGGGAATTACAGAACTCATCACTCAGCCAGGATTAATTAACCTTGACTTTGCAGATGTTAAAGCAGTTATGTCAGGTGCAGGTTCTGCACTGATGGGCATTGGCTCTGCGCGTGGAGAAAATCGTGCACTTCGTGCAGCAGAGCTTGCAATCTCAAGTCCACTTCTTGAAGCATCAATTGATGGCGCGATGGGTGTTCTTCTATCTGTATCTGGCGGATCAGATCTTGGTTTGTTTGAAGTTAACGAGGCGTGTGAGCTGGTTCAGTCAGCGGTTCATCCAAACGCTAAGTTCATCTTCGGTACAACTATCGATGATGCACTGGGTGATGAAGTTCGTATTACCGTTGTTGCGGCAGGTTTCGAAGGTGGAGAGCCTAAGAAGGTTGCAACTCCAGTAATTGATGCGGCAACACTTGGTGGAGTAGCAGATCCGATCGCATCTAACGATCCAATCTCTGTTGCACTAGATCTCGGAAATGAAACTCCAAAGCGTCGTGTGACCTTTGAAGAGTTAGTTTCTGAAGATGAGATCGACGTTCCCGACTTCATGAAGTAAGGCTTTGCCTCACTTTTTTACTGATCGGCGCGGAGGCTCAAGCCTTGGCGCTTATGAATCCATGAACTTGGGATTCCATGTGGGAGATGACCCTGCACTGGTGGAGCTCAATCGCTCATTAATTCCAAATGCACAGTTCATGAACCAAGTCCATGGAAATGATGTTGTAGTCATTGATTGCTTACTGGATGCAACACCAACATGTGATGCCATGATTACAACCAAGCCAGAAATTTCATTGGCTGTGATGGTTGCCGATTGCATTCCACTTTTATACATTTCTCGTGAAGCGGTCGCTGCGGTGCATGTGGGGCGTGCAGGATTGATTAACAAGGTTGCAATCAAGACCTTGCATCACATGCGCACCCTTGGTGCGATTGAGGTGCATGCAGTAATTGGGCCATCTATATGTGGCAGATGTTATGAAGTTCCTTTTGAGATGCAGCAGGATGTAATTGCAGATCATCCTCGGGCATTTTCAACTACGCACAAAGGCACATCTGGTCTAGATCTTCCGGCAGGGCTGATCGCAGACTTAGTTGCTGAAGGTGTTAGTTACGAAGCATCAACCATATGCACGATGGAAAACGAGCTGTACTTTTCCCATCGTCGACAAAATCCAACGGGTCGGTTTGCTGGGGTGGTTTCGCTATGAGTCGAGTAGATGAGATCTCAGCACGACTAGAAATCGTTCGAACAAACATCGCTGCGGTCGCTAATCATGAAGTCACCTTGATCGCAGTTACTAAAACTTTTCCCGTAAGCGACGCACAAATTCTTCATGACCTGGGGGTCACCGATTTTGGCGAAAACCGTGATGCGGAAGGTGCTGAAAAATCTGCGATCGTGCCTGGCACCTGGCATTTTCAAGGCCAGATTCAAAGCAACAAGTTGAAATCAATTACTCAATGGGCATCGGTTATTCACTCACTTGATGACCCCCGCCATTTCGAGATTATCGAAAAAGTTGCACCGCATCCGCTAACAATCTTTTTGCAGGTTTCCTTGGATGGAGCGCATCACCGAGGGGGAGCAGGCCTTGGAGATCTGTACTCCTTGGCCGAGCTAGTAGAAAACTCGGAAACCCACACCTTGGCCGGGTTGATGTCGGTGCCTCCACTGGGGGTTGATCCAGATGTTGCTTTTGGTCAATTAGCAGTGATCCATAATGATTTTAAGAAAGCTTTTCCGGGTACCACAAAGCTATCGGCGGGCATGAGTGGGGATTACCAATCAGCGATTTCACATGGTGCGACACATGTACGCGTAGGCTCATCAATCCTCGGTTCTCGATAGGGACGCGGGTAACCTTTCACTATGTCTAATGCAATCCGCCGTGTCGCTAATTACCTTGGTTTAATGGATGATCCTGAGTTCGATACTCCACAAACGCAGTCAACTTCTACACCAGCTGTTCCAGCAACAGGTGATGTTCGAATCAAGACTCGCGAACCACGTGCAGTGTCAGCAGTTCGTCACACATCAGTTGTCGAAGTTGCTCCACAACTTGATCTTCCAACTTTGGATCGCATCATCACTTTGCATCCTCGTTACTACAACGAAGCACGCACAATCGGCGAGCACTTCCGCCAAGGAAATCCAGTCATCATTAACCTGACTGAGATGGATGAGTCAGAGCACAAGCGTCTTGTTGATTTTGCATCTGGTCTTGCATTTGGTTTGCACGGAACAATTGAGCGCGTTACCAAGAAGGTTTTCTTGATCTCGCCTGCAAATGTAAATGTTAGCTCTGAAGATAAGTCAGCAGCTGCACAAGCAAGCTTTTTCAACCAGAGCTGATAGATGTTGAGCGTCGGCTCACTGCTTGCAACTATTCTGCAAGTTTTTCTCTATGCGCTTTTGGGTCGTTTAATCTTTGATTACATTCAAATGTTTTCACGAACCTGGCGACCACGCGGTCCTATTCTGTACTTAGTCGAAGCGATTTACACGATCACAGATAAGCCAATGAAGTTTGTGGGTCGATTTGTTCCACCACTTCGCCTTGGCGCAGTAAGTCTTGATATGAGTTTCATTGTGCTCTTTTTCGGAACACAAATCTTGATGGGTTTTGTTAGCCGTTTTTAATTCTTAGCTAACTTAACCTCAACACCAACTTCAGCATCTGTAATTACTAATGAGCTATCGCGCACCATCGAAGTAGCTAGAACTTCATCTGCGATGTGCTGCTGATCAGATTCAATCGCTGCAGCAATCTCATCTGAAGCGTTCCATGTAACGCTGATGCGATCAGAGATCTCAAAGCCATCGCTCTTGCGACGTTCCTGAATAAATCTGATTACTTCACGCACATTTCCTGCGGCAATCAAGGCTGGAGTCAGCTCTAGATCTAGTGCAACACTTTCTCCATCATGGGATGAAACGCTCCATCCAGATTTTGGAACCTCAGTAACCACTAAGTCATCTAATGCAATCTCCCAAGTACCAACTGTTGTGGAACCAGTTGAACGTAGGGTCTTTACTAGAACTGTGGCATCGGTTGCTGCTATCGCCTTAGCAATCTCCTGTACAGCGCCACCAAACTTTGCGCCAAGGGACTTGAAGTTTGCCTTCACGCTGATATCGACCAAATCTCCATCAGCGTTTGCTATATCTTCAAGTGTTTGGACATTGAGTTCATCGGCAATTTGTTCGCGCATTGCTTCAGGCAATGTTGACCAACCGCTTGCTGCAATTAAGGCACGACCCAATGGTTGACGAATCTTGATGCCTGATTCAGCACGAGTTGCGCGACCTAGCTCAACGATGCGACGAGTCAGTGCTACCTGCGCGCCAAGTTCAGCGTTGATTGCAGATTGATCTGCAATTGGCCAATCTGCAAGGTGAACAGATGTTGGTGCGGTTGAATCAGTTGGGCGAACTAGCTCTTGCCACACTTGTTCGGTAATAAATGGAACTAGGGGAGCAAGTAACTTTGTGAGAGTTACCAAACATTCGTGCAGCGTTCCAAGTGCTGCTGTTTCGCCATCCCAGAAACGGCGACGAGAACGACGCACATACCAGTTGGAAAGATCATCGATGAAGCGAGCAAGAGCACGTCCTGCAATCTGTGAATCAAAATCTTCCAATGCGGCATCAACCTCTTGAACCAAAAGATTGAGTTCGGAAATGATCCAACGATCCATCAATGGACGATCTGCTACCGCTGGAGTTTGTGACAGTTCGAAGTTTGATGCCTTTGCATACAAAGCGTGGAAAGAAACTGTGTTCCAGTAGGTAAGCAGGGTCTTGCGAACAACTTCATTAATGCTGTCATGTCCTACGCGACGTGCAGCCCATGGTGATCCTGCTGCAAGCATGTACCAGCGCACAGCATCGGCACCATGTTGATCCATCAAAGCCATTGGCTCTAATACATTTCCAAGGTGCTTACTCATTTTGCGCCCATCCTTATCAAGGATGTGACCTAGACACAGAACGGTTTTATACGAGGATTGATCAAATACCAATGTTCCAATGGTCATCAAGGTGTAGAACCAGCCACGAGTTTGATCGATCGCTTCGCAAATGAAGTCAGCTGGGTAGGAAGCCTTGAACTTTTCTACCGATCCTTCTTTGTGCGGATATCCCCATTGTGCAAATGGCATCGCGCCGGAGTCATACCAGCAGTCAATAACTTCCGGTACACGTGTCATTGTTTGAGAACAATCAGCACATGCAAAGGTGATGTCATCAACAAATGGGCGGTGTGGATCAAGGTTTGAAAGCTCTTGACCAGCAAGTGCGCCTAACTCTTTTAGGGAATCAACACAGATTTCATGCTTGTTTTCACAACGCCAAATTGGAAGTGGTGTACCCCAGTAACGATTACGTGAAAGCGCCCAGTCGATGTTGTTGTTAAGCCAATCGCCGTAACGACCTTCCTTAATAGTCTCTGGATGCCAATCGGTAGCTGCATTTTCACGAAGTAACGCATCCTTGATAGAAGTTGTACGGATATACCAAGAAGGTTGTGCGTAGTACATCAACGCTGTGTGACAGCGCCAGCAATGAGGGTAGGTGTGCTCATATTGCTGATGCTTGTAGAGCGCACCGTTTGCCTTGAGCTCCTTTACCAATGGCTTATCGGCCTCTTTGAAAAATACTCCACCAACAACTGGAACATCTGCCAAGAAATGTCCATCAGGTGCAATTGGATTCACAACTGGCAAGCCGTAGCTACGACATACAGCTAAGTCATCAGCACCAAATGCTGGAGCTTGATGAACTAAACCTGTTCCATCTTCAGTTGTTACATACGTTGCTAAAACAACGTAATGCGCATCAGGAATTTCAATGTAATCAAATGGACGCTTGTAAGTAACTCGTTCAAGCTCCTTGCCCAACATTGTCTTAAGGATCTTCTTCTCGCCCTTAACAGTTTCCATTAAATTCTGAGCAACAACTAAAACTTCAGTTGTCTCTTCATGGGTAACTTCAATCGCCACGTATTCAACATCTGGGTGAACGGCAACTGCTGTATTAGATACCAAGGTCCATGGGGTAGTGGTCCACACCAATAAAGAGGCGTTAAGGGCGGCTAAATCACCAGATGTAACTGGAAAGCGCACAAAGACTGATGGATCTGTAACTGTTTCATATCCTTGAGCTAACTCATGATCTGATAACCCAGTTCCGCAACGTGGGCAGTACGGTGCAACACGATGATCCTGAACTAGCAATCCCTTTTTCCAAATCTCTTTCAGAGACCACCAGACAGATTCCACATACTCTGGCGACATCGTCCAATACGCTTCATCGAAATCAACCCAGAAGCCCATGCGATCTGTCATATCTGTAAATGCACTTACGTGGCGCTGAACTGATTCACGGCACTTGTCATTAAATGGTGCGATACCAAATTTTTCGATATCTCCCTTGCCGGAAAATCCAAGCTCCTTTTCAACTGCGATTTCAACTGGCAATCCATGGCAATCCCAACCAGCTTTTCGAGTTACCTGCTTGCCCTTCATTGTGTGAAAGCGTGGGAACAAATCTTTAAATACACGCGCTTCAATGTGGTGAGTTCCTGGCATTCCATTTGCAGTTGGAGGACCTTCATAAAATGTCCAGGCAGGAGCTCCTTCACGGGCTTGCACCGTTTGTTCAAAGATTGAATTTTCGCGCCAGAACTTTAAAATCGAATGTTCGACGGCAGGCAGATCAACAGCTGCGGGGATGGCGCGAAATGACATAAAAAAATCCTCCAGAAAACAATCTCTGGAGGGACGATCGCTGCATTCACAGCGTTCGCGGTACCACCCGCCTTGTGCATCGAAATGCACCACTTCATATCTTGCGTGCCGGTTCTACGTGAGCTCGTGGCCCATTTCTTCCTGCTGGCTCGTGAGGTGATGGCCCCGTCAACGCCGCTTACGCGAGGGCTTAAGTGTAGTTCATGGCGATCTGAAAGATTGACCGTGGCGAAATTGGTAACCGCGCCCGCTTGGGCATAAGGTTCGCGACATGCCTACGAAGCCAGTGAAGAAAGCGGCCGCAAAGAAAGCTGCGGTCAAAAAGGCTCCTGCGAAGAAGGCGGCCGTTAAGAAGGTAGCCAAGAAAGCTGCACCGGCAAAAAAGGTAGCCAAGAAGGCGGCTCCGGCCAAGAAAGCAGCGGCGAAAGCGCCAGCT
>JACCDQ010561515.1_pt1 | contig 10128 bp, 6 predicted proteins | sample 7446031 | NCBI WGS metagenome assembly JACCDQ01 (sample SAMN15323442, study PRJNA562643) | freshwater metagenome | isolation source: river surface water | place: USA:Blue River Watershed | collected 2017-08-17 | reverse complement strand
GTGGTTGGTCGTGGTGACCGTTCCCCACAGCGACCGCTTTTGGCGCACCCGAAAGCTAGCGATGACCTTGGGCATTAAGGCCACGAAGCGCACCAATGCAGTTTGGGCAGACGCTGCCACGGTCCCGCCGGCTGACCTTACTGCCTGGCTTGGCGCCTTGATTAGTCCGCTTGAAGATCGCGGAGTAGCGGGCGTTTGGGGCCCCGTTCAGGTACAGGACGACAAGCCGTCGACGCGCATTCCAATGCATGCGGGCCAGCTTTGGGCTTGGATGCGCCAGCATTTTGGCGGACTTCCGACGTCGCTCATTCCGGTGAATTTGGCGTTCCGCACCACGGATTTCATGGAGCTTAAGGGCTTTCAGGACAGCATGCATGTCGACGGCGGCGAGGGGGAACTCCTCTTGGGGGTGCTGCAGCAGAAGGGCCGTATTGCGTTAGCCGATCAGGCGGTTGTAACCCGTCGTGGCGGAATTCAGCGCGATCCCAAACTGAGAGAAGTGCGCCCTTCTGGCGAGCAAACCGCCCTCGTGCTGGGGTTTTTAGGCTTGCTGGTGAGCGACCTGGCGGGCCTCATCGCTGCGCTTGGATTAGGTGGGCATCTTTGGTTGGTCCAGGCCGAAGGACTCAATCCCCTTCGGGATTTTTACCGTGATCAAGCGTTTTTTGCGGCGGGAAGTTGGTTGCTCCTCCACGGTGTGGTGGGCAGCCTACTCTTAGTGCACGCGTCGCGATTTGGAGCGTGGTCGGATGCCCTTCGAATGCCGTTTTGGCTTCGTTGGGACGCCATTCGGCGCCGCATTCCCAAGCGGGACCCGATGGCTAAACCCTTCTGGAAGGGGTGATGGAGTTTGAACTTTTCCCTTTTTTATCGGACGAAGCGAAGCAACAACTCGCGGCATTACCGGAACTGTACCGAACCTGGAACGCGCAGATCAATGTCGTTTCGCGAAAGGACCTCGACAACCTGTGGGAGCGGCACATCGCCCATTCCCTGGTGCTTGGCCACGTGCTTCCGTTGAAGCCGGGGCTTCGGGTCGCAGACATTGGTACCGGGGGAGGGTTTCCAGGGATCCCGCTGGCCATCGCGTTTCCCGAAGTGGAGTGGGTCTTGGTGGACTCTATCGCCAAGAAAATCAAGGTGGTCCAGGCAGTGGCCGACGCGTTGGAGTTGACCAATGTGCGCGCCGTTTGGGGCCGAATGGAAACGGTTAAAGGGCCGTTTGACCTCGCGGTGACGCGGGCAGTGGCCCCGTCGGGAGACCTCAAACGCTGGATGAAGGGCCACTGGTCGTCGAAGCCAAACACCGCGCTCTACGCACTCAAAGGCGGAGACCTCCGCGACGAATTGCACGGAATCCGCCATAAAATTCACCCGCTGCCGCAGTGGCTTCCGGGCGAATTCTACGAGACGAAGGTCATCGTGGAGCTTCCGGCTTAGACCGGCTGAGCCGAAACGCAGTCGTGTAGCCTAGGTGCATTGCCCAAAAGGGTTTGGACCAGGGTGGTTCAACCAAAAGGTCAACGGCGAACGTCGGTTTGGGGTGCCAAATTGCCCCAAAATTCCATTGAATAGAGGACCACTGGGTTGGGTCAAGAACGGCTTCGTGAAGTACTTGCAGTGTAGGAGTGCAGTTGAACGTTCCGCCAAGGGTAGCAAAGGGGGTAGTCGTTTTTTGATGCCGCATACCCCCGAGGTTCCATGCAATAATTCCCCAGGGTAGGTCGTGTTCCGCGGCAAAAATGAAGCGCCCGACCTTATTTAGCGGATTAACCCCCGCGACCAACCCCAATCTCTGAGCCTTTGTTGGATGGTAAACCCACTTGCCGCCAAGCTCTATTCCTTCGCCGATCCCGGCCATGCACCGAAGCTCAGCGTTTAAGCCAAGTCGGATTCGTGCATTGAGGTTTGGGCTTAGCCCATGTTGAATTCGGATGCCCGTTTCGAGTTGAAGGTGCTTGGATTCCGTAAGGTTAGGTGATTCGGTGTAGTCGGGCCGATCGATTCCAATATTTTGACCGAGCAAAAGCACGGAATGAAGCAACCCTATGGCTACACCGAATCCTTTGCCCATACCTAAAAACGAGTGCTCAGCTTTAGTCCGTGGTTGACAAGTATGCCCGAGCTGCTTCCAAAGGGTCCGCCTTGATAAACGTTAACCGTTGAGCGAGAGGCCACATAGTGAACCTGGAGGATAACGGAGCGAGGAACTTCGATTTCGAAGCCGACCGACCACCACGTGGTTTTAAACTTGGGTATGAAGTAGTCCGTGTATTCGTCAATTACATGAAATCCATCTTCGATGCTATTGTAAATCCGAATGGCGCGCGCCAGTCTGTGGTAGGTAACGCCACAGCTCGCACTAATTCGGGTGTTATCAACGAGTACGGGAGTTCGCACAGTAATACCCACGGGAACACCCCAAGTATTTAAACGTAAACGGGTACGGTAGGTAGAGTCACCGTTGCCAATTCCACCAACTAGGTCAGGCATTAGAATACCCGCACCGTGCTGCTCGTGAATGATCCCACTCGTAAGGCTAACCCATTGGTTGGGGTTGATGGAGAGGGTTGCGCCGCCGCTAAGGCTGGGTTTGACGAAGTAATCACTTCGTGAATCGTCCTCAATGGTGGTAAAACCTTGGGTGAAGGTGAGACCCGGAGAAATCAACTTTTTATGAAGTGATTTTTTGGCAGTTTTTGGCGTGGAAAGCCAGGTGCTGTCGCCCTTGTACTGTCCAAAACCGGGGATGGTTGCAATCGCCAGCATTCCCAAGAGAGTTATGAGGCGTAATGATGTAAGGTTCATCGTTTGTCTTTTTTAAGCATTTGGTAAATGGCTGGCATCACAATGAGTGTGAGTACGGTTGCCGAAATAAGTCCGCCAATGACCACTACGGCGAGCGGCTTTTGGGTTTCTGAACCAATTCCGGTTGATAACGCAGCGGGGAGCAATCCTAAGCCGGCCATAAGCGCCGTCATTACAATGGGGCGGACCCTCGACATCGCCCCCGTTCGGAGGGCTGTGGCCATATCGGTGCCTCCGGCGCGCAGTTCATTAAAAATGCTTACCAGGATAACTCCGTTTTGCACTGAAACGCCAAAAAGGGCAATAAACCCAACCCCCGCCGAGATGCTGAAGTTGATGCCGGTCAGGTAAAGGCCAATGATGCCGCCAATCAAGGCGAACGGCACGTTCATCAAGACAATGCCAGCATCCATAGGCGATCCAAACATGATAAAGAGCCAGAGGAAGATGAGTACGATCGAAATCGGCACCACAATCGAGAGCTGCTTTGTTGCGCGGACTTGGTTTTCAAACTCACCGTTCCAGGCCAAGGAATAGCCTTTGGGCAGTTCAACTTGAGATTGGACCTTGGATTGCGCTTCAGCGATGGTGCTGCCTAAATCCCGTCCGCGTACCGAAAACTTGATGGGAATAAAGCGTACGTTGCCCTCGCGGTACACAAAAGCCGTCCCGTTCACTTTGGATATGGTCGCGATTTCTCGGAGCGGAATTCGCGCACCGTGCTCCACCGTTCCCTTGGTGCACGGAACGAGCAGTCGACCAATGTCTTCAATGCTGCTTCGGTACTCCTCGGAGTAGCGAACGCGGATGTCAAATCGACGTTCGTTTTCGTATTTGAGCGAAACGGCTTTGCCTCCGATCGCCATTTCGATTACGTCATTGGCGTCGGACGCATCCACGCCGTAGCGTCCCATCTTTTGGAAATCGAGTTCAATACGCAGTTCCGGTTGCCCGATACTTTTGAAAACACCGAGGTCTTGAACCCCTTCGACCCCCTTCATGATGTCCATGATTTGTTCGGACTTGGCTTCGAGCACCGACAAGTCATCTCCAAAAATCTTAATAGCCATCTCGCCTTTCACGCCAGAGACCGCCTCTTGTACGTTGTCAGAAATTGGCTGAGAGAAGCCAAAAGTTACCCCGGCATATTTGGAGGTTAACTCGTGAGTCATGCTGTCAATCAAGGAATTCTTGTCGTAGCCATCGCGCCATTCGTCTTTTGGTTTTAAATCCACAAAAAACTCCACATTAAAAAAGCCAGTGGGGTCGGTCCCGTCGTTGGGGCGGCCGTTTTGGCTAATTACCCCCTTGACTTCGGGGTACTTTGTGAAGATTTGCCTCATGGATTCCGCATAGGTGTTGGATTCTTGAAAGCTGATGCTCTGTGGCAGACTCGCCCTAACGTAGATTGAACCTTCATTGAGTTGGGGCAAGAATTCGGTGCCAAGTTGGGTGGCAACCCCAAGCGATACCACGAGTAGCGCAATAGAAATACCGACGGTTTTTCTGGGCTTGGCAAGTGCGCGTTCGAGCCAGGGGCGATAGGCATTTTCTACTGCGCTTACCAACTTATTGGGCTTTTCGTGGATGTCTTTCTTTAGCAGCAGTTTAGCGAGGAGCGGAACCAACGTCAGCGTGAATAGCAAGGCGCCAAGCAGCGCAAATCCCATGGTCCATGCAAGCGGAGAGAACATTTTTCCCTCAACTTTTTGGAACGTGAAAATGGGTAAAAGTGCCGTGATAATGATCAGCTTCGAAAAGAAAATAGGCTTGCCGAGGTTTACGCTTACACGCTTAATCATTCCCGACTTACTCATGGAGTTAAATCGTCCAGCGCCCAATGATTCACTTTTGTGTGCGAGGTAAACGAAGAGCCCTTCCACCATAACGACCGCCCCGTCGATGATAATCCCAAAGTCAATGGCACCAATGGAAAGGAGGTTTGCACTCATACCACGCAACTGCATGCAGATAAATGCGAACAGCAGGGCCAAAGGAATAATGATCGATACAATGACCGTCGTGCGCCAGTTAAGCAGGAAAATGGTAAGAATAAACGTAACCAACAGCATGCCCACGATCAAGTTTTCCATGACCGTGTGGGTGGTTAAATTCACGAGCGTTGTTCGGTCGTAGAATGCATTAATGCTGACCCCCTCAGGAAGCACGCGCTCGTTGAGGTCCGAAATGGTAGCGTTTAAATCTTTTAGAACTTTACTCGGGTTTTCGTGCTTGCGAAGTAGCACAATACCCTCAACCACGTCGGTTAACGTATCTCGACCCACTTTGCCAAGTCGAGGTCGCGCACTTTCCTGAACGGTAGCAATTTGGCGCACGAAAATAGGAGTTCCATTTTTCGTGGCGACAATGGTGTTTTCGAGGTCGGCTATGTTCTTAACCGCGCCGATTCCTCGAACGATGTAGGCTTGCTCGCCTTGAGGAATCACGTCGCCGCCAACGTTCCCGTTGTTCGCTTTTAACGACTGCGACACGTCGCTAATCACTAAGTCGTACTCGTTGAGTTTGTCAGGGTCGATAGTTACCTCATAGGTTTTTACCTCGCCGCCGAAACTTATCACGTCGGCTACACCGGGTACTGCCTTAATCCGCTTGTCAATCATCCAGTCTTGGATTTCTTTGAGTTCACGAACCGTTTTGTTGGATCCGTCAAGCGTGTATCGATATATTTCGCCAGTAGGGCCGCTCGGCGGTTGGATTTCGGCTTCGATTCCTTCGGGTAGAACCACATTTCGCAGCTGGTTGGCCACCATTTGGCGGGCCTTAAAATCGTCGACACCGTCCTCAAAAAGGAGTGTGACAACGCTCAACCCAAAAAGCGATACCGACCGTAGGTTCGTCTTGTTTTGGACGACATTCATTTCGGTTTCAATCGGAATCGTTATGAATTTCTCCACTTCCTCGGCGCTGCGGCCGGGCCATTGCGTGATCAGGACTACTCGGGTATTAATCACATCGGGAAACGCCTCAATGGGCGTTTTCAAGAAGCTCACCACGCCGAGGGCCACAATCAGCAGGGTTCCCCCAATGACCGTCCACGTGTTTTTGAGTGAAAAGCCGATAATTCGGCTAAGTAATTTGTTCATGGCTTACCGGTTGTTGAGTTCGTTGGCAACCAGCAATGCTCCGGTAGTGACCACAATATCGCCTGATTTCAAGCCGGACTCCACCTTGATCATTCCGCCAAACTGCTGACCAATTTTAATTTTTTGCTTTACTAGGGCCTCGCCTTGTGCTACGATAACATAGGGCTCATTTTTTTCGAGAAAAATGGCACTTTCAGCTACCGCTAAAGCCGTTGTTTTTGCGGCCGGAATAATATGGATCGTCGCAAACATTCCTGGAAGGAGCTTTTCACCGGGGTTGGCGAGTTCCGTTCGCACCCGAATTACGCGCGACTCTGCGTCAAGGATGCTATTGATTTTTTCGACTTTGCCCTTGAAGGTGTCGTTCGGGAATGCAATCGTCGTTGCTTCAACTTCGTCACCGAGTTTGACCCTCGCGTAGTCAGATTCATAGACGTTTGCCTGAACCCAAATGGTCCGCAAGTCGCTCAGGGTAAATAGGGCATCGGCATTGTCGGTCCGGATTTGGGTGCCTTCGTTCACCTTGCGTTCCACGAGGTAGCCACTTCGGGGGGCATAAACGTTGTACACCGCGTCTGACGACTTGGCGTTGCCTCCGAAGAGCGTCAGAATTTGCTTTTTACCAACGAACTCTGCATGGGCGTTGGCATATTCGTTCTCCGCAATTTGCAAATCCTTGTCTGAAGCAAAATTCGAACTGTGCAGTGCTTTAACACGGTCCCTATTTTTCGTAGCTACTTCGAGGTTGCTCTTAGCGATCGAAAAATCTCGCTGGTACGTTGAAATGTCAGTCGACAGGATGGTCGCCATTAACTGGCCCTTGCGGACATAGTCGCCCAGAGAAAAATAGACGCGTTCAACACTACCCGAAACAATCGGATAAATACGCACCACATTGTCTTCATCAAAGGTGACCTCTCCTACTACGGTGAGCGGAGCGGCAAATGCGCCCTCTTTTACCGTATCAAGGCTTAGGTTTTTCTTGAAATCGCCGCTGGGCACAAACTTGGTTGACGTGGTGCCTTGTTCGATAGTTTTAGGTTCCTTGCCGCACGAAAGCAAAAGGCTAAGCAAGGATATGCTGAATAAAAAGTTTGTTTTCATAGTCTTAATTGGTCGTTCCGGTTACGTAGTTAAGCGTCGCATAGGCGTCGAGCTGTTGCTTTTTTACACTGAGGTAGTCGCTAAGCGTTTGCTTGTAGATTCGCTGCAAGTCAATGTATTCCAGCAGACTAAGATTCCGCTTGGAGTAGTTTGACGTGGCGTTGGCCGACATGGTTCGAACTTCTTCGATTCGGCTTAGGGAATAGTCCTGAAGCGTTTTGTCTACCATGATGCACTGAGTGTAAATACTACTCAGTTCATTTTTCATTTCGTTTTCTAGTTGAAGTACCTCAATTTGAGCCTGCTTCAACTGATTTTGGGCAATCATGATTTGACCTTGATTTCGATTGAAGGTGGGCAGCGGGACCTCTACCACAATCCCCTGGTAAGGGCGCACGTAGTTGGAGCCGCGGTCGTGCGGTTGGTAGCCCAACTTCACGTCACCAAGTGCTAATGCCTTTTGAAGGTTGATATTCTTCTTGTGGTACGAAATCGAGGCGAGGCTCGCTTGGTAGTCGCTCCGCTTGGTAGGCATTTCAGCCATTAATTGGCCGAGCGGAGCCAAGGATCCCACAGGAATAGTTGACCATTCAGTTTGAATTTTAACGTCGTGCTTCAGGTAGAGCAGCGTTTTAATCTTTGATTCAAGTTGGGCACAGAGAAGTTCGTTTTCAAGCTGCTCTGCGTGAATTGCGAGCTGTTCTGAGCGCAGACGCTGCAGTTCACTTCCTGCAATCGCGCCAACCTCGTACTGCATTCGCGCAGCGTCGATCAACTTGTCGTAGAGCTGTTCCATTTCATGGTACAGTACGGCTCGTTGTTGGCCTACAGCTAAATCATGGTAGGTCAAACTGAACTCATAAACGAGCTCACGCAGCATGTTCTCGAACAGCGCTTTTTGAATGACGACGTTTTGATCGGCCGCAGCAGCCGCTTTGTGGAAGCGACCGTTAAACGGTACTAACATCTCGAGTTGGATTAGTACCTGATTCTTATAGTTCAGGTACTGGTTTTTTTCGACATTGTACATGTCGGAGTTCCAAACGAAGTTGGGGTTGTTCCAAACCCGAGCTTGGACCGCTTCCGCCTCGGCATTGGCGATGTCGTATTTTGAAGCCAAAATTCCCAGATTTTCGGTCAGCAATCGGGATTTGGCATCTGCCAACTTCAAGGGAAGGACAGATTGTGCATGAGCAGATACTACGATCAATGCCCACGCTGCGGTTCCCACCGCGCGCAATAAAGCCATAAAAAATAGATTAACGTAAATAATGGTTGACCGGAGTCAACTCGACCAAAATGATTTCAATCAATTGGTTATCAAATCCTTATACAGCGTAAGGACAGAAATATTTTTACGTTAGGGTAGAGCGGAGGCCGCTTAGTGCAAAGGGCCCTTTCAATGGGATTGCTGAACGAATTCGATAATACCGCACTGTGTGCGTTTTCGATGAATGAGGTCCACTGATGGGATGCAGTGGATTTCGTGCCCGTTCGCTGAAGGCTGATGCCATGTGGAATTTCAGGGCATCCATCAATGCCTTGAAGGTCTGCGGTAAATTCTAAACTTGTTTTGGCAGACTCGACCAATTGGCGCTGCTCAAAGGCCAGGCTTTCAACGCTGTACTCTGACTCAAGTGCGGTCGCGGTATGGTCAAGGCTTACCCCATTTTGAACCATTGGGACAGCCCCAAGAAGGGTTGCCCAAAGCAGAATCAACAGGGTGCCTAAAAATTTCACGGCGCAAAATTAGATGTTGGTTCATCACAAAAAGTGGTCCAACAACTAAAATGACAAAAAATTAACCCATTTAACGCCTGCGTGCTCAGCCCAAGAACGGGTAGCGGTAGTCCGCGGGCGGAACAAGCGTCTCTTTGATGGTGCGGGGCGAAACCCAGCGGAGGAGGTTGAGTACCGAGCCCGCCTTGTCGTTCGTACCCGAACCGCGCGCGCCGCCAAAAGGCTGTTGGCCCACTACGGCGCCCGTAGGCTTGTCGTTCACATAGAAGTTGCCGGCGGCGAAGGCCAGGCGGCGCGTGGCTTCGTCGACCGCGTAGCGGTCGCGCGAGAACACGGCTCCCGTAAGGGCGTACTCCGACGTGCGGTTGATGAGGTCAAGGGTATCGCTCCACGCAGCGTCTTCGTACACGAAAATCGTGAGGAACGGGCCGAAGATCTCCTCACACATCGTGCGGAAGTGGGGATTCGTCGTCACCACCACGGTTGGCTCGACGAAGTAGCCCTTCGACTTGTCGTGGCCACCACCCGCCAGGAGTTCAACGTCTTCGCGGCCTTTGGCATAGTCGATGAACGAGACGGTCTTGTCAAATGAACGCTCGTCGATCACGGCGGTGATGAAATTGGACGGGTCGCCGGGGCTTCCCATTTTAAAACTCTTCACGTCGGCAACGAGGCGTTCTTTAACGGCCGGCCAAAGGCTCGCAGGCACATAGGCACGCGAAGCGGCCGAGCACTTTTGGCCCTGAAACTCAAAAGCTCCGCGCGAAAGAGAAGTAGCCACTTCCAACGGGTCGGCCGAAGGGTGGGCCAAAACAAAATCCTTACCGCCGGTCTCGCCGACAATGCGCGGGTAGGCCTTGTATCGATCAATATTGGAGCCGATTTCCTTCCAAAGATGCTTGAACACGGCCGTAGATCCGGTGAAGTGCAGGCCGGCAAAGTCGGGGTGCTTGAAAACGACGTCGCCCACGGCGGGACCGTCGGCGTAGACCAGGTTAATAACCCCAGCAGGAAGCCCCGCCTTGCGGAAGATTTCCATAATGACCCAAGCGGAGTAAATCTGTGCGTCAGCGGGTTTCCACACGGCCACGTTGCCCATGAGGGCGGGGGCAGCAGGCAAGTTGCCCGCGATGGCCGTGAAGTTGAACGGCGTAACGGCCAAAATAAATCCTTCGAGGGCACGGTACTCCATGCGGTTCCACACGCCGGGCGAGCTCTCGGGCTGCTGGGCGTAGATCTCGGTCATGAACTGCACGTTAAAGCGCAAGAAGTCAGCAAACTCACAGGCTGCATCGATTTCAGCTTGGTGCACCGTCTTCGATTGCGCCAGCATGGTTGCCGCATTGATTTTAGCGCGGTACGGGCCGCTCAC
>JACCDQ011693109.1_pt1 | contig 10130 bp, 8 predicted proteins | sample 7446031 | NCBI WGS metagenome assembly JACCDQ01 (sample SAMN15323442, study PRJNA562643) | freshwater metagenome | isolation source: river surface water | place: USA:Blue River Watershed | collected 2017-08-17 | reverse complement strand
CAAAATCCCAGGAATTCGCCGATGGCCCCGCGAATATCTGCCGAAAATTTGTGACTTTGATCGCATCGACCGCATCATGGATGTGTCTCAGGCAGAGGCCGAACAGATGACGCGAAGGCTTGCGGTTGAAGAGGGGATTTTTTCCGGCATTTCTTCCGGTGGCGCCGTAGCTGCTGCACTGCGCCTTTCAGAAGCGGTCACTCATGCGGTCATCGTCGTGATTATTTGCGATCGCGGTGATCGCTATTTGTCCACCGGCGTTTTCCCTGAATAGTTTCGGAATCGAATCCATGGCACAACGTCGACGTCGCAAAGCGCTCCCCCCTCAGGGAAGTTTCGAGCTCAAAATTGAATCCATGACGCACGATGGGCGTGGCGTGGGTCGGATTGACGGAAAGCCCATTTTTGTTCATGGGACGCTTCAGGGGGAGGAGATCACCTTCGAGTACACGGAGGTGCGACGGGATTTTGCCGAGGGCAGGGTGGTGGAAGTTCGAACACCCTCGGCGTCTCGATCAGCCCCAGCCTGTGAGCATTATGGGGTTTGCGGCGGTTGCAGTTTTCAGCATGTCCAGGATGCGGAGCAGATTCGAATCAAACAGGGTTTATTGCTGGATCAGTTCCAAAGAATTGGCAAACTGGAAGAGTTTCCGATTTTCGTCCCCCTGACCGGTCCCTCATGGGGCTATCGCCAAAAGGCCCGGCTTGGCGTCAAGTACGTTGCAAAGAAAGGCAAAGTTCTGGTCGGCTTTCGTGAACGCTCAAGCCCTTTTATTACTGAAATTGATCGCTGTCCTGTTCTGGATCCCCGAGTCGGGTCCAAATTGGGCAAGATAGCGGATTTGGTTCATGATCTCAGTATTCGTGATCGGCTTCCGCAAATTGAGGTGGCTTGCAGTGATGAAGCCGTCGCTCTCGTTTTTCGCATTCTTGAAGACTTGAATGCAGAGGATCTTGAGCGCTTTAACCGGTTTGCACAGGAAGAAGGGTTTCTCGTTTTATTGCAACGCGGCGGCCCGGATACCGTAGTGCCCCTGGATCCAAATGTTCCGGTAGATCTTTTCTACAAGATTCCCGATGCATCGGTAGAATTCACATTCAAAGCGACTGACTTCACACAGGTTAATTCCGCGATAAATCAAAAGATGATTGCTCGTGTGATGCAGCTCCTGGACCCCCAGTCGAACGATGTCATTCTGGATCTATTTTGCGGAATTGGAAATTTCACTCTGCCTTTGGCCAAAAAGGCTGCCCGGGTTGTTGGGGTTGAAGGAAGTCGTGAGGCCGTTGAGCGAGCGGAACTGAATGCTGAGCGCAACATGCTCCGGAATGCGACGTTTCATGTCGCCGATCTGAGTAAGCCTGTCGATGATGCGCCTTGGGCCAACCAGCGCTTTGACAAAATTCTGCTCGACCCGTCGCGCGCCGGGGCCCTGGAAATCCTTGAGCGGGTTCCAGGGTGGGGCGCCGCTCGAATCGTTTACGTTTCTTGCAACCCCTCAACACTCGCAAGAGATGCTGGGGTGCTGGTCCATGATCATGGGTATCACTTGCAGGGTGCGGGGGTCATGGACATGTTTCCTCAAACAGCCCACGTTGAATCTTTGGCTCTCTTTGAAAAGACAGACCGGTGATCGTTAGGTCTTCGGATCCGGTGTACCTTCGCGTCGACACCCATCGTCAAGTTCTTGAATGGATCGAGAACGAGACGGTGATTTATGTCTGGCCTGTCTCAACCGCCAAGAACGGGTTAGGAGAAGAAAGAGGGAGCGAAAAAACCCCGAGAGGATGGCACCAAATTCGGGCAAAAATCGGCGAGGGGCAACCCTTGAATGCTGTTTTTAGGGGCCGCAGACCAACTGGTGAAATCTACGGGGATGCTTTAGAGGCGCAGTATCCCAATAGAGACTGGATTTTGACCCGGATTCTTTGGTTGGGAGGCTTGGAGGCCGGAATCAACCGCTATGGTGCTGTTGATACGACCTGGCGGTATATTTACATTCACGGTAGCCCCGATCACGGGGTCACGGGTGAACCACTCTCGCATGGATGCATTCGGATGAAGAGCGTCGACATGCTGGATCTTTTTGACCGAGTGCCAATTGGTCTTCGGATTTTAATTACTGCTTAAGTTATACGAGATAAGGCATTTTATGTCCCATCAGGGTTCGGGTATGACCGCGCTAGAACGCCGGGCCAGTCTCTCGCTCGCTGCAATTTATATGCTGCGAATGATTGGTATGTTCTTGATTCTTCCGGTTTTCTCGGTATTGGCGCGGGACCTTCCGGATGCATCTCCGTTTCTCGTTGGTCTTGCGATAAGCGCATACGGCCTGACGCAGGCCGTTTTTCAGGTCCCATTTGGTATGTGGTCTGATCGTTGGGGGAGGAAACCGGTCATCACGGTGGGTCTCATCCTCTTTGTGATCGGCAGCATTATTGCAGCAGTTTCCACCTCCATTTACGGCATCATTGCAGGCCGTTGCCTTCAAGGTGCGGGCGCAGTTGCGGCTGTTGTCATGGCTTTGGCGGCTGACCTGACGCGAGAGGAGAATCGGACCAAAGCGATGGCTATGATTGGCATCAGCATTGGTATTTCATTTGCCATATCAATAGTCGCCGGTCCCATTCTCTCTAATTGGTTCGGTCTACAGGGGCTTTTCTGGCTCATTACGGGGTTTGCGGTCGCGAGCCTCATTGTGCTTCATGTCTGGGTGCCTAATCCGACGGTTTCGACCTTTCATGGCGATGCCCAGCTCAGAACTCAGGGCATTCGACGGGTCTTTGCAAACCGAGAACTGCTCCGGCTGGATTTTGGTATTTTCTGTCTGCACCTCATGCTGACTGCCAGCTTTGTCGTGGTGCCTGTTCTTATTCGCGACCAACTGGGGATGCCGGCTTCGGAACACTGGTATCTCTATCTGCCGGTCTTCTTGTTGGCCATATTAACGATGGTGCCTTTCGTCATCCTTGCGGAAAAGAAGCGCAAGATGAAGCCCGTGTTTGTCTCGTTCGTTGCCTTGGTCGGTTTTTCACTCCTGGGATTCCTTTCTTTTGGAAGCAGCTTCTGGGGTGTGTTTGCTCTGCTGTATCTCTTCTTTACGGGATTTAATTTGTTGGAGGCAACCCTGCCTTCGATGATTTCAAAGGTTGCCCCACCCGATCTCAAGGGAACGGCCATGGGCATCTACTCCACGGCGCAGTTTTTGGGCGCATTTGCAGGAGGAACTGGAGCAGGCTTCTTGGTGGGTCAATATGGGCACGACGCGGTTTTTCTTTACTGCGGTATCGTCGCTGTGTTGTGGTTTACCGTGGCTATTGGAATGAAGGCGCCCCGCCATTTGAGTAGCCGACTTGAAAATATTCGAGAGATCTCCAGCGATTCCATGACCGATTTGTCCAGGAAACTAGCCAAGATTTCTGGTGTTGTCGAAGTGGTGGTGGTTCCTGAGGATGGCGTTGCATACCTTAAGGTCGATCGGGATCTTCTGGATGAACAGGGGCTGAACGACTGTCTTGCTGAATTGAAAGGGATAGGTATAGCGGCTGATTCGTTCTCGGGAGCGAGTTTGGGCTCATGAACTTTGGCTGCGGGACACTGATCGTTTTACTCGTGTTGGTAGTTGTTGCGGGAAAGCTCATTCCCCATGGGCGGAGTAATACGCCTGCGCCGAGTCAATCAACTCAAGGGATATCCCAAAGTCAGACGACGGGTGTCACTAACAGGGAAAGGCGTGCCAAGCCTTCTTCAAAGGTCGTTGATGAGCCACCCGAACTGACTTTTGAGTCGATGCTTTCGGAATTGAAAGTATGGATTGATGAAAAAGCCACGGAGGCTGAGCACCAGGTGATTGAGCGCGCTGCCTTGCCGTCGGGTCCCGCCGCTGAGGTGCTGGCAAAAGTTGAAGAGGAGGCCAAGACGCTGGTCAGTCGGCGAATTGCTGAAACAACGGTGCCAACCAACATGCCGCATCAACCTGCTGCGCCAGAAAAACCGGTCATCAAGCCTGCGCCCGGGCATACGAATCCGACTCATTCAGTACTTCCGCCCTCAGGGGGGGCAAAGCTCGCGGTGGAGGGTCGGGATACGGTCTTTAATAACCCATGGAATCATGCGGTGGAGCCGGTAGAACGTTACCTCAAGCAACACGTGCATGATGCCGCGTCAATTGAGGTTTTGGAGTGGGGCCAGGTAGAGATTGTGCGGGAGGGTTATCAGGTCCGCTGTGTCTACAAGTCAAAAAATGTGCTTGGGAAGCTGACGACTCAAAGTCGTCTTTTCATTCTCGACCATGCGGCCAAGGTGATTGATATTCGCGATTGAAGACCGCCTTTTATTCTTCCTGTTCCAGGAAAGGAGCTAAGCCGCCGTCTTGGTCAAGTGCAACCAGGTCATCATAGCCGCCGATGTGAGTCGTTCCCGCAAAGATTTGGGGAACCGTTCGGCGTCCGGTAATTCGCATCATTTCTTCTCGCGCCTCAGGATCCTGGTCTATCCGGATTTTCTCGATCTCAATGACCCCTTTCGATTTGAGATACCGCTCGGCCAGATGGCAGTAGGGACAGATCCCGGTCAGATACATTTTAAATTTTGCCATTCAGAGGCCTCGGTCTGAAAAACTTGTGAAAAGGCGCAGGGATCGTAGAATGCCCCCACCTGTATCGAGGATGATAGCGTCCCAAACGGCCCTGTAACCAGTCCTTCGTGAGGTACTGTGAAGGCTAGGTCAAGATGAGCCTAGGAGGCTTCTGTGAAGAGCAAACTACATTCGATCTTTGAGTATTTTTTAATCGGGGCCTTGGGGTTGCTCCCGATTCTCCTGATTACCCAAATCGTCTTGGCGATTGAGAGCATCCTCAGGGAATCGCTGGTTGGGATCTACGGTCGCTTTGAAAGCATCCTTTTGCCTGGAATGCTTCTTCTGGGATCGAGTGTCCTGGTAATTTATGTCGGCTATCTGATCAAGCAGGATAAGGCCCACATCCTCTATTTCCTTGAAAAAATCATCAATCGTATTCCGCTTCTGGGTGTCATCTACCGAGTCTCTCAAAAAGTTCTCCGGCTCTTTCATGATGGCCATGATAAGCAGATCACAGATTCCGTATTTATTGAGTATCCGAGGCAAGGGTTGTGGGTTCCCGCCTATGTGACTAACCGAACAGGCGCCATGCTCGTCGTCTATGTTCCCACCTCGCCCAATCCCACCTCGGGATTCACGCTGATTGTTCATGAATCCACGGTCAGGAAATCGCCGATGACCATTGAGGAGGTCTCTTCTTTCATTATCAGTCTTGGGGCAGACTTTCCCAAGTCAAAGGAAGTCTCAGACCTTTTGCTGAGAAGCGGCGGAATCAAAGCGGGCGAGACGATTCCCCTTCTGCCGGACTGAATACACTAATGGGTGGCTAGCCTTGCCTGAACAAGGGGCCGATAATCAACAATTTTGAATCAAAGAGATGTCAATGAAGAAGCTGATCGTGTTGCTCGTGGCCGCGCTGGCGTTTACCGCCTGTGCGAAGAAAGAAAAGACTGGCCTGAAGGACGTGTTGATTCAGCGATTCAGTGAGGATCAGGATCTTAAGGACTACAAGCTGGATCCCGCCGATGTCGCGGACTGTGTCATTGATGAAATTTCAAGCACGCTTCCAGGGTTTGCCGGCGACCCGCGTCGCGATGAGTATTTCAAGGCTTACGAAAAGTTCTTCGATGTGAAATCTGCCACGGATGCTGAAGCATCAATCAATGAATTCGAGAGACTCTTTGGATCTCGCCAAAAGGCGAGGGAAGCCGCTCTGGGAATCACAGATCACATCATGACCTGCATGGGCAAGGCAATTGAAAATGCTCCCACCGATGGTCATCGCGCACAACCGGCCGAAGCGCCTGAAGTGAAAGCCCCCCCGGCTGCTGCGACGCCCCCCAAAAAGTAGTGTAGCGCACCAAAAAAGAGCAAAACGCCCCTTTAAGGGGCGTTTTTTGTGGGCGTCAGTTTTTATTTCATTCTTATCTTATTGAATTTTATCGGATTTATTTGGGCTCGAAACTTGCTTCAATCTCCGAGCGCATGGTCCGTTGGCTGGTTTGATTTCTGAAACTGCGCTGACATGAAACAAGACCCCGGATCGGCGAGATTGGAAGCCCTGGAACAACTGAAATGAAGCCGAATCTGATGTACGAGCGAATGGAACGGATTGCCAACCTGATGCGATCAAGTGTCCGCAAATCAGGTCTTAACCGAGGGCTTCAGCCCGTGCAGATGGAAGCGCTGCATTATCTGAGTCGCTGTAATCAGTACAGCAACACGCCCATGGCGGTCGCTGAGTTTCTTGGCCTCACGAAAGGCACCGTGTCTCAAACCCTTGCAGTGCTGGAAGGGGATGGGTTGGTGACCAAGACAGCGGATGTCAGGGATCGAAGAGTTGTGCACTTGAAACTGACCCCAGAGGGGCTGGCCGCACTTTCTAGTGCAATTCCACCTGAGTCTTTGAGTTTGGCATTAGAAAACCTGAGTCGTGCTGAGCGGGAGGCTGTCGATGCTGCGCTCAACACCCTCTGGGAATCGCTACAAAAGGTCAATGGTGTGAAGACTTTTGGCGTCTGTGCGACCTGTCGCTACCACAAAGACTCCGGAAACGGTCAGGTCGCATGTGACCTAACTCAGGAAGCCCTGATGGCAGCTGAGCACGACAAAATCTGTCGAGAGCACTTGCCAAGAGTCCAGTAGCGCTGGTTGATTCGTGGATCAGACCAGAATGCGCTCGATGCCGCCATTGGACGCTTTATCGATGTAGTTTTTCATCCACTGCTCGCCCAGAATGTTCCGCGCCATCTCGACGACGATGTAATCTGCGTCCAGTTCCTGAATGTCATCCCGATATCGACTTAAACCTTGGAGGCATGAGGGGCAGGAGGTCAAAACCTTGATGGGGCCCTTGTCGGCCTCCGCGTCCAATTTATCCCGATTCTTTTCCAATTCTTCAAGCTTACGGAATCGGACTTGCGTGGAAATGTCAGGGCGTGCGATGGCGAGTGTTCCCGATTCACCACAGCAGCGGTCAGAGCGCATAATCGGCGCACCTGAGTCCTGCCGCACTAAGGCATTCACTGTTTTCATCGGATCCCTGACTTTCAGTGGGCTATGGCAGGGATCATGGTAAAGATAACGAGTGCCCTTAATGCCTTCGATCGAAATGCCTTTTTCAAGAAGGTATTCATGGATGTCAATTAAGCGACAGCCCGGGAATATCTTTTCGAATTCATAGCCATAGAGTTGATCCAGGCAGGTGCCACAACTGACAACCACGGTTTTGATGTCGAGGTAGTTAAGTGTGTTGGCAACCCGATGGAAAAGGACTCGATTATCCGTGGTGATTTTTTCCGCCTTATCGTTTTGTCCTGCTGCGCGTTGGGGATAGCCGCAGCACAAATAGCCGGGTGGGAGGACGGTCTGGACGCCCACGTGATAAAGCATTGCTTGAGTTGCTAGCCCGACTTGGGAGAATAGCCTTTCAGAGCCGCACCCCGGGAAATAAAAAACGGCCTCAGTCTCAACGCGAGTCGCTTTGGGATCGCGAATGATCGGAACGATCTGATTGTCTTCGATATCCAGCAAGGCCCGGGCTGTTTTGCTCGGAAGTTTGCTGGGCATTTTCTTGTTTACAAAGTGGATGACTTGTTCGCGAATCGGAGGACGTCCCAGAGAGGCTGGGGGATGCTGTGCCTGAGACTTGCCCAGAGGCGCAAGAAGGCTACTGGCCAGTCGTTGGGCGCGATATCCAAAATCCACCATGCCTGCTCGCAACAGTTTGATGGTGCCAGGCGTTGTCGCATTCAGGAAGAGCATGGCAACGCTTTTCGTCGGATTGAAGCTCTGCTTACCCATTTTGCGCAGCAGGTTGCGCATGTTCATCGATACTTCGCCAAAATCGATGTCGACTGGGCAAGGATTGAAGCACTTATGGCAAACCGTGCAATGGTCTGCAACGTCCTCGAATTCCTTCCAGTGCGTGATGGAGACGCCCCGGCGCGTTTGCTCTTCGTAGAGGAACGCTTCGATCAGTAGTGAGGTCGCGAGAATCTTATTCCTTGGGGAATAGGGCAGGTTGGCCTTGGGGACGTGGGTTGCGCAAACGGGCTTACATTTTCCACAACGAAGGCATGACTTCACGGAATCTGCAATCGCGCCAATGTCACTCTGCTTCATGATCAGAGACTCAAATCCCATCAGGCTGAATGACGGGGTGTATGCGCGCGTTAGGTCCCCACCAGGAAGCAATTTGCCCCGGTTAAAGTGCCCATGAGGATCAACCTTGGCCTTGTAGTTGTGGAATGGCGCGACTTCATCCGGTGTCAGGAATTCATATTTGGTAATGCCAATGCCATGCTCACCGGAAATGACACCACCGAGAGAGCGAGCTAATTCCATGATGCGTTCGACCGTCTGATTGGCCTGTTGCAGCATCTCGTAATGATCCGAGTTCACGGGCAGGTTGGTATGCACGTTGCCATCCCCGGCGTGCATATGAAGTGCAACGAAAACGCGGCCCCGCAGGATCTCCCGATGAATGCTTTCGACGCGATCAATGACCGCCCGGAAATTGTCGCCTTCGAAAATGTCCTGGAATGGTTTTTTTAGCTCCTGTTTCCAAGAAATTCGAATGGAATGGTCCTGTAGGCGATGGAATAGCGTGGGCTTTTCGGTTCGATTGTTAAATTCACCCGCATGAATGCCGAGGCCCTCAAAGTCGTTTTCTGCTGTCGGCAAGTCCAGATCCAGATGATCATGGATCCACTGCCAACGCGCGCTGACGCGATCAATGACAGTTAATGCCCGTTGGCGACGCTCTCCAATCAGTTCATCCTTGTCGAGTCCTTCCTCATAAGAACGAACGGGCAACTCTCCGGAAACGAATTCCCTGAGCGCATCGCAGAGACGGAGCTTGTTTCGTATCGAAAGCTCGATATTGAATCGCTCAATGCCGTCGCAGTACTCTCCCATCCGGGGCAAAGGAATCACGACGTCTTCATTAATTTTGAATGCGTTGGTATGTTTCGCGATGGCTGCCGTTCGCGCGCGGTCCAGCCAGAACGTTTTTCGACTTTCTGGGCTGATGGCGACGAAACCTTCGCCGGCGCGTGCGTTACAGATTCGAACGACTTCGCTGGTGGCACGGGCTACCGCATCCTCGTTATCGCCCACGATGTCGCCAATCAAAACCATTTTGGGGCGACCCCTTTTTTTGGCTTTTGTGGCGTACCCTACGGCGCGGACATACCGCTCATCGAGATGCTCTAGACCGGCCAGCATCACCCGGTCACTGCCGGTATTCGGAAGGCTTTCGAGAAAGTCCCGGATTTCAACGATTGCCGGGACCGCTTCCCGGACTTGCCCGAAGAATTCGAGGCAGAAGGTTCGGGTAACTGGTGGCATTTCATGAAGAATCCAGGTCGCTGAGGTGATGATGCCATCACACCCTTCCTTCTGGATTCCTGGGAGGCCACCGAGGAATTTATCGGTCACATCCTTACCCAGGCCCGTCTTTCTGAATCGTTCGCCCGGAATCGTGAGAGTCTCTTCATCTAGCAGGGTTTTGCCCTTGGGGTCGAAGCGCTTCAAGAGAAAACGGACTTCTGGAACCAGATGGATCTTGCCATAGTTATGGTCAAGGCGCTCAACTTCAAGCCAATTGCCATCCGGCGTGACCATGCGCCAAGACATGAGGTTGTCGAGAGCGGTGCCCCAGAGTACGGCTTTTTTGCCACCCGCATTCATGGCGACATTTCCACCAATGCAGGAGGCATCCGCGGATGTCGGATCGCAGGCAAAGACCAATCCCCGCGACTCAGCCGCCTCCATCGCACGTCGAGTTACGACGCCCGCTTCCGTATGAAGCAAGGGTCTGCCGTTATGCTCTGAGCGAACCGTCATGCCGAGGAGTTTTTCGGTATTGATGATCGCTGAGAAGGGGGTCAATGGAACCGCGCCCCCGGTATAACCGGTGCCACCGCCCCGAGGAATGATGGTCAGACCCAGCTCGATACACGATCTTACCAACGGTGCAATTTCTTCCTCGGTATCCGGAAAAAGCACAAGGAATGGGTATTCGACGCGCCAGTCTGTCGCATCGGT
>JACCDQ011648996.1_pt1 | contig 10130 bp, 5 predicted proteins | sample 7446031 | NCBI WGS metagenome assembly JACCDQ01 (sample SAMN15323442, study PRJNA562643) | freshwater metagenome | isolation source: river surface water | place: USA:Blue River Watershed | collected 2017-08-17 | reverse complement strand
CGATCAACTTCTTAAAGTACTGGAGCACTTGGAACAATTGCACCCCGAGTTCGCATCCCCAGAAAGCCCAACTCTAAAAGTCGGTGGCAGCGTAATCGATGGGTTTGAGACGATCAAACATCGTCGTCCAATGTTATCATTGGGCAATACCTACAACGAAACGGAACTCCGTGATTTCGATGAACGGACGCGCAAATCAACCGGATTAGAAACCATCGAATACGTCTGTGAACTTAAAATCGACGGTTTAGCCATCTCCGTATTTTACGAAAATGGCAAACTCGTTCAAGCCGTTACACGCGGCGACGGAATTCAAGGCGATGTGGTAACCGAAAATGTGAAAACCATTCGAAATTTACCCAAAACGCTACGCGGAAACTACCCCCCTTTGTTTGAAATACGCGGTGAAATTTTTATGCACCGAAAAGGATTCGAACGCCTGAATCAAACCCGAATTGAAGCAGGTGAACCCCAATACGCCAACCCGAGAAACGTGGCTTCCGGTTCCTTAAAAATCAAGGATAGCGCGGAAGTAGCTAAACGGCCGTTGGATATTTTCTTGTATCAAGTTTATGAAGATGAGAACGTATTTCCAACCCATTGGGATTCTTTGCAATCAGCCCAATCCTGGGGACTGCCTGTACCTCAAACAGCCAAAAAATGCAGCGGATTGGATGAAGTTTTGGCCTTTCTTCACGAATGGGATGAAAAACGTCACGATTTGAGCTTCGACACCGATGGAGTTGTAATAAAAGTCAACGATAAACGACTTCAAGAAGAATTGGGCTTCACAGCCAAAACGCCTCGTTGGGCCATTGCTTACAAATTTCAAACGGAAACAGCTTCTACTCCACTTTTAGGAATCACCTATCAAGTGGGTAGAACCGGTGCCATTACTCCAGTTGCTGAACTTCAGCCTGTTGCATTGCTGGGAACAACCGTAAAACGCGCTAGTTTACACAACGCTAACGAGATGGAACGATTGGATATCCGAATGGGTGATACCGTTTTTGTGGAAAAGGGCGGTGAAATCATACCCAAAATTGTGGGGGTGGATTTTTCATTGCGACCGTCAAATTCAACTCCATTAAATTATATAACCCATTGTCCGGAATGCGGAACCGAATTGATACGCAACGAGGGCGAAGCCCAGCACTACTGCCCCAACGACGAATTATGTCCCCCGCAAGTTGTAGGAAAACTTGAACATTTTATTGGCCGAAAAGCCATGGATATTCAATCGGTTGGAAGTGAGTTATGCGAAACCTTATATCGAAATAATTTGGTGAAAGATATTTCCGATTTTTATAGTTTAAAATTAGAAGATTTGCTCGCTTTAGACCGAATGGGCGATAAATTGGCTAGCAACATCATTCGAGGAATTGAAGAAAGCAAAACACAACCCTTTGAACGCGTTTTATTCGCTATGGGAATTCGGTATGTGGGAGAAACGGTAGCTAAAAAACTGGCGGCGGCTCTCGGAAATATTGATCGTATCATGTCGGTTACAGTTGAAGAATTGGTTGCCATCGACGAAATCGGTGATCGAATTGCAGAAACCGTAGTATTCTATTTCCAACAACCCAAACACCGTGAATTGGTAGAGCGATTGCGCAATGCAGGTCTCAATTTCCAAGCAGTTATTCAAGAAAAATTGGGCGATTCATTGGTTGGAAAATCCTTCGTAATTTCAGGAGTATTTGAAAAATACTCGCGCGATGAACTCAAGGAACTGGTGGAACAACACGGGGGAAAAATAGCATCGGGGGTAACCTCAAAAACCAATTATTTACTAGCCGGCACCGGAATTGGTCCATCGAAATTGGAAAAAGCTGAAAAATTAGGTGTACCTTTAATCTCTGAAGACGATTTAATTCACATGATCCATGGAAACTCCTAGTCTGAACATTCCCAAATGGAAATTGAGCCTGCTTAAAACCAAATATGCAGCTCGAAGAATTCCCGTTTCAAAAAGCAGTAAAACTCAGTCAGATACTCAGCAAATTCAACAAAAACTCCCTGGATTTGATCAACTTAAACATGTAATTCTGTACATGAGTGCGTATCAATTTCAGCGCAATCGTCAGGTTATATTAGACTTTATTGACTTCCTCCAAAAAAACAACAAGAACGTCCACTCCATCATTGTATATCAAACACGCGATTCAAAAGCCGTTGTAAATGATTCCGGAAGTGATACCACTCACCTAATTTTAAAGGACTTCAACTATTATGGTGTCCCCAAAACAGAAATAGCCAAAAAAGCGGTGAATCGCAATGCCGATTTGTTCATTAATTTGGATCCGAACGGAGGATTAACGATGTTGGGATGTGCGGCGGAAGCCAACGCTGTTCACTCGGTTAGCCCGTATCAAGCGTCATACCAATCGTTTTTCAACATACTTTTGAAAGAATCGAAAGATGACGATTTGTATCAGTACATTTGCAGTATAAAATCATTTTTTAGTCACCTATCATGAAGGAATTTATTGGCACCGGCGTTGCATTAATTACGCCATTCAAAGCAGATTTCAGCATTGATTTCAATGCACTTTCCAATATTGTTGAGCATCAAATCAGCAACGGAACCGATTATTTAGTGGTGCTTGGAACCACTGGCGAAAGCGCTACGTTGAGTAAAGAAGAAAAACGTGCCGTTATGGACTGCATCATTGAAGCCAATAATTCTCGCGTTCCACTGGTTTTGGGAATAGGGGGCAACAACACGCTTGCGGTTGCCGAAGAATTCCAGAATACCAATTTGGAAGGTTTTTCTGCCCTACTTTCGGTAAGTCCTTATTACAACAAACCCAATCAAGAGGGAATCTACCGTCACTACCAATATCTCGCAGAACGCAGCCCACTTCCCATCATAATTTACAACGTACCCGGAAGAACGGGCAGCAATATGACTGCTGAAACACAATTGCGTTTGGCGCAACTTCCCCAAATCATTGCCACCAAAGAAGCAAGTGGAAATTTGGAACAAGTCATGCAAATTATTGCGCAAAAACCCGATGATTTCTTGGTTATCAGCGGCGATGATGCTCTGACCTTCCCCATGATGGCAGCAGGCGCATCTGGAGTTATTTCGGTAATCAATCATGCATTTCCGTTGGAGTTTTCGGGGATGGTTAGAGCCTGCTTGAACGGCAATTGGAATGAAGCAAGAACCTTGCATTACAAAACCATGCCAGCAGCGCTTCAGATCTTTGCCGATGGCAGTCCAGGAGGAATCAAAACCATGTTAAACGAAATGGGATTGTGTGAAACTACGGTCCGACCACCTTTATACCAAGTGAATGCTTCCGTAGAAGCAACTTTGCGCTCCATGGTGAAGAAATAAACCATTCCAAAACGTTTCTCCTACCCTTTTTAGCGTATTTTAAACCGCCCAATCAACACTATGAATCCCAACTTGAATCCCAATAACGATCATCTAAGCAAGCAGGATAAAGACTTAGAAAAAGTGCTCCGTCCAGCTGAATTTGATGATTTTACGGGGCAGGAAAAAATATTAGAAAACCTTCGCGTATTTGTGGAAGCGGCAAAAATGCGGGATGAAGCATTGGATCATGTGCTTTTGCATGGACCTCCAGGTTTGGGTAAAACCACGTTAAGTCACATCGTTGCCAATGCATTGGGCAGTTCGCTTAAAATAACCAGCGGTCCCGTATTGGAAAAACCGGGTGATTTAGCAGGACTGCTAACCAATCTTCAGAAAGGAGATGTGTTATTTATTGATGAAATTCATCGGTTGAGTCCCGTTATTGAAGAATATTTATATTCCGCAATGGAAGACTATCGCATTGATATTATGATCGATACCGGCCCAAATGCACGAAGCGTTCAAATTGCACTGCAACCGTTCACATTGGTTGGTGCAACCACGCGAAGTGGATTGTTAACCGCTCCATTACGAGCCCGATTTGGAATTAACTGTCGATTAGAATACTACACAGCCGAATTATTAACCAAAATTGTCAGTCGAAGCTCTGATATTTTGCGCACGCCCATTCACGATGAAGCGTCTTTTGAAATTGCCCGAAGAAGTCGTGGAACACCGCGAATTGCCAATGCATTGTTGCGCAGAACCCGCGATTTTGCTCAAATTAAAGGCGATGGTACCATTACTTTGGATATTGCTCAATTCGCATTACAAGCGTTGAATGTTGACGCCAATGGGCTCGACGAAATGGACAATCGCATTTTGAGCACCATCATCGACAAGTTCAAGGGTGGTCCAGTTGGATTGAATACCATTGCTACTGCTGTGGGCGAAGATTCTGGAACCATTGAAGAGGTATATGAACCATTTTTGATTCAAGAAGGATACATCCAAAGAACTGCGCGTGGTAGAGAAGCAACTCACAAAGCGTACACCCATTTGGGCAAGATTCCCAGTCAAGGTAGAAACACATTGTTTTAATTTTAGGGGGATTTTTCGGGGGATACTTTTTCGGGGGATATTTATTCATGAGCATCGAGCAAAACATCAAGAACAAAGCTCTCGAATTGGGATTTCTGGACTGTGGATTTGCTAAAGCTCGCAAACTCACCGAACACGAATCTCATTTAAAAGATTGGCTTTCTCATGGATATCATGGCGAAATGAAATACATGGAAAACCATTTTGACAAACGATTGGATCCTACCCAACTCGTTGAAGGGGCGAAAACAATTATCGTTTTGGCCTACAATTACTTCCCAAAAAAACTGCAAAATCCACAAGCTCCGCAAATTGCCAAGTATGCCTACGGCGAAGATTATCATGTGGTGGTAAAAGACCAGTGTTTTTTGCTATTGAATTATATCAAAGAACTTTTACCGGAAACAAAAGGTAGATGTTTTGTAGATTCTGCACCCGTAATGGAACGACAATGGGCGCAAATTGCAGGACTCGGTTGGCTGGGCAAAAACAGTTTACTTCTAAAAAAAGGAGTAGGAAGCTTTTTCTTCTTGGCAGAAATTATTATTGATCAAGAACTTGAATCTTCACCGGCATTTTTAACCGATCATTGCGGAGAATGTACGCGCTGCATCGATGCATGTCCCACCCAAGCAATTATTGCCGATGGTGTTGTTGATGCCAACAAATGTCTGTCGTATATCAGTATTGAAAAACGAACAGAACTCACATCCCCCGAAAAGAAACTCATTCAAAATCATATTTTTGGCTGCGATATCTGTCAGGATGTTTGTCCTTGGAATCGCTTTGCAGAACCGCATCAACAGGAGCGTTTTGAAGTAAAATTCTCGGGCAATGATGAATCCATCTCAGAGGTGAAAACAAAAATCTCTGCGATGAAAAACACATTGGAAATTACTCCAGAGAATCCAAATTATCCAAATGAAAATTGGCTTGATTGGAACCGTGATCGCTGGCAAAAAATGAGTGAAGCCGAATTTCAGCAACTATTCGGGAAATCACCGGTAATGAGAATGGGATTTAACAAACTCAATTCGGCGCTGAAAAATGATTAATTATCATCGAAATTAAATCACGGGGAAACTCAAAGTAAAGGTAGTTCCTTCATCCACTTTTGATTCGAAATCAATAGTGCCATTGAATTGCTCAATAATTTTCTTGGTGATGGCCAATCCCAAACCCATACCAGAATTCTTGGTGCTGAAATTGGGTGAAAAAATCTTATTGTATAGATTTTCAGGAATTCCTTTTCCATTGTCAATCACTTGAATAATAACCATTTTTGGACTTTCTAGCCACATTTCCACTCGGATTTCTCCTTTTCGATCTTCGGGGATGGCTTGGATGGCATTTTTCAATAAATTATTAAAAATCCGGACCAATTGATGAGGATCAGCCTGTATAAAAATGGGATTATCAGGAAGCTTCGACACGATGGATTGTCCCATTTCTTTTTCATTTAACGAAATTGAATCCGATAACACGGCGGTTAAATTGGTTCTTTCCATTATGGGATCGGGCATTTTAGCGAAGGAACTAAACTCTTCAGCCATCGTACTTAAACTATCAATTTGTCGAATCAACAATTCAATGGTTTTGGCCAATTTTTCCTTCAAATTATCATCTCCCCGTGCCATAGAAAACTGCAAATGCTGTAGTGATAGTCGCATTGGAGTTAATGGATTTTTGATTTCATGGGCAACCTGTTTGGCCATTTCACGCCATGCGCCTTGACGCTCACTTTCAGAAAGGCGGTTTAAGCTTTCATCCAATTGCGTCAACATTTTATTGTATTCCTTTACCAATAAACCAATTTCATCGTTTCGATTCCAAATTATGGGTTTATTGCTTTCTCCCAATTTGGTTCTGGATAATTGATTCTTAATTACAATCAAGGGTTGAGTAATCCTGCTCGACACCAACTGTGTGATAATCAACGCAATTGCAAAAATCAAAATAAAGATATTTACAACGGTTACCAGGAAGTCGGAAATTTCACGATACAAATCCGCTCGATTGGAATAATAAGGCAAATTTACGTATCCTCTTACATCCAAATCATTATCTGTCAACGTACTATAGGCAGAAATGTAGGTTAAATCGGAAATATTCTCATCGAATACATTGAAAGAAATGGCTTTTTCTTTAAATTTTTTAAAAACGACAGGATTCATAAGATTTCCGATAAATTTTTCTTGATACAATCGAGGATTTGTAGAAACAATAAGTTGGCCAAATCGATCAAAAATATTAATATCGGTACCGTACGATTCAGCTAAATCGTATACCAAGCCCACTTCATACTTATTCTCGAGCGCATCGAGATCTACCTGCCCACTAATTTTGTTGGCTATTTCATTTACTTTTCTAAGGAGTTCTTGCTTTTGGCGAACTACGTTACTTTTGATGAAGAAATTCACCGTGGTGAACAAGACCACTGCGAAAATCAACAAAATAATGGAAGTGATAAAAACCTGCAATCGCTTAGAAATAAACCAGCTGTTTTCATCTGAAACGGGTTCATTTCCCAACATTTTTTCAACCATTTTTTGAGGATCAAAAATGACTTTGAATCGCTGTTCCATCCAAATAAGCCAATAAAATAAATAGGATAACAGCATGGCTACTAATGCCAATAACGTAAATTGTAGAGAGGCTACTAACAGCGATCTGTTTTCGCGAGTAACCACAATCATACTGTTATCGGAATCTTTCATAAACAGGTGATTGAACTTTCCATCTGAGCGATTACCCGAAGTGTCATTCCATTTGAATTGCAATGGATAATCGTAATTTCCTTGATGTCGGCTTAGTCGATTCCTGCTGTAAATCGCGTAGGAATAATTGTACCGAATTAAAAGTTTTTGACCTTGACCTCGATCAACAACATCAGCAAGTTTCCCAAAATTAGCCGTAGTTTTTGGGGATAATAGAATAAAATAATTGGATAAAACAACCGAATCCGTAGCAATTTGAAACTTCCCTAAAAAACTTCCTCTCAATCGGCGTTCATTGATTAGGTTAAACTTTTGTGTTTTTTGGATGCCCCAATCGGATTTATACAGAGAATTGAGTGTACCGTAATCCACGGTATTTTCACGGTTTAATGGATTGCCTTTGGAATCAAATGCAAATACGCTCACTTCGTACTTTGAGGCCAACGAGTTAAAGTACAACTCCTTCAACTTTGCTTCTAAAGTAATTTTGGAACCCGGTTGGCTCGTGTAATAGTACAATGCCGTAACATCGCGCATCAATTCGGTTTCCACACTATACAATTCGGACTGTATGAGTTTATCGGATTTAATTTTTAGGTTGTTGGCAAAAATGATTCGCTGCTGCAATTCTCGTTCATTTAGTTGCGCATTAATCATTACCCCTAAAAGTAAACAGGGAATAAATAACTCGAAAAACCAATTATTTTGAGTGCTCCATTCCGTAAAAATATCCCCCAGGAGCCAAATCCCCCACAAAACCAACCAAAAGGTAAGTAAAATTTGATTGGGAGATAGCCACGTAACCAAACCCACTGCAATGATGGATGGGAATGCATATACAAAGTATCTCTCCCAACGTTTTTGAAATTGATGTAAGTGATAAAACTTTTTGAATTGCTTAACAAAATGCAATCCAATAGCGAATGTTAATACAATTAAAATAAACGAAACTACTGATGATCTCGACAAAAGTAAGAGTTCTGTAAAATCAAACGGTATCTCTGTTTTACTGACAATGAAATAAGTTAAATACAGCGAAAAATACACACCCATTTGTCCTAAAAAAAGGCTAAATACGTTGCGTACTATTTTACGAAATTGCGTTTTAGCTTGTTGACTGTACATTACCCGATTCGACCAAATCCGAACCAACCAAAAGATCAACAACAACCAAATTAATGTAGTGCCCAGACTTTGAAAAAAACCATTAATATAAAATACTTTGCTGTTAAATAATGGAAACGATTTCAAGTTATTTCCCCAAAATCCCAAACACAATAAGGAATTAAAAAGTGTCCAAAGAGATGCATTTAAAATGGGCCAAAGCCAGGTTTGTTTTTGCATCCCCATGAAAAATAATCCCAAACTGGTAACAATTAAAGATAGGAACATCAACGCATCCGGTTTTCTCAAAGTAGGAAGAAAAAACACATTCAGATAAAAATTTCCTTCTCCTTTTTTAATCCATGAGCCTTTAAACTCAATGGGTTGTGAACCCTCCATGGCAATACCACCCAAAAACATGCTGGTATTCAGGCTAATATCCAATGAATCCGCAGAAATTTTCGGGAATTCTAAATCAAAAATATTCTGAACAAACACCCACTGGTGGGAATCAATTTGTCGATTCCAAGTGGCTAAATACACCCCATTTTGATCTATTACACTAAAATGATCTCCATTTGCGGGTTCAATTGAATATTCTTGATTGTTCCAGTATAAGGCTTGCCCACGCTTGAATTTAAAAACCGAAATATCGTGTCCTTCACAAATTTCGGCCAAGGAATCATCTGCAACTTTATTCAAATTGGGTTGAATCTGCTCAGTCAAAAAGAAATTTGTAGATTCAATTTTTTGCTCGGCGGTTTGAATAATTCGATGCGTTTCTTTCGGTAAATCAACATGTTGACGCAAGATGCCAAAGATGCCAAAAGTAAAAAAAGAAACGGCCCCAATAGCCGTAAGCCAAAATCCAGGTCTAAATTTCATGCGTTGAGGCATTAATATACCGTTAAGGCGTTAAAGGTAGGATTTTTTTCCTTCTTTTTGCATCAAATACCCTTGAACGTAATCTTTTACCGCTACTGAAAAGCCCCAAAAGGGAGTTTCATAGCCTGCGGAACGTACTTTGGACATTTCAGCCTGAGTAAAGTATTGATAATTATCACGGATGTCTTCGGGCATGTCAACATATTCAATTTGCACCGGAATATCCAATGCTTCAAATACCGCTACTGCCAATTCTTTGAACGTATGCGATTCTCCACTTCCCAAATTATACAATCCCGAATTTTTGCGGGATTCCATAAAATACATAAGCACCGAAGTTACATCTTTAATATAAACGAAATCACGACGTTGTGCTCCATCTGGATAATCGTTGCGATAGCTTTTAAACAACTTCATTTTTCCCGTTTCCTGAATTTGATGGAACGCGTGAAACACCACCGAAGCCATACGGTCTTTGTGGTATTCGTTGGGACCAAAAACGTTGAAAAATTTAAATCCTGCCCAAAATGGAGGTTGGATGCCTTGTTCAACTTGCTCTTCCACCCATAAATCAAAAATATGCTTGCTTTGTCCGTAAGGATTCAAAGGTTTCAACTGATTTCCGGCATCATTATCTGAAAAGCCCTCGCTTCCATTTCCATAAGTAGCTGCAGAAGATGCATAAATTAATGGTATATTCTCTTGACTGCATATTTGCCACAACTTTTGCGAATAATGCACATTCAAGTGATTCAAAACATCCCAATCAAACTCATTGGTTCGTGTGCGAGCACCAATATGAAAAATACATTGAACAAATCGCGAATTTTCAGAAAGCCATTCAAAAAACGATTCTCGCTCCACACGCTGCGAGATGTTCTTATTTTCGAGATTGGGGAATTTATTTGAGTGTGAAAAATCATCTACCGCCACCAAAGAACCATAGCCAGCACGCTCCAAATCGCCAAGCAATGCCGAACCGATAAAACCCAATG
>JACCDQ012188581.1_pt1 | contig 10131 bp, 8 predicted proteins | sample 7446031 | NCBI WGS metagenome assembly JACCDQ01 (sample SAMN15323442, study PRJNA562643) | freshwater metagenome | isolation source: river surface water | place: USA:Blue River Watershed | collected 2017-08-17 | reverse complement strand
TGCTCAAGCAGGCCAACTACGACTACGAGCGCATGCAATACAACACCGTCGTCTCGGCGGTGATGAAGATGCTCAACACGCTCGAAGACGTGCAGCTCGAAGGCAGTGCCGAAGACGGCGCCGCGCTGGCTGAAGCCTTCTCGATTTTGCTGCGCGTGCTCTACCCGGCCTGCCCGCACATCAGTGACCAGCTCTGGAACGAGCTGGGTTACGCCGCTTGCTGCGGTGACCTGCTGGACGTGGCCTGGGCCGAGGTGGACGAATCGGCCCTGCAGCGCGACGAGATCGAACTCATGCTGCAGGTCAACGGCAAACTGCGCGGCGCCATCCTGGTGCCCGCCAGCGCCGACAAGACGCAGATCGAGCAGATCGCGCTGGCCAGCGAGGCCCTGGCCAAGGCCGCCAGCGGCGCGCCGGCCAAAAAGGTCATCGTGGTGCCAGGCCGCCTGGTCAACGTGGTGGTCTGACGTGCAGCGTCGCCTGTTGCTCACCCTGGGGGCCGTCGGCGCGCTGAGCGCTTGCGGCTTCCAGCTGCGCCAGACGGGCGACTATGCCTTCAAGACCCTTTACGCCAACTTTTCAGCCACCTCGCCCCTGGGCGTGGACTTGCGCCGCAACCTGCTGGGCACAGGGCGCATCGACGTGTGGACCGATCCGAAGCAGATGCCGCAGGCCGACGCTATCCTCGATGTTCTCAGTGAAGACCGCCAGCGTGTGGTGGTGGGCGTCAACGCCTCGGGGCAGGTGCGAGAGCTGCAACTGCGGCTGAACGTGAAGTTTCGCCTGCGTACGCCACAGGGCGTGGAATGGATCGAGCCGGTCGAATTGGCCCAGCAGCGCGATCTGAGCTTCACCGAAACCGCCGCCCTGTCCAAAGAGATCGAAGAGGGCATGATGTACCGCGACATGCAGGCCGACATCGTGCAGCAAATCATGCGCCGCTTGTCGGCCGTCAAACCGCGTGGCCTTGTGGCCAAGCCTTGAGCCGTCATGCAACTGGCCCTTGCCCAACTGGGTGCGCACCTGCAAAAAGGCTTGCGCAGCCTCTACACCTTGCACGGCGATGAGCCCTTGCTCATGCAGGAAGCCGCCGATGCGATCCGGGCCGCTGCACGCACCCAGGGTTACACCGAGCGCACTGTCCACACCGTGGCCGGTGCGCACTTCGACTGGAGTGAGGTGCTGGCCGCCGGGGGCTCGCTCAGCCTGTTTGCCGATAAGCAGATCGTCGAAGTGCGCATCCCCTCGGGCAAGCCAGGCAAGGAAGGCAGCCCCGCCATCCAGCAGCTGGCCGCTTCAGCCCAGGACAACGACTCGACCCTGACCCTGTTTTTGCTGCCCCGCCTGGACGCGGCCACCCGCAAAGGAGCCTGGTTTGGCGCGCTCGAAGGCGGGGGCGTCAGCATCCAGGTCGACCCGGTAGAGCGCAATGCGCTGCCGCAATGGATTGCACAGCGCCTGCAAAAGCAGGGGCAAAGCGTGGCCGCTGGCGAAGAAGGTCAGCGCACCTTGCAGTTTTTTGCCGACCGGGTGGAGGGCAATTTGCTGGCCGCGCACCAGGAAATCCAGAAACTCGGTTTGCTGCACCCTCCGGGTGAGCTGAGTCAGGCGCAGGTCGAGGCCGCTGTGCTCAATGTGGCCCGTTACGACGTGTTCAAACTCTCCGAGTCGGTGCTGTCGGGTCAGGTGACCCGGGTGCAGCGCATGCTGGACGGCTTGCAGGCCGAAGGCGAAGCCGCCGTGTTGGTGCACTACACCCTGGCCGAAGACATCCGCGCCCTCAAGCGGGTGAAAGATGCCATTGCCGCAGGCAAACCCATGCCCATGGCCTTGCGTGAGCAGCGTGTGTGGGGCCCGCGTGAACGCCTGTTTGAGCGCGTGCTGCCCCGCATGACCGAAGCCCGCCTGAATGGTTTGCTGCAAGCGGCGCACCAGGTGGATGGCATCGTCAAAGGCTTGAAAGTGCCCGATTGGCCCACCGACCCCTGGCAGGCCTTGCAGCGCCTGGCTGTGCGCTTTTCGCGCTTTTGCATCGTCCGTTAAATACCCTTGGGAGGGGGACCTCTTTGTGGGAGCCCCGCCCTCGGGGCGATGGCCTGCATCTGCGAAAATGTCTGCATGACCGATCTGAACACCGCTGAACATGTGCTGGCCTTGGGCCAACAGGCCAAACAAGCCTCGGCCCTGATGGCCAAGGCTTCTGCCGCTGTCAAGAACACGGCCCTGCGCCGCCTGGCTCAACTGCTGCGTGAGAACACCGACGCCTTGCAACAGGACAACGCCCGCGATTTGGAGCGTGCCCGCACTGCAGGGCTGGCCGAGCCGATGGTGGACCGCCTCAAACTCACCCCCAAAGTGCTGGAAACCTGCGCCCAAGGCTGCGAGCAGTTGGCCGCCATGCCCGACGTGATTGGTGAAATCCTGGGCATGAAGCAGCAGCCCAGCGGCATCCGTGTGGGCCAGATGCGCGTACCGATTGGGGTGTTTGGCATGATTTTCGAAAGCCGCCCCAACGTGACCATCGAGGCCGCCAGCCTGTCGATCAAGAGCGGCAACGCCTGCATCCTGCGCGGCGGCTCCGAGGCGATTGACTCCAACAAAGCGCTGGCCCGACTGGTGCAGCAGGCTTTGCAGGAGGCGGGTTTGCCGCTTGATGCCGTGCAGCTGGTGCAAACCACCGACCGCGCCGCCGTGGGCCAGCTCATCACCTTGCCGCAATACGTGGATGTGATCATTCCCCGGGGTGGCAAGGGCCTGATCGAGCGCATCAGTGCCGAGGCCAAAGTGCCGGTCATCAAGCACCTGGACGGCAATTGCCACACCTATGTGGACGACCCTTGCGACATCGACATGGCCGTGAAAGTGGCCGACAACGCCAAAACCCAAAAATACAGCCCCTGCAATGCCAGTGAGAGCTTGCTGGTGGCGCGCGGCGTGGCCGGTGAGTTCTTGCCCAAAATCGGTGCCGTCTATGCCGCCAAAGGCGTGGAGATGCGCTGCTGTCCCAAGGCCAAGGCCATTTTGAGTCAGGTCGCCGGGGCCAACCTGAAAGATGCCACCGAGCAAGACTGGTTCGAGGAATACCTGGCCCCCATCATCAGCATCAAGGTGGTCGAAGGGCTGGACGAGGCGATTGCCCACATCAACCACTACAGCAGCCACCACACCGAAGCCATCCTGACCCGTGACCACATGCACGCCCAGCGCTTTTTGCGCGAGGTCGATTCGTCGAGCGTCATGGTCAATGCCAGCACCCGCTTTGCCGATGGTTTTGAATATGGGCTCGGGGCCGAAATCGGCATTTCCACCGACAAGTTCCACGCCCGTGGCCCGGTCGGCATCGAAGGCCTGACTTCGCTCAAGTACGTGGTGCTGGGCGAAGGCGAAGTGCGCGTCTGAACACACATGCCCCCAAGGGGTGTCGGGTGCGTGCTTGCAAAGGCGCAAACCGGCCCCCTATGATTCTCCTGTTTTCTCCACTTCCTCCTGAAGGCAAGCCCATGGTTCCCCATCTCGTCACCGCCCTGACCGGTCCCATCAATGAACTGGAGCAGCGCATTCTGGACTCGATGCCGGCCATTGAGCGCTGGTTTCGCCTCGAATGGATGGAGCACACGCCGCCGTTCTATACCTCGGTGGACATCCGCAATGCCGGTTTCAAGCTGGCCCCGGTGGACACCAACCTCTACCCCGGTGGCTGGAACAACCTGACGCCTGAAATGTTGCCCTTGGCCGTGCAGGCCGCGCAGGCGGCCATCGAGAAGATCTGCCCCGAGGCCAAAAACCTGTTGATCATTCCCGAGAACCACACCCGCAATACGTTTTATCTGACCAATGTGGCGCAACTGCAGCGCATCTTCCACATGGCGGGCCTGAATGTGCGCCTGGGCTCGATCAACCCCGAGATCAAGGAAGCGACCACCATCGAACTGCCCAACGGCGAAAGCGTCACGCTGGAGCCCGTGGTGCGCAGCAAGCACCGGCTGGGGCTGAAAGACTTTGATCCTTGCACCATTTTGCTCAACAACGACCTGTCTGCCGGCGCCCCTGGCATCCTTGAAGACCTGCACGAGCAGTTTTTATTGCCGCCCCTTCACGCCGGCTGGAGCGTGCGCCGCAAGACCAAACACTTTCAGAGCTACGAAGAGGTGGCCAAGCGCTTTGGCAAGCTGTTGGGCATCGACCCCTGGCTGATCAACCCGATGTTCAGCCAGTGTGGCGACGTGAACTTTGCCGAAGGCACGGGCATGGAATGCCTGCGCAGCAATGTGGACGCGTTGCTGACCAAGATCAAGCGCAAATACAAGGAATACGGCATCACCGAAAAGCCGTTTGTGGTGGTCAAGGCCGACAACGGTACCTATGGCATGGGCATCATGACGGTGCGCGATGTGTCCGATCTGGACGCTCTGAACCGCAAGACGCGCAACAAGATGAACGTCATCAAGGACGGTCAGACCGTGAATGACGTGATCATTCAGGAAGGCGTGCTGACCAACGAACGCATCAACGATGCCGTGGCCGAACCCGTGGTTTACATGATGGACCGCTATGTGGTGGGCGGTTTTTACCGCGTACACGCCGAGCGCGGGGTGGACGAGAACCTGAACGCCCCCGGGGCCAGTTTTGTACCTTTGGCCTTTGCCGATACCCCCCACCTGCCCCAGCCAGGCATCAAGCCTGGTGCCAGCGTACCCAACCGGTTTTACATGTATGGCGTGATTGGCCGCCTGGCCATGCTGGCGGCCAGTTACGAGCTGGAAGCGACCGACCCCGAGGCCGAGGTGTACGAATGAACGGGTTGGTTTTGACGGATGTGAGGCGCGAAATTGCAGCTTCTGGCGATTTTTGACACCACTTGTTCGCCTGAATCAACAAAAGTTGCTGCGCTGCAACAAAAACGCCTGTCGGCCGATGACAGCTGGCCCGGCCTGGGCGCAAAATAGCATTCATCTCAGTCACCCGGCCTGACCCCGTTCAGGCTTTTTTTTGTGTCTTCAATAAAATCCTCACTCGCCGCCCTGACCTTGGGCGCCATTGGCGTGGTTTACGGCGACATCGGCACCAGCGTGCTGTACGCCATGAAAGAGGTCTTTGGCTCTGGCCATGTGCCCTTTACGCCAGAGAACGTGTACGGCATCCTCTCCATCTTCTTCTGGACCCTGACCACCATCGTGTCGGTGAAATACGTGGTGCTGGTGCTGCGCGCTGACAACCACGGCGAGGGCGGTCTGGTGGCCATGTTGGCTTTGGCGTCACAGTCCGTCAAAGACCGGCCCCAACTGCGCAAGGTTTTGCTGGTGGTGGGCATCTTTGGCACTTGCCTGTTTTATGGCGATGGGGTGATCACCCCGGCGATCTCGGTGCTGTCGGCGGTCGAGGGTTTGGAGGTGATCTCGCCCACGTTCAAGAAATCGGTCATTCCGCTCACGCTGGTCATTTTGTTTTTGCTGTTCTGGGTGCAAAAACGGGGTACCGCCGGCATTGGCAAATTCTTCGGTCCCATCACGCTCGTCTGGTTTGTCACCATCGCAGTGTTGGGGGTGTCGCACATCGTCAACCACCCTGAAATCCTGTTCGCCATCAGCCCGCACTACGCTCTGGGCTTCATGTGGGACAACCCCGGCACCACCTTCGTCATTCTGGGGGCCGTGGTGCTGTGCGTCACGGGGGGCGAGGCGCTGTATGCCGACATGGGGCACTTTGGCAAAAAACCGATTCGCCTGGCTTGGTTCAGCGTGGTCATGCCCTGCCTGACCCTGAACTATTTTGGCCAGGGCGCGCTGCTCTTGTCCGAGCCCGAGGCCGTTAAAAACCCGTTTTTCATGATGGCCCCTGATTGGGCTTTGTTGCCCCTGGTGGGCTTGGCCACCATGGCCACGGTGATCGCCTCGCAGGCCCTGATTTCGGGCGCATTCAGCGTGACCAAGCAGGTCATCCAGTTGGGTTATTTGCCGCGCTTGCAGGTGCAGCACACCAGCGAGACCGACACCGGCCAGATTTACATGCCTTTTGTGAACTGGGGCTTGTTTGTCTCGATCGTGCTGGCGGTGGTCATGTTCAAGTCGTCGAGCAATCTGGCTGCGGCTTATGGCATCGCCGTGTGCACCGACATGCTGATCACCACCGTGCTGACGTTTTTTGTGATCCGCTACGCCTGGAAGTTGCCCCTGGCGCTGTGCCTGGGGGCCACTGGCTTTTTCTTTGTGGTCGATCTGGCTTTCTGGGCGTCCAACCTGCTCAAGCTGTTTGACGGGGGTTGGTTCCCCTTGTTCATCGGCGCGGCGGTGTTCACCCTCATGCTGACCTGGCACGATGGCCGTCGCCTGCTCAACGAGTCCTTGCGTTCGGATGCACTGCGGCTGAATGATTTTCTGGAAGCCGTCTTCATCGCCCCCCCCACCCGTGTGGAAGGAACGGCCGTGTTTTTAACGGCCGAGATCGGTGCGGTGCCCAACGCCTTGTTGCACAACCTCAAGCACAACAAGGTGCTGCACCAGCAAAACCTGTTTGTCACCGTGCGCAGCCATGAGGTGCCCCGCATGGACGCCGACCAGCGTCTGGAAATCGAGTCGCTGGGCAACGATTGCTGGCAGGTCATCGTCAACTACGGCTTCAAGGACAACCCCGATTTGCCCACGTCGCTGGCGCAAAGCCAAGGGCACGGGTACAGGCTGGACCCGATGATGACCAGTTACTTTCTGTCACGCGATATCGTGATCCCCACGATCGGTGGCGGCATGGCCACCTGGCGTGAAAAGCTGTTTGCCCAAATGCACCACAACGCCAGTGCGGCGGCCGAGTTCCTGAACTTGCCCACCAACGCGGTGGTGGAACTGGGCTCGAAGATCGAGATTTAATTCAGCGTTCCCATCGCCTCGCCCATGCAAATCGGGCGGGTCGGTGTCCAGTCGGGGTTGAAGCGCATCACGTCCTTGGGGAACAGCATCACCACCGTGGAGCCGAGCAAAAAGCGGCCCATCTCTTCGCCCTGCGCCAGGGCGATGTTGCCCATCTCGTAAGCCCACTCGCGCACCACCCCTGGGCGGGGCGGGTTGACCACGCCATGCCAGACAGTGGCCATGCTGCCCACAATCGTCGCACCCACCAGCACCATCACAAACGGGCCGTGCTCGCCTTCAAACACGCACACCACCCGCTCGTTGCGGGCAAACAGCCCGGGCACGCCACGGGCCGTGGTCGGGTTGACCGAAAACAGGTCACCCGGCACGTAGATCATGCGCGTCAGACGACCTGCGCAGGGCATGTGGATGCGGTGGTAGTCACGCGGGCTCAGGTAGAGCGTGGCAAATTCGCCGTCCTGAAACTGCGCGGCCAGTGCTGCATCGCCGCCCACCAGGGCGCGGGTGCTGTAGCTGTGGCCTTTGGCCTGAAACACCTGATCGCCCGCAATCGGGCCGCACTGGCTGATGGACCCGTCCACCGGGCTGACGAAGGCCGCAGCCGCCAGAGGGCGGGCGCTGGCCTTGAGCGGACGGGTGAAAAACTCGTTGAAGCTTTTGTAGCTGGCCGTGTCGGGGTTGGCTGCTTCGGCCATGTTCACGTTGTAGCGGCGCACAAAGCGGTCGATGATGCCCGTGGTCACACCACCCCACTGGCTGCCCGCCACCCAGCCTGCGAAGGCGGTCAGGGCTTGTTTGGGAATCAGGTACTGCGGCAAAACCGCCAGGCGGTCAGAAAAAGAGCTGGACATGAGGGGGCCGCAAGCGCGGATCAGGAGAAGGCCTTGATTTTATCGGGCTGCCCGGCTTGCTCTGGCGCAGGTTCATGTCGGGGCTAAAGCCGCCGACTTACAAATAGCGCCGTTGCAGGTCGGTAGCTTCAGATCCGACGCTGCTGGCGCAGGCACAATCCGGGCATGAACACCCCTTTGCTTTCGGTCGATCACCTGGTCAAACGCTACGGCGACACCACGGTGGTCAATGACCTGTCTTTCCACATCGAGCCGGGCGAATGCCTGGGCGTGATCGGCCCCAACGGTGCGGGCAAAACCACCACCTTGCGCATGTGCCTGGGCTTGTCCGAGCCTGGCGGCGGGGCCATCCGCTACTTCGACGGCTTGCAAATGCCCCAGGATGCGCTGGCCATCAAGGCCCGCCTGGGCGTGGTCGCGCAGATGGACACGCTGGACCCGGACTTTACCGCCGAAGAAAACCTGCTCGTGTTTGGCCGCTACTTTGGCTTGTCCGACGCGGTGATTCGTGAGCGCATTCCGCCTTTGCTGGAATTTGGCGCGCTCAGCCACAAGGCCAAAGCCAAGCCTGGCGAGTTGTCGGGCGGCATGAAGCGGCGCCTGAGCCTGGCGCGTGCGCTCATCAACCACCCGCAACTGCTGATGCTCGACGAGCCCACCACCGGGCTGGACCCGCAGGCGCGCCACCTCATGTGGGAGCGCCTGCAAGTGCTGCTGCAAGAAGGCAAATCCATTTTGCTGACCACCCACTTCATGGACGAGGCCGAGCGCCTGTGCTCGCGCCTGCTGGTGCTCGACCAAGGCCGCAAGATCGCCGAAGGCACGCCGCGTGACCTGATCGCCCAGCACCTGGAGCCCGAAGTGGTCGAGGTGTTTGGTCTGGGTGCTGTGGCGTTGGCGCAGGACGCGGGCCTCAAGGCCCTCGCTGGTCGGGTGGAAGTCAGCGGCGAGACCGTGTTCTTCTACACCCATGACAGTCGCGCCCTGCTCAATGCACTGCAGGCCTGGCCCGCGCTGCGCACGCTGCACCGCCCTTCCAATCTGGAAGACCTGTTTTTGAAATTGACCGGACGCCAGATCCGCGAAGAAGGTTGAAGGGACGCACGCCATGAGTCAAATTCAAAACAACATCTGGGCCGCGCCCCGCCTGTCGATGCGCTGGTGGCCCGTGTTCCGGCGCAACTGGCTGGTTTGGAAAAAGCTGGCCATCCCCAGCCTGGTGGGCAACATCGCCGAGCCACTCATGTGGCTGGTGGCTTTTGGTTACGGCCTGGGCGCGCTGGTTGGGCAGATCGAACTCGGCGGCGAGAAGGTGCCTTACATCCTGTACCTGGCCAGCGGCAGCATCTGCATGAGCGCCATGAACGCGGCGACTTTTGAGGCGCTGTACTCGGCGTTCTCTCGCATGCATGTGCAAAAAACCTGGGACGGCATCATGAACGCCCCGGTGCGGCTGGACGACGTGGTGCTGGCCGAAATGCTGTGGGCCGCGTTCAAGGCGCTGTTCACCGTCACCGCCATTCTGGGTGTGATGATGGCCCTGGGCATCAGCCACAGCTGGAAGCTGCTGGTGGCCTGGCCCGTGCTGCTGGGTGTGGGCATCACCTTCAGCTGCATGGCGCTCATCTTCAACGCGCTGGCAAAGGGCTACGACTTCTTCACCTACTACTTCACCCTGTTCCTCACGCCCATGATGTTCCTCTCGGGCATCTTTTTCCCGCGTGAGCAACTGCCCGCGTTCGTGCGCGCCATCGCCGACTGGCTGCCGCTGTCGGTGGCGGTGGATTTGGTGCGCCCGCTGTTCATGGACCGCTGGCCAGACCAGCCACTGCGCCATGTGCTGGTGCTGGCGCTGTTTGCGGGGGTGTCGTTCTGGATTGCTTTGGCGCTGACGCGCAAGCGGTTCAGAAGCTGAAACCTCATCCTCCACTGTGGGGACATGTGTCAGCAATTCGCCCCCATCCACCCGCTAAGATCGTTCTTTTATTTCCATCACACACTTTCAAGGATTGAGCATGAGCATCCAGACCGTAGGCATCATTGGCGCAGGCACCATGGGCAATGGCATCGCACAGGCGTGCGCGGTGTCGGGCATCCCGGTGGTGATGGTTGATATTTCGGAAGCGGCCGTGGCCAAAGGCATCGCCACCGTCTCGGGCAGCCTGGACCGTCTGGTCAAGAAAGAAAAAATCAGCGAAGCCGACAAGGCAAAGGCTTTGGCGCTGATCAAGGGCAGCACTTCTTATGAAGACCTCAAGGCCACCCAGTTGGTGATTGAAGCCGCCACCGAAAACCAGGACCTCAAGGTCAAGATCTTGAAGCAGCTCGACGGCATGCTGCCTGCCGACGTGATCATTGCGTCCAACACCTCGTCGATTTCGATCACCCAGCTGGCCGCCGCCACGCAGCGTGCTGAC
>JACCDQ012123946.1_pt1 | contig 10131 bp, 12 predicted proteins | sample 7446031 | NCBI WGS metagenome assembly JACCDQ01 (sample SAMN15323442, study PRJNA562643) | freshwater metagenome | isolation source: river surface water | place: USA:Blue River Watershed | collected 2017-08-17 | reverse complement strand
TGATAGTGTAGAAAGCAGGTTCTGAAATTTTACCTTTCATTTCAAATTTACCATTCTCTACTTTTACAGTATCTTTTGCAACTACTCCTGTTTCATCTTGTGTTTCAAGGATAATTGTTTTTCCGTTTTCAACTCCTTTTGCAGTTCCAGAAATGATGTATTCATCGTTTCCAACTTTGCTACAAGCAACGAAAACTACGGTAGCAGAAAGTAATAAAAGTATTTTTTTCATTATAAGTTTGTTAAGTGATTTAAGTTCGCAAAAATATTTAAAAATATATAGTATCACTATTTTTTGGACTTAAATTTTTGTTATAGTTTTTGTTGATGCTCCAAATTTATTTTATATAAAAAAAGCACCTTTAGTAAGATGCTTTGTTATACGATATCAAATTATTATTCTTGATTGGAGGTTTTTCTCCAAGTGAAGTTATTTAGTATATGCCTTTTAGCAAAACGTCCTGGAGAATCCGCATTTACCATTTTGATGTAAGTAGCTTTAGGAACACTAATATATTCATAAACACTACCGTTTGAAAAATCAATAATTAATCTTCCATCTACAAATTTATAATCTGTAATTGTTGAAGTACTTATAGTTTCGGTGTATTCGGGTAAATTTTGCTTTATTGTTTCAGGATTGATACTTACTAAAAAGTGATACGCTTCAATAATTTTTTTGCTATTTTCTTCAGCGGCTTTTAATCCTGCTTCATCACCTTGAAATTTATCAGGATGTGCGTCTTTCATCGCATTGCGATAAATGGTTTTTAAATCTTTAAGTTCGACAGTTTTGTCTACATTTAATAATTTTCGGTATTCAACTATTTTTTTCATAAATTAGAGATAACAATGTGTTGTCTTTTATGTTTTTTGAGGAGTTAGTTTCCTATAAAAACGATTTTTTTTGCAAAGGTACATTTTATTTTAAGTTTTCAGTTTGTTTTTTTTAAAATAGCCTTTATATGTATTTTTGCCTCCATGGAAAAGCAATTTTGTCCCAAGCCTAATACTTTTAAAAATACCTTTTGTGTTTTTAACGAAGTATCACTTGCTGCTATTGAAGGATTATTGGTTCAATATGAAAGTAAGGCGGGAAGTTTGTATTATTATACCAAAGAAGGTATGTATCGATTGTCAAATCATTGGGGTAGGCTCGCTAATAGTAAATGGCGATTAGAACCAATGGAAACAGAGTCGGCTACAAAATGCAAACTAGGTTTTGCACTTTGGACCAGTTTTTATCCAGATAACGCTACGGATAAGTTGTATTATCTAGAAGCCAATTTTGACAAGAAAACGGTAAATTACCAACACAAAAATAATCCTAATTACGATCAAAAGGCAGTACTTCGAACGAGTTTTGAAACGGCTAAACGAATTAAACAAATTCGGAATCTATTTGAGTTAACTTCTTGGGCAAAGTATTTTGAGTACGGTGATTTAGATACATTGCGAATGAATATTATTAATGGACTTATTTATACTGAGAAGTCTTTGGAGGAAATTAAAAGGGAACAACTGTAGCAAAAATATGGGCAGAAATAACGAAAGGAATATCAAAAAGCATAATGATAAATTGCACAAAGAGCAAGATAAAGCTAAAAAAGCAGCGATGGCTCGTAAAGAAAAACTAAAACAAATTACCAAACAATTCAATGCTAATAAGCAAAATGAAATAAATAAATAAATAATTACGACATGGAACACAACGATTTCAATTTATTGCAACAAGAAGTACAAAAAATAATTGATTTAATTGCGGCTAAAAACGGAAAAGAAGCCAATAATAAATTGGTTCAAATAAGTCAACAACTGGATGATTTTATTGATTTTTCAGATGATGATGCTGACTTAATTGAAATTAGTAAATACCAAGTTTTATTGAATCAATTGCACCAAAAAATTAACGAGCTGAATTAATGGTATTTCAAAATTGTTTTTGTGGTTCTGGTGTTGCTTTTGATAAATGTTGTCAGCCGATTGTGTTGGGGATTCAAAAAGCAACAACCGCCGAGGCTTTAATGCGTTCACGGTATGTTGCTTATGTAGTTCAGGATGCAGATTATTTAATTGCAACTACGGCTCCCTCTCATAGAGGATATTATGCAAAGGGAGATATTTTAAGTTGGGCGACTCAAAATCAATGGCAGTGTCTGGAAATAGTTAATGTTACACCAACCACTGTAGCGTTTAAAGCCTATTATTTAGACTCTAATAAACAATTGCAAGTGCATCATGAATATTCTCGATTTGTATTCGAAAATGGAGAATGGTTGTATGTTGATGGTGATTATTTTGAAGACTAAACTATTTGATTTTTTCGAGATCTAAATTCAATCGATTTTGTTCTGCTTCTAAATCTTCCAATTCTTTTTCTAAATCTTCAATCTCTTGTTTTATTTTTTTTAGCTCTTCACTTTTTTCAGCTGAAGTTCGCAATACTTTGAAATCATTGGCTTTAGCCAATTTTTCTTTCGCCGTATCTAAGTCGTCTTTGGTTACAGCCATTTCATTTTCTATAGCTGAGATGCGGTCAGTGATAGTTTGTTTCTTTTCTTTTGCACTACGTTCAGCTTCTGCTTTTTCTTGTTCTTCAATTAATCTTTTTTGTTCTTCTATTTCTTTTTGCTGTAATAAAAACTGTCTATTTTCTATTTCCGTTTTTTTATTTTTCGCTTCTAATTCTTCGCTTCGGTTGTTTTGGACAATATTAAAAATAACAGTAGAAAAAATTAAGATAATTACGATAACGGCAATAAATCCATTTTTTGAAAGTCCTAAAAAAGCAGCATTAGAAATTGTTTTTTGGGAATGAGAAGTAGAAACTTCCTCAACCTGAAAAGGGGGAGGGGTAGCAGCAATTAATTCGTGCAGTTCTTCGATATCAGCAGCATATTTCCATTTTTCCATACCATCATACCAAACAGGAGTGGTCTTAGTGATTTTCATTATTCTAAGTTCCTCAAAACTAAAAGGGCCTGAGCTTTCGGTTCCGTTATGTAAATAATATTTTTTCATGAGTGTGAATCTGTTTATTTCCCGATACAAAAATTTGCAAATATGTTTCCAAGCAACTCATCATTAGTCACTTTTCCTGTAATAAGACCAAAATGGTACAACGCTTCTTTAATATCTAAAGCCATTAGATCACTAGACAGGTTGGATTCTAATCCAAATTTTACTTTTTGAATTTCATCCAATGCTTTGAGTAATGAATCATAATGACGGGTATTGGTCACAATAGTTTCGTTATTACGCAAAGCACCTGTGTTTACAAAGGAAAGTAATTTGTTTTTGAGTTCGTCAATACCTTCTTTATTTTTGGCAGAAATGAAAATGGTTGCTAGTTGTTGGTTGTTGGTTGTTAGTTTTTCGTTGGTGGCAACGATGATTTTATCTGAAATTAAATCTTTTTTATTTATAATAGTTAAAATTGTCTTTTGAGGATATTGATTTTGTGTTTTATTCAATGCGATGATTAGTGAATCCAAAGCCCCATCAACCATCAATTCTAAACCATCAACCAAGTAGAGCACTACTTGAGCTTGCTCTATCTTTTCAAATGTTTTTTGGATTCCAATATTCTCCACAACATCTTTGGTTTCGCGAATTCCAGCAGTATCGATGAATCGGAAACTAACACCTCCAATGACTAATTCGTCTTCAATAGTATCACGTGTAGTTCCAGCAATATCCGAAACAATAGCACGTTCTTCATTCAATAAAGCGTTCAATAAAGTAGATTTTCCCACGTTAGGTTCGCCCACGATAGCAACAGGAATACCATTTTTAATCACATTTCCCACTGCAAAAGAGTCAATCAATCTTTTGAGAACAAATTCAATACGATTTAACAATTCGTGAAATTGAGTTCGGTCGGCAAACTCAACATCTTCTTCAGCAAAGTCCAACTCCAATTCGATTAGCGAAGCAAAATTCAATAATTCTTCACGTAGTTTGGCAATTTCGTTAGAGAATCCGCCACGCATTTGCTGCATGGCAATTTGGTGAGAAGCTTCGTTGTCTGACGAAATCAAATCAGCCACGGCTTCGGCTTGTGACAAATCCAATTTGCCGTTTAAGAAGGCTCTTAAAGTAAATTCACCTGCATTAGCCATGCGACAACCTTTTCGTAGTAATAGTTGAATAATTTGCTGTTGGATATAAGTAGAACCGTGGCAGGAAATTTCAATAGTGTTCTCTCCTGTATAGGAGTTGGGGCCTTTAAAAATAGAAATCAAAACTTCATCCAAAGTTTTGCCTTCATCAATAATATGACCTAAATGTAGGGTGTGGGTTTTCTGTTGCGCTAAGTTTTTGTTTTTAATTGATTTAAAAACACTAGCCCCAATTTCAATAGCATTTTGCCCAGAAACCCGTATTATTGAGATTGCTCCAGCTCCCGAAGGCGTTGCTAAAGCTACGATGGAATCGTTGTATATCATTTTGTATTATTCTATGCTACAAATATAATAAAACTCCGTTGGTAATCTTATTATTGTTTATGAAGTCGTTACAGATGTTAAATAATTGTAAATTACTGATAATTATCATGTTATATTGTTTTTAATATGAGTAACTTAGAGGTAAGAAATCATAAATACTATAAAAAATGAAAAAGATTCTGTTTCCCACCGATTTTTCAGAAGCAGCTAATAATGCTTTTGTACATGCTTTGGAATTTGCAAAATTAGTTCATGGAGAGCTTATTTTGTTACATACCTTTGAACTTCCCGTTTTTGATAATCAGTTTTTCCCTGAGAACTATGCTGCAATTTATGATTCGGTTGAATTGAGTGAATTTGATATGTTTAAAGATGAAATTCCAAAATTGAGAGCAATTGCTGAGGCACATCATTTGGATAAAATTAAAATGTCTCACCGATTAAAAGACGGGGATTTAGTATCTAATATAAAAGGCACTAGTAAAGAGGAGAAAATAGACTATATTGTTATGGGAACTTCAGGTGCTACAGGTTGGGATAGTTTTTTTATAGGAACCAATACGGCTTCTGTGGTTACTCAGGCTGGTGTTCCTGTATTTTGTGTGCCATCTAATGCACCATTTAATGCCATAAAAATAATAGGGTTTACCACTCGATTTAGAGCTAAAGATAAAAAGGCATTACAGTCGGTTTTAGAATTAGCCCATAAAGCTAAAGCAAAAGTAAAATGTTTGTATGTTAAAACCTCGGATTCAGATGTTTCAAAAGCTACTATTGCTAAATGGGAAGAAGAATTCAAATCAGAACCGATTGAGTTTTTTGTAATAGACAGTGATGATGTTCAAGCTACAATTTTGGATTTTATTATGTACAAAGATATTGACGTACTGACATTGTTGCCATACAAACGAGGATTCTTTGAGGGGTTGTTTAAACCAAGCTTAACTAAAAAATTAACAACCGATTTTGAAATTCCAATTTTGTCGATTCCAATGGAATAATAATTTTTAAAAAACAAAAACCGCTATCTTAAAAAGAATAGCGGTTTTTTATTTCAATTTTGGTGGTTAATCTTATGCATTTAACATGACAGGCATTACTAACATTGTAACGGTTTCTCCTTCTTCTAAACCATCTACTGGAGTAAGGATTCCTGCGCGATTAGGTAATGACATTTCTAACATAATCATGTCTGATTGTAGGTTAGTTAACATTTCGGTTAAGAAACGAGAATTAAACCCAATTTGCATATCATCTCCTTGATAATCACAGGTCAATCTTTCTTCTGCTTTGTTAGAGTAATCAATATCTTCAGCAGAAACGTTCAACTCAGCACCAGCAATTTTCAAACGAATTTGGTGGGTTGTTTTGTTAGAGAAAATAGCCACACGACGAACTGAACTCAAGAATTGAGTACGATCAATCATCAATTTATTTGGATTTTCTTTAGGAATAACTGCTTCGTAGTTTGGATATTTTCCATCGATTAAACGACACATCAACAAATAATTATCGAATGAGAACGTAGCGTTAGAATCATTGTATTCAATTTTTACTTCAGCATCTGAAGTGCCTAAAATACTTTTTAAGATGTTTAACGGTTTTTTTGGCATAATGAAATCAGCTACTTGAGAAGCTGTTACATCGGTACGTGCATATTTTACTAATTTATGAGCATCAGTAGCAACAAAAGTTAACCCTTGTGGTGAAAATTGAAAAAATACTCCAGACATCACTGGTCGCAAATCGTCATTTCCAGCTGCAAAAATAGTTTTGCTTATAGCAGTTGCTAAAACTTCGGCAGGAACTAAAGTTACAGAAGGGTCGTCTAAATTGACTGATTTAGGAAATTCTTCTCCTGGAGCATAGGCCAAGGCATATTTACCAGAGTTTGAGCTAATTTCGATTGTGCTATTTTCCTCAACTGTAAATGTTAATGGTTGTTCAGGAAATGTTTTAAGAATTTCTAACAATAATTTTGCAGGAACGGCAACACTTCCTTGACTTGTAGAATCAATATCCAAAGTAGCAGACATGGTAGTCTCTAAATCAGAAGCAGATACGGTTAATACATTGTTATTCAAATCAAACAAAAAGTTATCTAAAATAGGCAAAGTATTGTTGCTATTGATAACACTCCCTAAAACCTGTAATTGTTTTAATAAGTACGAACTCGATACTATAAATTTCATTTGTTATATTTTATATTTTTTTGGGATATACTTTTTTACAAATATATCTTAAACTACTTAAGTATGGAAAATTTTTTATTAACATCTATCAGCTGTATTTTCTTTTTCTAATAAAAGAAAAAATGATTCCAAATAGTAATAAAATAACCATTGGAAGTCCGATTGTTATGAATTGTATGCTGGTATAGTTTTCATATACCCTTTCCTTATCGAGCAAAGGTAGATCTAAATCTTTGGAACGAATGTTAATAAGTCCGCTATCGTCCAATACATAATTGACACAATTCATTAGAAAATCTTTGTTATCGTATAAATTTCCAGTGCGTTGATCGTAACCTAATTCTACTGGAAATAAATTTTTATCCAATTGATTTTTGATGACATCACCATCTGAAATAACAATCATTTTTCCATATTTTCCTTTGGCTTGAAAATTATTTTGATCAAATGCTAACACTCGGTTTTCAAACATCGAATGAAAATTACCTTCGAGTAAAACGGCTAGAGGAATAGTACCTTTGTTTAAGTAATCCGCTGGCGAAGTTTCTTCGTTAACGCTATTTAGATTAATTTCAGAAGGTGTGCCAATTCGTTTAGAATATTGTGAAGATTGTAACAAAACTGTTTTTTTGATACCGTTTTTCAAAGTGTCAATAGCATTGGCAAAATCAAATTTGATTCCTCCTAAATTTTTTACAATAGGATGGTTACTTTGCGGATGTACTAAAGGTGCAAATTTCCAATTGAAATCGTGAAATTGAGTTGCGCTTCCCTGTTCTCCAGAGGCTAATTTTATAGGACTTCCTTGTTCGTCTTTGACTAAATCAGGATAAATTCGGACTCCGTATTTAAAGAAAAAGTCATTCAGATTTAAGTCTCTTGGGAATGCTAAAGTGCTCCCCGTAGGATTATATAAACTATCCATTTCAGCTATCACTTGATCCACTAACCAAATCGTTTTTCCACCATTGACAATGTACTGATCTAATACCTGTTTTTCGCTTTCAGAAAAAGCCTCTGTAGGTTTGGCAATAATAGCTAAATCGTATTTTTTTAATGCTTCAAGGGTATTGACAGGCTGTTTTGCTACCGAATCTAAAGTAAAGGGACCAATGTGGTAGCTTTCTTTGGTTTGGAGTAAAAATTTAGCAATATAAGCTTCGTGCAATTCGCCGTTTCCTTTGATAATGGCAATTTTCTTTTGTTTAGTAGTAGTTATTTTATTCAGAGCATCGGCAATGGAATATTCCAAATGTTGTACCGAACCAATGACTTTATCAGTAGTAGAGGCTCCCATAATGTTTTTCAACAAAGGAATATTGACTTCGTTATTATCATAAACAGCAATTGCCCAAGGAAAAACCATCGCTTGCGACTGTTTTCCTTTGTCGTCAACTGAAATATTGATGGGAGTAAGTCCTTTACGGTACAATTCTTTGCTATTGTCCATACTTGTTGCTTCATCTTCAAGAGGGTCAATAAATTCAAATACAATATTGGAATTATAACCTTGAAATTCTTCTAGCATTTGGCGCGTTTCTGTTTGCAAACGCTTGAATTCAGAAGGTAATTCTCCTTGCATATACACTTTGATGTATAATGGATTTTTGACTTGTCTAAGGATATGTAAAGAAGTAGGAGATAGGGTGTATCTTTTGTCTTTGGTCAAATCAAATCGATAGAAAAAGAAACTCCCAATGGTATTCAAAACCAATAGTAGTACTATAGTAATTCCTACTGATTTCAGCCTATTTTTGGTTGCAGTATTCATTAGGATTGAAACGATTTTAATTGGTTAACAGTCAAAGAAAGAAAAAAGACGATGATACTTGCAAAATAAAGAATATCTCGCGTATCCAATACGCCACGGCTCATACTTTTAAAATGATCTTGCATACCGAAATAAGCAATTGCATTTGAAAAACTAGGAGTTAGTGAAGCTAATCCTTCAAAACCAAAGAAGAATAGAAAACACAAAAACACGGCTATTATAAAAGCAACAATTTGATTCTCTGAAAGTGTCGAGGTGAAGATTCCAATGGCAGCGTAAGCTCCAATTAAAAAAAGCAATCCGAAATACGAACCTACTGTACTTCCCATATCAATGTTTCCTTCGGGTAATCCTAAAAAAGAAATCGCTTTTACATAAATGAAGGTAGGAATAATTGCTATACAAATTAAAAACACAGCACCTAAAAATTTCCCATTGACAATTTCCCAAACACTTAAGGGTTTGGTGAGTAAAAGTTCTAAAGTACCTTGCTTTTTTTCGTCTGAAAAACTGCGCATAGTTACCGCAGAAATTAAGAAAATCAGAATCCAAGGTGACAATGTGAAAAATGGAGTCAAATCGGCAAATCCCGAATTTAAGATATTGTAATCTCCTTCAAAGACCCAGAGAAAGAGTCCGTTTAAAATAAGGAAAATAGCAATCACCAAATAGCCTATTGGTGAGCCAAAGAATGATTTTATTTCACGTAATACAATTGATTTCATATGGTCTTTGCGAGTGATATATACTTTCATTGCGAGGAACGAAGTAATCTCAAACTTATTATTATTTATACTAAACTTGCTAATTTATCAACACTCCACGCTTCGGGTTTGTCATTGAATAATTTTTTTGTGAAGTCCCAAATTTCATTAAAAAGAGCCGATGTTCTATAATTTTCTAAATCCTCTTCGCTTTCCCAATAACTATAAGTAAAGAAAACCGATGCATTATTTTTGTCTTGATACAATTCTAATAAACGATTGCCAGGAAAATTTCGTATTTGATTTTTATATAATTCAAAATTTTCTAGAAATGCAGGAATATTTTCCACATGAAAGCTCAATTTTACGATGCGTACCAACATAGATAAGGTTAATTTTTAAATTCAATTAAAACAACGTCTCTATATCCCAAACCGAGCAAGCTATTGGCTGAACCCACTTTAGAAGGATTGCTTCTAAAAACGGCAATTTCAAGAAAACCGGCTTCGTTGAAAATGGCTAGTTTTTCACCTTCATAATTTTTCATGGAATAATTTTCATTAGTTGCAATTGCAGAATAGTTAGGTAAAATAGTCTTGATATTTTTTGTTTTCATAACAATTTCATAAGGCCTTCCTTTGGCAATATCGAGAAACTGTTTTTTAGAAATATTGGTTACCACATTACCAAAATGGTCTATGTAAATTACATGCCCTTTGATAGCTTTATGATCAGCGGTCACGGTGGCTTGTAAGCCAGTTACGGGTTTTAATTGTGTTATTTCTTTACCAATAACATTGAGCAATCCACCTTTTGCTAAATGGCAAGCTACTTTTACAAAAACATCCAAATCAGTAGCGTCATTGTGCAAACGATCGTGAATAGTAATGGAAACCATTTTTTGTGGAACTACTTTTTGTGTTAGAATACTCAAAACGCCATTGTCAGCTCCAATAAAATAGTGATCATTCCATTGGATGGCAATGTGTTGATTTTCTTTATTTCGTTCGCTATCC
>JACCDQ011623183.1_pt1 | contig 10132 bp, 7 predicted proteins | sample 7446031 | NCBI WGS metagenome assembly JACCDQ01 (sample SAMN15323442, study PRJNA562643) | freshwater metagenome | isolation source: river surface water | place: USA:Blue River Watershed | collected 2017-08-17 | reverse complement strand
GGGTGAAGACGCCGGTCAGGCACGGTCGATCAATGGCAAGCACTACAACAGGACAAATAGGCATCATAGGCAACGGCAGCTGGGGCACGGCCCTGGCCAAGTTGCTGACGGACAATGGACAGCGCATACACTGGTGGGTGCGCAATGAGGAGGCTATCAACAACCTCCGCACGCGCCACCACAACCCGCATTACCTCACGTCTGTCACCTTCCGCCCGGAGACCATAATGCCTACCAACGACCTGCCCGCCATGATGCAGCAATGCGACACTGTGGTGGTGGCCGTACCATCGGCCTATGCGCAGGGCGTTATCAGCCAGGTGCCGGCAGATGTATGGCAGCAGAAGAACATCGTATCTGCAATCAAGGGTATACTGCCCGACGCCAACCTGCTGCTCAATGACCACATGATAGCACAGTATGGCTTCCGGCTGGAAAGGTATGTGGCCATCACCGGCCCCTGCCATGCCGAGGAAGTGGCCGATGAGCGCCTGTCTTATCTCACCTTCTCGGGGCTGGATGATGCACTCACCCGTGGCGTAGCGGCTGCCTTCACCACGCCCTACCTGTATACCACCAGCAATCATGATGTATGGGGCGCACAGTTCGCGGCTGTGCTCAAGAATATCTATGCCATCGGCGCCGGCATCGCCCGCTCGCTCGACTATGGCGATAACTTCCTGAGCGTGTATGTGACCAACTGCTACCGCGAGATGTATCACTTCCTGCAAGAGCATTTCGAGAAGGTACACCCATCCAATGAGCATCCTGACTTCCACACCAGCGCCTACCTGGGCGATCTGCTGGTGACCTGCTACTCTCTTCACAGTCGCAACCGCACGTTCGGCGCCATGATTGGCAAAGGTTATACCGTAAAGGCCGCTACACTGGAGATGAACATGGTGGCCGAAGGTTACTATGCATCGAGGGGCATGCAAGCCGTGTCAGACAACTTCCATATTCCCATACCCATGGCCGCCATTATCTACGACATACTGTGGAAAGGCACGCCCGCCGCTGATGGCTTCAGGAGATTGGAGAAGATGATGTCCTAAGAGAAATACCCATCGTTAGATACCTAACGACCACCGATAGGCATATAATTTGTTGATACAACCCCTAGTTGTCGGAAAACAACTGTAAGTAACGCTGTCACAACCAATAGTATAGGCTTTTATTCGGATATGGGGTATGGGCAAGGGTAACTTTGCATCGTCGAAAAAAAAAGACGATACTTTATGGACAACAAAATGATAGGCAGCAAAATTGCCACTGCGAGGAAGGAAGCGAATTTGTCGCAGGCACAGCTGGCGCAGCAGTTATTTATCAGCCCCCAAGCGGTGGGCAAATGGGAGCGCGGGGAGTCGATACCGGACATCGTCACCATGACCCGCCTGGCAGAGATACTGGGCGTTGACCTGAATTACTTCTCGGAGCATTCCCAGCCCGGCAATGAAATAACAACAGCCACCAGCGCCCCCGCGAATGATGCTGAAAGAGCAGAGCAGGAGGCGCCGACCGAAACATCAAAGCGGGAGTTACTGATGAATTTCAGCGGCAGCGACCTGGAGAACAGCGACCTGACGGGTGTCACGGCACACAAACGGAAATTCAACGGCAGCAATCTGCGCAGCGCTAACTTTTCAGGCGCCGACCTCGCCGGCAGCTCTTTCTCCGGCAGCGATATGCGCGGGAGCAATTTCGACCAGGCGGACCTGACCGACTGTACCTTTTCCGCAGTGGATCTCACAGATGCCAGTTTCGACCAGGCCGTTCTATTGCGCACAGAATTCAGCGCATCAGAACTGAAGGGCGCCAAATTCACCGGGGCAACACTGACAGACGCCCGGCTGACCAAGACCGACCTCCGGCAAACGACCTTTGACAACTGTGTGTTCAAAGGAGTGGATTTCCATTACTCAGACCTGCGTGGCCTGAACCTCGATGCGCAGACTTTCATTGATGTGAAGTTCGATAACGGCGCGCTGAACGGCTGTACGTTCCACGGGGCTACGCTCAACAACGTCTCTTTCCGTGCGTCGTTCGCACTCACCAACCGGTTCTATAAGGGCATCCAGACCATCTCCTTCGACGGTGCGACAATGGACAAGCTGACCTACGCTGCACTGAAGGGCCTGGGTGCTGACCTCTCGAAATGCACGATCATCTGACGGTAATACCCCGCTTGTATCCGGTAAAGCTCTCTCCAGGGAGCTTTACTTTTTTTCGCAGGATCGTTGGCGAAGTATGGGTACTAAGACCGCTTCCGGCGCGCATATTTGATGGCTTCCAGCACCGCCAACAAAAGAGTTGCCCCCAGCAGGGATACTATAAAGTGGCGGAGACCCGGATAGTCGAAATTGAATAAATGCAATAAGCCCGGTATCGACAGGATAGCGAGCAGGAGCGTAGCCGCGATGAGCAACATCAGTATTGCCGCAAAGTTCCGCTCTGCAAATACAGAGAGGAACGACCGCGTCTGGGAAATATCAGTAAGGATCAGGAATATGTTGCCGACCGTCAGGGCCGAGAATGCGATCGCCCTTACCTCATTTTCTTTATGCCCCTCCTTTATAGCCATAAAATAGACGACCAGCACTATGGCCAGCAACAGTGTCCCCTTGAATAAGCTGTAAGCCATTCGCCTGCCATCGAAGAACTTCTTGTCAACAGCCCGCGGCGGCCTGCTCATGATATCTTTTTCCTCTTGCTCTGATTCGAAGGCAATGGAACATACCGGATCATTGATGAGCTCCATGAAGACTATGTGCAGTGGCAGCAGCAGCAAGGGCAGTGATGGAACAAATGCCGGCAACAATGTGAGTCCAATGATGGGGATGTGTATGGCCAGCACATACGACATCGCCTTCTGCATATTATCGTAGATACGCCGGCCGAGCCGTATGCCACTGACGATGGAAGCGAAATTATCGTCGAGCAGCACAAGTGACGACGCTTCACGTGCTACATCTGTACCCTTGCGCCCCATGGCAATGCCGATATCTGCTGCTTTCAGTGCCGGCGCATCGTTCACACCATCTCCGGTCATGGCCACTACCTCGCCATTGTCCTTCAGGGCTTTCACTATTCTGAGCTTGTGCTCCGGCGCTATCCTTGCAAAGATGCCGTCTTCCTTCACGCGCGCTCTTAGCTGTTCGTCCGTCATAAGCGACAACTCTTCGCCCGTCACCACCGCATCGGCCTGCAGCCCCGCATTTTTTGCTACTGTCCTCGCCGTGAGCGGATGATCCCCGGTTATCATCATTACCTTTATGCCTGCAAGATGACAATCGCTGATCGCCTGCGGCACCTCTGGCCTTATCGGGTCCTCGAATGCAAGTAGTCCCACGAACCGCATCCGGATGACCGTCCTGTCCTGAGGCAGGGCGTCTAAGCCAGCTGAGCTTTCAGCAACACCCAATACCCTGTACCCTGCCGCTGCCATCTTTTCCAGTTCCTCTTCATACTTTTTCACTTCGGCAGCAGCCAGGTCACACAGCTTGAATATCGCCTCTGGCGCGCCTTTAGCAGCCGATACAAAACCGCCAGTGTCTCCACGATACACACGGGTCACTGCAAGCAGTTCGTGGCTGAGCGGGAACTCCCTGACCGGAGTATCCCGCGGCAGAATGGACATCGATGCAGCCAGTTCCACTATTGCCTTATCCATCGGGTCTATGGTCTCCGGCTCAGACGCCATTTGTGCCACCTTTATCACATGTACCAGTTGGCTATTCTGCGGGTCGATGTGGGGATAGTGACCTTCGCTGGTACAAACGGCCGCAACCCCCATTTTGTTTTGCGTGATGGTGCCCGTCTTATCGCTACACAGCACAGTCGCTGACCCCAGTGTCTCTATTGCCGATGGCTTCCTGGTGAGCACATTTTTCTTCGACAGGCGCCATGCCCCCAATGCCAGGAACACCGTCATGATAACGGGAAATTCTTCCGGAAGAATGGCCATGGACGATGCAAGACCGAGCAGTACCGACCGGAGCAGATCGCCACGCGTCAGGTAAAACGCAACGATCACCCCCACGCTGATGCACAGTCCGATGATACCGAACCGCCTGACCAGCACTTTCATTTCCTGCTGCATGCGCGTGGTACTGTCTCCCACCGCTTCGAGACTGGCAGCTATCTTACCCAGCCGCGACCGCAGACCGGTCCCGGTCACCTTTGCGATACACCTGCCCTGTACCGCCAGCGTACCGCCGTACAAAGCATTGTGCGCACTTTCCACATACTTTGGCACAGGCATGGATTCACCCGTCAACAGGGACTCATCTACCTGGAAATTGGTGGTCTCCAGCACCTCCGCATCCGCCGGTATCCTGTCGCCCTCATTAATGATCAGCAGGTCGCCTGGTACTACCTCTCGCCCGGGTATGCGCATTTCCATCCCATCCCTGATCACTATCGCCCGTGGCGACGAAAGAGACCGCAACGCCTGCAGCGCTTTCTCTGTTTTCCGGTATTGAAAAAAAGTGATCGAGATGATCAGGAATATGGTAGAAAGCAACACCGCTCCTTCCCTGTGATCGCCCAGGAACATGTATAAAGACCCTGCCCCCAGCAGCAGCGAGAACATCGGCTCCTTCATTACCTCTTTCGCTATCCCAAGGACGTTCTTTGGCTTGGCCGATGGCAACTCATTGGGACCAGTCAACGCTAGTTGTTTCTTTGCTGCTTGTATGGAAGCCCCTGGTGCATTTTTTTCGATATTCGCCATAAATGTCCGCTATATTGATGACACAGGTCAGCAAAAAAGCCATTTTTACACAGGGTCGCCTACCCGTGCAGAAAAAGAGGGCCGTTGGGCCCTCTTTTTCTGAATATTGAATTGCAGCTCTTTATGCCAGCGTCGCTTCCAGTGTTATGTTGCAGTTCAGCAACTTGGATATGGGGCAGTTCGCCTTAGCATCGTTCGCGCACTCCTGGAATTTCTCGGCAGTGATACCTGGTACCGAAGCGGTCGTCTTCAGTTCGCTTGTGGTCACTGCGCCATTCTCCAGCGTGATGTAGCACTTCGTCTCTATGCTGTCCGGCGTAAACCCTGCTGCGCCCAGCACGAACGATAGTTTCATGGAGAAGCAGCCTGCATGTGCTGCAGCTACAAGTTCCTCGGGATTGGTGCCTACGCCTTCCTCAAAACGGCTGCCATAAGAATATTGTGTGGCACTGAGCACAGTGCTTTGCGTGGTCAGGTTGCCCTTACCCTCTTTACCTGAGCCGTTCCATACGGCGGTTGCGTTGCGTTTCATTGTGTGTATATATTTACCGGCAAATATACTATCCCTGCAGGAATAACCGGTGCAGACGCAGCACCTGCGGCACTATGGCCTGCACATCATCATTGATAATGATGTGGTTGCAGCGTTTCATTTTTTCTTCTTCGTCCATTTGCTGCGTCATGATGCCCTTTACCTTCTCTTCCGTGAGCTGGCTGCGCTTCATGGCACGGGCTATGCGCAAAGCCGCAGGCGCATACACGCCCACCATCACATCCATCTCCCGGTAGCTGCCACTCTCGAAGAAAATGGCCGCCTCCTTGATGGTATAGGGAGTTACCTGTGCCGCCAGCCAGTCCTGCGCATACTGTATAGTAGCCGGGTGCACGAGTGCATTCAATTGCTGTAACCTGGTGGGATCGTTGAACACTATGGAAGCTACTTTCTGCCGGTCCAGCTTGTTACCGGCATACACCTCGTCTCCCAATAGCTGCCGGATGGCGGCTACCAGCGCGGCATTGTGCTCCATCAGGTAGCGGGCGGCATCGTCGGCATTAAATACAGGTATGCCGAGCGTAGCGAACGCCCGGCATACCACTGACTTACCCGAACCTATACCACCTGTGATACCTATTTTCAGCATAACTGGGGAGGTGTTGTCCGGCGGCCCTTAAGCGCCGGCCGGAAAAATGTTATTAAGCCTTGGCCACCTCTGTGGTAGCGCCAGACTTCTTGCGTGCCGCCTGTGTCAGCTCCATAGATACGGCGCTGCGCTCAATGGTCATGAACACGCCACGGCTGATCTCTATCTGCAGGGTGCCATCCTCGTTCGCGCGGTTGATGCGGCCGTGGATACCTGCTGTGGTCACTATCTGCTCGCCGGAGGTCATGCTGTCGGCAAACTTCTTTTGTTCCTTGGCTTTCTTGGCCTGTGGGCGTATCATGAAGAAATACATCACCACGAACATACCCACCATCATAAAGATGGGCATCATGCCGCCACCTGCCGGTGCAGCCTGTAACATCAATGTTTCGGTACTCAATTGCATTTTGGTTGGTTATTTATTTTTTATATCGTTCTTATTTCTTTTCCACCTCTGCCTGTATATACAGCATGTGTATACTGCGCAGGGTGTTCGTCTGCAGCGTCACCGACTTCTCCTGGTGGCCCTGCTTACCGGCCGTATTGAAGGTCACCTTCATCGTGGCTGCTTCGCCGGGTGCTATCGGCTCGCCGGGATACTCCGTCACCGTGCAGCCGCAGGAACCCTGTGCCGATGTGATGATGAGCGGTGTCTTGCCCTTATTGGCAAAATGGAACTCATGCACAGCCACTTCTCCTTCCTTCATCGTGCCAAAGCTGTAACTCGTATCCTCGAACACCAGCACCGGTTTCATAGCTGCAGCCGATGTATCTATGCCCGATGCGCTATGCGGGTTGTTCACAATGCTGGTCGGCAGCTTGTTGTTATCAGTTGCTGCTGGCTGGGTGCCGCTGCCACAGGCTGCCAGTACTACGCTCGAAATTACCAGGAACCGTTTCATCTTGCTCTGAATTAATGGTTAACGCTCGGTCTTCACTATTTTATTCTGTCTTACCAGGTCCTTCAGTATATTATCCAATACGCCATTCACGAACTGCCCGCTCTGCGGCGTGCTGTACTGCTTGGCGATATCGATGTATTCGTTGATGGTCACTTTGGTGGGTATCGTAGGGAAGAAGAGGAACTCGCACACACCCATGCGCAGCAGCAGCAGGTCTATCAGCGCCACGCGCTCCTTGTCCCAGTTGGTAAGCTTGGGGGTAATGAGCTCCATGCATACACCCTCCTTGTCCAGCACGGCCTGCACCAGGTCGTGGGCATATTCCTTCTTCTCGGCCGACAACAGTTTGCTGAAATCCACTTTGGAGTTGCCTCGGAAGAAATTCTGCATCAGCATCACTATCAGCTCGCTGTCATCCTCCCATCCCGGCAGCTCGTCCAGGAAGTGAGATGTCATTTCTTCATTGGCCATTATCTGTTGCTCCCATATGTACTGCACAATGGCCTTATCATCTGCGGCGCTGTGCTTTGGGTTGGCCACGTACTGGGCATATTGCTCTGTCTTCAGCAGGTGCTGAAATGCCTTCTTCACACGCTCTTCATCCACAAAGCGTTCCAGCTTGTCATTCTTTATCTTGTTGGTAAAGGTGGCGTTCGCCTCCAGCATGCTCACAAAGCTGTTGGTGGCGATACGTGTATCCACGTTCAGGTCGTCAGCGGTTGTCAGGTACTTCGATGCACGCTGGCGGGCATCCATATCGGCATACTGTGCTATCCTGATGGAATAAAGAACGACCGACGTGAAGAGGTCGAGCACCTGCTTCAGTTTGTCGTCAAGTATGGCAGCAGCAGCCCCCTTGATACCCTGCGCACCCGGTTCCAGCGAAGAAAGCGTATACAACGTTTGCATCACTTTTACACGGATATTCCTGCGGCTGATCATATAGAAAAAAGAACCTGTTTAGCGGTGCAAAGGTACACAAAACAACTTCTTGAAAAGTTAAAACGGCACGCACCTGTGAATGATGAATATTAAAAACAAACCGCCCCGCAAACGTTTGCGGGACGGCACATATATGTTGAACTGCGTTTACGCTAATGCGTTGATCCTCTTTACCAGGCCTGATTTCAGGTTGCTTGCTTTGTTCTTGTGGATCACATTGCGCTTAGCCAGCTTATCTATCATCGATATCACATTGCCAAGGCCTTCCGTTGCAGCTCCCTTATCAGTTGTTGCTAACAGTGTGCGTATGGCATTACGCGTAGTTTTGCCATAGTAACGGTTACGTTCACGGCGCTTTTCACTTTGGCGTACGTCTTTTTTGGTTGCTTTATGGTTTGCCATTCATTAATTTTTAAGGACTGCAAAGGTAAGGGAAAATTTAAGATAAAAAAATAAATTCAGCCTCTTTTCGCTAAAAAAAGCGCACAAAAGCCTAATATGTGCCCCCCTTCATATTCCGCAATATAGCCACCGCATCGCGGCTACCCAACGAAATGGCTTTCTGCAGGTCTTCTTCAGCCATCACATTATTTTTCAATTCCATATAGCAGATCCCGCGATACAGGTAAGCCTGCGCATCCGAGGCGTTGATACTGATCAGGGTGGTATAGTCATTGATTGCTCCCTGCCGGTCTTCCCGGTAAAGTTTTATCAGCGCCCGGTTATAGTATGGCTTCTCAAAACGCGGCGCATTCAATATCGCCTTGTCAAAGTCCTGCAGTGCCCTGGTGCTGTCGCCCAGCTGCATCCGGGCCCAGCCCCTGTTATTGTAGGCCTGTGCATCCTTTGCATCTATTTCCAGCGCTTTATTGAAATACTGCATCGCCTTCTCCCGTTCGTTGGTCTCAAAGTACGCCCACCCGAGGTTGTTATAAGACTGTGCCGAGCGGGGGTTCAGCTCTATGGCCTTCTGGTAGTCCTTGATAGCCGCAGGCAATTCCCCCAGCTTGTAGTGCGATTCGCCCCTGCCCAGCCACGTCCGGGCATAGCGCGGAGCAATGGCTGCAGCCTTGCCATAGAGCGCAATGGCCTCTTTGTTATAGCCATACCATTTCTTGCTCTCGCCCCAGTGATAATACACCAGGTAGTTATTGGCATTGCCCTCATTCCTGGCAATGATGTCCGAGAACAGGGTATCGGTATCCTTCCAGGCAGCCACCCGCGCCCAAGACTGCCCGCTGAATATCAATAGCACCGCTACTAACGCAACATTTGCCAGCGTCTTCCGCTCCTCGCCCACCCTCACCAGCAATTGTGCGACTATGTAGAATAGTCCGATATAGGATATATAGGTATAACGCTCCGATGCCACCGCCAGGCCAACAGTTATCACCTGCAGCATCACCGATATGGCTATGAGGAAGAACAGCATGCCGAACAGCACCTCTTTTCTGCTGCTACTGCGCCGCACTGCCAACCAGCCTATGGCCACCAGCAACGGTAGCGAACCGTAATAATACCAGGGCAGCCCACCACCTGCGGTCATATTGGGGAAATAGTGCAGGCCGGACAGATGCACCGGCATCACCAACTTCACGAAATAGAAGGCAAGACCTGTAGTGAACAGGAACACACGGTTGACAACGCCATAATTAGCTGTCAACTCGGTCAGAGCGCCACCTTCTTTTTGCGAGAGGATGGCCAACACACCGAACACTATTGCAACAGCGAAGAAAGGCACCTTCTCCAGGATACCCGAACTGCTGATCTTCCTGCCCCGATACCAGTCGACGGCCAGCAGCAGCACAGGCAGTGTTACCGCCGCCGACTTAGAGAAACATGCCAGCACGAACAGCAGCAACGATAGGAAATAGAATTTCTTTTTCGCTCCGCCATCCACATACCGCAGGTACATTAGCAATGCCGAGAGGTAGAACAGCCCGCACAGCAGCCCCTTCCTTTCAGATATCCATGCCACGCTCTCCACGTGCATCGGGTGCAGCGCAAAGAGTGCCGCAACGATGAGACCAACAACATCTTTGCCGCTCAACTTTGCCGTCAGCCGGTACACCAGCCAGGTATTCACAAGGTGCAGGATGACGTTGAACGCATGATAAGGCTTGGGATCAAAACCGAACAGGCGATGCTCTACCAGGAAGGTGAGCGTGGTAAGGGGATGATAATTGAACTCGTAGAACGATGTGAAGATATCCTTCACTCCATCCAGGCTGAAATTGAACAGGAAAGGGTTCTTCAGCAGGTAGCTGTCATCATCCATAAAGGTGATGCCATTCTGCAGCGCGCCATTATACACAATAGCGGTCACTACCAGCAGCGCCACTATCCACAGCTTCGACAGGCCGGCTTTCGCGCTCGCGGGCACAGCCCCTGCTTTCGGCCGGCTGGCAGTGCTG
>JACCDQ010470332.1_pt1 | contig 10133 bp, 13 predicted proteins | sample 7446031 | NCBI WGS metagenome assembly JACCDQ01 (sample SAMN15323442, study PRJNA562643) | freshwater metagenome | isolation source: river surface water | place: USA:Blue River Watershed | collected 2017-08-17 | reverse complement strand
CCCACGCCTAAGCAGGCGCCGGCCGGCCTGGACATCGACCTGTTCGACGCCTACTGCGAGCATGTGCTCGTGCGCGCGGACGCCGAAGACGGCGAACCGGGGCCGGTCGTCGGCACCTATCGCGTGCTCACGCCCACCGCCGCCAAGCGTGCGGGTGGCTTGTACAGCGACACCGAGTTCGACCTGACCCGGCTGCGCTCGCTGCGCCCGCGCGTGGCGGAGATCGGCCGCTCCTGCGTGCATGCCGATCACCGCAGCGGCGGCGCCATCCTGTCGTTGTGGGGCGCTCTGGCCGAGTTCCTGGCCCGCAACGGGCTGGACACCGTCATCGGTTGCGCCAGCGTCAGCATGCGCGACGGCGGCCATTTCGCGGCCAGCCTCTGGAAGCAGCTCGCCGCGACGCACCTCGCGCCCATCGACTGCCGGGTGCGGCCGCGCCTGCCACTGCCCGTCGAGCACCTGCGCCAGGACCTGCCGGTCGAGCCACCGGCGCTGATCCGCGGCTATCTGCGTTGCGGCGCCAAACTCATGGGCGAGCCGGCCTGGGACCCCGACTTCAACACGGCCGACCTGCCGCTGCTGCTGCGCACCGCCGACCTGCCGGCGCGCTTTCGCCGTCACGGCGGTTGAGCGCGGCGGCCGGGCGGCCTGTCACTGCCCTTCGCCGAACTTGTCGTCGACGAGGGCCGTGATCGCTTCCTGCGCGGCCTGCTCGTCCTCGCCGTCGGTCTCCAGCTCGATCGTGGAGCCGATGCCGGCGGCCAGCATCATGACGCCCATGATGCTCTTGGCGTTCACGCGGCGCCCGTTGCGGCTCATGTAGACATCGCACTTGAAGCTGCCGGCCAGCTTGGTCAGCTTGGCAGAGGCGCGTGCATGAAGACCCAGCTTGTTGCTGATGGTGATGGTGGAAGTGATCATTCTTCGGGCGGCAAGGGAGGCGTGGCGACAACACCGGCGGCCGCACCTTGTACGGCGCGCCGGGCCAGCTCGGTCAAGGACTTCTGGCTGGCATAGCAGAGCGTGCGCCACAGCATGGGGACGCTGACGCCGGCGATCACCTGCACCTGCTCGCCGGCCAGGCGCTGGGCGCCATTGCAAGGCGTGGCGCCGAACACGTCGGTCAGCACCAGCCATGGGGACGACGCCGCACCGGACTGCGCCATCAGCGCGCGCGCGGCGGCCTCGACATCCTCCGGGCACTGCCCCGGCATCACATCCAGCACCGTCAGGGTGGGGGCGCAGTCCGGGAAGGTGTGCTCGGCCACCTGCCGCAACGCGGAAGCGAGCGGGGCATGGGCGATGACGAGCAGTTGCGGCATGGGCGGGATGTTAGGGCAACGCGGCGCCGGTCCTCCGCGGCGCGCGTCAGCGTGCGGCAGGCCAGCGCCGCCTCAGCGGGTGGCTTCGACCCCCAGGCCGGCGACGAAGCTGTCCCAGGCCGAGGCTTCATCCGGCCCGCCGGCCACCAGCGCCTGGTAGACCCGCCCGCCGTGCGCGAACACCGCCAGGCGATGGACGCCTGCCGACGCGTCGAGCCGGTACTGCGCGGCCTGCGGCAGCGGCGTCATGCCGCGCACCTGCAGCGGCTGGGCGGCCGGTAACGGCAGGCCGAGCTTGGCGGCCAGCGCCTGCGACATCGCCTGAAGCGCGGCGCCGGTCTGGCTGGCGTCGGGCGTGTCGGCCCACGCGAGCGAAAAGCGCCGCCCGGCGGCCTCGCATTGCGCCAGGCCCATGCCAGGCCGCTGGTCGACTTCCGGCTTGCACGGGAACAGTGCCACCACGCCCGCGCCCGCCGGGCGCACCTCGCGCCAGTTCAGCGCTGGCTGGCAGGCGCACAGGCCGGCCAACCCCAGCGCGAATCCGACAGGAAGGAGGCTTCTCATGGCCGAATTATCGGCAGCGCACCGCGACAATCCCGCGATGCAAGCAACGAGCTCCCCTCAAGCCCTGGCCGGCGTGCGCGTGCTGGACCTCTCCCGCGTGCTGGCCGGCCCCTGGTGCACGCAGACGCTGGCCGACCTGGGGGCCGACGTCATCAAGATCGAACGCCCCGGCAGCGGTGACGACACCCGCGCCTGGGGCCCGCCCTACCTGAAAGACGCCGACGGCCAGGACACCTCCGAGGCCGCCTACTTCCTCGGCGCCAACCGCAACAAGCGCTCGCTGGCCGTGGACCTGTCCACGCCCGAGGGCCAGGCCATCGTGCGCAAGCTCGCAGGCCAGGTGGACGTGCTGGTCGAGAACTTCAAGGTCGGCGATCTGGCCCGCTACGGGCTGGACGCCCAAAGCCTGCTGGCCGAGCACCCGGGCCTGGTCATCTGCTCCATCACCGGCTTCGGCCAGACCGGCCCCTACGCCGACCGCGCCGGCTACGACTACGCGGTGCAGGGCATGGGCGGGCTGATGAGCGTGACCGGCGAGCGCGACGACCAGCCGGGCGGCGGCCCGCAGAAGGTGGGCGTGGCCGTGGCCGACCTGTTCACCGGCATGTACGCCACCGTCGCCATCCTGGCCGCGCTGCGCCACCGCGACGCGACCGGCCAAGGCCAGGTCATCGACATGGCGCTGCTCGACACCCAGCTCGCCATGCTGGCCAACCTGGGCAGCAACTACCTGTGCAGCGGCAAAGTGCCTGGCCGCATGGGCAACGCCCACCAGAACATCGTGCCCTACCAGGTGTTCGAGGCCAGTGACGGCCACCTCATCCTCGCCGTCGGCAACGACCGGCAGTTCGCCAAGTTCTGCGATGTGGCCGGCCGCCCCGACTGGGCGGCCGACGCGCGCTTTGCCACCAACGCCGAGCGCGTGCGCCACCGCGAGCTGCTGGTGCCGCAGCTGGCCGAGGCCATCCGCCAGCGGCCCAGGGCCGAATGGCTGGCCGCGCTGGAAGCGGCCAAGGTGCCCTGCGGCTCGATCAACTCCATCGGCGAGGCGCTCGCCGACCCGCAGGCCCAGGCGCGCGGCGCCGTCGTCGACCTGCCGCACCCGCTGACGCCGTCGCTGCGGCTGGTCGGCAGCCCCATGAAGCTCTCGGCCACCCCGGTGCAATACCGGCAGGCGCCGCCGCTGCTGGGTCAGCACAGCCGCGAACTGCTGCGCGAGGCCGGCTGCGCTGATGCGCAGATCGACGCCTGGCTGGCCGCCGGCGTCATCGCCTGAGTGCGGCCTCGCATGGCGGGCTGCGGATGCTCGACCACGCCGGCAGGAATTGACCGGCTCCCTAGAATGGGCCCCATGCTGAACCGCCGCGCCCTCGCCGCCCTCGCCCTGGCCTGTTGCACCCTCGCCGGCTGCGCCCGCGACGCCACCCCCGAGGTCGGCTACGTGCTGCTGAACGGCGAGCAAGCCAACTCCCGGCAATGGGCCGGCAAGGTCATGCTGGTGAACTTCTGGGCCACCAGCTGCGCCACCTGCGTCAAGGAAATGCCGCAGGTCATCGCCACGCACAACAAGTTCAAGGGCCGGGGCTTCGACACGCTGGCCGTGGCGATGAGCTACGACCCGCCGGCCTTCGTATCGCGCTTCGCCGAGTCGCGCGGGCTGCCGTTCGGCGTGGCCATCGACAACACCGGCGCGGTGGCGAACGCCTTCGGCAAGGTGCAGATGACGCCGACGACCTTCCTGATCAACAAGCGCGGCGAGATCGTCAAGCGCTACGTCGGCGAACCCGACTTCGCCGCGCTGCACGGGCTGATCGAGCAGTTGCTGGCCGAGGCCTGAGCTCCGGCCGGCCGCGCGCCGGTCAGGCCGCTGGGGCTGCGGCGTTCAGCACGCCGTGCGCCTGCTGGTCGGCGTGGTAGCTGGAGCGCACCATCGCGCCGACGGCCGCATGCGTGAAGCCCAGCTCGTAGGCTTCCTTCTCGAACTGCTTGAACTGGTCCGGCGTCACGTAGCGGCGCACCGGCAGGTGGTGGCCCGACGGGGCCAGGTACTGGCCGATGGTGATCATGTCGATGTTGTGCGCACGCATGTCGCGCATGACCTGGCGGATCTCGTCGTCGGTCTCGCCCAGGCCCACCATGATGCCGCTCTTGGTCGGCACGCCCGGCACTTCTTCCTTGAAGCGCTTCAGCAGGTTCAGGCTGAACTCGTAGTCCGAGCCCGGACGCGCTTCCTTGTAGAGGCGCGGCGCCGTTTCGAGGTTGTGGTTCATCACGTCCGGCGGCGCGGCCTTCAGGATGTTCAGCGCGCGGTCGGCGCGGCCGCGGAAGTCGGGCACCAGCACCTCGATCTGCGTCGCCGGCGACAGCTCGCGCGTCTTGGTGATGCACTCCGCGAAGTGAGCCGCGCCGCCATCCTTCAGATCGTCGCGGTCCACGCTGGTGATGACGACGTACTTGAGCTTCAGCGCGGCAATCGTCTTGGCCAGGTTCTCGGGCTCGTTCACGTCCAGCGGGTCGGGCCGGCCATGGCCCACGTCGCAGAACGGGCAGCGGCGCGTGCACTTGTCGCCCATGATCATGAACGTGGCCGTGCCCTTGCCGAAGCATTCACCGATGTTGGGGCAGCTGGCCTCCTCGCAGACCGTGTGCAGCTTGTGCTCGCGCAGGATCTGCTTGATCTCGTAGAAGCGGGTGGACGGCGAGCCGGCCTTGACGCGGATCCAGTCGGGCTTCTTCAGCACCTCGGCCGGCACGATCTTGATCGGGATGCGCGAGGTCTTGGCCTCGGCTTTTTGCTTGATCGACGGGTCGTAGGTGGTCGTGTCGGACATGGTCAGGGCGTCGAGACTTCAAATTGGGCCGAGAGCCGCTCGGCGAGCCGGCCGGCCGCCGTGGGCCAGTCGGTGAAAACCCCGATTTTATCGAGGGAAGTGGTTTCCAGGCCCTGGTAGCCGCAGGGGTTGATGCGCTGGAAGGGTTCCAGGTCCATCGCGACGTTGAGCGCCAGGCCATGGTAGGTGCAATGCCGGCTGACCTTGATGCCCAGGGCGGCGATCTTGGCCAGGCCGTCGAACAGGCGCTTCGGGTCGGTCGGCCCGGTCAGCGCCGCGTGGCCGCCGGGGTCGGCCGGGCGCACGTAGATGCCCGGCGCGCTGGCCACGCGCAGGCCGGTCACGCCGTAGCTGTCCAGCACCTGGATCAGCGCTGTCTCCAGACGGAACACGTATTCCTTGACGAAGATGCCTTGGCGCCGCAGGTCGATCAGCGGGTAGGCCGTGACCTGGCCGGGGCCGTGGTACGTGACCTGGCCGCCGCGCTCGGTGGGCACGACCGGGATGTCACCGGGCAGCAGCAGGTGCTCCGGCTTGCCGGCGATGCCTTGCGTGAAGGTGGGCGGGTGCTCGCAGAGCCAGAGCTCGTCCGGCGTGTCTGCATGGCGCGCTGCCGTGAAGGCCCGCATGGCCTCCAGCGTGGGCAGGTATTCAACCCGCCCGAGGGACTTGACGATCATGCGCGGCATCATAGGCAGCCCCGTAAGCCCGTGCCCTGGCCGGCCGACTCAAGCCGATGAAGATCACACTGATGGCACTGCTGGCAGCCACCTCGCTGGCCCAGGCCACGCCGCTGGACGACGCCCTGGCCGCCTACGACGACGGTCGGTTGAAGGCGGCCGCCAAGGGCTTTGCCACGGCGGCAGCGCGCGGCGAGCCGCTGGCCCAGTTCAACCTGGCCATGATGCATCTGCGCCGTGAGCTGCCCGGTGCCAGCGACGTGAAAGCCTGGCAATGGCTGCAACGCGCCGCGGCACAGGACTTCGCACTGGCCGAGAACGCGCTGGGCGAGATGATCGAGCAAGGCCGCCACGGCCCGCTCGACACGACGGCCGCCTGCGACTGGTTCGAGCGCGCCGCCGAACATGGCAACGGCGACGGCGCGCTGGCGGCCGGCACCTGCTTCTACCTGGGCCGCGGCCGGCAGCAGGACATGGCGGCAGCGCACCGCTGGTATCTGCAGGCGGCCACCGCCGGTGATGTCGGCGCCCAGTACCTCGTCGCGTCGATGTTCGAGACCGGGCTGGGCGTGGAAGCCGACGAGCGGCTGGCGCGTTATTGGTTGGAGGCGGCGGCTAAGAACGGCGACGTGGCGGCGCGGGCCAAGCTGCAATCGCTCGTCACCGGCGGCGCGGCCAGCTGATCCGCCAAATGCCGGTCATCACGGCCGGTTGACGGGGTTGCTCTTCTCGGCACGCTCGTTGATCCACCCGTTCTGGCCCTGGCTGATCAGCCAGTTGCCGCCCCGTCTGGTGACGACCAAGGTCATGCGGTTCGTCGTCTTGTCCTGCAAGTTGCCGCTCGGCGTGCGGTAGGCATCCTGCTGATGCGTCCAGACGGCCACCACGGTGTCCGGCGTCACTTCACGCACGGTGAGTTCGCGGCCTTCGAGACGGCACTCCTTGAAGATCGTGTCATGGAATGCCATGTGCGCCTTCATGACCTGCGCCTTGCCGCGCCAGTACATGCCCACCACGTTCACCCACTCGGCGTCCTCGTGAAAGAGCGCGCCGTAGGCCGCCATGTCATGCCGGTTCCAGGCCGACTCCAGATCCGCGACGATGCGCCGCGCCGCATCCGGGCCACTGGCCGCGTCGACGGCCAAGGCTGGCAGGGTCACAAAACACGCGCACCACACGATGCACCAGCGAATCCAATGCGCCATCGTCCTGCTCCCGTTCAGTGGTGGCAGGACGATAGCAGCAGGGACTGCTGGCCGTTGCGTCAGCGCACGCCGCGCACCCCGGCGGCATCCGCAACCTGAACTAGCCCGGATATCTCGCGAGGTACGCGGGAATTGCGTGGATGCCAGGCGCCGGAGGATGCGCCGAGACGGCCGCAGCCAATGCCCGTAGGCATTGGCGAGGCCTTGAGGTGCAGCCCACAAGCCTGGCGCCGCGCAAGCCCGCGTAGGCCCGTGAAGCCAAAGTGGATATCACGTTGAACGGCGAGATCGCCGTGTTCATCGGTGTTGCAGGTCGGCGCGGGCCGGCCTCGCGAAATATCCGGGCTACAGCACCACCTTGACCATCGGATGCGTCGTCAGCGTCCGGTACAGCTCGTCGAGCTGCTCGCGGCTGGTGGCGGTGACGGTGATGGTCAGCCCCAGGTAGTTGCCGCCCTTGCTCGGGCGGTGCTCGATGGTGGAGGCGTCGAAGCCGGGGTCGAACTGCAGAGCCACGTGCGTGATGGCCTCGACGAAGCCTTCGACGTGAGCGCCCATCACCTTGATCGGGAACTGCGACGGGTACTCGATGAGCGACTGCTCGGGCGGGATGTCAGGCGGCAGGTTCATGGCGCGGGCCTCACTTGATCCACAGGCGGATGGAGTCGAAGGCGCGGCCGAAGATGCCGGCCACGGGCACGGCCTCCTGGACGACCAGCGGCACCTCGGCCACGAGCGTGCCGGCCGTCGTCGTCACGCGCAGCGTGCCCACGCGCTGGCCCTTGTTCAGCGGCGCGACGAGCGGGTCGGTGTGCTCGACCTGGGTCTGCAGCTTGCCGGCATCACCGCGAGGCACGGTGACGAACACCGCATCCGCAGCACCCAGCTTGGCTTCCTTGGACTCGCCCTTCCAGACCGGCACGGTCTTGATGGCCTTGCCCGCGTCGAAGATCTTGACGGCATCGAAGGCGGTATAGCCCCAGTTCATCAGCTTCTGGCTTTCGCTGGCACGGGCCTCCTTGGAGGCCGTGCCCATGACGACGCTGAGCAGGCGGCGCTTGCCGTTGGGGAAGTCGCGGTTGGCGCTGGCCACCAGGCAGTAGCCGGCCGCATCGGTGTAGCCGGTCTTCATGCCGTCGACGGTGGGGTCGCGGCGCAGCAGCAGGTTGCGGTTGTCCTGGCGGATCTTGTTGAAGGTGTAGTCGCGCTGCGAGTAGTAGCTGTAGTACTCGGGGAAGTCCGTGATGATGTGGGCCGCGATGGTGGCGATCTCGCGGGCACTGGCCTTGTGGCCCGGCTCGGTCATGCCGGTCACGTTCTTGAATTCGGTGTTCTTCAGGCCCCAGGCCTGGGCCTGGCGGTTCATCAGCTGCACGAAGTTTTCGACGGTGCCGCCCACGCCTTCGGCCAGCGCCACGGCGGCGTCGTTGCCGCTCTGGATGATGAGGCCGCGCAGCAGCTCGTCGACCTTGGGGGTCATCGTCGTGTCGATGAACATCAGCGACGGGTCGCCCTTGCGCTCATCCCAGGCCCGCTTGGACACGGGCAGTTGCTGCTCCAGCGTGAGCTTCTTGTCGCGCAGCGCACCGAAGACGACATAGGCCGTCATCAGCTTGGTCAGCGAGGCGGGGTCCTGCGGCACGTCGGCCTCGCGCTCCGCGAGGGTCTTGTGGGCCGTCAGGTCGATCAGCACGTAGTTGCGCGCGGCAATCTCGGGCGGCATCGGGGCCTGGGCCTGGGCGTTCACGACCAGCGTCGTGAGGAAGGAAGCAAGCAGTCGTTTCATCGGATCGGTTCAGGGCGGCGATCAGACCTTGGTGGGGTCGAGCGCGCGCACCACAAGAGACTTGAGCAGCGGCAGCTGCCCATGGAAGAAATGGCCCACGCCGGGGACGACGGTGACCGGCAAGCTCTGCGGCCGCGCCCAGTCGAGCACGGACGAGAGTGGCACAACGTCGTCGACCTCGCCGTGGATGACCACGGTGTCGGCCGGCACGGGGGCGGTGTCAAAGCGGCTGGTGGCAGGGCCGACGAGCACGAGGCGCTGGGCCGGCGTCTCGACGCGCTGGGCGACACGCGAGGCCACATAGCCACCGAACGAAAAGCCGGCCAGCACGAAGGCCTCGCCCGGCGTGTGCACGGCGGCCAGCACGGCCAGCGCGTCGTCCACCTCGCCGCGGCCTTCGTCCCAGCCTCCCTCGGACTTGCCGATGCCGCGGAAGTTGAAGCGCACCGCGCGCCAACCGAGCTGGATGAAGGCGCGGGCGAGCGTCTGCACGACCTTGTTGTCCATCGTGCCGCCCTGCGTCGGGTTGGGGTGGCAGATGAGCGCAGTGCCCACCGGCGTGGCGCCGCCGGGCGGCAGGTCGATGGCGATCTCGATCTGCCCGGCCGGGCCGGCGACGAGGCGCTTTTCCGTCTGCGCGTTCATCGGCCGACGCTGTCTGGCAGCACGAGGCGCTCGACGACCTTGCCGTCGCGCAGATGGCTTTCGACGATCTCGTCGATGTCGCTCTGGTCCACCCAGCTGTACCAAACAGCCTCGGGGTAGACGACGGCAACCGGGCCGCCTGCGCAGCGGTCCAGGCAGCCAGCCTTGTTGACGCGCACGCCGCCCTTGCCCGCCAGGCCCAGCTGCTTCACGCGGGCCTTGCAGTGGTCGAAAGCCCCCTGGGCATCGTGGTCGCCGCAGCTGGACTCGCCGTTGGCGCGCTGGTTCAGGCAGAAGAAGAGGTGGCGCTGGTAGTAGCTCATCGCCCCGGATTCTCGCTCAGCGCGATTTTTGGACCAGCCGGGCCGCCAGCCAGACGAGGGCGACGAAGGGCCAGGTCCAGGCCACCCAGCGCGTCAGGCCGTAGAGGTTGACGAAGCGGCCATGCTCCCAGGCCTGCAGATTCAGCGTCAGGTAGGGGTCGCTGGGCGCCACGCTGATCAGACCTACCAGTGCGCACAGCGCGAACAGGCCCAGCGCCGCCGCCACACGCGACGGCAGCAGGCAGGCCAGCATCGACAGCACGACGCCCAGCCCCACGCCCGGCCGCGTGGCCTCGCCGAGCCAGGCCCAGGCGTGGTCTGGCCCGAAGGCCATCGCCGTCGCCGTCGCCGTGCCCGCCAGGCCGAGGAACACAGCGCCCGCCGCCAGCACGAGCCGCCGAGGCCCGGGCCGAGCGACCACCACCATCAGCAACACCGGCGCCACCAGCCCCAGCCCGATGGCCAACGCCTGCAGGCCCGGCGGGAGGTCGTGTTCGACGACGACCGCATCGCCCCAGTTCAACGCCCACGGCGTGCCCTCCAGGCTGTCCATCAAGGTCTCGCGCCACCAGGGCAGCCACTGGCCCAGGCCGAAGGGCAAGGGCGTCGGGTACAGCAGGGCCAGCGGCCACAGCGCGAGCAAGGCCAGCGCCGGCGCGCTGCTGGCGCCGAACCAGTGGTCACGCAGGTCTTCCCAGCGCTGCAGCCCACCCACGGCGTTGAGCAGCACGCCCACCAGCACACCCAGGGTGCTGCCGGCCGAGTTCAGCGCCCAAT
>JACCDQ010137605.1_pt1 | contig 10133 bp, 7 predicted proteins | sample 7446031 | NCBI WGS metagenome assembly JACCDQ01 (sample SAMN15323442, study PRJNA562643) | freshwater metagenome | isolation source: river surface water | place: USA:Blue River Watershed | collected 2017-08-17 | reverse complement strand
GTTACTCACCCGTTCGCCACTAATCCACCGGAGCAAGCTCCAGCTTCATCGTTCGACTTGCATGTGTTAAGCACGCCGCCAGCGTTCGTCCTGAGCCAGGATCAAACTCTCCGTAAAAAATGTTTTCTCACCAGCAAGCTGGCAAGAATTTTTTCGAAAGCGCCGGAAATTGGCGCCTCAGTTTGATCTGACTAAATAGATGTCATTGCTGACAATCTGTCTAATCCAATTTTTTCTCTTCACTAGCTGCAAGCAGCTAGCCAAGAGGTTCTTGGCATCGACATTGTTTTTGTGCACACTGTTGAGTTCTCAAAGATCGGATGCACCTGCAGATTTTCGCTAAAAAATGCGCAGAGCAACTTCACTAACTTACCAGAAAATTTCGACTTGTCAAAGGATGACACGCAGAAATTTTCAAACAAGTTTTGATGACTAAATTCCGCCAAAAATAAGGCCTAAAGCCCAATCCCCGCGGGTTTATTCATCAGTTTTTTGTTGTACTTGAGCCGGAAACCTAATCAGGTTTTTCCAAACTTTGGGCAACAGGTGTCTAGATTACGCATTCATAACGATGGTGTCAAATCGAAATGGGCATATATCCCAATATTTTTGAGGAATATTGGACTTTTTTTACCTAGTTCTTAAATATTCCGGCCAGGGTCTTCTTGCCGCGGCGTAATACTGCGTACTTTCCCTGTAAAAAGTCGTCCAAAACGGCAGCTTCGTCTTCGATCTTGCGGTTATTTAGGTACACGCCACCTTCTTTAATGGCTCTGCGGCCTGCCGAGATGCTGTCGACCAAGCCGGTCTCGACCAACAGGTTGGCGATTCCAGTGCCAGCCGCTGCCCCGGTGTTTGGTAGCTCGCTCAGTGCAGCCTGGAGTGTCGACTCGTCTAGTTCAGTCAACTCCCCCTGACCGAACAGTGCAGCGGAAGCCGCGATCGCTGCATTCGCATCTGCCTCGGAGTGCACGAGAGCGGTTACTTCGAAAGCAAGGCGCTTTTGTGCAGCGCGCAAGTGAGGTGTGTCGGCAGTTTGCTTGGCCAGCTCTTCGATTTCCGTCTTGCTGAGGAAGGTGAAAACCTTGAGACGATCGACAACGTCGGCGTCATCGACGTTCAACCAGAACTGGTAGAACGCATATGGGCTGGTGAACTCTGCATCCAACCAAATTGCGTTTCCTTCAGACTTACCAAACTTCTTACCGTCGGAGTTTGTAATCAGAGGCGTTGCAAGAATGTGTGCACTCTTACCTTCAACTTTGTGAATCAAATCGGTACCGCTGGTGAGATTGCCCCACTGATCGCTTCCACCGGTTTGCAAAACGCAGTCGTATTGACGGAACAATTCCAGGAAGTCGTATCCCTGAAGGATTTGGTACGAGAATTCTGTGTAACTAATTCCGTGTTCGCTATTAAGGCGTGCGCTTACTGCGTCTTTGCTGAGCATCTTGCCGACGCGGAAATGCTTTCCAATTTCGCGCAGAAAATCAATTGCGCTAAGTGGCGAAGTCCAATCCAAGTTGTTGACCATTCTCGCTGCGTTACTGCCTTCGAAAGAAAGAAAACGCGATGCCTGCTTACCGAGTTTGTCTACCCACTCGGCGACAGTCTCTTTGGTGTTGAGCGTGCGCTCTGCACTCGGACGTGGATCGCCAACCAAACCGGTAGAGCCGCCGATCAAACACAAAGGCTTGTGTCCGGCTAGCTGTAGTCGACGCATAGTCAAAAGCTGAACGAGATTACCTAGGTGAAGACTGGCAGCAGTCGGGTCGAAACCACAGTAGTAAGTGATTGGATTACCGGCGAGCGCTTTACGCAGTTCGTCTTCGTCGGTTGAGAGCGCAACCAAACCGCGCCACTTTAATTCGTCGAGAATGTCTTTGAATGAAGCGTCGTTGCTTTGGTTACTTAGACCCACGGTTAGCCGTTTCTCTTCGGTGCAAGTTTGCGAAGAACTGCAATTTGGTCGAGCACGCGAGGCAGAGCGGTGCCACCGGCACCCTGACGTGCCTTGATTGAGCCGCCAACGCTGAGCACATCGCGAACATCGGGAGTAAGCATTGGTGAGATCTGAGCCATTTCTGCGTCAGGAACTTCGTGCAGATCCAAACCGTTTCGTTCGCAGTGCGCGACAAGCTTGCCGGTAATTTCGTGCGCATCGCGGAACGGAACCTTTTTCTTTACTAGCCACTCGGCAACATCTGTAGCCAGCGAGAAGCCCGCAGGAGCAAGCATCTCGAGACGGTTGCGGTTGAACTGCATCGTTGCAACCATCCCGGTGAAAGCAGGAAGCAGCAGAGTTAGTTGATCGACGGCATCGAACACCGGCTCTTTGTCTTCTTGCAAGTCGCGGTTGTAGGCCAGCGGCAATCCCTTGAGTGTTGCAAGCAATCCGGTGAGATCTCCGATTAGTCGACCAGCCTTACCGCGAGCGAGCTCTGCGATGTCAGGGTTTTTCTTTTGCGGCATGATCGAAGATCCGGTGGAGTAAGAATCACTAAGTTTGATGTAATCAAACTCGGCGCTTGCCCAAATAATAATTTCCTCACTGAAACGAGAAAGGTTAATTCCAATCAGCGTGGTGATGAAAGAAAATTCTGCAACCACGTCGCGGCTTGCAGTTGCATCGATTGAGTTTTGTGTTGGTGCGGTTAGTCCGAGTTCTTGCGCGACAAGATTTGGGTCAAGGCCAAGAGTGTTTCCCGCGAGCGCGCCTGCACCGTATGGCGAAAGGCTCGCACGCTTCTTCCAATCGTGAAGGCGCTCTAGGTCGCGAACCAGCGGCCAGGCGTGTGCGAGCAGATGATGTGAGAGCTGCACCGGCTGGGCGTGCTGGAAGTGTGTACGCCCGGGCATTGCAACACCAAGGTGCTCTTCGGCTCGGGAAACCAAAACTTCAATCAGATCGACCACCATGCGGTGCAAGTTCTCTGCCTGCTCGAGTAGGTAGATTCGAATCAAGGTGGCAATTTGGTCGTTGCGTGAACGCCCGGCGCGAACCTTGCCACCCAATTCACCCCCGGCGATCTCGATAAGACCGCGTTCTAGAGCTGAGTGGACATCCTCGTCTGATTGTTTTGCCACAAAACTGCCGGATTCGACCCGGCTAAGCAGTTCGACCAAGCTTCGGTCTAGCTTCTCGTGTTCGAGGCTGGTCAGGTAACCGGCAGACATTAGGGCCTTGATGTGAGCCCTAGTTCCAAAAATGTCGTACTTGGCTAGACGCCAGTCGAAGTGAACCGAACGACTAAGTGCCGCTAGAGAATCGGCCGGACCGCCATCGAAGCGGCTACCCCAAAGTGAATTGTTGTCGTTCATAATTGGCAATTCTATTCGCCGGGCCTTTAATCGCCCGGCTTATTGCTACTGCTGTTCGGCTAGCCAGGCGAGCAGAGCTTTTTGAGCGTGAAGGCGGTTCTCCGCTTCATCCCAAATCACCGACTGTGGACCATCGATTACCTCAGCAGAAACCTCATAGCCGCGGTATGCCGGAAGGCAGTGCATGAAGATTGCATCAGACTTTGCGTGATTCATCATTTCGCTGTCAATAGTGAATCCGGCGAAGTCTTCTAGGCGCTTAGCCTTCTCAGCCTCTTGCCCCATAGAAATCCAGGTGTCGGTGACCACTACGTCTGCGTCCTTGATGGCCTCGAGAGGATCACCATGAACCTCAACCGAGCCTCCGGTCTTGTCACCAATGGTCTCAGCGTGAGCAACCACACTTCTATTTGGCAAATACTGAGCCGGGCTGGCCAGAGAGACGTTCATACCGGCCATTACACAGGCAACCATGTAGGAGTTGGCCATGTTGTTGGCGGCATCGCCAATGTAAGCCAACTTCAATCCAGCCAGCTCACCCTTGTGCTCCTGGATAGTCATCAGGTCGGCAAGCAGCTGGCATGGGTGCCAGTCATCGCTAAGTGAATTGACTACAGGTACCTTTGAGTGCGCTGCCATCTCCTCGAGACCACTTTGCGCGTATGTTCGCCAGACAATTGCGGCAACTTGGCGTTCAAGCACTCGCGCGGTATCTGCGACAGACTCTTTGCCGCCCATCTGTGAGGTCTGCGAGTCGATAATCAGTGGAATACCACCGAGATCGGCTACTCCAACAGCAAATGAGACACGGGTGCGAGTAGAAGTCTTGTCGAATATTAGGGCAACGGTCTTTGGACCGTGCTCGCCATTTTTGTTGTACGGGCGCGCGCTATACGGGGATTTCTTAAGTTCGATCGCTCGACGAATAATCAGCGCCTGTTCTGCTGGAGTGATGTCATCATCTTTTAGAAAATGCCGAACCATGATTATTCCTTTACTTTTTCTCGAATGAGAAATTACGAGGGTAGCACCATTGTGCCGAAACCCGACACCGTAAATATTTCAAGCAAAATGCTGTGCGGTGTGCGGCCATCAATCACGTGGGCACGTGGAACTCCTCCGTTTACCGCACTTAGACAAGCCTGCATCTTAGGAATCATTCCAGACTCAAGTTTTGGAATCAGAACTTCGAGTTCTTTTGTCGTGATTTCAGAAACCAGTGAGTCTCGATTTGGCCAGTCACTGTAGAGGCCTGGCACGTCGGTCAGCACCATTAGCTTCTCAGCACCGAGTGCGATGGCCAGCGATGAAGCAGCTAGGTCGGCATTGACGTTAAGTAGCTGACCCGCTGCGTCAGGGGCGACGGTCGAAATAACTGGAATGCGACCGGCGTCTAGCGCTTCAAACACCGCGCGCGGATTTACCTGAGTGACCTCACCGACCAAGCCGATGTCAAGAGTAGATTTCTCAGCGCGAAATAGGTTTGCATCTTCGCCCGACATGACGACGGCGTCGCCACCAGCCGCATTGATCATTTGTGCAAGACCGGAACTGATTTGATTACGCAATACATCACGCACTACGCCAATAGTTTCAGTTGTGGTAACTCGGAAGCCGCCCTTGAATTCAGACTCGATACCAAGCTCCGCTAGCCGTGCAGAAATCTGCGGTCCACCGCCATGAACCACAACCGGCTTTATGCCGACCCATCGAAGGTAGGCCATATCCTCCGCAAACGCTTGCTGCAGAGATTCGTCAACCATTGCGTTGCCGCCAAACTTGACGACAACAACCTTGCCGTGGAATTCCTGAAGCCATGGGAGTGACTCGATGAGAGTTTCGGCCTTGACTCGGGCAAGTGGATCGTGTTCTGAAGAAATCATTAGCTGGAATATTCGCTGTTCTCTGTGACGTACTCATGTGTCAAGTCGTTGGTGAAGACCGTAGCCTCGTGTACACCGGCGTTCAATGAAATTTCAATAAAAACTTCACGCGGTTTTAGGTCGACTAAGTCACGTGACTGGTCTGGCATTCCTTGCCTAGATACCGAAACGCCATTGATGCTGACATCGATGTTGTATGGGTCAAATTCCGCTGAGGTGACACCCACGGCAGCAAGGATGCGCCCCCAGTTTGGATCGTTTCCGTAGATTGCCGCTTTGAACAAATTATTTCGCGCAACCGAGCGACCAACTTCTACAGCGTCGTTTTCGGAGGCAGCGTTCAATACTCGAATTGAAATATCGTGGCTTGAACCCTCAGCATCGCGAAGCAATTGCATCGCCAGTAGGCGACTAACTTCCTTCACCGCCGCAGCAAATTCGGTCGGGTCTGGAGTAACTCCAGAAGCACCCGAAGCCATAAGAGTGACCTGGTCATTGGTTGACATACAGCCGTCGCTGTCGAGTCGATCAAACGTGACTCGGGTGGCGCTGCGAAGTGCTTTATCTAGATCCGCACTGGTAACCACGGCGTCAGTCGTGATAACAACGAGCATGGTGGCTAATCCAGGGGCCAGCATTCCAGCACCCTTTGCCATTCCGCCAATCGCCCAACCATTTGGGCTAACGAATTCAGCGGTCTTCGAAACAGAATCGGTGGTCATGATTGCCTCTGCGGCAACCTTTCCATTCTCTGAGCTAAGTTCGTTTGCTGCAACGGTGACTCCGTTGAGTAGCTTCTCGCGATCGAGTTGTTCACCAATCAAACCGGTTGAGCAAACCAGTACGTCGCCGGCGGATATGCCGAGTGCTTCGGCGACTGCCTCAGCGGTAGCGTGTGTGGTCTGAAAACCTTGCGAGCCGGTGTAGCAATTTGCGCCACCCGAGTTGAGCACGATTGCAGAAACCGCACCGTCGGCGATGACTTGCTTGCTCCAAAGAATCGGATTTGCTTGGCAGCGATTAGACGTGAAGACCGCAGCCGCAGCATTGAGTGGACCGAGATTCTGCACTAGCGCCAAGTCGCGGTTTCCTGATTTCTTGAGTCCAGACTTTACTCCGGCCGCGACGAATCCCTTGGCTAAGGTGACAGACATTATTTGAGTCCAATCTGAGTGAGCCCGGTGTTCTCCGGTAAACCAAGTGCTATGTTCATGGACTGAATTGCTGCTCCAGCGGTGCCCTTTACTAAATTATCGATTGCGCAGATTGCGACCAAACGATTCGCGTGTTCGTCAATCGAAATTCCAATGACTGCCTTGTTGATGCCAATAGTGTCTGCAGTAGATGGGTAATCACCAAGTGGCAACAAATCAACAAACTCTTCGTCGGCATATGCGGCGCTATATGCAGCATGCAATTGAGCAGCGGTGACTCCAGCCTTTAGCTTTGCGGTGTTGACTGAAAGGATTCCTCTATCGAGAGAAGCTAGCACCGGAGTAAATGAAATTTGGATTGGCTTGCCTGCACTCTTCGATAGATTCTGCTCAATCTCCGGAATGTGACGGTGGATTCCGCCAACTTGGTACGCGTTTGCCGAGCCACTCGGCTCCTTTTCGAAAAGTTTCTCGGTGGCGCCTCGACCGGCACCCGAGGTGCCAACGGTCAGAACGCTCACAATGTCTTCGGCTTCGATCAGGCCCGCGGCTAGTGCGGGAGCAAGTCCGAAAGTAACCGCGGTCACATTACAACCAGGCACCGCAATCTGACGGACCCCAGCAAGCGTGGCTCGCTGCTTGCCGCCTTGGATGAGTAGCTCAGGCATGCCATATGCCCAGCTGCCGGCATGGGTTCCACCGTAGAACTTCTCCCAGTCGGTAGCGCTTTCTAAGCGGAAGTCTGCGCCACAATCCAGAATCATCGGATCGCCGTCCAACTTTTCGACAATTGCTGCCGAGGTGGCGTGCGGAAGAGCTAGAAAAACAATGTCGTGACCGGAAAGCAGGTGAGCCTCGGTCTCAACGAAAGTCAAGTCCGCATAGTCCGAGAGATAAGGGTGAATCGCGCCAACTTTTTCGCCAACCATGCTGCTCGCGGTCACAGTCTTCAATTCGAGTTGTGGATGCTTGGCAATTAGGCGCAACAACTCTCCACCGGCGTTGCCACTGGCCCCAGCTACTGCAACCGTGAAAGTCATCAGGCCCTCAAGACCGCATCAAATTTATCGGCAGCGAGTTTTACCGCGGCATCGCGTGCCTCGGTAGCTTCAGCCTGAGTGAGTGTGCGATCCTCCGCACGGAACTTTAGCGCAAAGGTAAGCGACTTCTTACCTGCGCCAACGTTTTCACCGCGATAGTCGTCGACTAGTGAAATACTCTCGAGCAGCGCGCCTGCACCTTCGATGATCAGCTTTTGCAATTCGCCCGCTGGCACATCTGAACCAACGACTAGCGAGAGATCCTGAGTTGCGGCAGGCATGATGCCGATAGCTTGAGCCTGAATTACCTTTGGAGCGGCCTCATAAAGGGCACTTAAATTAATCTCGGCAGCAGCTACACGACGTGGCAAATCGTTTTCTGCCATAAGTGCTGGATCTAGTTCACCTGCAACAGCAATCAATTTTGCATCTCCCGAGAAAAATTCTGCGCAGCGACCTGGGTGGAATCCGGTGCGCTGAGCCTGCACAATCCTAAGATCTGCGCCAACAGCTTTCGCAGCAATGAGAACGGCATTGATTGCATCCTGGTAACTAATTGCAACTTCACGCTGTCCAACTTGCTGTGCAACTCGAGCGCCGGTGAATACCGCCGCCAGGTACCTTGGCTGGCTTGGAATCGCTAGGTTGAGGTCGGCTAGTTCTTTGTCGCTCGGCAACGAGTCTCCGGCAGGTAGTGGAGCTCCCGCGCCGACCTGCTTGAGTGGCTGGAATACAGAACCCTCTTCAAAAATCGCGAGGTTTACAGAACCGCGTGAAAGATTGCGCTTTGCAGCCTCTAGAAGTCCAGGCAAAATCGAGGTGCGCATTTCGCTGAAGTCTTCCTGCAGAGCGTTCGCAAGACGCACGGCTGGTGCGTGCTGGTTCTGGGCGAACCATAGATTTTGCTTAGAAGACAAGAACGGATAATTCAAAACCTCTGTGTGGCCAGAGCCAACCAGAGCATTCAAGATTGCGCGACGGTGCTTCTGGTTAACTGTCAAACCGCGTCCAGGAGGCGCAACCGGCAATCTCGCCGGAATGCGGTCGTATCCGCCGATGCGAGCCAATTCCTCAACCAAGTCGGCCTTGTGCTGCAGGTCCGGACGCCATGATGGAGCGATCACTTCGTAGCCACCATCGACTACAGCTACGACACATCCAATCTGACCAAGGATTTCCTGAGTCTCGTTTGCATCGAAAGCAATGCCGGCAATTGACTCTGCAAATTCTGACGGAAGGAAAATTGCTTTGCTTTCGGATTCGTTTCGCCAGTGAGCACCGACAGATTCTCCTGTGCCAAGTGCATGTACTTCGAGCAGCTGGACGACTCGCGCAATTGCATGCGCGGCGATCTCGACATCTACCCCACGCTCAAAACGCTTTGAAGCTTCAGAAGGAAGCTTGTGTCGCCGTGCTGAACGGGCGATGGAAACCGGATCAAAATTCGCTGCTTCAATCAAAACGTTCTTAGTGGTGCTGGAAACTTCGGTGCTCGCTCCACCCATAACCCCGGCAATTCCAATTGCGCCTGCGTCATCGGCAATTACCAAATCTTCTACATCGAGTTTGCGAGTCTGACCATCGAGAGTCTCGATGGTTTCACCCTTGTTTGCGCGACGAACGGTAATACCGCCAGTCAACTTATCTAGGTCATAGGCGTGCAGCGGTTGCCCAACTTCGAGCATCACATAGTTTGTGATGTCGACGATAAGCGAAATCGAGCGCATGCCAGCAAGTTTTAGGCGCGCAATCATCCACGGTGGTGTCGGACGATTTGGATTGACGTTCTTCACTACTCGAACGTCAAATCGATTCACTCCGATGCGACCGCGAATCGGAGCATCATCAGAAATCTTCAGCGGAAATCCTTCGACGTGCTCAGGGTGTGCATTTCCAATTGGGTCACGGAAATCTAGACCGGTTGCATGAGAGTACTCACGCGCAATTCCACGAATTGAGAAACAGTATCCGCGATCCGGGGTTACGTTTACTTCTGCAGCAGTCTCGTTGAGGTTTAGCAGCTCGAGAGCATCCGCCCCAACCTTTGGATCCAGACCCATTTCCTGGAGACGGATTATTCCGGCGTGATCGTCGCTCAGCGTCAGCTCTCGCGCCGAGGCCATCATTCCGTCTGATACGTGTCCGTAGGTTGAACGAGCTGCGATTGCAAAGTCACCAGGCAAAACCGCACCAGGCAGGCAAACAACGACCTTGTCTCCCACTTCGAAATTGCTAGCACCACAAACAATTCCGCGGACATCCGCGCCGCCATCGGCCGCCTTAGCACCCTCCGGTGCCACGCGTACCTGACACCAGCGAATGGTCTTACCGTTCGACTGAGGTTCAGCGACAAACTCAAGCACCTGACCGACAACTACCGGACCGGTAACGGCAAAGCCGTGCGAGCCCTCTTCTTCGAGTCCGACCTTAACCAATTCGGCCATGACGGAGTCAGGTGTTGAATCTCCAGGTAGATCAACGTATTCGGCAAGCCAAGACAATGGAACGCGCATTAGAGAGTCACTCCGAACTGCTGTGAGAAACGAACGTCTGCCTCGACCATGTCGTGCATATCTTTAACGTCATTACGGAACATGAGCGTGCGCTCAATACCCATACCGAATGCGAAGCCCTGATATTCCTCGGGATCAATTCCGGCAGCGCGAAGCACGTTCGGGTTGACCATGCCACAGCCACCCCACTCAACCCAGCGGGCACCGCCTTTTGCGCCAGGG
>JACCDQ011799704.1_pt1 | contig 10134 bp, 10 predicted proteins | sample 7446031 | NCBI WGS metagenome assembly JACCDQ01 (sample SAMN15323442, study PRJNA562643) | freshwater metagenome | isolation source: river surface water | place: USA:Blue River Watershed | collected 2017-08-17 | reverse complement strand
TAGCGCGGTGCCGCGCTCGAATCTTACGTCCACAACTGGACCGATTACTTGAGAGATTTTTCCTTTGATTGATGACATCATTTGTCTTTTAAATTCGGGCGCAAATATACGAGATTTTATTTGAATTGCTTATGTTGTAACCAAAATAATTTTGCGTTGAGCTTATTGCTTCTTGCGCAATAAAAATCTGACCGGGAAATACGTGAACAAAAAAGCTAACGCGCTGGAAGCGAAGAGTATGCTCATAAAGTCTTGTGCCTTGAAAACAATTGGGAATGGCACATTGGCACCCGGCACAATTAACCAACCAAAATATTGCTGACACCAACAAATGAGCAGGCCGAAAACCAAACCAAACCCAATGCCTAAAAAAGAAAGCAATAAGCCCTCAAAAAAGAAAATTTGAAACCGATTTTGCGGAGTCATGCCGAGCGCTTTTAAAATTTGCAAGTTGGCTTGTTTCTCGTGGATCAGCATCGTGAGTGTGGCAATTAAGTTGAAAGAAGCCAAGACAAATACGAAAAGTAAAATGATGAACACCACCAAGCGTTCCGAACGGCTTGTTTTGTAAATCAATTCGTTCTTTTCTAATTGCGTTCTCACCAAAAAGTCAGGGCCAACCAAGCGCTTGATGTTATTTTGAATCTCGAGTAAATCGACATTTGGATCGGCATACACGTGAATTCTGGTAACAGCACCCCCCTGATCGAAAAGCAAACTTGCGGCATTATAATCCCAAAGCAAAGCGTTGCTATTCAGCTCTTGATTGTAGTTCAGAGCGCCCGCAACATCAATGGGTTGGATATGAAATGGGGTTTTACCCAGTTTCATTTTCATGTTGCGTTTGGGCGCATAAAGCTGAATGTTGTTTTGCTCCGAGCCCAGTCCTAACTTGAGCTTTGAAAAGACATCGGCTCCCAAAAACACAAAACTCGGGTTGTTCAGGTATTCCACACCCACCCGATTGATCAAGTGTGTATTAACCTTTGCTTGTTTCACAAATTCGGCGTCGACCGCGTGCATGTTGGCGTTGATCCACCGTTGGTTTTTGCGCAGCACCACTAGCTCTTCTAATTCTTTGCTAAATGCTTGAACACCATTGATGGCTTTTAATTGTTGAAAGTCTATTTGACGTAAAAAAAACGTTTTTCTACTTTGGTGCTGAATGGTAATTGGCGCATCAAAGGAGGTGTAAAGTTTGGCAATCATTTGTTCGATACCATTAAAAGCCGACAATAAAATGACCATTGCCGCTGTACAGACAGCTATTCCAACAACTGAAATCCGAGAAATAATACTGACAATCGAGCGTTTCGAACGACTAAAAAGGTAACGTTTTGCTATGTAAAGCGCAGTTTTTATCGCTTATTTCTTGAGGAGTGCGTCTATCTTGAGTGCGTAATCAAGGGAGTCGTCAATATGGAAAACCAAATCAGGGATTTTACGCAGATTTTTAAGGCGCTTTCCCACCTCCAAACGGATTTTACCGCGGTTGGCTTGAATGTTTTCTAGAACGACTTCTTTTTCAGGGCCCGCAAAAATACTGAGGTAAATTCTTGCCAAGCTCAAATCTGATGTGATGCGCACAACTGTAACTGAAACCATAGCCCCCAAACAAATTTCTGCGGCTTGTTTTCTAAAAAATGCGGCTAGCTCTGCCTGAATAACGGCTTCTATTTTTTGCTGACGGATAGAACTCATGTTGCAAAGGTAAGAATACTTGCAGAGCAAGCCCCCATCTAAACAAAAATGTATCTTTGTGTCAATGTCTTACTACAAAGAAATATACAACTACACCTTTAAGTATAAAGGGCTGGCTTGGGCTACCATTCTATTCAATTTGCTCTTTGTTGTGTTCAATTTGCTCTCTTTGGTGCTCTTCGTGCCAGTTCTGCAATTGATTTTTAAAAGTGGCGAAGAACTCACCGCCGTGGCGGAGCCCCAATGGAAAGGTGGTGTTTCGGGAATTGTAGATTATATCCGTGACGCCTATAATTTCGAGATGTACACATTGGTCAAGGCCGACCCAAAAGGCGCGCTGCTTTTTGTCTGTGTCAGTGTCTTTTTGGCTTTTTTACTGAAGAATATTTTTAGATACGGGGCTGTTTGGACTCAATCAAAACTCAGAATGTGTGTAGTGCGCGATGTGCGTGGTGCCTTATTTGAAAAATCACTACGCCTGCCACTTGCTTACCATAGCAATGAAAAAAAAGGAGATTTAATGGCGCGGATGAACAGCGATGTCAACGAAATTGAAGTTGCCGTAGTGAGTCTACTTGAACTGATTTTTAGAGAACCCCTCGCCATCATCATCAATTTACTGACGCTCATTTACATGAGTCCACAACTCACGCTCATTTCTTTGTTATTATTGCCAGTTTCTGCTTTTGTGATCTCTCGAATTGGCAAAAGCCTAAAACGCACTGCACAAAAAACCCAAGAACAGTTAGGTTTTCTCTATGCCTCCATGGATGAAAACCTTGGTGGTGTTCGGATTATTAAAGCATTCAACGCCATTCGTTTTGTTGCCGATACGTTTACCCAAAAGAACAACCAACACCAAAAACTGGCCACTCGCGTTTTTAGAAAGCGCGACCTCTCCCCGTTGGTCAATGAAACACTTGGCGCCACTGTGCTGTTGGCGTTGGTTTACTTTGGTGGAAGACTCATCTTAAACGGCGAACATATTGGCCTCACCGGCGAAGTATTTTTGACCTACATTATTGTGTTTTCTCAATTTCTGCGCCCTATTCAAAGCGTATCTAACAACATGGCCAACATGACCAAAGCGCAAGCTTCTCAAGACAGAATTAATGCGCTATTACATGCCGACGAAGCCGTTACCGATAAGCCGAACTGTATTGAAATCCAGCAATTTGAAAGCGATATCACTTTCAGTCAGGTTGGTTTCTCTTATCAAGAACAACCCGTGCTTCAAGACATCAATTGGACCGTCAAAAAAGGCAGTTTGGTTGCAATTGTTGGTGAGTCCGGAAGCGGAAAATCGACCCTCATGGATTTACTCCAGCGTTTTTACGACGTCACAGAAGGCGCTATTAAAGTTGACGGTATCGACATCCGGGACCTGCGTTTGGCCTCGCTGCGCAATTTGATTGGTGTAGTAAGTCAAGAATCTATCTTATTTAATGTAAGTGCGGCTCAAAATATTGCTTTTGGCGATGAAAATCCCGACATCGAAAAAATCAAAGCTGCTGCGCAAGTTGCGAATGCACATGATTTTATTTCCGAACTAGAAAATGGTTATGATACCATTTTAGGCGAACGCGGCAACAAACTTTCCGGCGGACAAAAACAAAGAATTGCCATTGCCCGAGCCGTCTACAAAGACCCCGCTATTCTCATTCTCGATGAAGCGACTTCTGCACTTGATACCGCATCCGAAACATTGGTTCAACAAGCGCTTGAAAAACTCATGGAAAACCGAACTTCATTTGTGATTGCACACAGGCTTTCTACGGTGCGCAATTCCGATCAAATTATTGTCCTATCGAAAGGAGAAATTATCGAACGCGGACAACATGAAGAATTGCTCGGTAGGCCTAGTACATACAGGGATCTTTGTGCAATGCAAGGTTTGTCATAAATGAATTCTATTTGATGTGCATCCTTGCCTATTTTTATTTGCTTAACTTTGTTCTTTAATCCTGCTAAATGAGTTACGCCCCCGTACAGTTCTCCAAAGAACACAACACTGAGTTTTATAAAACACTCAGATCTAGAGTCAATGCCTATTTCAAAGAAAACAATATTGCCAAAACAGCAAATGCGGCAATGGTTTTCAAAACATTTGCCTTGCTCGCCTTATTTTTAATTCCTTACGGTTTCTTGTTTTGGCAAGAAATGCCAACCCTAGCCTATTACGGGCTTTGGACTGTGATGGGTTTTGGTATGGCCGGAGTAGGTTTGTCTGTTATGCACGATGCCAACCACGGCGCCTATTCACGCAAAGAATGGATCAACACACTTGTCAGTAATGTTATGATTATCTTAGGTGGTAGTGCGAGAAACTGGCGCATCCAACACAACGTGTTGCACCACACCTACACCAACGTCACCGACCACGACGAAGACATCGACCCACCACTCTTTGCTTTACGCTTTTCTCCACACTCTGAATACCACGCTATTCATAGATTTCAGCACCTTTATGCTTGGTTTTTCTATGGCATGATGACACTCTTCTGGTACCTCACCAAAGACTACCAACAAGCGTTTCGTTACAAGAAAAAAGGGCTTATTGAAGCACAAGGCGTGACCTTCGGACAGCACATGTTCAGAATCATCTTCTTTAAAATCATCTACACAGGTCTCTTGTTGTTCTTGCCCATTTATTTTGGTGGAGCCAGCTGGATTACAAATGTGCTTGGTTTCCTACTGATGCAATTCATTTGTGGCCTTATCTTAGCCATGATTTTTCAGCCAGCCCACGTAGTTCCTACTTCAACTTATCCTATGCCTAACAACTCAGGTATTGTAGAAGCAGACTGGGCAGTTAGTCAGTTGTACAACACAGCTAATTTTGCACCGAAAGCGAAGTTATTTTCTTGGTATGTAGGCGGCTTGAACTACCAAGTGGAGCACCACTTGTTCCCTTCTATTTGCCATATTCACTACAACAAGATTTCAAAGATTGTGGAACAAACTGCAAAAGACTTCAATTTACCATACCACTCCTATGACACCTTTTTAAATGCTCTTTCTGAACACACAAAAATGTTGAAGAACTTAGGTAAACCCAATCCTGTTATTGCCTAGACGCCAATGAATATTGAGGAACTGCACCATTATTGTTCACTCAAACAAGGCGCCACAGATTGCTTTCCTTTTGACTACCGAACCCTCGTTTTCAAGGTTTATGGTAAAATGTTTGCATTGGTCGATGTCGAAGAATTCACGTCTATCAACCTCAAATGTGACCCAGATTACGCTGTAGAACTCCGAGAGCAGTATACAGCTGTTCAACCAGGGTTTCACATGAATCACAAACACTGGAATACCATTCAGTTCAACAACGATGTCAACGACCTTCTTTTAAAAGAATTGATAGACCACTCTTATCAACTCGTTTACAACGGACTTCCTAAAAAAGTGCGCAATGAAAATCCGCTTAGATAAATTTCTTTGGGCTGTTCGCCTCTCCAAAACGCGCTCTCAAGCTACAGAACTCATTTCTAAAGGAAAAGTATTGCTCAATGAAAGCGCTATCAAACCTGCAAGAGAAGTCAAAATAGGAGAAACGATTACGCTGCTTAAACACAGTGCGCGCTTTCAATACAAAGTACTACAGCTCTTAGATCGGCGCGTAGGTGCCCCTCTTGTCAAAGACTATATCTTAGACATGACCTTACCCGAAGAAATTGAAAAACTAAAAACCTATCAAGAGGCACAAAGAAATTACCGCCTTACCGACGGAAAGCCAACCAAAAAAGACCGTCGCGAGCTCGACCGCTTTATGGATGACTGGCAAGAAGATTAATTAGACTCATCTGCCAAAATTTTGTCGGCCAAAACGCTGCTTAATTTTATATAACTCTCTGTTGTCCAACCACCTACATGTGGAGAAAGGCTTACATTATCGGCCTGAACAAGATAAGAAAAATCAGCAGGCATGTCTTGGTCAAAAAAAGCTTCAAAGCTCTTCTTTTCATATTCTAAAACATCTAAACCAGCTCCTTTAATTTGTCCTGATTTGAGTCCAAGCACTAATGTACTGGTCTCTACAATTTTTCCTCGAGACAAATTCAATAAATAAAATGGCTTCTTCATTTGCAGAAGAAACGCAGCATTAAAGAATTGTTTGGTTTCACGATTTTGAGGAATATGAAAACTCAAAACGTCGGCCTGGTCCTGAATCGCTTCTATCGTACATTCCTGAACAAAATGATCTCCAAAACCGGTTTTGTATTTGTCATAAGCCATCACCTTCACATCAAAACCACGAAGCTTTTTTGCAAATGCAGCACCATTGTTTCCGTAACCAATTATACCAATTGTTTTGCCATCGAGTTCTTCTCCCCTGTTTGCTTCTCGATCCCAAATACCCGCGCGCACTTCTCGATCTGACTTATTGAGTTTATTGAGCAAACCCAACAACATGCCGAGCGCATGCTCAGCAACTGCATTTCGGTTTCCTTCCGGCGAATTATACAATTTAATATTGCGCGCTTTGCACAATTGCACGTCTATATTTTCTAAACCGGAACCTGCCCTGGCAATAAATTCAAGCGAGGGACAAAAAGCTAAAAAATCCTCATGAATGGTAAAACGTGAGCGAATGACAATGCCATTAGCAAATGGCAAGATATTTTTTAAATCTTCGAAAGAAGTTTGATAATGTCGCACACATTCAAAACCTGCTTGAGTAAGCCGCTCTTCTAAAATCGGATGCACACTGTCTATTAAAATTACTAAGCGTTTTTTCATGGATTTTATTTGAAAGTGCATTTTTAGGGAAAATTAGCGAAAAAGCACGTTTTTTTGCTCTTTTCTGCTGAAACATCTCTATTGTTGGTGGGTCTTTACCTTCCAACATTAATAAAACGCGCTTAAAACGGCTTAAAACGCAAATTAACGACCTAAATGAACCAAAAGTACAGAGATATCGCTCGGAGAAACGCCAGAAACCCGTGAGGCCTGGCCAATTGTGGCTGGTTGAATTTTAGAAAGTTTCTCACGTGCTTCGATACTCAAACTTTTCACTTTTGAATAATCGAGCGTGTCGGGCAACTGCAAATTTTCTAGGCGCTGATGTTTTTGAGCTTGTTCTTCTTCGCGATCGATATAGCCTTCGTATTTCAAAAGAATTTCTGCTTGCTCTACTGCCAGCGGATTTTGAACCATTACTTCATTTACTGCCTGTGCTGTTGGCGCATGAACCGCCACAACATCTGCAAGCGAAATATGTGGTCTGGTGATGAGCGAGCTCACCTTTACTTGTTGCGTTATCGGTGCAGATTCTTTTTGCGCAAGCATTGGATTCGCTTCTACCGGGCTGATGCCGATTTCTCGAAGTTTGGTTTTGAGCTGCTTGGTGAGTTGTTTTTTCTGCTCTACTTTTTCTAGGGCTTTAGCACTCGCTAAACCAATTTGAAAACCTAGCGGTGTGAGTCTTTCATCGGCGTTGTCTTGACGCAATAAGATCCTAAATTCTGCCCTGCTTGTAAACATGCGGTAAGGCTCATTGGTTCCTTTGGTAATGAGGTCGTCAATCAAAACACCTATGTAAGCTTCGCTGCGCGTCAAGATAATAGGATCGGCTTCTATCACCTTTCTATGTGCGTTGATGCCGGCCATCAAACCTTGACAAGCCGCTTCTTCATAGCCGGTTGTTCCATTGATCTGACCAGCAAAGAAAAGGTTTTCAATCAGCTTGGTCTCTAAGGAATGTTTGAGTTGCGTTGGTGGGAAATAATCGTATTCGATGGCATAACCCGGTCTAAACATTTTGACGCTCTCAAAACCAGGTATGGTTTTCAAAGCGGCATATTGCACCTCTTCTGGTAAAGATGTGCTGAACCCATTGACGTAAATCTCAACGGTGTTCCATCCTTCCGGTTCTACAAATATTTGGTGTCTGTCTCTATCTGCAAATCGGGATATTTTATCTTCTATACTTGGACAATACCTCGGGCCGCTGCTTTTGATTGCGCCATTAAACATTGGAGAACGATCAAAACCAGTGCGCAACAATTCATGGGTTCGCTCATTAGTATACGTGATATGACAAGGTAGTTGTTTGGCTAAAGCACTCGTGCTGGTGTAGCTGAATTTAGATGGATCAATATCTCCATCTTGAACCTCCATTTTATTGTAATCTAAACTTCTACCATCCACTCTTGGTGGTGTCCCGGTTTTCATTCTGCCGGCTTCAAAACCTAAATTCACTAAAGATTCTGTTAAACCTGTCGCTGCTTTCTCTCCTGCTCTTCCTCCACCAAATTGCTTTTCGCCAAGATGAATAAGCCCATTCAAAAAGGTGCCATTTGTAAGCACAACTGTGGTTGCGTAGATGGTGGTTCCCATCGCCATTTGAACACCAACTACTTTGTGGTTTTCAACTACAATTCCGACACACATGTCTTGCCAGAAATCAACGTTGTGGTTTTTTTCCAAAAGATAGCGCCACTCCAAAGAAAAAAGCATTCTATCGTTTTGGGTTCTTGGAGACCACATTGCAGGACCTTTCGATCTATTCAACATCCGGAATTGGATAGCGCTCTTGTCACTCACAATTCCAGAACCACCACCGAGCGCATCAATCTCTCGAACAATTTGACCTTTGGCCACACCACCCATAGCTGGGTTACAACTCATCTGGGCGATGGTGTTCATATTCATTGTGACCAACAATACTTTACTACCCATTCGAGCAGCAGCATTTGCTGCCTCACAACCGGCGTGACCGGCACCAACTACAATTACATCGTATTTATCTAACATGTATTTTGTGTTTCACGTGAAACAACTTGGTTTAGTTTTCGATTGTTTCACGTGAAACAAATCTTTGAATATAAAAATCTTCTTTGGCACGCATTACTTTTGCATCACTCTCTATCTTGTCTTTATAACCACAAAGATGTAAAACACCATGAAAAACCACACGGTAAAACTCTAATTCAAAGCTTTGATTGAGTGACTGCGCGTTGTCTTTTACGCGATCAAGAGAAATCATGACATCACCAGAAACCTCCGGAAACGAAGAATAATCGAAGGTGATGACATCCGTAAAGTAATCGTGATTCAGGTATTGTTTATTCACTTCTAGGAGATAGTCATCATCGGTGAAAACCAAACTAAGGTCTTTAAGCACCTTACCTTCCTCTAACGTTAAATTTTTAACCGCTTCTTTTAAATCTCTTTTAGAAACAAAACTTGGTATTTTCACACCGAGATTAACTATTGTCGTCATTTATGAAAATACAAATTTACAACACTTCCTGTATCTACAAATTCAACTTCGTCAGCTAAATTCTTCATTAGAAAAACACCCCGACCACTATCCTTCAATAAATTTTCTGGTGCCGTAGGATCAGGTAATTCTTGGTAGACAAAACCTTTACCTTCATCTTTCACCTGTATACAAAATAATTCTTCGTGGTTTGCAACTTTCACTTCAACCTTTGCATCGGGAATATCTTTGTTTCCATGTTGAATAGCGTTGTTAACTGCTTCAGATACAGCTATTAACACGTTTCCAAAGGCGTCTTCTTTCACACCAAATTCTTCACAAATACCACCAACGAGCTTCTCAACATCAATAAGAGATTGATAGTCAGATGGTAAAACCATTTCAGTAACTATTGAAAATCCTTCTTTCATAATATAAAAATCACGAAAATCACTGGTTTAAATAGGCATCTGAACGCTGCTTGTAGTATAACTGCAAAGCAGGATCGATGGATTTGATTAATTCCAGCTCATTCCATTTCGACCTTTTATACTCTTCAAATCGAATTTGGTTACCTTTTTCTACATCTTTTCCAGACTTAGATTCACGCTTGTCTTCAAAACCACGCTTCATGATAGCGTCTTCACTCTCTAGCAAACGCGTAAGTATTTCTTTTTGTCTTTGAATTGTCTGTGGGTTGACACGTTTAAGTAATAAATCTTTTTCTTGCTCTTCCAACTCCTTCAGCAGCGGATTGAGTTGATTACCTAAACCCTTTCCTTCTTTATTCAATTCTTGTTTGAGTTGCTCTAGTCGTTGCCTAATCGCGGTTTGCTCCGCAGCCATTCGGGCCAATTCCTTAGAACCCAAACCTGGTAATCCCTGACCTGCTTGACCTTCTTTACCTGGAGCAGATCCTGGCTGCTGACCTGGTTTATTACCTCCAGGGTTCGGACCCTTTTGCATTTGTTCTAGTTGCTTTTTGAGCATTTCTTTCATGTCGCCAGAGGACATACTTTGACCTGCCTTAGGCCTTCCCTTACCCGGATTGTCACAACTTCCATTGCCTTGCATTTGTGCATTCATTTGCTGCTGCATTGACTGTAGTGCTTCATTCAATAATAAAGCTAAATTATTATAGGAGGTCATGACCAATTGCTGATGTTTTTCAATATCCTTTTTACGGTGATCGTCTATAGCCTCAATAGTGGCTTTCTGCTGCGTTA
>JACCDQ011746815.1_pt1 | contig 10135 bp, 10 predicted proteins | sample 7446031 | NCBI WGS metagenome assembly JACCDQ01 (sample SAMN15323442, study PRJNA562643) | freshwater metagenome | isolation source: river surface water | place: USA:Blue River Watershed | collected 2017-08-17 | reverse complement strand
TGATTGGTGAATGGAACAACGGCACCGGCCGTCGCAAATCAAGCGTCGCTCGCGTGTTTCTGAAAAAAGGCTCCGGCAAAATCACGATCAACGGTAAAGACATCGCCACTTACTTCGGCCGTCAAACCTCGATCATGATTTCCAAGCAACCTCTGGTTTTGACCAACAACGCTGAAGCGTTTGACATCCAAGTCAACGTGCACGGTGGCGGTGAGTCTGGCCAGGCAGGTGCAGTGCGTCACGGTATTACCCGCGCTTTGATCGACTACGACGCAGCGTTGAAGCCCGTCCTGTCACAAGCCGGTTACGTGACTCGCGATGCCCGTGAAGTCGAACGTAAAAAGGTGGGCTTGCACTCTGCTCGCCGCCGCAAGCAGTTCAGCAAGCGTTAATCCGCTTTCTGCTTTGCCAAAAGCCGCATGGGTTCGCCCTTGCGGCTTTTTTAATGCCCACTGAGTCAGCCAAAGCCCCTGTTGCGAACAGCGTTTTAGGGCTTTGCGAAGGGCTATTCCCGACTAAAGCGATATACTTTTAGCCATTGATTCAGGAGTTATCCCATGAGTGCAGTTGCCGAAGCCGTTCCCACAGAAATGCCATCGCCCTTTGTCTTCACCGACAGCGCGGCAGCCAAAGTGGCAGACCTGATTGCAGAAGAGGGCAACCCTGATTTGAAGTTGCGCGTGTTTGTGCAAGGTGGCGGTTGCTCAGGTTTTCAATACGGTTTCACGTTCGATGAAATCGTCAACGAAGACGACACCACCATCAACAAAAATGGTGTCTCTTTGTTGGTCGATGCCATGAGTTACCAATACTTGGTGGGCGCCGAGATTGACTACAAAGAAGATTTGCAAGGCGCTCAGTTTGTCATCAAGAACCCCAATGCCACCACCACCTGTGGTTGCGGTTCGTCGTTCTCGGTGTAAGTGCGAAAGACGCTGCGCGTCAGGCCTTAAAAATTCCACCCAATATGCGGGCGCCTTTGGCGCCCGTTACTTTTGGTAGGTTGCCTGGTAAGCCCAATACCGTTTGGCGTGCGAGCCAAGCAAATGCGGCAGCCTCCACTTGCAAAGGCGGCATGCCACGTTCGGTCGAGGACAGTACGTGTACGTTGGGTAAGCCTGTTTGCAAGCGCGCCATCAGTGCGCCATTCAATGCGCCACCACCGCACACAATGAGCTCGTCGGCATTCGTTGCATGACGTAGCACATCATTCACGCACGTGCGTGCGGTGAATTCAGTCAGCGTGGCTTGCACATCCGCCGCCTTGGCATTGGCATGGCCGCTGAGTTGTTGTGCCAACCATGTTGGATGAAACAAATCGCGTCCTGTGCTTTTAGGCGGTGTTTGACGCAGATAAGGCTCACTCAATAGGGTTGACAGCAAGGGCTCAATCACGGTACCGCTTGCACCCCAGGCGCCGTTGTCGTCAAAGGCCTTGCCTGTTTGTGTGAGGCACCAATGGTCGAGCAGTGCGTTGCCTGGGCCACAGTCAAAACCCAAGACATCGCCATTGGCGTGTAGCACGCTGAGGTTGGCGATACCGCCAATGTTGAGGACACCCACGGTGCGGTTGGTTTGACTAAACACACCTTGGTGAAACACGGGCACCAATGGCGCGCCTTGACCGCCAGCGGCGATGTCACGGCTGCGGAAATCGGCCACCACATCAATGCCCGTGAGTTCGGCCAAGAGCGCAGGGTTGTTGAGTTGCAGTGTGTAGCCCGTGCCATCAAACATGCCGGGTTGGTGACGCACGGTTTGACCGTGTGCGCCAATGGCGCATACCTCGCTAGATTTTGTGTGCGTACTTTCTAACAAAGCTTGCACAGTTTGCGCATACACACGTACCAAACCATTAGCGGCAAGTGCTGCGCGCTGCAGTTCGTTGTCAGACGGCGTGTTGAGTGCCAACAGCTCTTGCTTGAGTGCTGGCGCAAGCGGCATGGCGTGATGTGCCAAGACTTGAGGCTGTGCACCGTTGAAGTCCGCCAATACACCATCCACACCGTCAAGCGATGTGCCCGACATCAAGCCGATGAAGAGCTGCTTTGGTATGGCTGTCGCAAACATTTACTCAGCACGGCTCACTTGCGTGCTGGCTGCCGCAGCTAAGTCCACCTGGGCAATGGCTGCATGACGCTTGAATTGCTCGCGTGCAGCCGCTGAAATTTCGACGGAGGTGCTTTGTCGGGCCATCACGCGTGGGTCTTTGTGCTGGCCATTCACACGAAATTCAAAGTGCAGGTGCGGGCCAGTCGCCCAGCCTGTGGCACCTACCAAGCCCAACGTTTGTCCTTGCATGACAGACTGGCCACGCTTGACCTGGATGCGACTCAAGTGGGCATACACCGTGGTGTGGCCATTGGCATGCTTGACCATCACCACATTGCCAAATCCGCCCTGGGAGCCCGCCACATCCACAATGCCTTGGCCCACGCTACGCACAGGTGTGCCAGTGGGCGCTGCATAGTCCACGCCTAAGTGTGCGCGCCACGTTTGCAGAATCGGGTGGAAGCGCATTTTGAATCCGCTGGTTACACGGGAAAACGCCAGAGGCGAGGCCAAATAAGCACGGCGCAGGCTAACACCCTCCGCGTTGTAGTAGCCGCCTTCTTTGGCGTTGGCTTCTTTGAACCAAAACGCTTGATGGGTTTTGCCGTTGTTCACAAACTCGGCAGACAGCACACGACCCGCGCGCAACACTTCGCCATCGGCTTCGAGCGATTCGTACACCACGGCAAAGCGGTCGTCTTTGCGCAGGTCGCGGTGAAAGTCAATCTCGCCTGCAAAGATGTCGGCCAGTTGGTGGGCCACACTGTCTGGAATGTTGGCTTCGTCCGTGGCTGCAAACAACGAGCTTTGAATCGTTCCGTTGCCCATGCGTGTACTCACGATGAGCGGCGCGGTTTCAAGGCGCTCAACAAATTCACCGTCTTTGCGCTCCATCACCCAGCGGGTGAAGTTTTTGTCATCGTCGTTGGCCCAGCGCGCGGTCAAACGTGTCAAATGGTGGTCGGCATCGCCTTCCACGCTGACCATGCGACCGGCTCGCCCAATGAAGTGTTGGCGTGCGGCGTGTGCATTGCGAAGGTAGTGGGCGGCCTCCGGGTCGCTTAAACCTAGTCGCGCGAGCAAGCTGTCTGCTGTGTCATTTGAGCGAGTCAGGTCCGAGCGGAACAGCTGCAGAGATTTGTCAGTCCACAAGTTGGGCAGCGACAAAGTGTTGACGCTCTCCACCACTTGCTTCAATGGCATATTGGCGACGCTAGTGTCGAGGCTGGCCACCGCAAATGCACCGCCGCCAGCCAATGTCAGTGTGACAGCCACGCCCGCTAAGACGCGGCGTGGATGCTTTTGAAGGCTGTTTTGCAGGCGTGTGGCCCACCAAGAAAAAAGTTGCTGCAAGGTATTTCTCCGGCAGTTGGTAGAAGGCAGAGCCGAGCCCTGAGCCTCAAGGTTTGGGCCTCTAAAATCAGGCTCAAACACCAAACCGTTGAGTATACCTTGGACGGTAAAAAATCCTTATGAATCAAGCATCTGCACAAAATACCTCCGTTACTCATCCAGTCACTGATCGTGTCCTCGAAGCCTTGGCTGTGACCAAACGCGGCTGCGAAGAGCTGATCCCCGAAGACGCTTGGGTGAAAAAGCTGGCGCGTTCCGAGGCCACAGGCCAACCCTTGCGCATCAAATTAGGCTTGGATCCCACGGCCCCGGACATTCACATTGGTCATACCGTGGTGCTCAACAAAATGCGTCAATTGCAAGACTTGGGGCATCAAGTTATCTTTTTGATTGGCGATTTCACCAGCTTGATTGGCGACCCATCGGGACGCAACAGCACGCGGCCTCCTTTGACGTCTGAGCAAATCAAGGTGAACGCCGAGACGTATTACAAGCAAGCGTCATTGGTCCTTGATCCAGCGAAAACAGAAATTCGCTACAACAGCGAATGGTGCATTCCTTTGGGCTCGATGGGCATGATTCAGTTGGCCTCCAAATACACCGTGGCGCGCATGATGGAACGCAATGACTTTCATGACCGCTTCCATGCCAACACGCCCATCAGCGTGCACGAGTTTTTGTATCCATTGATGCAGGGCTACGACTCTGTGGCCTTGAAATCAGATTTGGAATTGGGCGGCACCGACCAAAAGTTCAACCTGCTGATGGGTCGTCATTTGCAGGCCGAATATGGGCAAGAGGCGCAGTGTATTTTGACCATGCCGCTGCTAGAAGGTTTGGATGGCGTTGAAAAAATGTCCAAGTCCAAAAACAACTACATCGGCATCAGCGAAGCGCCCAACACCATGTTTGCCAAGGTGCTCTCCATCTCTGATGTCTTGATGTGGCGTTGGTACACCTTGCTGTCATTCAAATCGATGGCAGACATCGACGCGCTGAAAAAAGAAGTAGAAGGCGGGCGCAATCCCAAAGATGCCAAGGTGGCCTTGGCCAAAGAAATCACCGCACGCTTTCATGGCGCTGCTGCGGCCGATGCCGCCGAGCAAGATTTCATCAACCGCAGCAAGGGTGGCGTGCCCGATGAAATTCCAGAGGTTTCTCTCAGCGGTGCACCCATGGGCATTGGCGCCTTGCTCAAAGCCGCAGGCTTGGCACCGTCTACCAGTGAAGCCAACCGTTTGATGGACGGCGGCGGTGTGCGTGTGGATTCGAGCGTGGTCAGCGACAAAGGCTTGAAACTTGAGGCCGGTACTTATGTGGTGCAAGTGGGCAAGCGCAAATTCGCACGTGTCACATTGGCTTAACTGCGAGCGGTGATACTGAGGGTATGACTAAATCGACCACTGAAAAATGGCTGTCGCCGCAGGGTTTGCTGTGGGCTTCGGTAGCGGTGGCGTGCATCACCATTGCGCTCAAAACCTTGGCGTGGTACCTGACCGATTCGGTGGGACTGCTCTCGGACGCCATGGAGTCCTTGGTCAATTTAGCCAGTGCCGTGTTTGGGTTGATGATGGTCACCATCGCTGCCAAACCTGCCGATGAAGACCATCCCTATGGCCACCACAAGGCCGAGTATTTTTCATCAGGCTTTGAGGGCATTCTCATTGTGGTGGCCGCCTTGGGCATTATTTGGGCAGCCAGTCATCGCTTGTTTGATCCGCAACCAATTGAGCAGGTCGGGCTTGGCTTGGCCTTGTCGGTGGCCAGTTCCGCACTCAATGGCGTGTTGGCTTGGGTAATGTTTGGTGCAGCCAAAACGCACAACTCGATTGCGCTCGAGGCGGATGCGCGCCATTTGGTGACCGATGTGTGGACCTCGGCGGGTGTTGTACTTGGGATCGGCTTAGTGACCTACACCGGATGGTTCTGGATGGATGCCTTGGTGGCGATAGGCGTGGCACTCAACATCCTGAAAGAGGGTGGGCACTTGATCTGGTCCGCATCACAAGGGTTGATGGACGAGGCGGTAGAGCCAGATGTGCAGGCCCGTATTTATGCGGTGTTGGACGAACTGTCGTTGAGCCGTGAAGAAGAAGGGGGCGCACCAGTCAAAGTGATTCACTTTGATCACGTGATCACCCGCAAAGCAGGCCAGCGACGTTTTGTTGACCTGCACATGCATATGCCTGCGGAGTGGACGCTGGGCCATGCGGCGAGTTTGCGTGGCAATGTTGAACGTACCTTGATGCAAACCGTGCCAGGTTTGCGGGTGACAATTCAGTTGCTGCCCAACGGGGTAGAAGCGCACCTTGACGATCCGATTGACACGCATCGATGAAAGCAGTTTTACAACGCGTGAGCCAAGCCCAGGTGGTGGTGGATGGGCAGACGGTGGGGCAAATCAAGCAAGGCCTGTTGGTGTTGCTGTGTGCCGAGCGCGGAGACACCGACGCTGTGGGGCAGAAGATGCTCGACAAAATTTTGAAGCTACGCGTTTTCTATGACGAAGCCGGCAAGATGAATCACAGCGTGGTGGATGTCAACGGCGGTTTGCTCATCATCAGTCAATTCACTTTGGCGGCAGACACGCGCAGTGGCACACGCCCGAGCTTCACCAGCGCAGCGCCTGCGGATGAAGGGCGTCGCTTGTACGACGCCTTTGTGGCGCAAGCCAAAGCCCAGCACCCAGATGTGCAAACAGGCGTGTTTGGGGCCGACATGCAAGTGCATTTGGTCAATGATGGCCCCGTGACCATCCCGATCACGATAATCGGGGCATGACCGATTTAAACCACACCGCCACGACTTTTACATCTTTGAACCTTGCGCCCGCTGCGCTCGATAACTTGAACCAACTGGGCTACACCCAGATGACCGCCATCCAAGCCGCGAGCTTGCCACTGACCTTGGCCGGTCGTGACTTGATCGCCCAAGCCAGCACGGGCAGTGGCAAAACAGCCGCCTTTGGCATTCCTTTGGTTGAAAACTTGGATGCGGCGCAGTTCGATACGCAAGCCATGATTTTGTGCCCGACCCGTGAGTTGGCCGATCAAGTGACCCAAGAAATTCGGCGCTTGGCCCGTGCGGTGGGCAATATCAAGGTGGTCACGCTCTGCGGAGGGGTGGCTTTGCGTGGTCAAACCCAAAGCTTGGAACACGGCGCACATGTGGTGGTAGGCACGCCCGGACGCATCATGGACCACTTAGAGCGCGGGTCACTCAGCTTGCAAAGTTTGAAGATGTTGGTGCTGGATGAAGCCGACCGCATGTTGGACATGGGCTTTTTTGACGACATCGCCAAGGTGGCGCGCCAGTGCCCCAAAGACCGTCAAACTTTGTTGTTTTCGGCCACCTACCCCGAGGGCATTGCCAAGCTCGCCTCGCAGTTCATGCGCGAGCCACAAACCATCAAGGTGCAAGCGCAGCACGATGCGCAAAAAATCAAACAAGTTTTTTATGAGGTCAACCACAGCGAACGCTTGCATGCGGTGTCGCAGTTGTTGAACCACTTCCGCCCTGAGTCCACTTTGGCGTTTTGCAACACCAAGCAGCAGTGCCGTGATTTGGTGAGCGTACTGCAAGCCCAAGGTTTCAGTGCGTTGGCTTTGTTTGGTGAATTGGAGCAACGCGAGCGCGACCAAGTGCTGGTGCAGTTCGCCAACCGGAGTTGCTCGGTGTTGGTGGCGACCGATGTTGCCGCCCGAGGCTTGGATGTGGCCAATTTAGAAGCGGTCATCAACGTCGATGTGACGCCGGATCCCGAGGTCCACATTCACCGCATTGGTCGAACCGGTCGTGGTGACGCAGAAGGTTTGGCCTTGTCACTCGCCAGCATGGACGAGATGGGCCATGTGGGCAAGATTGAACAATTGCAAAACCGCGAATTTGCTTGGGCGCCCTTGAGCAGCCTCACGCCTGCAGCAGGTGGCGCATTGCAGCCCCCGATGGCGACGCTGCAAATTGTGGGCGGGCGTAAAGAAAAAATACGTGCTGGCGATGTGCTGGGCGCGCTCACGGGTGAGGCGGGCTTCGCTAAAGAGCAGGTCGGCAAGATCAATGTGAACGAGTTTTCTACCTACGTGGCGGTGTCCCGTGACATTGCCCGCGAAGCGGTGAAACGCTTGAGCGCAGGGCGCGTCAAAGGCAAGACAGTGAAGGTGCGCTTGCTCGAGGACGCCTCGGGTCGGTGATCGACCTGCAAAGCGCGTGTCGTCAATACGGGCAGGGCAGACCGAGCTCGGCCATGATGAACATTTCGAGTGTTTCCATTTCGATGGCGTCGGCTTCTGATGTTTCGTGGTCGTAACCTTGGGCATGCAGCGCGCCGTGAATCAGCAAGTGCGCGTAATGCTGCTGTAGCGACTTGCCTTGTTCTTGGGCTTCGCGGGCCACCACGGGTGCACACAACACCAAGTCGGCCATAACTCTGGGCGATTGCGCATAGTCAAACGTCAGCACGTTGGTGGCGTAGTTTTTCTTGCGGTAGCTGCTGTTCAACGCTTGGCCTTCTTGTGCGTCGACGATGCGCACGGTCATTTCGGCGTCATGCGCCAAAGCGCTGCGGAGACAACGCTTCACAAAGGCACGTGGCAGTGCGGCGCGGTGACGTGTGGCATTGGGCACGTCTCCAAATTGCAGCGTCAAATCGAGGTCAGGGATTGTCATAATTTTTTGCGCAAAGGGGCACCTGAGGTGGCTGAACGTTGGGCGTCGTAAGCGTCGACGATGCGCGCGACCAACGGATGGCGCACCACATCAGCACTGGTGAAGTGCGTGGTGGCAATGCCCTTGACCCGCTTGAGGACGCGCTCGGCGTCAATCAAGCCACTGAGTTGCCCCTTGGGTAAATCAATTTGACTCACATCCCCTGTCACCACGGCTTTGGCGCCAAAACCAATGCGGGTGAGGAACATCTTCATTTGCTCAGGCGTGGTGTTTTGCGCTTCATCCAAGATGACGAAAGCGTTGTTGAGCGTGCGACCGCGCATGAAGGCCAGCGGCGCGATTTCGATGGCGCTGCGCTCAAACGCTTTTTGCACGCGGTCAAAGCCCATCAGGTCGTACAGCGCGTCATACAGGGGGCGTAAATACGGGTCCACTTTTTGACCCAAGTCACCGGGCAAGAATCCGAGTTTTTCACCGGCTTCTACTGCGGGACGCGTCAACACAATGCGTTGCACGGCGCTGCGCTCAAGCGCGTCCACTGCGCACGCCACCGCCAAGTAGGTTTTGCCTGTGCCAGCGGGGCCAATGCCGAAGCTGATGTCGTGGGCGGCGATGTTGTCTAAGTAGGCGGCTTGTGTGGGCGTGCGTGGCCGCAAGTCGGTGCGACGGGTGTGCAGCGTGGGAACATCATCGTCCATGCCGCTGTCGCCCGCCAGCATGAGTTGCACTTGCTCTGGCGCAATGGCTTTGGCTGCACGCTCATACAAGGCTTGCAACACTTCCATGGCGCGGGTGGCTTTGGCCTTGTGCCCATCCACTTTGAATTGCTCGTGGCGATGGGCAATCTTCACATCCAAGGCCAGTTCGATGGTGCGTAAGTGTTCGTCGGTGGGGCCGCACAAATGCGACAAACGGGTGTTGTTGTGCGGGGTGAAGGTGTGGCGAAGAATCAAGTCGATAATCTCTCAAAAGGTTCCCCAATGATAGGCAAGTTAACAGGCATCCTCAGCGAGAAAAATCCACCCCAAGTTTTGGTGGACTGCAATGGCGTGGGCTACGAAGTCGATGTGCCTATGAGCACGTTTTACAACCTGCCTGCCACGGGTGAGCGGGTGGCTTTGCTCACTCACTTTGTGGTGCGCGAAGACGCACAAATTTTGTTTGGCTTTGGCACGGCGGCTGAGCGCGCCACGTTTCGCCTGCTCATCAAAATCTCAGGTGTGGGTCCGCGCATGGCGCTGGGTATTTTGAGTGGCTTGAGTGCTGACGAGTTGGCCCGTGCCGTGTCTGAGCAAGATGCCGCGCGTCTCACCAAAGTGCCAGGCATTGGCAAGAAAACAGCCGAACGTTTGCTGCTCGAGCTCAAAGGCAAGTTGGGCGCAGACTTAGGCCCCCATTTGTTTTCCACGCCAGATCATCAGAGTGACATCTTGCAAGCCTTGCTGGCCTTGGGCTACAACGACAAAGAAGCCGCTGCGGCACTCAAAGCCCTGCCTGCCGAGGTGGGTGTGAGCGAGGGCATCAAGCTGGCGCTGAAATCTTTGGCGAAATAAACGATGAGCATTCAGACCGATCACTTTGGCGACGACTTCGCACCGGCTGCGCCCCGCGTGGTGTCTGCTGCCCCTGTATCGCCGAATGAAGAAGCGATCGAACGCGCCTTGCGACCCAAGTTGCTGCAAGAGTACGTGGGTCAGATGAAAGTGCGCGAGCAGCTTGAAATCTTCATTGGGGCGGCCAAGAAACGTAACGAAGCGCTTGACCACGTGTTGTTGTTTGGTCCACCGGGTTTGGGCAAGACCACCCTCAGCCACATCATTGCGCAAGAGTTGGGCGTGAATTTGCGCTCCACCAGTGGACCGGTCCTGGAAAAGCCCAAGGACTTGGCAGCGTTGCTGACCGGTTTAGAGAAAAACGATGTGCTGTTCATCGACGAGATCCATCGTTTGTCACCGGTGGTGGAAGAAATTTTGTATCCCGCGTTAGAGGACTACCAAATCGACATCATGATTGGCGAAGGCCCTGCAGCGCGCAGCATCAAGCTCGACCTGCAGCCCTTCACCTT
>JACCDQ011265895.1_pt1 | contig 10135 bp, 9 predicted proteins | sample 7446031 | NCBI WGS metagenome assembly JACCDQ01 (sample SAMN15323442, study PRJNA562643) | freshwater metagenome | isolation source: river surface water | place: USA:Blue River Watershed | collected 2017-08-17 | reverse complement strand
CTCGATGCGTTCTAAAATCAATTTCGAGTTTTTACTCGCCGACCCCAAAGCGATTTTAATACCATTGTCACGCAGTGCCGTCAAGAAAGTTGTAACGCCTGGTAATATTTCGTTGGGTGTCATTTGCATCACCAAGGCTAAATACCATTCGTTTTTCTTGGTAGCCCACTCAAGTTTTTCGGCATCGCTGAGTTGTACGCCCCCCCAACCCAAAATCAATTCTAGCGACTCCATGCGACTAATGCCTTTGAGTTGCTCGTTTTGATGTTCGGTAAAATCAAAACCTAATTCATTGGCTAATCGTCGCCAAGCTTGAAAATGATATACTGCCGTGTCAACAATCACGCCATCCAAATCGAATAGGCAGGCTTTTATTTGTGTCATTTTGTTATATATAAATGTTTGTTTGATACATATTCAACATACTTACGTCATCGCTATAGCTTTATTTTTCCAATGCTATCACCTGAATGCTCATTGGCTGCACGTTGATTTGTTTGAGGTTGCTCAGGGCTGTGCCTGTAACGATGTCTTTGCCCGTAGTAAAACCATGCAAATTTTCGGCAAATCGTTCGGTACTGAGCGTTTTGGCTTCTTTATTTTGACTCATAATCACCATAACGCTTTGGTTGGCATCATGACGAAAATACACATAAATACCTTCTTGTGGCAAATATTGCGTCAGTTTTCCTGTTTGTAAGGCAGAAGAATTTTTACGATAATTGGCTAAATTTTTGACAAAAGTAAACGCTTCGTTTTCTTGTGCAGTACGACCACTCGCCACAAATTTATTCACTTTATCATCTGCCCAACCGCCCGGAAAATCCTGGCGTACTTCGGCATCAGAAGGATTTTTAAAGTTTTTCATCAATACTTCTGTACCATAATACAAATGTGGCGTACCACGAGTTGTGAGTAAAAAGCCTAAGCCCAGTTTGTATTTATTCAAATCTTCGCCAATAACCGAGAAATAACGGTCTTGGTCGTGATTATCTACAAAAGTCATGTTCAAATCTGGATTTTCGTACAAACCATCAGAAGCTAAAGTCGAATAAATACGATTAAAGCCTTTGCCCCAGTCGAAGTTTTGGTTTAACGCATCGTTAATGGCATAATACAACACAAAGTCATTAGGCGAAGGCAGGTTACTTTTGAAAGGTACTTGCAACACATTGCGTGTATAATACGCTTGGCTCACGATATTGCTCACCGCATTTTCGCCCGTAATAAACATATTCGGATACTCTTCGAGCAGGGCGGTGTTACAACGATTCATAAAATTCAAATCATTGTATTGGTATGTGTCCACACGCCAGCCATCAATGCCAAAGTACTCTACCGTCCATAAGGCGTGCTGAATTAAGTAGTTGGCTACAAATGGATTATCTTGATTAAGGTCAGGCAAAAATGGCACAAACCAACCATTTTGTTGTACCTTAAAATCGGCTTTATTGCCATGCAAAATATCAATCACAGGCTCGTCACGATACGAGGTATTGGTATAAGAATCCCATTGGTGCAACCAATCTTTCATAGGCATATCTTTCAAAATCCAATGGTTAATCCCCACGTGGTTATACACCGCATCTTGAATCACCTTCAAGCCTTTTTTGTGGGCCTCGCTCACAAAAGTTAAGTACGCTTCGTTGCCTCCCAAACGGCGGTCCACGTTGTATTGGTCGGTAAAGCCATAGCCATGATACGCCGAACGCATCGCTCCACCTTCGTTGGTTTGGGGCTGGTCGTTCTCGATAACGGGGTTGAGCCAAAGCGTTGTAACGCCCAATTCCTTCAAATAGTCGAGGTGTTGCGTAATGCCTTGCAAGTCGCCCCCATGACGCAAGAACGGATTTTTGCGGTCGGCGGCGGTATCAGCCATGTTCGCAAATTTATCGTTGCGGGTATCGCCATTGGCAAATCTATCAGGCAATATTAAGTAAATAAAATCTTTTGAATCAACTACTTGAGGCTTTTTATCTCGTACTTTCAAGCTATAAGGCTGCGTAATTTTCACCACTTGGTCGATGGCTTTTTTCTTGCCTTTTTGTATGGTAATGGTTTTGGTAAATTCCAATTTCAATTCGCCTGCTTGGGTTTCTGGGGCAATTTTCAGGTCGATAAACAAGTAGTTAGGATTTTCTACGGTGTGTACTTTTTCGAGCGTTACACCCGGATAATTGACAGCAACCGTAGCACCTTTAAGGTTTTTGCCATACACCAACAATTGTAAAGCGGGGTTTTTCATCCCTACCCACCAATTAGATGGATTCATTCGTTGAACACTCGGCGTTTGTGCCTCTACCACCTTACAGAGGCATAATAATGCTAGTACAGCAAGTAATTTTTTCATGTTGTTTGATAAAAGAATGGTTAATGGAAATGGTTTCATGAGCTATGCGGCACGCTATTCTTAGCACAACGATGGTTTCGCTAGGAGCGAGTGCTTGTACAAGTAAAGAGATTTTTTACAAAAAACTTCTGCAATTTTTCAAATAAATTCAGGAAAATCCTAATAATAAAATCTTAAATTCGAGCATTTTTTTATAAACAAAAAAGTGCAGTTCGTAAAACAAATCTGTGCTAAACTGTGCTAATCAGCAAATATTATTCTAAAAATGGCAAAAAAATATAGTTTTTTCAAAATTTTATTAGGCTTGTTATTACTTAGCCTTACAACTATTGGGCAAACAAGCAACAGCCCACAAAAGCCTTCGACCCAGAAAGCTATTGCAAAAACAAAGAATTATCGTAATTTGAAACATAAAGCAAAATCCCTACAATCAAACCAAGCAAGTACATTACACAAAACTATGACTACAAAAAACGACAAATTGGTTATTTTACAAATGATGTTTCACCTATGGGGCAATACCAACACCACCAACAAAATGAATGGTTCGGCGGCCGAAAACGGTGTAACAAAATTTAAAGACATCAATGAAAAAGCCTTGAAGGAAATCAAGAAATTTGGGTATTCGCATATTTACGCCACAGGGCTAATCGAACACGCTACCATGGAAGACCTTACGGCTTTGGGCATTCCGAAAGACCACCCCGATGTGGTAAAAGGACGTTGTGGCTCGCCTTTTGCTGTCAAAGATTATTACGACGTGAATCCATTTTTTGCGACCAAACCAGCCAAACGCATGGATGAATTTGAGGCAATGTTGGCACGTATTCATAAAAATGGCTTAAAACTTATCATGGACATTGTACCCAACCACGTGGCAAGGGTATATCATTCAGACATGAAGCCTGCGGGCGTTCGTGATTTTGGGGAAGACGACGATACAACTAAGGCTTTCGACCCACACAATAACTTTTATTATTTGCCCAATACCCATTTTCAAATTCCAGATGGTGTAGAATCGCCCGTAAAAGCCGATGCACCTTATGCCGAATCTCCAGCAAAAGCTTCTGGAAATGACGTATTTACAGCCAAACCAAGCATCGACGATTGGTTTGAAACCGTTAAGCTCAACTACGGCGTTGACATCCTCAACGGACGTAGCCGCCATTTCGACCCAATTCCTTCTACTTGGCTCAAAATGGTAGAAATCCTGAAATATTGGTCGGCTAAGGGCGTAGATGGCTTCCGTTGCGACATGGCAGAAATGGTGCCTGCCGAATTTTGGCAATACGCTACCCAAGAAATCAAAAAAGAATTTCCTCATATTATTTTTATTGCCGAAATATATAATCCTAGAGAATACCACAATTATATCAAAGTGGGTGGTTTCGATTATCTCTACGACAAAGTGGGCTTGTACGATGGGCTGAGAAGATTGGTAGAGAATAGTCCGAATGGAACTGTTGAAGACATCACCCGTGTATGGCAACACGAATCGGGCGATATAGCAGAACACATGTTGCGTTTCTTGGAAAATCACGACGAGCATCGCATCAATACGCCTGTGTTCTCGAAAGGGTATCCGTTTACGGCAGTGCCTGCGATGGTCGTAACAGCCACTTTGCATACAGGCCCTGTGATGATTTATTTCGGACAAGAATTGGGCGAAAAAGCTGCCGACCGAGAAGGTTTCAACCAAGCCGACGACCGCACCACGATGTTTGATTTTTGGGGTGTTGATACGCACCAACGTTGGATGAACGGCGGTAAATTTGACGGAGCATTGCTTACGCCAGAAGAAGTACGTTTACGAACTTTCTACAAAGATTTACTTCAATTAGTCAACCAGTCGGAAGCCATTCAAAAAGGTTCATTTTTTGACTTGCAATACATCCAAGGCAACCACTATGACCGACGCAAAGTGTATAGCTATTTGCGATACAGCGAAAATCAAAAAATCTTGATTGTTTGTAATTTCGACCACTTCAAAACCCAAGAACTCAACGTAAACATTCCAGAAGGAGCTTGGCGTGCCATGCAAATCGAGCCATCGACCAATGTAACGTTTAAACAAATTTTTGAAGGAAAAAATAGCTTTAGCCAAGAAGCCAATCAAGGAATATCTTTAAAAATAGCACCAAATTCGGTCGCCATTTATGAGATTTCCACGAAAAAATAGTATTTTGCATCAGTGTTTTACGATAAAATGCTTACGTTATTCTTGAGTGAGTGAGTGATTGAGTGAATTAGTGATTGATTGAATCATGAATTAAGTTTTTCATTTTCAAATATTTACAATTAGTGAATTAGTGTTTTAATTTTCAAACCACTAATTCACTTTAGTTAAAAAAGTATAAGCTCCTGAAAACTACTTCACTCATTCACGCAACAACTTAAAAGTGTAAGTATCAAGCTCGTAGGCACAACCATGTTGTATCCCATCCATTAACCATTTTTTATGAAAAAAATTACTAAGCCCAACTTGAGCTTATCGCAAATTATCAACATGAGCGTAGGTTTTTTAGGCATCCAATTTGGTTTTGCCTTACAAAACGGCAACGCATCACGCATTCTTCAAACTTACGGAGCAGACGTAGAACATCTTTCGTGGTTTTGGCTGGCGGCTCCCCTCACGGGCATGATTGTACAGCCCATTATAGGTCATTTTTCTGACAACATTTGGACATCTTTTGGTCGGCGGAAGCCCTTTTTCCTGACCGGAGCAATTTTAGCCGCCTTTGCTATGGCATTTATGCCCAATGCTTCTTTTTTGGCAGGAGTATTGCCTACGGTTGTTTTAGGAGCAGGCTTTCTGATGTTTATGGATGCTTCTTTCAACATAGCTATGGAACCATTCAGAGCTTTGGTAGCGGATAATTTGCCCGAAGAACAAAACACCACAGGCTTTTCGGTACAAACCACACTGATTGGCATTGGGGCTGTAGTGGGCGGTTTTTTACCACAACTACTCAATAAAACTTTCGGCATATCGAACGAATCTATCGGGGGAAAAGTGCAAGATAACGTGCTTTATTCTTTCTACATCGGGGCATTTATGATTGTCGCAGCGATTCTTTGGACAGTCCTCACAACGAAAGAATACTCTCCTGCCGAGCGTAAATCTTTTGGTTTTGGAGATGAATCACAGCAAGAAAGCAGCCTAAGCGATATTTTCAAAGATTTTAGCAATATGCCTGCAACCATGAAACAGTTGGGGCTTGTGCAGTTTTTTTCTTGGATAGCCCTCTTTTCGATGTGGGTATATGCCACGCCAGCGATTGCTCACCAAGTGTATGGCTTGCCTTTGAGCGACCACAGCTCAAAAACCTACAACGATGCAGGCGACTGGGTAAGCTCGTTATTTGGCATTTACAATGGCGTTTCGGCCTTATATGCCCTTATCTTACCAAGCATAGCCGCCAAATTTGGCAAAAAAACAACCCATGCCTTTTCGTTGGTTTGCGGTGGCTTGGGGCTTATCTCCATCTTTTTTATCAAAGACCCTAATTTGTTGATTGTAAGTATGATAGGTATTGGCATTGCTTGGGCAAGTATTTTAGCGATGCCTTATGCAATACTGGCAAACAGCATCCCGATACACAAAATGGGTGTATATATGGGCATTTTTAATTTCTTCATCACTTTCCCTCAAATTGTAAATGGGATTTTTGGCGGTATTATCGTGAAACAATTCTATGATTCCAATGCTATTTATGCTATTGTGATGGCAGGAGTCTTTATGATTTTTGGGGCAATTTCGGCTCTTTTTGTGAAAGAGTAAATCGCAAAGTGAAGACGTGACACACGCATAAAACGCAGGATACCCATTTCAACGGATTAGTGTATATTTGTAAAAAATATACACTAATCCGTTTTTTATGCGTTCACTCTTCAAATACATTACAACGATAATATGCTTGGCTGCAATACCACAGATTTACGCCCAAGAAAAGGATAATCAACTCATTTTTAAGCAAATAATCCGAAATTCTCCAGCGACCAACAAAGGGGAACGATTGCTATTTTTTGCCCAACAATTCATAGAAAAACCCTACGTAGCCCATACGCTCGAAAAGCCCAAAGAAACATTGGTTGTCAATTTTCAAGCCTTTGACTGTGCTACTTTTGTCGAAACAGTTGTAGCCTTAACGCTCATCCAAGATAGTTCGTTTGCCAGTTTTCAAAACCAGCTACAACAATTGCGTTATCGCTACGGCAAAGTAAACGGCTATGCTTCTCGCTTGCATTATTTCAGTGATTGGCTCGTCACCAACGAAAGAAAGGGTTATATTCAAAATATTACCTTGTCGTGTGGCGGACAACCCTACAACAAAGACATTTCGTACATGTCGGCACATGCCCAACAGTACCCAGCCTTAGCAGATTATAAAAGTTTGGAAGGAATCAAAATGGCAGAATGGGATTTGAAGAGAGTCAAACTAAGCTATATCCCTAAAAATAAGCTACTTAGTAAAGAGTCATTTATTCAAACTGGGGATATTATTGCTATTACCAGTAGTGTGGGTGGGCTTGACATTGCCCACGAAGGATTTGCCATCCGACAAAACGGTAGGGTTTATTTACTTCATGCTTCACAAGATTTTGGAAAAGTGATGGTTACAAAAGAACCCTTGGTAGAGTATTTGAGCCGTCATCCCAAACAAACAGGAGTAATGATTTCGAGATTGAAATAGCCTTTATTACATATAAAAAATCACGTTGCCTTAGCAAGTAAAGCAACGTGATTTTGGTATCAACTTATGTCTATCTTCGCTTGCGACGCACCGATTTTTTTACGATACGAGCAGAAGAGGGAGTTTTATAAGATTTTTCCAATTGATTGATGCGAGCTTTAGCACGTTCAGCACTCTCGGCATTGGCTTTCTCTAAAGTTTCTACACTAGCCGTAAGCTGGTTATAATCAGTCAACAAACGATTATAACGCTCGGTAAGGCTTTCGAGGGTTTCTTTACCATCCTCTTGGCACTTCACGTAGTCGTCGGCTTTTTTCTTAAATTGGCTTTCTAAACTAAAGCGGAAACTGCTCAGTTCTACGTTTTCTTCTCTTTCTTTTTTCAACGTATTTTCAAGCTGATTGATTTGTTGGCGCATGGCAACCAATTGCTTCGACTCTGTACATTGGGTAAGAGCCACGATAACAGCAGCAGCAGAGAGGTATTTTTGTACGGGATTCATCATGATCTTATGGGTATTTTGTTGTGTATCTAAATATGCTTCCGAGGTAAGGATTATGTGCCTATATGCTACCTGTAGTAGCAAATTGATACACAGCATCGTATTTTAACCTAGCAAATTTAGTATAGTTTTTACTTAAAATTTCCTATTTAATGGAAAATAGTTCAAATTTAATACAAAATAATACTATGTCTATACGCTTTCGGAGCAATTTCTGTACGAAATATACAGATTTTCAGGTAATTCCAAAAATTTATTCGATAAATATTTTATTTACTACACCAAAATGCTGGTATCTCGACCAATCTTTAAAAAAGTAGCAAATAGCAAACGGCTCCTGCTACATAGCCCAATGCCGCCAATAAAGAGATGCGTTTGAAGTACCATCCAAAGTCTATGCGTTCCATGCCCATGACCGCTACACCAGCCGCCGAGCCTATAATCAACATACTGCCTCCTGTGCCAGCACAGTATGCTAGGAAAGTCCACAAGGGGGCATCGGTCGGATATTGCTGTAAATCGTACATCCCCATGCTTGCCGCTACCAATGGTACGTTGTCTATAATGGCCGAAGCTACGCCGATGGTCATCACAATCACCGACTGGTTGCCTAACCACTGCTGCATGATTAGGGCAAAATCTTGCAATAGATGTGTACTTTCTAAAGCACCTATGGCTATCAGAATCCCTAGGAAAAATAAAATACTAGGGGTGTCTATTTTTTGTAAGGCATGAATTGCCGAATATTTCGACTTTACAGCTTCGTCTTTGTCGTGGTGCAGCAATTCCGACACAACCCACACGATACCCAAGCCTAAGAGCATTCCCATGTAGGGTGGCAGGTGTGTGAGGGTTTTAAAAATGGGTACAAAAAGCAACACGCCCAAGCCTACACCAAACATAACATTACGGGCTTTGTTGGAGGTAGCATCCGTGTCTTTTATCTGATTGGGTAATAACTGTGTAGTGCTTTTGAAGGTAACTTGTAGATACAGCAATGGCACAACCAACGATACAATACTAGGCAATAATACCGTTTTGATGACACCCCAAGCCGATACTTGTGTGCCAATCCAAAGCATCGTCGTTGTGACATCGCCCAAAGGCGACCATGCACCACCTGCATTTGCGGCAATGACAACCAAGCCAACCATGATTTTACGGGTTTCGCCTGCGGGCAGGAGTTTTCTGAGCAAAGAAGTCATCACAATAGCCGTGGTAAGGTTGTCTAATAACGCCGACATAAAAAAAGTGAGCAGAGCTATGAGCCACATCAACGACTTGATTTGCTGAGTTTTGATGCGTTGAGTAATCAGTTGAAAACCGTCGTGGGCATCTATCAACTCAACGATAGTCATGGCCGACAACAAGAAAAAAACGATTTCGGCAATGCTCGACAAATGGTGTGCAAGAGCCTCGCTCACTTCGTGCGTTTCGGCATAACAAGCATATACTGTCCAACATAATACACCGCCCAACAAGGCTGTGGCTGTTTTATTGAGGTGAATGGCGTGTTCGAGTGTAATAGCCATATAGGCTACCACAAAGATGAGTAATATAAGCGTGGTCATACAAGTATCGTTAGTTTATCGGCATATAGCCTAAGAAAAAGAATGACCACAAAACTAGGAAAGGAAGTTAAAGATGTGATTAAGCTAAGATTAGAAATCACTTATAAAAAAGAGGGAAATAGGAAAGAAGGAAGGCTACGTATGAGTGCTGAATTGTGAATCTAAAATTTTGTTTTTCAGGTGCTTATGTCTAATTTTATACGATTACTTATGGACGAATTAAACGAAATGCTGGCAACATGATGAACGAAATAGAAAATAAGGATTACTTACAAACGCTGATTTCTTTAAAACAAAGAATCTTACAGGCACAATACAACAGCTATAGATATTGGCAAAACTATCTCAGAAAAAACAAAAATAGGCTGGGGGACTTCTGTTATCCAACAACTCTCCAAAGACCTGCAAGCGGAGTTTAATGGGGTAAAGGGGTTTTCAGAAAGAAACTTACATCGTATGAAACTTGTGTATGAAGAAATTGCACTGGGGCATACTTCTTTGATTTTCAGTAAGATAAAAGACAAAGGTGAGCGTACATTTTATTTGGAGAAGGCTCAAACCGAAGCTTGGAGTAGAAGCATACTGGAAGAAAAAATTAGGTTTGACTTGTATGCCAATTACCAACAGTTTCAAAGCAATTTTGACAAAACGCTCAGTTCTCAGGAGGTAACGTTCGACCAAGCATGGCTATCTAATTTGCACCCGTTTACAGAGTTACAAAAAACGTTCCAAATAGTTACAGATATGATATTTTAATTAAGTTTGTCAATCAAATTTGTAAACTGTCATATTCGACTATTTTTTCGGATAATATGCCATATTTTAATTTTTAATTAAATATGACACAATGTTAGGGTTACAATCTTGAGTAAATAAATAGTATTGTTGTGTCATATTTGTAAACTAAAAATATTACATTTGTGTCATAAATAAACATCCATAAAAATGAAAGAGATATTTGCAGAACGGTTTAAGTCAGCTCGTTTAATGAAAGGATTTTCATTACAGGATTTGGCTG
>JACCDQ010076040.1_pt1 | contig 10138 bp, 12 predicted proteins | sample 7446031 | NCBI WGS metagenome assembly JACCDQ01 (sample SAMN15323442, study PRJNA562643) | freshwater metagenome | isolation source: river surface water | place: USA:Blue River Watershed | collected 2017-08-17 | reverse complement strand
TGCAAACCTTGATGGACGTGCGCTTGTCGTACCTGCAACTCGGCCAAGCAGCCACCACCCTCTCAGGCGGCGAAGCGCAGCGCGTGAAGCTGGCCCTGGAGCTGAGCAAGCGCGACACCGGCCGCACGCTCTACATCTTGGACGAGCCCACCACGGGTCTGCACTTTGCCGACATTGCGTTGCTTTTGAAAGTGCTGCAACACCTGCGCGATGCGGGCAACACCATCGTCATCATCGAGCACAACCTGGATGTCATCAAAACCGCCGACTGGTTGATTGACATGGGGCCAGAGGGCGGCAGCGGTGGCGGCACAGTGGTGGGGGTGGGCACGCCAGAAGACTTGGCGGCAAACCCTGCGAGCTTTACGGGGAAGTACTTGAAGCGCTTGTTGCCAAGCTGATCGTCAATGCTGATGCCCATGCGCGCCATGCACATGGCGGTGGGTGATTTCTTCAGTCGTGGCGGCGCGCACATCGGTCACGGTGCAGCGAAACTGCAGGGCCTGCCCCGCTAAGGCGTGGTTGCCGTCCAGGTGCACTTCGGGCCCTTTGATTTTGACCACGTTGAAAACTTGGGGCTGCCCGTCGACACCCGCGCCTTGCAACTGCCCACCCACTTTCACGCCGGGTGGAAATTCAGCTTTGGGGATGACGCGCACCAACGACTCGTCGCGCTCGCCAAACGCCTCTTCTGCGCTCAGGTCCAGCGTGACGGCAAAGCCCACCTCTTGGCCGTTGAGCGCGGCTTCGACCTTTGGAAAGATGTTGTCATAGCCGCCGTGCAGATACGACAAATGCCCCGAATCCAAGGGCTTGCCTGTGGGGGTAGTGACTTGGTATTTGATGGTGACGGCCGTGTCTTGGATGATGCGCATGGCTAAGCTTTGAATGAAAAACGTCATTGTCCACGACCTTGCGGCAGAAACGGCATGGTGACTTATCTGCGTGAAGGCTATGCAGCAAGCACCGTGAGCAAGGTTTGACCATTCGCCACCAGTTTTTCCCCTTGTGAGTCCACCGCAAATAAATCGCATGCAGTGAAAACCTGAGTCTTGCCCGGTTTGACGACGCGCGCGCGGGCAATGAATTTTTGCCCCACTGCAGGCCGCAAGCAATTGACCGAAAAATTTGCAGCCAATAAATGCGGGCCTGCCACTGTCGCTGCCGCAAAGCCACATGCCGTGTCGATCAACGCACCAATCAGCCCCGCGTGTAAATAGCCCGCGTACTGCCCCACCTCTGGGCGCCAAGGCATTTGGATTTCAACCGTGCCAGACTCGGCCACCATCACCTCGATACCGCACCACCGATTGAATTCGGCCATGGCATTGATCTTTTTCAACATCTCAAGTGCATTCATTGGGATTTCCTTTGTTGGGTGTGGAACCACGCGATGTGATCCATCAGCATTTGTCGAAGTCTCTGCTGCTCTGCCATCACCGCATCAATTTCAGCCACGCGTTGGTGGATCGCTTGAACCATCTCTTTGGACGACAGCGTCCCAGCTTTGAAGCGCGGCAAGTAGTCGGCGATCCTTGGCAGCGCAAAACCCATGTCTCTGGCCATGGCAATGAAAATCACATGCCGCACTGTTTTGTCTTCGTAATCGCGGTAGCCATTGGACTGGCGTCGACTCTCAATGAGCCCTGCAGATTCATAGCGTCGCAAGCGATGCACCGACACTTGGGTTTTGACAGAGAGTTCAGAAATGCGCATGAATTCAGTCTAGCAACGCTCGCACAATGCCAAGGTTCACGCAGCTGACGCATGAGCGACAAATCTGTCGGCGCTTGAGCTCTGGGTGATACCGCTTTGCACCAGCCTCAGGTACAACACGTTCATCTCTTGGAGCTGCTGATGACTCAAACACACACACCCTTGCCGCACGCCCAACCCGCCGAGGTTGGCCTGTGCCCAGATCGCACACAACAACTGATGGACGTGCTGCGTCGCGAAGTGGTCAGCAGACGACTACCGGGCGCTGTGGCGATGATTGCGCGGCAAGGCAAGATTGCTTTGTTGGACGCCGTGGGCCAGCAAGATCCAGGCACCGGATCGGCCATGAAGACAGACAGCATTTTCCGCATCTATTCCATGACCAAGCCTTTGGTGTCCGTGGCGGTGATGATGTTGGTGGAGCGTGGTCAATTGCTGTTGAGTGATGCGGTCAGCCGTTGGTTACCTGAATATGCGAATCAGCAAGTCGCGACCGCTCACGGACTGGTTCCCGTCCAACGAGCAGCAACGGTACAAGACCTGCTGCGCCACACCGCAGGGTTGACGTATGAATTTTTGGGCACCTCGCCTGTGCAACAACAGTACGCACAGGTGAACATCGCTTCGCGCGATCGCAGCAATGACGAATTTTCAAAAACGCTGGCGGCGCTGCCGTTGCAGTTTCAACCCGGCAGCATGTGGGCTTACAGCCGCGCCACCGATGTGCTGGGGCGTTTGGTCGAGGTGGTCAGTGGTCACAGCCTGGGTGTATTTTTGAAGCAAGAAATTTTTGATCCCTTGGGCATGGTGGACACGGGCTTTGCCGTGCCGCCCCAACACCACCACCGCATTGCCGAACCCTTTGCCCATGACCCCGATGGCGGCGTACCCATGAAGGTGATTGAACCTCGTGAAGTGCCCGCCATGGAAGCGGGGGGCGGTGGTCTGATGTCTACCGCCATGGACTACACGCGCTTCTTGCAATGCCTGCGCAACCGTGGCGAATTAGATGGCGTGCGTTTGCTAGGGCCGCACACGCTGGACTTCATGACCGCCGACCATCTGGGCGACATTCCCGCCGACGGCACCTTGCTGCCGCCGGGCCACGGGTTTGGCTTGGGCTTTGCGGTACGCACGCATCTGGGCTTGTCGCCCGTCCCCGGCTCGGTGGGTTTGTATTACTGGGGCGGCATTGCGGGTACCACATTTTTTGTCGACCCCGCGCTGGACATGTACGCCATGCTGCTGATTCAAGCGCCCAACCAGCGCGACTATTACCGTCCGCTGTTTCGCGACTTGGTCTACGCGGCGCTTCAGTGAGCTTTGGCCGCCTGCAGAGTTTCGCGCGTTTGTAGGGCCACGCGACGTGCGGCATCAGCAAAGTCGTCACCCTTGGACGCATACAAAATCGCCCGTGATGAGTTGACGATGATATGGCCCGTCGTATCGCCATTGGCCACACGCAAGCCAGCCTTCACAGTGGCCACCGCATCGCCGCCCTGCGCGCCCACGCCCGGAATGAGCAAGGGCACCGTAGGCGCGAGCTCGCGCACACGCTCAATTTCTTTGGGGTAAGTAGCGCCTACCACCAAACCCAATTGACCATTCAGATTCCAGGGGCCTTGGGCCAAACGTGCCACGTGTTCGTACAGCAACGGTTGGCCGTCTACCGATGCGAGCCGTTGGTTTTGCAAGTCGTCACCTCCGGGGTTGGAGGTGCGACACAGCAAGAACGCACCTTTGCCGTGGTACTTCAAATACGGCGCGACTGAGTCCCAGCCCATGAAGGGCGAGAGGGTCACCGCATCAGCACCGTAGCGCTCAAAGGCTTCGATGGCGTATTGCTCGGCGGTGCTGCCAATGTCGCCGCGCTTGGCGTCCAAGATGATGGGCACATGGGGCGCCACACGGCGCATGTGTTCCATCAAACGCTCGAGCTGCCCTTCGGCGCGGTGCGCGGCGAAGTAGGCAATTTGAGGTTTGAAGCTGTTCACCAGATCGGCCGTGGCGTCGACGATGGCCGCGCAGAAGTCGTAAATCTTGTTCGAGTCGCCCTTGATGCGATCTGGAAACTTGGTGGGTTCGGGGTCAAGGCCCACGCACAGCATGGAGGCGTTTTGGCGCTCGGCGCGCGCAAGCATGTCAAGGAAGGTCATGACGTGATTTTAGAAGGCTTACCATCCCCACCATGCCTACACAGCCCACGCCCTCATCCGCCCCCGCGCCAACACCCATCGTCAGCACGCGCGTGCCCTTGCTCACACGGCGTCAGCTTTGGACACTGATCACACTCACCTTGGTGTGGGGCATCAACTGGCCCATCATGAAATTTGGGGTCACTGGGTTTCCTCCACTGACCTTTCGCAGCTTGTCGATGCTGATTGGTTTACCCGTGTTCGGCCTGGCGCTGGTGCTGATGAAAGTGCCGTTTCGTATCCCGCGCGCGCACTGGCGCGAGCTGTTGCTGCTGGCGGTGACGAATATGTTTGTGTGGCACATCTTGGTGATCTTGGCGATTCCTATGCTCTCCAGTGGACGGGCGGCCATTTTGGGTTACACCATGCCCATCTTCTCGGCCATTTGTGGCGTGCTGTGGTTCAACGCGCCGCTGCGCGCACGCCAGTGGATGGGCGTATTCGCCGCCGCAGTGGGGGTGCTGCTTTTGCTGTGGAATGAGCTCACCCACTTTGCAGGGCAGCCCGTCGGAGTGCTGATGATTTTGGTGGCTGCGGCCGTATGGGCCTACGGCACGCAACGTTTGCGTCACACCCCGATGGAGGTTCCCACTTTGACAATTGCGTTTTGGATGACGCTTTTAACCACCATCTTGCTGGCGGGACTGGCCATTGCGTTTGAACAAGAACGCTGGCAAATGCCCACTCAAAGCACGCAATGGGCGATTCTTTACAACGCGCTGGGTGTGTTTGCCTTTGCACAGGCGGCTTGGCTGACCCTCGCCCGTGGACTACCGCCTGTGGCGTCTACACTGAGTGTGATGTTCATTCCCGTGCTGGGGGTGTTCAGCGGCGCTTGGTGGTTGGGCGAAGTGCTGCATTGGCAAGACTGGAGCGCCGTGGTGCTGATGGTGGTTGCGATTGCTTCTGTGCTGTGGCCAGCGAAGGCTACTTAGGCGGACTCAGCCCCTTCGACATGCGCCATGGCCAAGCACAAGTCCGCCCAGACCTTGGCTTTTTCGGGCAAGTTGCGCAAAACATAGGCCGGGTGATAGGTCACCACCACAGGCAAATTTTGGTAGGTGTACACGCGGCCCCGCAGCTTGCCCAGTGGCATGGTTTCGACATCAGGCACGGTGTCGCGCAACAACGCTTGCACCGCAAATCGACCCATCGCCAAAATGATTTTGGGCTTGAGCAGCGCGACTTGGCGTTCTAAATAAGGCAAGCACTGCGCCACTTCTTCGGGCTTGGGGTTGCGATTACCCGGTGGGCGGCACTTGAGCACGTTGGCGATGTAAACGCCGCCCCCATCCGGGCTGCGCGCTCCCGTGCGTGAGAGCTTCATGGCGCCGAGCATGTTGTCGAGCAGCTTGCCTGCTTGCCCCACGAAGGGTTCGCCTTGGATGTCTTCGTTTTCGCCCGGAGCTTCGCCCACGATGAGCCAATCGACTTGTGGTGCTTGGCCCTCTGCAGCGGGGGCTCCCACACCAAACACCGTGTTTTTACGCGAGCCACACAGGCTACAGGCTTGGCAGCCAGATACCGTGTTGTGCAAGGCTGACCAATCCATTTCGTCGATGCCTTCGGGGCGTTGAATCAGAACGGGCGCAGGTTGAATAGGGTTGGGGATAGCTTGCTTGGCGAGCACACTGGCGGCGACAAAACTGTGGGCCTCGTCAGCGTGGGCTTGCATCACCACTTCGGGCGGCTGCGATGCAGAGGTGTCCACCGCCAGCGCTTCGACCACTGGCGCGCCCATGACTGCAGCTTCGGACATGGGTGACCACACGCGCACGCCCATTTCGGCCAACATGGCGCGTTGGCGTTTGTCGAGGTGCAAGGTGTCGGTCATGGTCACAGGCTCACAGTTTCAACGACATGACCACCGCATCTTCGCGATGACCAGAATGCGCGGGGTAATAGTTTTTGCGTTCACCCACACGGCGGTAGCCATAGCGTTCGTAGACTTGTAGCGCGCGGCTATTGCTCACACGCACCTCCAGCCACAGCCAATGTGCGCCGCGTCCGCGTGACCACACAGACAGGGCATCCAGCATCAACACGGCCCAACCTTGGCCCTGAAATTCAGGCGCCACCGTGATGTTGAGCAAATGCACTTCCTCCACGCCCTCGATGGCCACAAAGTAGCCCAGCAAGGTGTCACCCCCCATGAGGGTCATCACTTGATAGCCCGCTTTGAGGGAGTCGACAAAGTTGCCGCGCGTCCATGGATGGCTGTAGGCACGCTGCTCCACGCGCAGCACGTCGTCGAGCAGCGCTTCATTCAGCGGCTCGAGTCGGGCTTCGGGTTTCAAAACAGCGCTCATGGGATGGTGTGAGGATGGGGCTCAGGCTTGCATTGTCGATCAAGCCGCGTGGGGCGCAGCGGCTTGCTTCGCCTGCAGGCGCTCTTCGGTGGTTTGTGCCACTTTGTCACGGATGTACAAAGGCAAGGCGTCTTCCGGCGGTACGGCCAAGCCTTGCGCCCAGGCCTGAGGTGCCAAGCGCAGCAAGGCAGCGGCTGTGGGCATGGCGCGCAACTGTGGCGCGCGCAACGCGGCAGGCCATCGCTCGGCATAAAAATCCCATGCATTGCCTGCAGCCACAAACCCGTCGGCGGCCCAATCGGCAGGCCACTGCAAATGCTCAGGGTTGTGAACCTGATTCGCTTGCACACAGCGCCAGCCAGATTCAGCGGCGCTGGCAATATATTCGTAAGCGGCGCTGTAGACCTGCTCCATACGGGCATCCATCACCACCAGCACGCGCGTCACAGCAGGCTGCACCTTTAAGGCTTGCGCATGGCGCACCTCTTCGGCCACGGCCAACAAGGTGTCGATGGGCAACACGGGCAAGTCAGCGCCAAAGGCCAAGCCCTGCGCCACCGAACACGCCGTGCGCAAGCCGGTGAACGCGCCAGGGCCGCGGCCCAAGACCACCGCTTGCAAATCGTGCAACGAAAGCCCCGCCGCAGCCAACAAGGATTGAATGCTGGGCAAGATAAGCTGGGACGATTTCGCCCCCCCCTCAGAGGTCTGGGTCCATTGTTGGTCACCCCGCCCAACGGCAAGTGACAAAAGGTCGGTACTGGTCTCTAAGGCGAGCCACGAAGAGGTATGCATGGGGTGATTATCCTGGCAGTGATAATTTGCCCATGTTGTCCACGTCTGATCGCTTTCGCCCCCTCTTTGCATCGGTTGCGATGCGCTGGATGTGTGCGCTCGCGCTGTCAGCACCCTGGGTGGTACAAGCTGCTCCCAGCAAACTCAAACACACGACGCCCAGCCATACCCAAGGCGATACGGGGCAGTTACCGCGCGAGGTAGAAACCGCACTGCAACGCGCCAAAGTGCCTGCCGACGCAATGCACGTGATGGTGGTCGACACCCAAGCGCCAGCCACACCGCGCTTGAGCCATATGGCGCAAGCCTCCATCAACCCAGCCTCGCTGATGAAGCTGGCCACCACCACAGCGGCGCTAGACCTCTTGGGCCCCGCGTTTGTGTGGCGCACCCCGGTGTACGTGGAGGGCCCCGTACGCGACGGCGTGCTGCAGGGCAATGTGTACCTGCGCGGCAGTGGTGACCCCCGTTTGGTGGTGGAACGTTTGTGGCTTTTGATGCGTCGCATTCAGGGCCTGGGTATCCACAAAATACAAGGCGACATCGTGCTCGACCGCAGTGCCTTTGATGTGCCTGCGCGAGATGCAGCCAGCTTCGACGGCGAACCGCTGCGCCCCTACAACGCAGCACCCGATGCTTTATTGCTCAACTTCAAATCGCTGCTGATTCAATTCGTACCAGACCGCGCTGCCAACGTAGCCCGCATTCAAATAGAACCACCGTTGGCCGGTGTGCAGCTCCCAAACACCGTTGCGCTGACGACCGGTGACTGCAACGACTACCGTGGCAGTTTGAAGCCCGATTGGTCTGACCCCACGCGAATTCGTTTCACTGGCAGCTTTCCCGCAGCATGCGGCGAAAAAATGTGGCCCATCGCCTACAGTGCGCCGCCCCAATTTGCTGCACGCGCCGTCGCAGGCATGTGGCAACAGCTGGGCGGACACCTCAGCGGTCAAGTGCGCGATGGCACAGTCCCTGCCAACTTGCAACCTGCGTTCAGCAGCGATTCGGCCACCTTGGCTGAAGTCATTCGCGACATCAACAAGTTCAGCAACAACGTGATGGCCCAGCAGCTGTTTTTAACGCTCAGTCAGCAGCAACGCGGCGTGGGCAGTTTCGACGCCTCGCGTGAGCTGTTGCAACGCTGGTGGCGTGAACGTGTGGGCGGTGATGTACCGGTGTTTGACAACGGCTCCGGCTTGAGTCGCGACGAGCGCATCAGCGCGCAAGCCTTGGCGCGCTTGCTCCAAGTGGCCTGGGCTTCACCCACCATGGCTGAGCTGATGAGCTCTTTACCCATCAGCGGACTAGACGGCACCTTGAAACGTAGCAAAGCACAAGGCGTGGCGCATTTGAAAACAGGCAGCTTGCGCGACGTGGCAGGTGTAGCAGGCTTTGTCGATGGCACCAGCGGCAAGCGTTGGGTGTTGGTCGCCGTGCTCAACCACCCCAACGCCAACGCGGCACGACCCGCACTCGACGCCCTGATCGATTGGGTTGCGCAGCAACCTTGATATTTTTTGAATAAAGAACCCGCGATGATCTTGCTCACCGATTGGATTGGCTACGCAGCCGCCACACTCACCACGGCGAGCTTTGTGCCGCAAGCCTGGCTCACCTTCAAGACGCGTGATGTGCGCGGTATTTCATTGGGCATGTACAGCGCCTTCACCTTAGGCATTGCGCTGTGGTTGGCCTACGGCTTGTTGATTCAAGCTTGGCCCGTGGTGATTGCCAATGTGATCACCCTGGCCTTGGCAGCGAGTATTTTGTGGATGCGCTTGCGTTTTGGCGCAAGCACTGACATCGAGACTTAGCGCCAGGCGGCGCGGTATTCCGTCACGTTGTAAATGTAGTCTGCAATCATGCGATTGGCTGCCGGGGTGAGGTTGTAGTTATCCGCAAACACAGCCGTGGCGTAATCCCAAGGCAAGTTGCTGTTATTGGCATTGGTTTTGATTGTGGCGGTGTTGGCAGTACTGCACGGGGTGCTCAATGTGATGTCATTCACACAAACCGGCACATCCGGATTGGTCAGCAAAGCTCCTGAAGAAGTTGCAATCCCAAAGGTACTGGCATTGCCTGTGGGATTGGGAAAAGCGCGTCCATATCGATCGCTGCCGCCAGCGCCCGTACCGGTCATCAGGTTGAAATACTGTGCAACGTCGGCCAACAAGACTGGCTGCCCGTTCGATGTGGCAGGGTAGCGACTCACCAAAGCCGCTGAGAGCTGACAACCGAAAGAGCCGCAAGAGGTGTCGCCCGAGGTCAGAATGCTCAGTTGCTGGACAAAGCTGTACTGGGTACTAAATGTTGGATAAGCGGTTGCTGGCGTAGCGCCTGGCATGGCCAACACCCAAGGCATGCGTGCAACATTGAAAGGGCCGAGCACCAGGACGTGCTTGGCACCTGCCGCCGTCAGCTGTTGAATCACTGTAGCCAAATCAAGCGCTGCTTGCGCCACATTGGCTTTGGCTTGGTCTGCGGTGATGGCATTTGCAAAGTATTGCGTCGCGTTGGCGATGATGTCGCGTGTACCGGCCGTGATGACGATCAAATCGTTGTCGCCGGGCTTGTTGTTAACCAAAAAGTTGCTGACTTGGGTGGCCACGGAAGTGGCAGTGCCGGCTGTATTGACCCGTGCCTCACCTTGCGCGTAGCTGTAAGCGCCACCCGAGAGGGCGCGCGTGTCGGTCACGGCCGTCATGGTGGTGAAGCCATAAGTGAATGCCAAGCGTTCTGCCACCGTCATGCTGCCGCCCACAGAAGCATCGTTGACGGTATAGCGCACACCGCTGGCGCCCACATCACTGAGCGCATCGCCAAAGGCAATGACACGTGCGCTCGCTATGTTGGGGTTGACTTTACTGCTGAGTGGATTGACAGTGCTGCTGCCCCCGCCACACGCGCTCAGCAAACTTGCCAGTATCAAGGCGCATGCGCCGATCAGACGTTGAATTGAAATAGGGGTCATCGGATGTTCTCGTTGATTGAGCGTAGTTTAGCCAGCTGGCGTGGCCGCCCGGGTCAGGCGATCCAAAACGCCGTCCCAATCGGGAGTCTGGGGGGCGCGCTTTACCCAGATCTGCCTGACCCCGGGGTGAGCAAATTCGCGGAGCTGCG
>JACCDQ010471462.1_pt1 | contig 10139 bp, 9 predicted proteins | sample 7446031 | NCBI WGS metagenome assembly JACCDQ01 (sample SAMN15323442, study PRJNA562643) | freshwater metagenome | isolation source: river surface water | place: USA:Blue River Watershed | collected 2017-08-17 | reverse complement strand
TCCCCATTGACCATACCCACACCAATTATGCAGGAGCAAAACTCAATGCGGCTACCATAGTTGAAGGTATAAAAACACTAAAAGGCTGCAAAATCAATAAGTTATGCGAATAAGGGGTTAAAAAAGCAGACGTAGAGCAAATTTCGTTAAGATGCTATGCAACTAACACTTATCTCTCTTTACTATTACGTCTGCGAACGCTATAATAGTACATTATGTTGGCAAGTCCAACGATTTAGTCCAAATTGTAATTGTGGCTTCATCACAGATGAAGAGATAATAACGATTTACCTATTTTGTGTAGCCTTTCAAGAAAAGCACAAGATTAAATCAATGCACAAATACATTTTAAGCCATTGGATAAGTTGGTTTCCCAACTTACCCAGTTATGAAACATTTGTAAGTCGAATCAACCGAATTTCGTGTATTTTTCCAAGTTTAGTTGGTTGTTTACTTGACGATTTAGATAAAATTGAAACAGAAATTCCAATAGTTTTGACAGATTCAATGCCGATTATCACTTGTTCTCATAAACGAAAAGCAAAAGTCGCTTTGGAAATGACTGACAAAGGGTACTGTTCAACCAAGAATCTCCACTATTTTGGTGTTAAACTACATTTAGTGGCAAAACATAGAGAAAGTACATTACCATTGCCCGAATATATAGGAATTACGCAAGCATCTACACATGATTTGACAGCTATAAAACCAATATTGCTAAATATTCAAAACCGAAATATCATTGCCGATAAAGCATATATTGATGAAAAACTAAATCAAAAATTAATAAACGAGCATAACTCTCAAATAATCACACCAATTAAAGATAAAAAAGGTCTGTCAATGGTTCTTAAACAGTTTGACCAAGCATTTAATGATTTGTTTTCAACGGCTGTATCATCAATAAGGCAACCTATCGAATCTTTTTTTAATTGGTTACAGCAAGTAACAAATATTCAAATCGCATCCAAAGTGCGTTCGAGCAATGGGCTGATTACTCATGTATACGGAAAAATAGCTGCTGCTCTTTGTATTTGGATGAATTTTTAACCCCTTATTCGCATAATTTATCTGACTATTTTAGTAGAATACTTTAGATTTTCGGCAGTTACCTTCAAAATTACATTGGCAAGAGGTAAATCATTAAGAGCTGGCAATGTAATTTTACTTTCTTTTGTGCTCAAATTCCAAAGTGTTTTTCCTGTCAAATCAGTAATTGAGTATTCAAAATTTGTACCTGCGTCGTTTTTCAAAACCCAAACTTTGGTACTCGCCCCATCATTGATTGGGTTTGGGAAAACAATCACTTCTTGTCCCGATTTTTTCAATTCATTTATTAACGATTCCAGTTCGGCCAATTCGTAGGCTTTATCAAAATTGGGAATTCCAAAGCCAACTCTATTGTCGGGATTTGTATATTGGCTCGCCGAGCGAATCAAATATTCTCTGACTTGCATATTAGTTAAACTCGGAAAGGCCTGCCAAAAACTTGCCGCAAAACCAGCCAATAATGGCGAAGAAAATGATGTACCATTACTTGTTCCGATTGTTCCATTTGTATTCCCAATGACAGTTCCTGCTCCTTGTGCCGAAAGTTCAGGTTTTACTCGACCATCAGCCGATGGACCGAAAGAGCTAAAGGAAGCAATGTTTTGTGTGGCTGTAACTGCTCCAACCGCAATAATTGAATCAGCATCGGCTGGCGTACCGATATATTTCCATGAACCACTTCCTTCATTTCCTGCCGAAGCAACAACCAAGATTCCTGCTTGGGCGGCCCAGTCGGCAGCACGAGTGGCCAAGGCACGGTCGCCGTTCATATCAGTATATTTATAATTCTGGGCTGGATTATCAAATTCGGTATATCCCAAAGAAGTATTGATTACATCAACGCCCACACTATCGGCCATTTCGGCACCAAAAAGCCAGTTGGCTTCTTCTCGTTTGGTTTCAGTGGCAACATCTTCAGTGGTTAATAATAAATAACTTGCTTTGTAGGCAGTTCCGACAATTCTACCATTTTCAAAAGCCGCCATACACGATAAGACATTTGTTCCGTGGTTGTGGTCGTTGTAAACATTTACTTCATTATTCACAAAATCCCAAGTACCAACAACTCTCTTATCAGTGAATAAATCATTGAAAAAACTTAAACGATTAGCATTTAAAAAACCTGAATCCAATACGCCAATCAACATTCCTTCTCCACGGTAGCCTTTGGTGTGCATTTTATCAGCACCGAGCATGGCCAATTGGGTTTGCGAAAGTCCGTTATCTAAAATACCTTCGTTACCGAATTTATCTTTGGTTTTTGATATTTGATTCTCACCGCTCTGACGAGTATTTCTTATATCACCTTTTCCTTCTAAACCTCTAACAAACGAAAGATTAAGAATCTTTGTAAGGGTAGCGGCATCCGTTTGAATCAATGCACCATTTATCCAACGAGATTTATACAAAACTTTCGCACCAGTTTTGGTGATTTCGGCCAGATAACTTGGGTTAGGAGGGAGGTCTCGCTCTGTAATAGCGATTTTTTGATTCGCTCGACGTTTGATTGAGCGGTCAGACAAAAATTCTTTTGGTCGAGAAACGGAATAGGGCGAATTGGCTTTGTCTTGAAAAGAACAAAGTATTGATTTTGGGCAAAAGTTGTGAAGGATGAAAATATGAGTAAACCAAGTATAAAACGTTTCATAAGCAAATGGTATAGTTTTCAGAATATAACGAAATAAAGGTCGAAATCTTTTATAAAAAAACAAAAGGCTACTTAATTGTTTGAATATAAGTAGCCTTTTTATTTATGAATATGAAGTTGAGTATTTTTTCGATATACTTCAACAATCAATTTGTTGCTTGTGCTTGTTCAAAAACAGAGTTTTGATTGAAAGATTTCATAATCCAACCACCACCCACAACATCATCCCCTTCGTAAAAAACGGCTGCTTGACCTGGGGCAATGCCGCTTACTGGTTCGTGGAAAATTACTTTCATTTTGTCGCCTTCTTGCGTGATTGTAGCTGGCGAACCATCGTGTTTGTAACGGATTTTGGTATTTGTTTCTAAACTCATGCCATTCAAATCTGCGTATTTTTGCATCACGAGTTTGCCCACCATCATGCCATCTTTATCTAATGATTTTTCGTGACCTAAAACCACTTCATTAGTGTCTTTTCTGATTTCGGTCACAAACATTGGTGTACCGAGAGCAATCCCCAAGCCTTTACGTTGTCCGATTGTGTAGAATGGGTAGCCTTCGTGCTTGCCGACTACTTTTCCATCTTCCAAAACAAAGTTTCCTCCTTTTACTCGTTCTTCCAATCCTTCCACACGACGTTTCAAGAAACCTCGGTAATCATTATCTGGCACGAAGCAAATTTCGTAAGATTCTTTTTTGTTTACCAAATCATAAAATTCTTTTTGAGTAGCCATTTCTCGAATTTCTGATTTTTTCAAATATCCTAACGGCAATTTTGTGCGGGCCAAACTTTCTTGCGAAACTCCCCAAAGCACATAGCTTTGGTCTTTCCAAGTATCAATTCCTTTTGAAATGATGTATCGTGAATTTTCTTCACGCACGTTGGCGTAGTGTCCAGTGGCTATAAATTCACAATCAAGTTTATCGGCACGGCGAAGCAATGAGTCCCATTTGATGTGTGTATTACACAACACGCAGGGGTTTGGTGTGCGTCCTTCCAGATATTCGCCAGTGAAATGGTCGATTACATAATCACCAAATTCTTCACGAATATCCAATATATAATGTGGGAAACCTAAGTTTACAGCAATGTTTCGTGCATCATTGATGGAATCGAGGCTGCAACAGCCCGTTTCTTTTTTACTACCACCCGATGAGGCATAATCCCATGTTTTCATGGTCATGCCAATTACTTCGTAACCTTCTTCGTGGAGCATTACTGCTGCCAACGAACTGTCAATACCGCCACTCATGGCGACTAAAATTCTTCCGTGTTTGCTCATTTTGATTACTGCGTTGGTTCAAAGCCAACCGTCTATTAATTGATAATGTATAATTGCTCATGCAAAATTACTCAACAGAATTTGATTATGAATAGTTCTGAGGTAATTTTGAGGCAAAGAATTAGAATTGAATTTTGTTCGGTCACTGAGCGGAGTCGAAGTGTCCGAATAAAGTTTCGTAAATTAAAAAGGTAATGTCATTAAAAACACTCGTAAAAGTAAGTAATATAACCAATTTGTCAGATGCACGTTATTGTGCGGGTATGGGCGTAGAAATGATTGGTTTTGTGATGGATAAATTTTCGGCTGATTATACTTCGCCCGAAAAAATGAAAGAAATAAAATCTTGGGTGGCGGGTGTTCAGGTAGTTGGCGAAACCCAAAGTGCTGATTATGAAGAAGTAAAGGCTTTAGTGGAAGCCTATGAAATTGATATTTTACAAATTTCGGAAGCTGGACTTTTGCCGCAAATTTCAGATTTAGGGAAACCAGTCATCTTGAAACTCGAATTCGAGAGTGCATATCTCGAAGATTATTTGGAGCGATATTCTCAATTTGTAGAATTCTTTTTAGTTGATGGTGGTGATTTTTCAGATTTTGCTCGCTATACACTCAAAGAATATTCGTTTAATTATCCAATCGTTTTAGATTTTGGAATCACTGCCGAAAATGTAAGTGAACTTATCGAAGAAATGCAAATCAAAGGAATTGCACTGAAAGGAAGCAACGAAATTCGCCCTGGGTATAAAGATTATGACGAATTGAGCGAAATTTTGGAACTCTTAGAAGAAGATTGATAATTTCGATACTCCAAAAGATAGTTTATAATGGCTATCTTTTGGAGCTAAAACCTGCCTATAGTTCATTTAAGTGGCATTTCAACCCTAAATTCCACCATTCCTCCATTTAGTTTCCAAAATCCTCATCAAAAAAATCCCTTTGACATTATTTTTTTCCATTCATGTAGTTTGTATTACATAGTACCGTCTTTTGCCTATATCTTTGTTTCATCAATCACACAAACAGTGGTTGAATTAAATAGAAAAACAAAAAATATAAACAATATTAAGACAATGGAAAAGCGACTTTTTAAAATCAAAACAAACAAAATGATTGGTGGTGTAGCAGCTGGTTTAGCTGAGTATTTCAATCTCGATGTAACACTCGTACGTGTATTGTTCGTAGTAGCATTTTTTGCTCCAATACCTGCAATTATCCCTTACGTTGTTCTCTGGATTGTGATGCCAACCAAAGAATCACAAATCACAACTATTAATTATACCTCTGTAAACTAACCACAAAGAAAGGAAGTCTTCGCTTTGAGCGAAGACTTCCTTAAAAGTAATCACAAAATCATGGAAAAGAAACTGTATAGAATCAAAAATAGCCAATCGTTACTCGGTGGAGTCTCGCAAGGGTTGGCCGAATATTTCAGTATAGATGTTACTCTAATTCGAGTAGTTTTTGTATTATTGTTTTTTACTCCTGTACCAGCATTTTTTGCCTATTTTATCTTGTGGGTAGTATTACCCGTGAAGCATAACTATGGTTTTGCAGGAGTGGGAGACTCGCAAGCATTTGACTCAACTAATGATATTAATTCTCAAACTTCAAACTTTACCTTCATGAGCCGTCACAATCAAAACAACAATTTAGTAGGTGGTGCAGTACTTATTATTTTGGGTATTATCTTTTCGTTTAAGACATTCTTTCACATTAACTTGTTTCGATATATCGGACAAATGTGGCCATTAATTTTGGTCGGATTAGGTGTGTGGCTTATCGTAAGAGATAGAAAAGACGATAACTTCACAAACTTTACCAACAACGATAGTTCATCTAATTTGTAATCAACGACATATAAATCCTGTAAGATTTCAAACAACTTGCAGGATTTTTTATTTGAGAATCACAATTTTTAATCAAAATAAACATATGGAACGCAAAAGTAATATTTTCTGGGGTGCTATACTTATCGTACTGGGCTTCTTGTTTTTGGGTACAAATCTTGATTGGTTCGAGTTAAACTGGTCATTCCGTAAAATCGCTCAGTTTTGGCCTATTATGCTTATTTTAGCAGGGGTAGCCGCATTTTTCAATCATAAAAAAAGTATCTATAATGCAACTTCGGCATTACTGATTGCCTTTGCAATTCCGCTCGGAATCTTTACGTGTGTGGATGATGGTGTACACGAACTCAAAGATGAAATTAGTGACGGAATTAATATCGACATTGACGATTTCGAAGATGATGATGAGTCTTCTAAGTCTGATACGACTGTCGGCGATAGAAGCAAGCAATACTTTGCTGTTGAAATGACTCCTGAAGTTAAAGAAGCTACTCTGAAACTGGGTGGAGGTGCCGCTGAATTCGATTTGGAGGAATCACCAAATAGACTTTTTGAAGCTACTACACTTTTGAGTTTTAAGAATGGCTATACATTGGAAGAAGAAAACAAAGATGGAAATAAGACAATCAATTTTGAGATGAAGGATAAAAAAGGCAAAGAATTCAGTATCAATTTTGATAATGATAAAAAGTTTGATAACGATGTATTATTGAAATTAAACACAACGCCTGTTTGGAATATTGATATGGGAATTGGAGCGGGTGAAGTTGATTTCGACTTTAGTAATTATAAAATTAAAAAATTAGATATCGAAACAGGAGCAGCTTCGATTGACATAAAACTTGGCGATAAACAAGAGAAAGTAGATGTTGATATAGATGCGGGTGTAGCCAGCGTAAAAATAAAAGTGCCTGAAGCCGTCGGTTGCGAAATCAGAATGGACGGAGCTTTAAATGCCAAAGATTTTGATAATTTCGAAAAAATTAAAAGTGGACTTTGGCAAACCAAAGGTTTCGATAAAGCCCCTAAAAAAATATACTTAAATGTCGATAGTGGGCTTTCTTCGTTAAAAGTGGACCGCTATTAAGGGAAATTACGATGTACGAATGACGAATTACGAATGAATACGATAATTCGTCATTCGTAATTCGTCATTCGTAAATTTCCTCACTATATTTGCAGAAAACCATTATTCTGCATGAAAAAAATCTTCTTCTTTGTAGTTTTTGCTCTAATTACTTTGTTTTCTAATGCTCAAACGCTCTCAACTGACGCAACTATTAGTTTGCTGACAGTCTCGCCAGGGGCAGAGTTATATTCTACCTTCGGGCATAGTGCCATCCGAATCCGTGACCCACGCCAAGGACTTGATTTTACTTTTAATTACGGTGCTTTTGATTTTCGTACGAAAGGTTTCTATATAAAATTTTTACGTGGAACGCTTCCTTATCAAATTAGTGGAAATTATTTTGAGAATGATGTGGCTGGTTGGAGTCAAGAAAATCGTTCGGTTATTGAGCAAGTATTGAATCTTTCGCAAGCTCAGAAGCAAGGGGTTTATGATTTTCTGCAAAATAATTATTTACCACAAAATCGTGAATATGCCTATAAATTCTTCTACGATAACTGCTCTACTCGTTTGCGTGATGTATTACGCAGGGTTTGTAAAGATAGTTTTCAGTTGAGCAAAACCCTTCACGCAGATAGTTCGTATCGCCAATGGATTGATTTGTATGCTCGTAAAAACGAAAAACTTTGGGCTGATTTTGGAATGGATTTGGCCATCGGTGAACCTTCTGACGAAATTACGGGTGCCAATGGAGCCATGTTTTTACCCGATAATTTAATGGATGCGTTCGATGCAGCCCAAATTAATCGTGATGGGAAATGGCAACCTTTAGTACTTTCAAAACAACTGATTAATCGAGATATGTTGGCCGTTGCTGATAAAGAAAAAGAGACAATAACACCTAATATTTTATTTTGGACATTATTTGTACTTGTTTTAGGCTTTACTGCTTATCAATTTAAAAATGAAAGTAAGAGCTTTCTATTCGATAAAATTTTGTTTACGGTTGCAGGGATTTTTGGTTGGTTTATCTTCTTACTCTGGTTTTTTACTGACCACGGCGTAACTGAAAATAACCTAAATATTATCTGGACATATCCACTTTTATTTCCGATTGCTTTGCTACTCAAAAAAGAAACAAAACGAGCGTGGCTTTCGAAGCATTTTTTAGCTTATGGAATCATTCTGGTCTTCTTTTTGGCTGCTTGGAAGTTTTTTCCACAAGAAATTAATTATGCTTTGATTCCAGTTGTATTGATGCTTTGTGTTCGAGCATTTTTTGTTTGGTGGAGAATCAGGAAAAAACTGAGTTCGTTTTAAAAAAAGGAAGCCTTCGCTCAAAGCGAAGACTTCCTTAAAATCTCAAAATATTATATTTTCTTCCACCTAAAAATCTCTTTCCCAGCTTTTCCTATAATTCCTTCCTCACTCCAGATAAATTCGTAGAAAATAATTTCATTTTCTGCAAATTTATAGCCGTAAGTAGTTGATTTATTAGAGTTTGCGTACAAATCTATCAAATCAATATCGGTTTGGGTAGTTACATAGTCGCTCCAAACGTAATAGGTGGCCAACGAATCTACACCCGAAATTTTACCATCATATTTTAGTTCGATGTTTCCGTTGGGTGTTGAATATTTTCCTATCCAAAATTTCTTTTCTATAAATCCAGTAGTGTCAACTTTTTTAAATAGACTATTGCCAATTTTCAGAATTCCATTGCTTACAGTTGCTTCAAATTCTGGTTTTGGTTTTGCTTCGTAGGCATCAAAAAACTGAACTTTCTCTCCTTTTTTAATCGAATAGGAAGACCCCTCGTGGAAATTCCAAACGATACTGGCAGTATCGGCTTTGGCATCGAAGTTTATCATTACTGTATCAGCAAAGGGTTTTGCTTGCAACGGCGATTTTGTGCGTTCGAGCGTTTCTAAATACTTAGCATTTACCCAAATTGTATTTTCAAGTGTTTCTGGTTTGGCTGTTTCTTGCTTAGTCTCAGATTTGCAACCAATCTGTATAGCAATTAATGCAACAGGCAGTATAAAATTTTTCATAAGGCATAATTTAGGGTGAAGGTTATGCTCGTAAATTTAAAAAAATTATGCTTTTCTGCTACCGTTTCCGTACCATTTCTTTTTGGGTTTACCACTACCTTGTGCTGTACTGCCTGCATTATTAGGTTTTGGAGCAGTTCTGGTATTTGAGTTCGGTTTTTGTGAAGAATTGCTTGGTCTTGCTCCTCCTCTGCCTTGTGGTTTCTGAACAACTGGAGGTCCAACGCTATAATTAGGTTGAATAGCATACGGATGTTCATGAATCACAGGGATTTTCTTGCCAATCAGTCTTTGAATATCTTTTAAATAACCCAATTCTTCATCTTCACAAAAAGAAAAGGCTGTTCCGTTTGCCCCAGCACGACCTGTTCGTCCTATTCGGTGAACATAAGTTTCTGGAATATTCGGAATCTCGAAATTGATTACATAAGCCAAATCATCGACATCAATTCCACGTGCGGCAATATCAGTTGCAACCAAAACTCTGGTTTCTTTCGATTTGAAGTTGGTCAAGGCTCTTTGACGAGCATTTTGGGCTTTATTACCGTGTATGGCTTCGGCTTTAATGCCTTTTGCCAATAACACTTTTACAACTTTGTCCGCACCATGTTTTGTACGAGTAAATACCAATGCTGTTTCGATTTTTGGTTCTTTCAAAATCTCTAAAAGCAAAGCATTTTTGTCTTTTTTATCGACATAATATAAAAACTGATTAATTGTATCAGCCGTTGACGAAACAGGAGTTACGCTCACAGAAGATGGATTATGCAGAATTGTTGAGGCCAGTTTTACGATTTCATCGGGCATTGTAGCCGAGAAAAATAACGATTGGCGTTGCTTAGGCAAGAGCGTAATCAAACGCTTTACGTCATGCACAAAGCCCATATCGAGCATACGGTCAGCTTCATCTAATACAAAAATTTCGATGGCATTGAGCGTAATAAAACCCTGAGTGATTAAATCAAGTAAACGGCCTGGTGTAGCTACCAAAATATCTACTCCATTGTGTAATTCGTCAGTTTGGCGACCTTGTTTTACACCTCCAAAAATTACGGTGTGACGAAGGTCAGTATTTGCACCATAAGCAGCTATGCTTTCACCAATTTGAATGGCTAACTCACGAGTTGGAGTTACAATCAGTGCTTTTATTTTACGACGACCCTTACGGTTTATATCTCTATTCTG
>JACCDQ010561854.1_pt1 | contig 10140 bp, 9 predicted proteins | sample 7446031 | NCBI WGS metagenome assembly JACCDQ01 (sample SAMN15323442, study PRJNA562643) | freshwater metagenome | isolation source: river surface water | place: USA:Blue River Watershed | collected 2017-08-17 | reverse complement strand
GTGGAACGTACTGGTCTTACTTTCGTCGCTACTTGTGCACGTTCCTATTCATCTGGAGCACCTTCTTTTCAATGTAAAGCACCTACAAAAGTTTACCTTGGAGATATTGCTGCTGGCGACTCGGTAACTGCTTTCTTTTACGTTGGTTACAATTGCCTGATGTATCCTAATAATACCAATCTAACGACCGACTATCTGACAACGGCTGTTAATGTGGCTGATAACAATTCAGGTACTGTGAGTACTTCTTTTAATCGGAATATCTATGTGCTGAGGAATTCTAATAACAATACCATTACAATTTTGGCTACCAGTACCAATACAGTTGGTACCATCACTACCATTTCAGTGGCTTATAGCATTTCGAATGTAAAGCCTTCTAATATTATTGATATGGAATTAAGTACAACCCAAGCTTTCCCAGCTGGATATTCCATCACTGGATGCAAAATTACAGCCTCATCTATTCCAAGCGACTTCCCAGTGAATCTCACTAATACCCATTATTCTAATTCTATTACTTCCAATCTGCCCTCTGGTGGAACTGTTACTATAGAATGGTATCTAAAAATTACTGGGGCATCTACCGGCATTACTTCTTCTAATTTGGTGCCTTACATTGTGTCTGACGCTGGATCTTCTCAACGTTGGCAAGCTAATACTACCACATTTACAGGTACCTCTACGCCAAGTAATCCAATTACTATGACTAAAAGGGCTAATAGAACTAATGTTCTTACTGGTGACACTGTTGTCTATACCATTGTTGTTAAGAATTCAAGTACAACCACAGATGTTACCATCGACAGATTGGTGGATAAACTGCCTCGCGACTATAAGTTTAGGTACATGGAAAAAAATACTTCTGTTTTTCCACGCTTAATTACTTATACCAATTCAACCGCTTATCCGGTTTTTCAGGATACAGGTTATCTGGTGTTTAGTGGTCATAAAGAAATTTCCAGTGGTGTATTCTCTTATGTCATTCCTCGTCAGGATTCAGTAAAACTAATTTACAGTGTGACTGCTTCTTCAACAGTTGGGTCTAATGATACCAATATTATTATCTCTTATGTTGGGACTTCTGCAGTGGCTACAGCTTTTGCTAAAGTAAATGTTGTGGCAGTTTTACCTCTTAAATTGTTACATTTTTCAGCACTTGGTGATGCAGAAGGGGTCAATGTTAGATGGACGGCCGCCAATTTGGATCCAGGTGACAGATTTGAACTACATCAATATGAATCAGGTGCCTTGGCATCCACTTTACTTAGTTCTTACAACATCAACGAAACTTCTAATATTGAGCAATTCAATTTTATTGACATGAATACCGATATTATTTCTGGTAAGCAATATAAACTGTTGCATTTTGCCGCCAATGGTAAAATGTCTGAGTTTGTGGCTGAGTTGAATGGCGAAATACAGCAAAGTATTAAGGCGCGCGTTGATGGCGAAAATGTTTCGCTGAATTTTAACGGCGACTTCGGTAAAGAAGCAGAGATTGTCATTACAGATTTAATGGGACGTGAACTTTACCGAGAGAAATCAGATGTAAGAAGTGGTTTTGTTAGTATTCCTTTCAATGCTGCTTCTCTGCCTCAGCAGGTTGTATTAATTACTGTCCATTCCTCAAAAAACACCTACACAGAACGACTGCTCAGTCGATTGTAAAAAAAATATTTCCATAAAAAAAAGAGCAATCAATTCGATTGCTCTTTTTTTATGATTTGTTTGCTCTTACAAACTAACACCCATTTCTTTTAGAAGGTTATCTGCATTGTTCAGATATTTCATGGTGAATAAAACATATCTGATGTCTACTGCGATACTTCTGCTGTAATCGGCATTCCAACTGTAATCATTTAAAGTTGCAGTGTAAGCTCTGTCAAAATTAACACCTACCAGGTTGCCGTCTGCATCCATTACCGGACTGCCACTGTTGCCACCTGTCGTATCCATATTGTACAACATACAAACCACCAGTTCGCCAGTCGCCGGATCTATTAGGGTCTTACTGATGTCGGTGGTTTTTAATAACTTCATAACCGGTTCTGACAATCTGTAATCTACATTGTCCGTAGCATTTTTCTCAAAAATTTCTTTGATATGGGTATATGGTGCTGTGTGCTTGTTTAAGCCTTCTTTGTACCCACTGATATTGCCAAATGTAAATCTTAAAGTGGAATTGGCATCTGGAATGAAGCGTTTGTTGCCATAATTGATTTTTGCTTCTAATAAACGCGGTAATAAAGCACTAAGTTTACTGTTGATATCGCTATTGCGTTGTTCGATGGCTTTTAAGACAGGTAATAAAGATTTGGCTAATTCTCTCAATGGATCTTTGCCTTTATACACCTCCCATGGCGCACTGTCTAAATACTTTCTAACTTTTGCTGTCTCGTCCAAATAAGATTTTACGTAAGCGTTACTAACCCATTTTTTGGCATTCTTGATGGCTTTTAAGGCTTTTACTTTGTCTTTTTTAGGTAATTCGTTGGCACGTTTAATCAACTCTTCAAGTATTAATGCATCCAATTCCGCATCAGCTACACTGCTAGAATTCAAAGCATTTAGTCGTGCTTTTTTCCATTTATTCCAGAATTCTTTATCGTCTTTACCTGGCGCTTTTGGATTGCCTGCTACAGCATTTTCAATGTTTATAGCTGTGGCCAGTGCACCACAATCGAAGTTAAACCTGTTAAGTAACAAATCCCTTTTCGCATTGCTTAAACGTATGGTGTACAAACTATCAATTTCTTTGAAAAAAGTAGTGCTTACACCTGCTGCCTGCATTTTTGCCATCAATTGTAACTGCTCGTCTTTTTTGGTGTTTAATAAGCCTGTTTGACCCAAGCCGAACATTTTGCCTTCGAAATTCTTTTTTGTATTGGCCAGTTGCTTAATAGTTCCAGCCATTCTCAAATATCTGTCGCGATCTGTCTTTCCTAAATCTTCCATGGTCTTGATTCGCCAGCCGTACCATTCGCTGATAAACGGCAGAATATAATCTTGCTGATAGTTTAAAAACTGATAAGGCTCGTTTCTATAGGTGGTGCCTGGATAACCCAGAATAAATACCAGATCTTTGTTCTTAGTGCCATTTGGATTGATTTTTAAGAATTTTTTAGGGGTGTAAGGTATGTTGTCCGGACTGTATTCGGCGGGTTTACCGTCCTTGCCGACATAAGCTCTCACAATACTGAAATCTCCAGTATGCTTTGGCCATTCCCAGTTGTCTGATTCACCACCAAATTCGCCAATAGTACGTGGAGGGACATAGACTAAGCGAACATCTTTAAGAACCTGGTAACGGAATAAAGTATAGCTGTATCCTACAAACATTTCACTGATTTCTATGCTTAATTCAGGGTATTTGGCTTGTTCTTCTTTAATTAATGCATCCATGTTTTTGCGAATCATTTCTTTCTTCGCTACTGGTTCCATTTGAAGATTAATGCCATCGAGAACTTTGATGCTGACATCTTCGTAACTTTTGGTGATTTTACAAGTTAGTCCGACTTTAATTTCTTTTGTTTTGTCGGCAGCGTAAAATCCATTTTCCAAATAATCGTTTTCCTTGGTGCTTACACCAGCAACACTGCCAAAAACACAATGGTGGTTCGTAATGATTAAGCCTTCTTCAGATACGAATGACCCTGTACAACCTCCAAGTCTTACCAGAGCATCTGTAAGTGCAACGCCTTCTGGATTGTAAATGTCTTTTTGTGAAATATTAAATCCAGCTTTTTTAAAATCAACCTGATTTAACTGACTGAGAGGGAACATGCCCTCGTCTGTTTTGTGTGCAGGGAGCAATAGCAAGCAGAATGCTGCCCATACCATCAATTTTGAATAACGAAACATGATGCGAATATAGGATTTTTTACAAGCCTAATCTTCATGTTCCTTTACTGAAAAACTATTCAAAGTAACTGGCTTTGATAAAATCGTCTAGTTCTTTAATCTCTTTCTGAGCGTGTTTCAAATCATCGCGATTACCTTCCCACCATTTCTTGCCTTTGTATAAAAAGATAATATGGTCGCCAATATCAAAAACCGTTTTCATATCGTGACTGTTGATCACGTTGGTGATGCCATACTCTTTGGTGATTTCATCAATTAATTCATCAATTAATCGCGAGGTAATAGGATCTAATCCACTATTAGGTTCATCACAAAATAGATATTTAATATCCAATGCAATGGCACGTGCTATACCTACACGTTTTTTCATGCCTCCGCTTATTTCTGAAGGGAACTTAGCATTGACATTCTCAAGATTAACTCTTTTTAGACAGAAGTTGACACGATCACGAATCTCTGATTTTGTCATTTTAGAGAACATCTCAAGTGGAAAAGCGATGTTTTGTTCTACGGTCAGTGAGTCGAAGAGGGCAGTTCCCTGAAACAGCATGCCAATTTCTCGGCGCACATCCCGAAGGTCTTGATCCTCTAATGCCAGAATATCTCTACCATCAAAAGAGATGGTTCCAGTATCAGGTCGCTCCAGTCCCACCATGCACTTCATCATAACACTCTTACCGCCGCCACTGGCGCCAATAATAAGGTTGTTTTTGCCACTTAAAAAAGTAGCGTTGATGTCAAATAATACCTGACGGTCTTCGAATAATTTGTTGACTCCTTTAATCTCAATCATAATAAAATTTCAGCAAGGATATAATCAAAAAATAAAACAAGAACGGAACTGTATACGACTGCTCTGGTGCTTGATTCGCCAACACCCAATGCGCCTCCAGTGGTGTAATACCCCTGATATGAACTGACAGAAGTGATAATAAATGCAAAAGTAAAGGCCTTCACTGTACTAAAGAAAACGGTAAAACCTTTAAAGGTACTTCGGGCACCAGAAATAAATTCTTCGTGAGTAAGGATACCTGATAATTCGCCAGCCGCATAACCTCCATAAATACTAAGTGTTATGGCAATAATATTGAGGATAGGAATCATCAACATACCAGCGATAATTTTAGGGAGTGCTAGGTAGCCTGGAGCGTTGATGCCCATGACATCCAGCGCATCAATTTGTTCGCTGATACGCATATTGCCAATTTCGGAAGCTATATGAGCTCCTACTTTTCCAGAAAGGACCAGACAAGAGATAGTAGGGCCAAGTTCCAGCATGGTGCTATCAGAAACAATGGTGCCTATAACAGATTTTGAAATTAGACCGCTAACCAGCTGATAGGCTGTTTGTACTGTGGTTACAGCACCAATAAATAGGGAAGTAATGGCTATGATGGGCAGAGATCCAATGCCGATTTTATACATTTCATCAGACAATCGTTTGAAAAAAATGCGTGTTTTCTCTGGACGAGCAATCATGCTTTTCATAAAAAGCAGATAGTGGCCGAAGTAATAAAAAAATCTAAGATTCATGAATTGAAAACTTGGGTGTAAAGATACATTAAATAGTTTTCAGAAACATCTGTCCGAAAATTGCTTACCAACCACTGTCTAATTGATTTGAAATTATGTCTTATTTGGCGTAGGTTTGAAACATGCAAACAACAGTATTGATAACAGGAGGCTCTAAAGGTATTGGATTAGCGATCGCAGAGAAGTTTTTATCAAGCGCTTGTAGAGTTATTACCTTTTCGCGAACAGCTGGCGATGCTATGCAATTAAAGGAAAAATATGGCGATAATTTAGATATGAGGTTTGGAGATTTGAGTAGCACTGAGTCTGTAAAGAGATTGTGTGCAGATGTGCTGTCAGATTATTCAAAGATTGATATTTTAGTTAATAATGCCGGTACTTTTTTGCCTGGATCTATTCAGGAAGAAGCAGAAGGGATTTTTGAATTACAGATGGCATTGAATCTCGCTTCGGCCTATCATACGACACGCGCTGTTTTGCCCTTGATGGGAGAGGGGTCGTATATTTTTAATATGTGTTCTACGGCGAGCATTGTGCCATATATAAATGGAGGTTCATATTGTATCAGCAAACATGCAATGTTAGGTTTTTCTAAAGTATTGCGTCAGGAGTTGATGTCTAAAAGTATTGCGGTGAGTTCAATATTGCCTGGAGCAACACGAACAGAAAGCTGGAACGGTACCGATTTGCCAGATAGCAGATTCATGAAACCAGAGAATGTGGCAGATGTAATTTTTCTTGCCTGGGAAAGTCGCGGAAATTGTGTTTTCGAAGAGTTGTTGATTCGTCCGGTATTGGGAGATATTTAATTTTTAAATATCTGAATATTAAAGGTTTGTGTATAAATATTAATTTTTCTTAATTTTTTTATTATTCATTGCAGCGTTGGTGTTAATTTTGGCGTCTAAATTTATTAGAATATATATTTTTACAAATCATTATGAAAAAATTACTTACAGTTGCCTTGACACTTTTCTACAGTGGAGGCTTAATTTTATCTGCACAGGTACCTGCTCCAAAGAAAAAGGACGTGCAAAAGCAAGTTGTTAAAGGGGAAGAGGTTAAAGTCAATGTAAAATCTAACGCAGGTTCAAAAAGAACTGCTGCAGGTCCAGATTGGTTTACACCTTCTGAAACCATCAGAACTTTCAATGGTGGAGCAACTTCAGGTTACAGCTACACTACTTTATTCCCTGATACCAATGCATTATTTACTTACACTGGTACTTCAGGTGATGTTACTTTTGAAAATAACATCAATTCAGTTGGTTTAGTATTTGACCCAAGAAGTGATATTTATGATGGTTCTCCATTCAAAACCACTAAATGGTCAAACTACACTGTTGATTCAATCAGATTCCCTTTCTTCTACAGACGTTTTAATACTGATGATAACATCGTTGATACTATCATCGTAACAACATTTGACAGAACAAGTATTGGCAGAGGATTCACTACTATCTATGCTGGTGCAGTAGATTACACTACAGACAGATTCAGAGCTGCTGGTACTGGTACTAGCGTATTCACCATCTTATTAACTAAAGATGATACATCTTCAAGTGCACAAGAGCGTGTTGTTGCTGTAAACAAAACCATCAATGGTTCTAACAATGGTGCTAACTACTTCGGTGCTACCATCACTTTCTTACCAGGTTACAAAGGTTACAACCACGGCTTACCATTTGACACTGTAGCAAACTTTGTTACTGGTGCTAAAGGTGCTAACAAAACCAACGTAATTCGTTTATTAGGTTACTACGATCCATCAATGTATGTTGAGAGCACTACAGTTCCAGCAGTAAGTGGTAACAGAATTTACAACCACGGTATCGTTGCTGAGCCAACTCAGCGTTACCAGTTAGGAACTAACAAAGTAGATTACTACTTCCCAGCTTTCTATTCTACTGTGCATTTATTCCCAGCTATCGACTTCAAATTATCAAGTCCAAACGTTTCTGTAAACACTTTAAGCAGCGCTTCTATCAGCAATATCTACCCTAACCCAGCAAAAGGTGGCGACGTAGTAGTTGAGTTGAAATCAGAAGTTAACGCAGCTTCAGTAGTAACAGTAACTGACGTAACTGGTAAAGTTGTTAAAACTATCAACTACACATTAGTTGCTGGTTCTAACGAAATCAACGTTAACGTTGACGGTTTATCTAAAGGTATCTACGTTGTTAGCGTAAAAGCTGACGGTGTAAACACTATCTCTAAACTGACCATCGAATAATATTATTTGATTAATATAAAAATCCCTGACAAATATGTTTGTCAGGGATTTTTTTTTGATTACTTTTGCACTCGCTTTAAAAAAGCAAATGGACCCGTAGCTTAATTGGATAGAGCATCTGACTACGGATCAGAAGGTTGGGGGTTCGACTCCCTTCGGGTCCACGAAAATTAAAACCGCCTTTAAGGCGGTTTTTTTATTTTCGTGGACCGGACACTCACCTCCATACCCAAGCTCAACCTTATAACCGTGGACCGCAGGTCCGACGGCTATAATTATTTATTGGGCTTTTTCCATTGATCTTTGTGAAACAGCTATCATTCATAAAAAAAAATAATACATTTGCTTCATTATGCTGCATCAATTGTCAGATATTGAAATAGGCGAATTGCTATTAGTACTTGGTGTTCGTTTTGTTAAATTTCCTCAACGTCATTCAACATTGGTATGGGAAGATGTTAAGCAACGACTACTAAATAATAAAGAAAAGCTGGCACATCTCTGGGTGATGGAAGCCACAGGCGGCGAACCCGACGTGGTAGCACAGCATGCCAACGGATCTCTGGTGTTCATGGATTGCTCGGCTGAGAGTCCGAAACGCAGAAGCGTCTGTTACGACAAAGCTGCTTTGGATGCACGAAAGGAAAATAAACCTGCTGATAGTGCCCTAAATATGGCCCAAAATATGGCCGTTGAGATATTAGACGAAGAGCAGTACAGGTACCTTCAAACGTTGGGGGAATTTGATCTCAAAACCTCCAGTTGGATTAAAACACCAGATAATATTCGCAAACTGGGAGGCGCTTTGTTCGGCGACCGACGTTATGATACTGTCTTCATTTATCACAACGGCGCCGAATCGTACTATGCTGCCAGAGGATTTAGAGCTTCGCTAACTATTTAAATTAAATCATCTATGAAAACTATTTTAAACACTTTAATATTTGCTTGTAGCCTCTTTGTGCTGTCGGCATTCACAAAACCTGCTCAGCCACATTTTGTCGGTAGCTACGGTGTCTGCGCTACTGATCCCGCTCAAATTAAATTGTGCATTAAAGCCGATCAGACATACACTTACCAGGATTTATCTGTACCGGGAAAAGCGGTGAAAGTGTCTGGTAGGTGGACCATGAGAGGAAAGAAAATACATTTGGAGGATAGTACTTCTCAATACGGATTTCACAGTGTTTGGTCGTTTGACGAGGCTGGCAAAGTAGCCCGCTCGAGAAAAGGACTTTTGTATTACCGACTCGTAAAGGTGGAAGAGTAGGGCCAATGCAAAGAATTGAACTCCGCGACTATCATCATCATTAGCAAATTGAATCCATATTGAATCTAAAATAAAATTTGGTAGTTCTGTTTTTGTGTCTATATTTGCAACCAAACGGTTGCACAATTATGATAGAAAGTCGCAGAGATGTATTTCAGGCTATTGCCGACCCAACGAGGCGGGCGATATTGGGTTTGTTGGCCATTCAGGCCATGACACCGAATGCTTTGGCAGAGCATTTTGACAGCAGCAGACAGGCGGTGTCCAAGCATATCAAAGTACTAAGCGAATGTCAGCTATTGAAGCAAAAGCAGGCAGGAAGAGAAATCTATTATGAGTTTAATCCTACAAAAATGAAAGAAGTTAAGAAGTGGTTGCATCAATTAGAGCAATTGTGGGAGAAACGATTTGAGCAATTGGATGAAGTATTAAAAAATCAAAAATAAATTATATGAGACAATCCATTTTTAACAAAGACATTGAGAATCGTCGAATGATGATTACACGTGAGTTTAATGCACCAATTGAAAAGGTGTGGCGTGCATGGACAGATCCAACCATTATAGATCTGTGGTGGGCGCCTAAGCCCTGGAAAGCTGAAACCAAATCGCATAACTTTACTGTAGGCGGCGAGTGGTTGTATTGCATGAACGGTCCTGAAGGCGAAAAACACTGGGCCAAGGCAATTTTTCAAAAAGTAGAGGCTCCTGTTTTATATGAAGGGACAGATGCTTTTTGCGATGAAGAAGGTATAATCAATACGGAGATACCATCGATGTATTGGAAAGTGCAGTTCGAAGACAAAGGCGATAGCACCATGGTTAATATAGAGATTACATTTGACTCAGCGGAGTCATTAGAAGCAATCGTCTCTATGGGCTTTAAGGAAGGCTTCACAATGGCGCACGGCAATTTGGACGACTTGATAGAAAAAAACCTGATTTAATATTTTGCAAAGAATTGGCTGAGTGTATATTTGCAGTCCTGTAAAAAATTAGCAGGGCAATTAGCTCAGTTGGTTCAGAGCACTACCTCGACAAGGTAGGGGTCACTGGTTCGAGCCCAGTATTGCCCACCCCGTGTCAGAAAAAGCCCAATTCAATATTTTGGGCTTTTTTTATTAAATCGGTTGGGCTTTTACGACACGGGGTGTGACCCGTACCGTGACGAAACGAAGTACAGTCTCTGGTACGGGGACACAATATTTTTAAATGCAGAGTAAACCCTGAGAACCACTGTT
>JACCDQ010431663.1_pt1 | contig 10140 bp, 8 predicted proteins | sample 7446031 | NCBI WGS metagenome assembly JACCDQ01 (sample SAMN15323442, study PRJNA562643) | freshwater metagenome | isolation source: river surface water | place: USA:Blue River Watershed | collected 2017-08-17 | reverse complement strand
TGCTGGTGCCCTGCATCAGGCAGCTCGAGCCGTAGGGCAGCGAGCCCGGGCAGCGGGCGGGGGTCGTGCTGACCGTGGCCCCTTGGGTGCCGGTGGCGTTGAAGTTGAGCGTCACCGTCGCGACGTCCGGAACCCGGTTCACGACCGTCATCACGAACGAGGTGCTGCCGCCCGCCACGACTTCGGTGGCATTGTCGGTGACCGACAGGGTGACGGAGCCCGACATCAGGCGCGGACCGGTGAGGGCCGCGGTCGCCTTGTAGGTGCCCGCCTCGAAGCTGAGCGTGCCCACCGTGCTCGGAGAGCTGTAGTTGGTGGGGGCGAACCGAACCACGGCCGTGCAGCTCGCGCCCACCGCGAGCGGCGTGCTCGTCGAGCAGGTGCCGCCCGTCAAGGTGAAGCCACCGAGCGTCGCAGTCGGAGCGGGCGTGGCCGCCACGCGGGTCAGCAGCAGCGGGGCGGCGCCGTCGTTGCGCACCGAGTACGTCGCCTCGCTCGTCTGGCCGGCCCGCGTCGGCGCGAAGCTGCCCGGCGTGACCGTGAGCTTCGGCGCTGCGGACGTGACGGACAGCGCCACGGTGCCCTGGACGTTGCTCACGCCCGCGCCCGACGCCACCGTGTTGATGTACCGGGGGTAGCTGCCACGCACCGTCAGGGTGCCGGTAGCCGCGCCCAGCGCGGTGGGCAGGACCCGGACGCGCACCTCGCAGGTCGCACCCGGAGCGAGCGTCGTGTTGCAGGTCTGCGACACCACGGAGAAGGCCCCGGTGCTGGCAACCTGGGCGCCCGCACCCGTCATCGGGTGGGGTGCGACGTTCGTGAACCGGTAGACCGCCTCCTGCGCAGTGCCGACCTGACCCGGGCCGAAGGCCTGGGTGTTCTGCACGGACAGGCCGCTCGTCGTGAGCGTCATGGACACCGGCTGCTCGAGCGGCGTGGTGCCCGAGAGCATGCGGATGCGATGCGCGAGCGTGTAGGTGGCGCCCGGGGCGTCATTGAAGACGGAGAAGAGCACCTGGCAGCTCGCACCCGGGGCAAGTTGCTTGCCGGACGTGCAGTGTGCGGGGTTGGTGGCGGTGGAGCTCATGGTCCAGTTCGCACCCGTCGGAGCCACCCACTGGAAGCTGAGGGGGCTGGCGCCGGTGTTGGTCACCTTCACGTAGTTGCCCGAGTTCGACCAGCCACCGGCCTCCGTGGTCAGGGCCGCAGCCGGCTCGACCAGGAACGACGGGGGCGTGGCCACGCAGCGCACCGGGGCGGAAATCACCGGCGTGTTGTTCACCGTCTTGACCGTCAGGGTCGTGGTGTACGTGCCCGCGGCGCGCGGCAGGCACGCCGTCATCAGGTCGCAGCGCGCACCAGGGGCCAGGCTCGCGCCACAGGCCACACCCGTGGCAGGCTTGCCGGCAAAGGTGATTTCGGGAGCACCGCTCACCGATGCCTGCAGCGTAGGCGTCGTGGAGGCGAGCGCGATGGGCACCAGGCCGGTGTTCGTGAGCGTGTGCGTGGCGTACGTCGTCGCGCCCGGCGCCGACCGGTGCTCGGTCGTCGTGAGCGTGCCGCTGGCGGCCAAGGCCGTGGCCGAGCCCGAGGCGTAGACAAAGCCTGCCGAGGTGTTCAGCGAGAAGCCGATGGTGTTGGCGCCCTCGCGCAGCGCAGTGGTCTGGAACGAGTAGGTGCACGAGGCGCCAGCCGCCAGGCTCGTGAGCGAAGCGCCACAGCGCGGAGCCAGGAAGGCGTTCGTCGGCAGCGGCACCGTCACGGTGCGGGGGTCGACGTTGATGCCGACCAACGGCTGGGCGGGCAGCCCCAGGGCGGCCGTACCGGAGTTGGTGAGCACAACCGAGCAGGGCAGCGTGCCGCCTGCGCCCGTGGAACCCGTGCAGCTGAGCGGACCCAGCACCGGCTTGGCCACGGGCGCGGCCAGCGCATTGCCGCCCAGCGCGAGCGACAGGGGAACGGCGCCCGGCGCGTTGAGTGCGAGCGTCGCGCGCTTGGAGCCGGTCGTGGTCGGCGCAAAGCGCACGGTGAGCGCACACGTGCCGTTGACCGCGAGCGTGGTGCCTGCGCAGGCGTTGGCGCTGAAGGACAGGTCGTTCACGTCACCGGTGAGCGCCCACTGGGCGAGCGCGGGCATCGACACCGCCACCGGGCCGCTGTTGCGCAAGGTGACCGCGAGCGTGTTCGACTGCCCCACGGCCGTATCGGCGAGCGTGGCCGGGTTCGGGGTTGCCGTCAGCGTCGAGAGCACACCCGTGCCCGAGAGCGCGGTATCGACGCTCAGCGACTGGGTGCTCGACTGCGCCCGCAGCGAAGCCGAGCGCAGGCCTTGCGCCTGGGGCGCGAAGCGCAGCTGGACCGTGCAGGTGCCCGGCGTCGTGCCGGAGAGCGCCGGCAGCGTCGCGCAGGTGTGCGAGACGACCGAGAAGTCAGCGGCGTTGGCACCCGAGAGGTTGAAGCCGTCCAGGCGAATGGCCGTGGTGTTACGGTTGCTGAGCGTGAGAGTCTGGGTGCTCGACTGGCTGAGCGCCACCGCACCGAAGGACAGCGGGTTCGGCGTGCTCGAGAGGTTGCCCGCCGTCACCGGCACGAAGCTCTGGCACGACAGCGCCGCCTGGGCCTGGGCCGAGTTCGAGCCGCTTGCGCTCAGCGTACCGGTGAGCGTCTGGGCCGTGGCCGGAGCCACGCAGCCCACGACAATGTTGCAGCTCGCGCCCACGCCGAGGCTCGCGCCGCAGGTGGTGCTGCGCACGACGAACGCGCCGGAGCTGGACAGGCCGCTCAGGGCGGGCGCGCCCGCGAGGGTGACGGGGAACTTGCCGCTGTTGGTGAGCACGTGGGTCGCGTCCGCGGACGTACCCGCCGCCACCGGTGCGTAGGCCCCCGCGGCGAGCGTGAGCCGGGACGTCTCGGCCGTCAGGCTGAGCGAACGCGTGAAGGTCTGAGCCCCCGTCACCGCGGTGACCGTGCTGCTGTAGGTGGCCGTGCCCGAGACGGGCACCGGGCCCGGGGTCGTCGTGGCCGTCAGGGTGCAGCTCGCACCCGTGGCGAGGCTCGCCCCGCAGTTGTGGCTCACCGGGAAGGTGGCGAGCGAGCTCGTGACGGCGCCCACCGGCAGCGCGACGGTACCGGTGTTGGTGAGGGTCGCGGTGCAGCTTGCCGCGGCGCCGAAGGGCACCACGGTCGGGCAGGTGAACTCGGTCAGGCTCGCCGTGGGCGCGACCACCAGGCCGCGGCCCGCGAGGCTCACGGTGACGGAGGGCGTGCTGCCGGTGTTGGCGAGTGCGAGCGTCGCGCTCGCGCTGCCCGCGGCGGTGGGTGCGAACGTGACGGTGAGCGTGCAACTCGCGCCTGCGGCCAGGGTCTGACCCGTGCAGCCGCTGCTCGTGAAGGTGCTGGCCTGCGCGCCCGAGACGGAGGCGGCCGTCACCTGCAGCGGCGCGGTGCCCGTATTGGACAGCGCGACGGACGCCGTGCCCGTGCGGCCCACGTTGATGTCACCGAAGTCGACGCGCGAAGGGGATGCGACGAGCGCCCCGCGGGTGCCCGTCACGCGCAGCGCCACGCCCAGGACAGGAGTGGACGAAGACGTGACGAACGACACTGCCGCGGTGCGAGCGCCCTCGACGCCCGGCTTGGCCGCGACGTCGAAGGAGCACTCCTGCAGAGGCACCATGGTGCCCAAGCAGGCCGTCGGGTTCAGCAGGACGAAGTCCGAGGCGTTGGCACCGCTCAGGGCATAGCTGGTGATGGCGATGGCCTGGGTACCCGAGGACACCAGGGTCACGCGCTGCGAAGCGCTGGTCGTGCCGACCGGCACGTTGGAGAAGTCCAGCACGCCCGGGGAGACGCTGAGCGAGGCCACGAGGTTTGCGGGCCGTGCGTAGAGCTGAACGAGCGAAGACTTGGCCTCGAGCGAGTCGGATTCGAGGCGCAGCGTCGCGGTGTGAGTGAGCGGGTCGGGTGCGAGCACGCTCACACTCACCTGGCACGAAGCCATCGAAGCGAGCGACGTGCCGCAGGTGTGGCTATCGAGCCGGAAGGCGCTGTCGCCCAGCACGGCCAGGGACTTGATGGCGAGCGCGCCGCGTCCGGTGTTGGTCAGCCCGATGACCTGGGCCTGGGAGCGCGTGCCCACCGGCACGTCGAGGAAGTTGGCGGACGTGAGCGACCAGGTCGCCTCCGCGCGCACGCCGGTGCCGGAGACACTCGCCACGTAGAGCTGGGTGCCGTCCTCGAGGTCGCGCACCAGGCGAGATTGCGTCGAGCCCATCAGCCGCGGCATGAAGCGCACGGACACCGTGCAGCTGCCGCTGGGCGGCAGGTACGTGTCGCAGGTCGTGCTCTTGCTGAAGTAGGCGCTGTTCTCGGCGAAGTACAGCTCCCCCAGGTAGACGTCGGACGCACTGGTGTTGCGAATCGTGAGCGTCTGCGTCGAAGAAGTCGTGCCCACCGCCTGCTCGCCGAACGAAAGCGAACCAGGAGTCGCCGAGATGAAGCTCTGCTCGGGGGCGCCGAGCGCGGAGACGCGCAGCACCTCGGGCGTGGTCGAAGCGTTCGTCAGGACCCGGACGTCACCGCTCACCGTACCGGCCGCGGTGACCGGGAGTGCAACCGAGACGTTGCAGGTGGCGCCGGGCGCGAGCGTCGCGGGGCACGTGCTGCTGTCGAGCTGCGCGGAGCCCGAGGCCGTGAGGGAGCTGACGGTGAGCGTCGAAGAGCTCTTGTTGGCGAAGAGGAACGAGCGCACCGGACGCGAACCCACTGCCACCGTCCCGAAGTCGAAGCTCTGGGTCGTCGGGGCGAACGCCACCGTCGTCATCGGAACCCGGACGGTGTAGTCCGCAGCATTCGAGAGGGTCGGAGTCAGACCCGCTGCTGCGAAGAGCGCGGGAAGAAGGATGTGCAAGGGGGTGCGGCGTGTCATTGCGACCTCTGTAAGTCGGTTTTGAACGTGTAGGCAACGCCGTCTATTCGCTTCCTCGCGGGTAACGCCGGGAACCTGACGCCCGCAACCGGCTCCAGCAGGAATGCGCCGTCCTTCGCCATTTTTCTGGAGCGTGCTCGCCTGGTGCCTCGCCGCAGGGCTCCTCGATGCGCTCACGAAGCTGCTCGCCAACCGGCTCCTCGAGCCGCAGGAGTGGGTGGCCACGGGGCCGCTCGGTGCAGGCCTGCTCCTCGCCTACAACCCCGGCGGCGCGTTCGGCTGGCTGCCGGCGAACCCGGCGCTGCACGAGGCCTGGCGCGTGGGCAGCGGTGCGCTGTGCCTGGGAGCGCTGGTCGCGGTCTGCGGCTATGTGCACGGGCGAGGCGCTCGCAGCAGCGCCGCGGGATGGGGTCTCCTTTTTGGTGGCGCGCTCGGCAACCTCCTGGAGCAGACCCTCACCGTCCATGCGACGGACTTTCTCGTCCTGAACGGGGACGCCCCGCTCGTGCGGGTCTTCAACGTCGCCGACGTGGCGCTCGGCTTGGGCGCGCTCCTCGTGGGTGCCTCGCTTGCCCGGTCCGTGCGCATGCGCTCGAGGGCCCTCAGCCCTCAGCGCGTTCGTACGCCATGAAGCGATAGGCGACACCGGTGCGGGAGTGCTGCCAGGGGCTTGCCTGACGTAGCTCGAACTCCCCGGGCACCGGTGGCGCGAACGTGTCGGCGGCCTCCACGAGCAGGTCCAGTTCGGTCACGTAGACGCGATGCGCCAGGGGCAGCGCCTGCCGGTAGAGCTCGGCACCCCCGATGACAAAGACACGGCCGTCGGCCCCCGGGCGGGCGAGCGCGAGCGCCTCGGGCAGGCTCGGCGCTGACTGCGCCTGCGCGAACACCTTCCCGGCGTCTCGCGTGACCACGACGTTCTGCCGCCCGGGCAACGCCCCTCGGGGCAGCGAATCCCAGGTCTTTCGGCCCATGATGACCGGGCAGCCCTGGGTCACGTCCTTGAAGTAGGCAAGGTCCTCGGGGACGTGCCACGCCAGCGTGCCCGCCTTGCCGATGGCGCCACGGCGGTCCTGAGCCCAGATGAGACACACCTGCATGCCGCGTCTCCCAGACCTCAGGCAGGAATCCGGATGTCGAACATCACACCCCAGACCGCGATGAGCAGGACCCAATAGAAGAGCGGGTCGTAGAGCCGCTCCAGGAGGGCCTTCAGCCGGGCAAGGCGCCCTGCGGGCCGGGGTTCGGACGGGGTCGATGAGGGGTATCGCATATCAGGCTCGCAACGGGTCGCCGCAAGAGCGGCGTCGAAGACGTCTAGCGCGGCCGGTTCATACGCGCGGGCGCCGCGAAGGACGCGTCCGTGTCGGGTTGCGAGATGAAAAACCCCGCACGGCATGGCCGGGCGGGGTGAGAAGGGTTGAGCTAAGCGCGTTCAGCGACCCGAGGTGAGCGAGAGCCACTCACCGAGTGCGGCCTCTTCCTGGGGCGTGAGCGCAAAGCGCAGCGTGTCCTGGGCGGTCTCGAGCAGGCTCGTCAGTGCCGCGGTGTCGCGGCGTTCGGCCAGCGCCTCGGCTTTTTCCAGCAAGCCCTGCGTGCGCAGGTACTGCATGAACGCCTCGAGCAGTGGCTTGCGGACCGGATAATCCTCGAGCTCCTGCGCATTGAAGTTGTCGGGCACCACCAGCAGCTGGTCTTCGGGGACGGATTCTCCGTCGACCCACCAGAGCGCCACGCCTCGTGCATCGGTGCGCGTGACCTGGCCGTCCCAGTTGACGTCCGTGGAGCCTTCCCAGTCAACGTCCAGGCCGGTGGGCGTGCGTCCGAGGACGGAGCTCACCTGGCCGACACAGCCAGGAATGTCTTCCACGGTGCCGTCGACGTCGATGAAGGTCAGCGCGTGCACCAGACGGCCTTCGCTGGAGAAGTCGAAGGCGCCGCCCTGGTTGCTGAGCGGCTCGACGGGGGCGACGGCGCTGGCCTTGGGAGCTGGCGGCTCGGACTCGGGGAGCGCCGCACAGAGCGTGCTCCAGTTCTTGTAGCCCAACGCCTGGGCGAGCGCTTCGCACGCATGCGAGTGGCTCAGGGCGCTGGAGGCATCGAAGGTCTTGATGGACTTACGCAGGGCGGACGCCAGCTTCTTGGCGTCGTCTCGGTTGGAGATGGTGTGCATGGTTGCTTTCGGTCAAGCCTCGCCGGCTCGAAAGTGACTCGGCGGCGCAATTGCCGCCTGGTGCTCGCGTTGCCAAGCGAGGCCCGACAAAAAGCGGGGATGAGATTCGCATGGTTGTCCTCGTGTTCGAACTTCGCCTTCCGCATGAAAGTGCGGGCGAGCGACGGGCGTTCGACGGGCCCATGCCTGCCTGTAGCGAACGACGGGAACGTTCCCTCTCCTCGCGGCTCTGCCCGGAAGCCGAGCGCCTCAGGCGCCTCCTCGAGGGGCGGCTCGGCGACTCCGACCGACCCGTTCTGCTCGCCCCTTTCACGCCTCATTGCCGGCCGTGCCCGCCCCGCCCCGCTCCGGATTGCCGCGTCAGCCCGCCTACTTCCTCGAAGACTGGCTGGATGCGGCCGACCGCCAGGCCCTCCTCGAGGAAGGCTGGGACGTGTTCACCTGTCTGGATGACATGGTGGTGCTTCGCCTGCCGGCAGGCGTGAACCCGGATGGCGAGCCGCTCACCCGCGCGACGCTGCAAGTCTCCTGCACGCAAGGGGGCTCGTCCCCCCAGCACTTCGAGCTGCATCTGGCGGGTGCCCGCCTCGATGAACGCCTGAGCTGCTCGGGGCCGGAGCTGTCCGGGTGCGTGGCTCGGCTGCTTGCGCGATTCGCGCGCTGAACGAGGCGCGCGGAGGGACGTTCTTCCGAAGCGGTCGCTAGAGGCTGCATCGACCGGTGCACGTCTATCGAGCGGGAAGGTCCCGCTCCGAGCCGCCGGCACGCTTGGCTGTTGGAGACGACCGTGGCGCTGCTTCTGTCCATTTTGCTGGTGCTCTCCCCGCTCGTCGTGCACGAGATGGGTCATTGGGCGGTGCTGCACCGCTATCGGGTCCCCGTGATTCAGTACTGGTTGGGCCTGGGCCCGGCACTGCTGCATCTCGGGTCGCTTCGCATCGGCATGCTTCCAATCGGGGGCGCGGTGGTGCCTGAACCCCAAGCCTGGGGAGCCTTGGCGCCCCGCTCGAAGATGTGGGTGGCGCTCGCGGGCCCGCTGCTCTCGCTCGCCTACGCGCTCGTGCTGCTGGGTGCCTGGTACCTGCTGCCGGTGGCCCACGGATGGGACGCCTTGCTCGGCGTGGCCGGACTGAGCGCGTTCATCGCAGTGGTCAATCTGGTGCCGGTGCCGCCCCTGGACGGGTTCCAGGCCTTGGCCGCCTGGCGCGAAGACCGCGGCGTGCCGTTCTCGGCACGCACGATGCACGTGGCCCACCGGCTGGGCGCCGGAATGGTCTATGGCGTGGGGTTCTTCGTGCTGGCGAAGGTGTTCTTTCGCTGAGCGCGAGTCCCTGCGGTGAACGAGACGGGAACCCCGAGCAGGCTCAGGACTCGATGAGGAAGCTGAACACGAGCCTCGCCGCAATGTCCTCCTCCTCTTCTTTCGCGTCCTCGCCCTCCCCGCAGCCCGACTCGGTGGAGATTTTCGTCAACGCCGAGCACGCCGCCGCCATGCCCGGCACGCCCGCCTGCTTCGTTCGCCTGTACGAGCGCATGACCCGCAACGAGCTCGTTGTCGTGGGCGAAGCGCTGAGGGACTTCTCCGACGAGGAGCTCGACGAGCTCATCGCCTTGGCGAGCCGCTGCATGCAGGACCCCGACGCGGTCACCGTGCTCTCGCTGATGGCGATTCGCCTGTGCGCCAACGAGGGGCTGGTGGTTCGCGGGAGCGACAACGTCTCGCTGCTCGCGCGCCGGCTGCTGCTGATGGTGCAGGCTGAGATGCTGCACCGACAGGGCCTCGTGGAGCTCGAGCACGCCCGCCTCACGATGGAGGCCTTCGACCCGACGAAGCTCAAGCTCACCGCGCAAGGCGCCGAGCGCTTCGGCGCCGTCACCGTCCGAACCGTGCCGCCCGCGGACAAGGGTGCGGGAACGTCGCAGGGATAAGTCGCCCGCCTATACATCCGCAGCACACCTCGCATTCGTCCGCACTCGACATGCCCTTCTTGTAAGTTAGCCCCGCCCCGACGCACCGTGACACACCTGGTCACGGGGTGCGCGCTCTCATGCGCGCAGCGCGTTCGCGCGGCAACCGTCGAGCCTCGCTGAGCAGCATCGCTCGCCTCGGCGATTCGGTCCCCTCCTTTCTTCACGCACCCCTCCCGACTTCGGTCCGGCGGGGCGCCGTCGTTGACGCATCGGCTCGGGGCCGGGTGCGTCGGCGTGCCCCTGCGGCCCCGCACTTCGGGCCTCCGGGCCCGCCTTCAACCATGACCCTTCCTTCCTCCGCCCAATCGCCCGCCTCCCCGGTGGCCCGCGCTTCGCAGTCGCCGTCCCGGCCTGCCCCCCTCGATACCGTCCCCGACGAGAGCGCGGACAAGTTCACGATGTACGTGCTCGTGCGCACCGACATCGACCCCGTGCAACAGGTCGTTCAGGCCTCGCATGCCGCGGCCGAAGCCGGTCGCACGTTCTATGCCGCGCATCACGGCATCGCGAGCCTCATCGTGCTGGGCGTGCCCGACCGGGAGGCCCTCCTTGCCGCCCAGCGCCGGTTGTGCGCACAGGGCCTGGGCTGCGAGCTGTTCTTCGAGCCCGATTTTGGTATCGGGGAGAGCGCCTTGGCCACCGAGCCTCTGAACGCGCAGGGCCGGCGGCGGCTGCGCGGCTGGCCGCTGCTGCGCCTGCCCGCCTGCGAAGACTGAGCGCCGTCCGTCCGCCTGGCCCGCCGAACACGCCTCACGAATCCTGCCGAAAGACCCACCCATGAGCTGGTCGTAAGTCCTCCCCCTTCCCCGGGGTCCGCCCCTGGTGTCCGGACAGCCCTTCTTCGTCGGGCACGCGCCGCCACGTCGCGCGTGCGTGCGCCGACCGCCCTGCAGCACCGCTGCCCTGACTCCCTTTCCGACGGACTCCATCATGACCCCTTTCGATACTGACACCTGCCTTCGGTCGCTGCTCGCGCTCGAGGCGTCCTTCTTACCCGCTTTGCTCGAGCGCACCCGGCTTCGGGCGCTGGGCCAGGCAGTGCGCGCCCTGCCCCCCACCGCAGACCGGG
>JACCDQ010001462.1_pt1 | contig 10142 bp, 7 predicted proteins | sample 7446031 | NCBI WGS metagenome assembly JACCDQ01 (sample SAMN15323442, study PRJNA562643) | freshwater metagenome | isolation source: river surface water | place: USA:Blue River Watershed | collected 2017-08-17 | reverse complement strand
GCGATGCTCATCAGCGCGTTGATGTTGAGGTTGCCGTGGCGCAGCGCGACCCAGCCCTTGCGCCAGGTGCTGCTGCCGCACGCAATGATGGCGACCAGCGCCAGCAGGGCCGGGATCCAGCCGGCCAGGCCAGCGAAATGGCTGGCTTCCGAGGCAATGGCGGCCAGTGCCGAGAGGGCCAGCGGCCACTTCGGTCGGGCAGGCGCCTCGGCGACAGGGCCGGTGGCGGCGGTTTCAGGCGTGAAGCCCAGCGAGCGGATGGCATCCAGCACGGCCTCCAGCCGGTTCGCGTCATGGGTGACCGTCAGCACACGCTGCATCAGGTTGAAGTCCAGCCCGCTGACCCCCGGCATGCCACCGAGCTTCTTGCGGATCAGGCCTTCTTCGGTCGGGCAGTCCATCTGCATGATGCGGATCGGCGTGCGGACGCCGTCGGCAGCCATCTCGGGCTCGGCCAGCGCCAGCAGGGCAGGGCTGGCGGCCGGTGCGCAGCAGGCGCCAGCACTGCAACAGCCGCCTGCCGTGCCGGACGCCGCCGGCTGGGGATGCTCATGTGCGTGGTCCTCAGCCCGTGCGTGATCGTGGTCGTGACTGCAGCAGGGCGAGGCGCCGTGATCCGGGGCGTGGCGATGGGTGTGCGGGCTGGCGGACATGTGGGATTTCTCCTGAGAATGCCCGGATTGCACAAGCTGTAGCTACTATAGAGTCAACCCCTGTTTCAGGAGCTGCATCATGAAGATCGGCGAGTTGGCGAAAGTGGCGCGTTGCCCGGTGGAAACCATCCGTTACTACGAGCGAGAGGGGCTGCTTGCCGCACCGACGCGTTCGGCTGGCAACTTCAGGCTGTATGGCCCGGCGCATGTGGAGCGGCTGCGCTTCATCCGCAACTGCCGGGCGCTGGACATGAGCCAGGACGAGATCCGCCGCCTGCTGGAGCTCTCCGACAATCCCGGGGCGGGATGTGGCGCCGTGAATTCGCTCTTTGACGAGCATATCGCGCATGTGGAAGAACGCATCCGCGAGCTCTCGCAACTGCGCGATCAGCTCGGCGCTCTGCGCCGCTGCTGCCAGCGCGACGCCCGCGTGGATGACTGCGGCATCCTGCAGGGCCTGGCGGAGATGGAGTCCGGCGCCCGCAGCGAGCGCCACACTCACCTCGGCTGAGTCCGGTCTTGGAGTCTGTTCGTGAGCTTGCTGCGAGGCCGCGATCAGGGATCAGGCCCAGCTCGGCTGCGGCAGCGCAGAGCAAGGCTCGGCGAAACCCTGCCTTGCCCCGGCTCGCGGCTTCTCGCCTCAGATCGTGAGCCGGCTCTCAGCGCCCCGCCGAATCAAGCAGGGCATTGAGCTGGGCGTTGCGCCGGGTGATGCGGGTCACGCCATCGCGCTCGGTGCTGTCGCGGTGCACATCGAAGAAGCCGCTGTTGAAGCGCGACATGGCGCTGCTGTGCAGCTCCACCGCGTTGAGCAGTTCGTCGACGCGGTTCTCGAAGCGGGCGGAGAGGATGTCGCGGGTTACGATTTCATGTACCGATTCCGAAATCGCGTTGATGCGCTCTGCGTGTTCTTCGGCGCGGCTCACGCTGCCGCTGATTTCGCGGGCGAGGGTCGCGACATGGGCCTGCGAGGCATGCAGCTGGTCGAGGTCGGTCGAGGAGGTCACATCGATCACTTCGCCCACTTCGTCGATGATGTCGCGGATGCCATCGAGCCTGCCGCCGATTTCCTTGCTGAATTTCTCGGTGCGCTGGGCCAGCTTGCGCACTTCGTCGGCTACCACCGCGAAGCCCCGGCCGGCTTCCCCGGCACGGGCTGCTTCGATGGCGGCGTTGAGGGCCAGCAATTCGGTCTGGCTGTTGATCTGGCCGACCTCGCCGATCATTTCGTGCGCGGCATGCACGCTGTTGCGCATGTGGTCGAAGCGGTCGGAAATATGGGCGCCGCTCTTGCGCAAGGTCTCGACCGTGCTGACGAATCCCTGGATGGTGCTCTGTGTCTCGCTGGCGAAGGCATGCAGCCCGGCGCTGCGCGCATGGTTGGCGTCACTCGCGGCAAGTTCGGACAGCTCGTTGATGAGGCCGCGCAGGGCCAGCTTGCGTGAGCCGCCACGGCCGACATGCTTTTCGTTTTCGAGGCCTTCGCGCAGATCCTGCACCGCATCGGTGACCACTTCGCGCACCTTGTGCAGCGATTCGTTGAGCGAGACGAACTGGGCGCAGCTGTTGTCCGCCACCCGGGCGCAGAGGTCGTCGTAACGCAGCACGCTTTCGTTGATCCGCGCCAGGTGGGCGGCGGACGCCATGCGGGCCCGGTTGCGCGCCTTGAAGCCCAGCACCAGGGCCGCGCAGGTGCTGGTGGCCGCGATCAGCGCCAGCAGCGCGACACTCCAGCCGGGCGCTCCGGCATAGAGGATGATCGGGATGACCAGGCTGGTGGCCAGGGTGCCCAGGCTTGCTATGTCGTCGGCGCGGAACTGCATTGGATGCCTCTCGCAGGAAGGTTGCTCCTCCGGCTAACGGAGAACGCCCCCCGTTCTTGAGTGCCCGGCCGTACAGGGTTTCCCTCGAATGGACGGATTGCCATGAAATGAAAAAGGGCCGCGCGAAGCGGCCCTTCCGGTTGGCGATCCGATCGCGCTCAGGGTCTCCAGGTGTAGGTGGGCGGTGCAGTCACCTCCACCACCGGCGCGGTGCGGGCAGCTCCCTGGGCCGTGTCGGCAGCCACCGAGCTGTCGACGAAACCGTAGAACACGCCTTTGGAGAGCGACACGCCGCGCTCCTCCACATCGCCATAGAGCTGTGCGGTGCCCGACAGCGTGATGCCGGTTTCATAGGCGCCGGGGCCGTAATACACCGTGCCGACCTTCGCACTGCCGGTGACCACGGTGCCGCCGGAGAGCACCGTCAGCCCGCCGACCACGGCGCTGCCGCTGACCGTGCCGTTGACGATCACCGCGTGGTCTTCGATGCGGGCGTTACCCGACACCGTGCCGCCCAGCACCTGGGCATAGGGGCCGACATAGGCGGTGGAGGCGACAGACGCCGCGCTCGCCACCCAGCCGCCGCCGTTGCTGTGCCAGGCGCCCGCCGTGGTGGGCGTGGCGGCACCGGTCTGGAAGCCTTCAGGCATGGCGTTCTGGAACTGCACCATCCACGGATAGCGATAGACGGAGTAGTACATCTGGTCCCAGATGATCTGCTGCATGGTCAGCGGTGCGGCCATCACCACCATCCACAGCGACTTGTCGCCGGACTGCAGGCAGAAACTGACCTCGCCGTCCGAGCCGCTCTGCAGGGCGCTGTAGCGGGCCTTGCCGTCGGCATCGATGGCGACCACGCCCCAGCGCCAGCCGGAGTTGGCGTTCGGAATGCTGGAAGGCTGGTTCAGGTAGCTGCCGAAGGCGGTGTTGACCGGCGAAGTCTGCACGACGCCACGGAAGGTGACCTTCACGGTGCTCGCGCCGCTGTCCGGATACAGGCGGACCAGGTTGTAGCCCCAGCGCTGCGGTGCCCAGGCGGCCGGCACCGAGAAGCGGCGCAGGCTCTTGTCCATCGGGTCGAGGCGGGTCACGCGCAGGCGGCGCACGCCGCTGCGGTCGTCATAGGAGCCGTACTTCGCCCGATACACCGTGCCCTGGTCTGTTCCGTCGTGGTTGCGGTAATCCCAGTTCACGTTGTGCAGCGCCCATTCGCCGAAGAAGTCGTTGAGCTGGCTGACCGACCAGCCCATGTTGCGGGCGAGCACGGTGAAGGGATCCTCGTTGAGGTAACCGGTCTGGCCGGGCTTGAGTGACTTCGTCCAGATGTCATTGACGGCCTGGTAGCAGTAGCGGTCCTTCAGGTATTCCCAGACCTGCCAGTTGCAGTAGCGGTCGCGGGTGGAGCCGAGGTAGAGGTGCGGACCATTGACCAGCATCTCGGAGCAATGCACTTCGCTGCGGAACTGGTCGAGCTGGTGCGCCATCCAGTTGGCATGGCTCTCCCAGATCCAGCCGACATAGGGCGAATCACGCATGCCTTGCGACGAGCCCTGCAGCGCATGGGCGAACTCGTGTGCGAGGCCCCAGTTGTCGGCCAGTGCCAGCGGGCCGATCCACATGCCCATGTCACGCGTGCCGGTCACGCCACCCGAGAGCCCGAAGGTGGAATCGATGTGGATATTGGCCTTGTACTTGGTGGCGGTGTCACAGTAGGGCTCGGTGAAGCCCACCTTGTTCATGTAGGTGTCCCAGATCGTTTCCAGCATCACGCCGGCGGCCTGCGCCTGGGCCTGGGTCGCCGTCGTGCCGCTCCAGCGGAAGGCGAAGTGGGCGGTCTGGTATTGCACGGCGGGCATGCCGGACGGATTGGTCACGCCCCAGGTGCCGGCGACGCAAGTCGTTTTCGGCACGCTGCAGCTGGGCCAGCTGGTGCTGCCGCTGCCGGCGGTGCAGCTCGCAGTGGTCGTGCTGCTGCTCGACGAGGACACGCTGCTGGATGCGGCCGCACTGCTCGCCACCGAGCTGCTGGCGGATGAAGCCTTGCTGGAGCTGGAGACCGCCACACTGGAGGCTGAAGACGCCTTGCTGCTGGAAGACGACACGGCCGCCGCACTGGAGCTGGACGAGGCCTTGCTGGAACTGGCAACACTGGCACTGCTCGCCGCGCTCGAAGAGGCCTTGCTCGAACTCGAGGACACCGCGCTGCTGGAGCTGGCGCTGCTGCTGGCTGTCGGGATCGAGCATTCGTTCACGCCGCCGGTGATGCGGCCACCGAAGGTCGCGTTGCTGCAGGCAAAGCTGCCGCTGAGTGTCCGGTAGAAGAACTTGTCGGCACGGCCGAAGGCGACATTGCTGCTGGCGGCCAGCGTGCAGGTCTGACCTTCCTTGCAGATCGTGACATAGCCCGCGGGACGGTTGGCCGCATGGCTGGCCGTGGCCCCGAGAGCCAGTAGCAGCAGGGCTGCGCGGCGTAACAGTTTCATCTCGCTGAACTCCCTTTCCGGCGCCTCGCGTTGAGCCCGGACGGGCGAGTGGGCGCATATGACGACGGATTATGCGGGCGTGCCGGGCCGGATATCGTCGCCCGGCGATCAGCGCGTCATGCCACTGTGCTGACGGTTTGCGAACCGGGATGAACGGCGAAAGCCGTGCTCTTGAAAAGGTTTTTGCCGGCGGCGGGCGGCTGCTTTTTTCTTCCTCACGGGATGCTTGTTGCCCTCACGTCGTGGCAAGCTTGCAGACTCGCCGGGCACGCCGGCGACGCAGCACAGGAGGACTTGCATGAACCCGCAACACGGCCAGGCCCCGGCGCCTTCCAGCAACCGCAGCGCACTGGTCGCCCTGACTGTGCTCTTCTTCATGTGGGGGCTGATCACCTCACTGAATGACATCCTGATCCCGCACCTCAAGGCGCTCTTCACGCTGAACTACATGCAGGCCATGCTGGTGCAGTTCTGCTTCTTCATGGCCTATTTCGTGATGTCGCTGCCCGCCGGCGTGGTCGTCGAGAAAGTCGGTTACAAGGGCGGCATCCTGATGGGGCTGGCGATTGCAGCCGCGGGCTGCCTGATGTTCTACCCGGCTGCCGGCATGAAGTCCTATCCGCTCTTTCTCGGCGCACTGTTCGTGCTCGCCAGCGGCATCGCCTTCCTGCAGGTGGCGGCCAATCCTTTCGTGACGGCACTGGGCTCGCCCGAGACCGCCTCCAGCCGGCTCAATCTGACGCAGGCCTTCAACTCGCTCGGCACCACCGTCGGTCCGGCGCTGGGGGCGATGTTCATTCTCGCGGTGGCGGTCAAGTCGGCGCCGGAGTTGCAGGCGCTGTCGGCCACCGAGCTGGCGGCCTACGAGCAGGCCCAGCTCAATGCCGTCCAGCATCCCTATCTGGTGCTGGCGGGCGTACTCGGCGCGATCGCGGTGTTCATCGGACTCTTCCGCCTGCCGCGCGGCACGGCGGAGTCCGGCACGGAAGACAGCACGGCGCTGCCCGCCCGCCGCAGCATCTGGCAGTACCCGCATCTGGTGCTGGGCGCCCTGGGCATCTTTGCCTATGTGGGTGCCGAGGTATCGATCGGCAGTCTGCTGGTCGCCGTGATGGGCCAGCCTTCGGTGGCCGGCCTGGCGCCGGAGATGGCCGGGCGCTACCTGTCGATCTACTGGGGCTGCGCGATGATCGGGCGCTTTGTCGGCAGTGCGCTGATGCAGAAGATTCCGGCCACCCGCCTGCTGGCCTTCAACGCCTTCGTCAATATCGCGCTGCTGGCGGCGGCCATTCTCATCCAGGGGCCGCTGGCGATGTGGGCCATGCTGTCGATCGGGCTCTTCAATTCGATCATGTTCCCGACCATCTTCGCGCTGGCCGTGGCGCGTCTGGGGCGTTTCACCGGCGAAGGCTCGGGCATGCTCTGCATGGCCATCGTGGGCGGCGCCGTGGTGCCGCTCCTGCAGGGCTGGGGGGCCGACCGCTTCGGCCTGATGCCTTCCTTCGTGATTCCGGCGCTGTGCTACCTCTACATCGCCTGGTACGGTCTGGCCGGCTCGCGTCCGCGCTGAGCCCCGGGCAGGCGTTCAGGCTGCAGGGCGGCGGCCCTGCACGAACTGCAGCAGCGCCGGCAGCGCCAGCGGCGGGCTGAGGAAGAGCCCCTGGGCATTGCAGGCGCCCAGCTTGCTCAGCAGCGCGTATTCCGCGGCGTTTTCGACCCCGTCGGCGAGCACGCTGCTGCCGGTCTGGCGGCCAAAGTCGATCAGGGCTGCGGCCAGCGCACGCCGCGCCGGATCCTGATCGATGCCACGGGTGAGGCTCACGCCAAGCCGGATCATCTCGGGATGCAGGTTCAGGATGTGGCGCATGCTGGCATAGCCCGCGCCGGCATCATCCACCGACAGCCGCATGCCGCGCTCGCGCAGGGCGATCAGCCGCTGCATGAAGGTGGCGTAGTCGTGCATGCTGACCGAGCCATTGAGCGCCAGCATGAGTCGGGCCGGATCGGCCTTTGCGACCAGGCTGTCAAAGCGCGTATCCATCAGGGTGGCCGGGGTGAGACTGATGGCGAGGAAAAGGTCGGCCGGCAACTGTTCGAGCAGGCCCAGGGCCTTGCGCAGCGTGGCGCTTTCAAGCTCGAAGCCGAGGCCGGCTTCCCGAGCGTCCTGGAACCAGGCTTCAGGCTCGGGCGGCCCGGCGAAGTGCGGCAGGCCGGCGACACCCACGATACGGCCTGCGCCGAGTTCGCAGATCGGCTGCAGGAGGATCTCCGGCCCCTCGCTGGCGAGCAGGGTCTGGATCCTGGCGCGGCGGGCTTCGCGTGCGCGTTGCAGTTCGATCTGGCGTTCGACCTGGCTGGCCACCAGGGCGCCGAAGCTTTCCATGATGTGCAGGTCGCGCTCGTTGAGGCTGGGGTCGGCCTTGAAGCCGAAGCAGCAGAAGGTGCCGTAGAGCGTGCCATTGGAGAGCCGGATCGGTACCGAGAGGTGGGCGCCGATCGGCACCGCCTGCGTTTCGGGAATCGCCACCGCTTCCGGCAGGCGGGCGGTGTCGGCAATCAGGGTGGGCAGCAGGCCTTCGACGATGCGCTTGCAGTAGCCCGCATCCAGCGGGATCGCGTCGCCGGTGTGGATGGGCGTCCAGCCGGGGGCATCCACATGGCGGAAGATCCGCACGTCGTCCATGAATTCGGACACGAACGCCACGTCCATGCCGAGGTGCGCCCGCACCGCATGCAGGATGCGGTCGATCTCGGCGGTGATGCCTTCGGCAGGCAGTTCGGTGGGGATCAGGGCTGCAAGTGATGCGGCGTCTGGCAGGGTTCCCATGTCATGTCTCCCGGGATTCGATGATCCACTATGTGCCAGCGGGCGCTCGCCTGCCCCTGAACTGGCGGACAGGGCATGCCTGTCGCACGCGTGCGCGCTGCACGGCCGTCACGGCCGGCCATCCGGCAAGGGCCGTGCGGACGGGCCAAGGCACACTTCCTGACCGTGTTGCACGCAGAAGAAAGACACCGATGTTCCCCTCCCGATTCCTGGCCGCGCTGGCCGCTGGCAGCCTGTTCCTGATGAGTGCCTGCGGAGGCGGAGGCGGTGGAGGCAGCGGGGCCGAGGCTGCGGCATCTTCTGCGCAGGCGAGCAGTGCCGGCACGTTTTCCTCGTCATCGAGCCGGGCGGCCTCGTCGTCCTCGGCTTCTTCTGTGGCGGCCAGCGCCAGCAGCTCATCGAGCAGCGCGGCAGCCGTCGATTACGGCGTGACTGCGAACTTCAGCGCCAGTGACGCCGACATTCCGAACCCGGAACGCGGTTTCTATCGCTGGACCTGGGCCGGACTCGATGCCGTGACCTCGGCCGACATGAAGGATGCCTACAGCAAGGGCTACCGTCTGGTGTATTCGCTGCTGCGGCTCGACAGCTATCGCAGCAGCAGCCTGCCGGACAGCCTGCTCAGCCAGCTTGATGCAAGCTTCGCGGCGGCCCGCAGCAATGGCGTGAAGCTCATCATCCGCGCGGCCTACAACTACCCTGAGGACGAAACCGGCTACCAGAACGCGCAGGATGCAAGCCTTGCCCAGGTGCAGGCGCACCTCGCCCAGCTCGCCCCGGTCTTCACCCGCAATGCCGACGTGATCGCCTTCGTGCAGGCCGGCTTCATCGGCGCCTGGGGCGAGTGGCACACCTCGTCGAACAATCTTCTGGGCAGCACGAGCCGCACGGCCGTGCGCGACGCACTGCTGGCCGCGGTGCCGCCCTCCCGCTTCGTGCAGATCCGTTACGCCAGCTACCTGATGGACTGGACGCCGACCCTGCCGGCGCTCTCCTCGGTGCTGGCCGGCAATTACCGGCTGGGCATGCACAACGACTGCTTCCTCGCCAGCGACACCGACGTCGGCACCTATTCCGACAGTGCTGCCACCCGTGCCACGCAACGCAGCTACGTCGCCTCGATGAGCGGGCTCGCGCCCTTCGGCGGAGAGACCTGCAACCCGGCCGACGAGAGCGGTGCGGTGGCGCGCACGAGCTGTGACGACATCCTCGCCGAAGGGGCCCGCTATCACCTGAGCTACCTGAACGACGAGTACTACCGGCCCCTGTTCCACGAAAACTGGACCACCAATGCCTGCATGGATACGGTGCGGCGCAAGATGGGCTACCGCCTGCAACTGCTGAAGGCCAGCCATCCGGCCAGCGTGGCAGCGGGGGCTTCGCTGCCGGTTTCGCTGACCGTGCAGAACGCGGGCTGGGCGCGCGCCTTCAACCCGCGCGGCGTGCGCGTGCTGCTGCGCAACCGCAGCAGCCTGGTCGTGACACAGATTGATGCCACCGGTGCAGACCCGCGCAGCTGGCTGCCGGGCGAGAGCAGCGTGGCCGCCCTTGCGGCGACCGTGCCGGCCACGCTCGCCGCCGGCACTTACGACCTGCTGATCGCATTCCCCGATCCGCTGCTGGCGTCTGACGTGCGCTACGCGATCCGCCCGGCCAATGCCGACAACAGCAGCGCCGGGCAGGCCTGGGACGCCGCGCTGGGCGCCTTTGCGACCGGCAGCAGCCTCAGCGTGACGCGCTGAGCGCCGGGGGGCTCCAGGCCGGCACGCGAAGCCGTTCCTGCCCTTGCCGGACGCAGGGGCAGGGACGCGCTACAATGCGCGCTTCCCTTGACTCCCTGTCCGAGACGTCTGACGTGACCGCAACCATTCTCCAGAAGATTCCCGCCGGCGAGCGCGTCGGCATCGCCTTTTCCGGCGGCCTTGATACCTCCGCTGCCGTGCACTGGATGCGCGGCAAGGGTGCCGTGCCCTGCGCCTACACCGCCAACCTCGGCCAGCCGGACGAATCCGACTACGAAGAAATCCCGCGCAAGGCCCGCGCCTACGGCGCCGAAATCGCCCGCCTGATCGACTGCCGCCCGCAGCTGGTGGCTGAAGGCATCGCCGCCATCCAGTGCGGCGCCTTTCACATCAAGAGCGGCGGCGCCACCTATTTCAACACCACCCCGCTGGGCCGTGCCGTGACCGGCACCGCGCTGGTCGTGGCGATGAAGGAAGACGGCGTCAACATCTGGGGCGATGGTTCGACCTACAAGGGCAACGACATCGAGCGCTTCTACCGCTACGGCCTGCTCGCCAACCCGGCGCTGAAGATCTACAAGCCCTGGCTGGACCAGCAGTTTATCGACGAGCTG
>JACCDQ010684804.1_pt1 | contig 10143 bp, 8 predicted proteins | sample 7446031 | NCBI WGS metagenome assembly JACCDQ01 (sample SAMN15323442, study PRJNA562643) | freshwater metagenome | isolation source: river surface water | place: USA:Blue River Watershed | collected 2017-08-17 | reverse complement strand
GAAAAGTATGTGATTTTCAGGCAGGCAATAATTTCCTGTTCGGCGATTCTATCGTAGCCGACAATTCACAGATACACGAACCATTGATGGCCTGTATCCAATCGAATTTTAATTAAGATAAGGTAAGCTTTAAATCCTCTGGATTACTGTTGTCAAAGTTCAGATGCTCTTGCAGCGTAGTGGCCATACTAATACCTACGAAATCGGCACGCACAGGGAACAAACGGTGACTTCTGGAAGCTAACACAGCAACCTGTATTTTAGCCACCTGATGTTGTAACATAGGCAACATCGCGCTAAAAATGGTCTTGCCACTATTCAGAACATCATCGACTACTATAACAACGGCATCTTTTAAATCGCCAAGTGAATGATCTGAGAAAAAGTTTGGTTCGAAATTCTTGCGATCAATCACAATGTTCATAACACGGATTTGTTGCTGAGAGATCTTAGACAACTCAGCCTTGATCAGATCCGCGATATCCATGCCTCTTTTGTCAATCCCTGCAATCCAGAGTACTGGTTCGTCCATATTGTTTTCAAAAATCTGCCAGGCCAGTCGTGTTATTTTACTGGTGATCTGGCGATGGTTCAATATGAGATCTGTTGACATTTCCATAGACGATTCAAACCTACAATTTTCTTCAGTAATATCCTAATGCATCACCGCTTTGATACCTGGCAATTCTTTACCTTCGAAATATTCGAGCAAAGCACCACCACCGGTAGACACATATGATACTTTATCAGCTAAATGGAATTTATGAATAGCAGCAGCAGAATCGCCACCACCAATTAAGCTAAAACCACCAGCCTGAGCGACATCGGCTACAGCCTGAGCCACTGCTTTGGTGCCAGCTTCAAAGCTGCTCATTTCGAATACACCCATCGGACCATTCCAAAGCACTGTTTTAGAAGCACGAATGGTATCGCAGAAAACTTTAGTAGCATCAGGACCAATGTCCAGGCCCATATAATTAGCTTCAATAGCGTCGTTAGAGCAAATAGCAGTGTTGGCATCATTAGCAAAATTATCTGCCACAATACTGTCTGAAGGCAATAACAATTTAACACCTTTAGCTTTGGCTTTTTCAATCAGTTCAAGTGTTAATGGCATTCTGTCATCTTCGCAAAGCGATTTACCGATCTGACCACCCATTGCTTTAGCAAATGTATAAGCCATACCACCACCAATGATGATATTATCCGCCAGATTCATCAGGTTTTCGATGATGAGAAGTTTATCAGACACTTTGGCTCCACCAACGATGGCCGTGAAAGGACGGGCTGGTTGATCTAAAACCTTCATGGCATTGGCAATTTCGCCAGCCATTACAAAGCCAAAACATTTTTTATCGTTAAAGAACTGAGCAATCACAGCAGTAGAAGCGTGTGCACGGTGAGCAGTTCCGAAAGCATCGTTGACATAGAAAGTTCCCAGGTTAGACAGTTTTTCGGCAAAGCCTGCATCCCCTTTTTCTTCTTCCTTGTAAAAACGTAGGTTTTCGAGTAAGAGAATTTCGCCAGCCTGAAGATTAGCCGCTAATTGTGTAGCCTCTTCACCGATGCAATCAGAAGCAAAATGCACTTTGGCGCCACTTAATTCAGACACACGGTTAACAATGTGTTTGAGTGAGTATTTTTCTGCGGGACCCTCTTTTGGTCGGCCCAAATGAGACATTAATATACAAGCACCACCGTCGTTTAAAATCTTTTTGATGGTTGGAATAGTGGCTGCAATTCGAGAATCATCTGTGATGACGAACTCTGCGTTCAGAGGCACATTAAAATCCACTCTTACGAGCACCTTTTCATTTTTGAAGTTAAAATCGTTTACGGTTTGCATTGTTAAATTATTTTTTGAGCCCGCAAAAATAAGTCAAAATATTATTGTTTAATTTGCAAAATATAAATTTCGAGAGATTGGGCATTTCCATAGACCATATAAAACAACCGATAGACAAGGAATTAGAAGCGTTTGAGAGCACTTTCAGCAAAAGCATGAAAACCAATGTTCCGCTTTTAAATACTATCATGACCTATATTGTTAAGCGGAAAGGGAAGCAAATCAGGCCAATGTTTGTATTGTTTTGCTCGAAATTACATGGCGATATTAACGAAAGAACATACCGAGGAGCCAGTTTAATAGAACTCCTTCACACCGCCACGCTTGTACACGACGATGTAGTAGATGGCAGTGATATGCGCAGAGGTTTCTTTAGCATCAACGCTCTATGGAAAAATAAGATTGCGGTATTAGTAGGAGATTTCCTGTTGGCTAAAGGTCTGCTCTTATCCATTGACAACGACGATTTCGATATGTTAAAAATCGTCAGCGACAGCGTTAAGAAAATGTCGGAAGGTGAACTTTTACAATTAGAGAAGGCACGCCGACTGGACATTACCGAAGAAGTGTATTACGATATTATTACCAAAAAAACTGCCTCTTTAATAGCCAGTTGTTGTGCCATCGGTGCAGCGGCAGCGCATGCCGATAAAGAGACTATTGAGAAAATGCGTCAGTTTGGCGAATACACCGGCATTGCTTTCCAGATCAAAGACGATTTGTTTGACTATGGTGATAATAATGTAGGCAAGCCAACGGGACTGGACATCAAAGAGAAAAAGATGACCCTTCCATTGATTTATGCCTTGAACCAATCGGGCTCATCAGAACGCAGCAAAATCATCAACCTGATCAAGAACAAAGGCGATAAAAGAAAAGCCGTAGATGAGGTGATTCAATTTGTGTTGTCAAAAGGCGGATTCGACTATGCTAAACAACAAATGGAAGTATACAAACAGAAGGCCGAGGCCATCTTGGAAACCATGCCAGACACCGCGTCTAGAAAAAGTCTGGGCGATATGTTGAATTTCGTAATCGAAAGGAAGAAGTAATTTACCTTTTAGTTTATTTAACCTTTAAAGGTGGGGGCTGATTAAATAATTATTTTATTTTAAAACACCCTGTCAGGGTGGGGTATTAAAATAATTAATTACGCCTTAACGAATCCTTAATTTCACGCACTTTTCTCTGTGATAAATGGCATAAATTCATTAGATTTGCAAAAAAATTAAGATATGCTTCCTAATTCCTATTTAAGCAATGCTGATGTCAACTATATTGACGATTTATACAAGCAGTATCAGAGCGATAAAGCATCCGTTGATTTCGGATGGCAGAAATTCTTTGAAGGATTCGACTTCGGATCCGGCAAGGGCATTCCTGGCTCTGGCGCTATCAGCGAAGACGCTCTGAAGGAAATCAATGTTCTCAACCTGATCAATGCCTACAGAACCCGCGGGCATCTGTTCACCAAAACCAATCCGGTGAGAGAACGCAGAAAGTATACCCCTACCCTCGACCTGGCCAATTTTGGTCTGAGCGACGGCGACCTTGAAAAAACCTTTAATGCCGGTCACGAACTTGGACTTGGTTCCGCCAAACTCAAAGACATCGTTGCGCATCTTAAGAACACCTATTGCGAAAGTATTGGTGCAGAATACCTCCACATTGGCGATCCAATCAAAATCGAATGGTTGAGAAACCTGATGGAAACCACCAAAAACCAGCCTAACCTGAGCATAGACGAGAAGAAACAATGCCTCAACAAACTCAATCAGGCAACGGCTTTCGAAAACTTTCTACATACTAAGTTCATTGGTCAGAAGCGTTTCTCTCTCGAAGGTTTGGAATGCTTAATTCCGGCACTTGACAGCGTGGTGCATTATGGCGCTGAGTTAGGCGTTAATGAATTTGTGATGGGTATGGCCCACCGCGGTCGCTTAAACGTATTGGCCAACATATTCAACAAAACCTATTCTGATATCTTCAGCGAGTTTGAAGGCAAGGTGTTTCAGGATGATCAGTTTGAAGGCGACGTGAAATATCACCTGGGTTATACTACTGTGGTTAAAACGCCAAATGGCAAAGAAGTAAAAATCAAATTGTCTCCAAACCCTTCGCACCTCGAAGCGGTAAATCCTGTTGTTAAAGGCATGGTGCGTGCTAAACTCGACCATATGTACAACAGCGATATCAATAAAGTTTGTCCTATCCTCATTCACGGTGATGCCGCCATTTCTGGTCAGGGTATCGTGTATGAAGTGATTCAGATGAGCGGATTGGAAGCCAATCGCATTGGAGGCACCATCCATATCGTGACCAATAACCAGATTGGTTTTACCACCAACTACACCGACAGCAGAACCAGTATCTATTGCACAGACGTAGCTAAAACCACCAACTGCCCTGTGTTCCATGTCAATGGTGACGATGTTGAAGCTGTAGTACATACCATAAAAATGGCCATGGCTTACCGCAATAAGTTTAACTGCGATATCTTCATCGACTTGTTAGGCTACCGCAAATACGGTCATAACGAAGGCGACGAACCACGTTTCACTCAGCCATTGTTGTACAAAATCATTTCTTCTCACCAAAATCCAAGAGAGATTTACAAAGAGAAATTAATCGCCAGAGGCGAGATCGATGCAGAGATTGCCCGTGAGATGGAAGAACAATTCAAACAATTGCTTCAGGTTACATTAGACGATGTTAAGCAAAATAAAGCACCTGAATCCAAATTAAAGATTGACGATATCTGGAAAGACTACCATTTCCCAAAGAAAGAAGATTTCGAAAAACCAAGCAATACCAGTTTTGACGCTAAACGTTTCACCGTTTTAGCCAAAGCCATCAATACCATTCCAGCAGACAACCTGCCAATTAAAAAAGTACAACAGCTGTACGAAGGCAGATTGAAAATGATTGAAAACAATCAATACGACTGGGCGATGGGTGAATTAATGGCCTATGCCACTTTGTTAGACGAAGGTCACTCAGTGCGTTTGGCGGGTCAGGATTGCGAGCGCGGTACCTTCTCGCACCGTCATGCTCTCATCAAAAAAGAAGATTCTGAAACTGAATATGTGCCATTGCAACATATCAGCGACAAACAAGGTCAGTTTAACGTATACAATTCATTACTGAGTGAGTATGCAGAACTAGGCTTCGAATATGGCTATAGTACCAGCACACCAAACCACCTCACTATTTGGGAGGCACAGTTTGGTGATTTCGCTAACGGCGCTCAAATTATGATCGACCAGTTTATCGCCAGTGCTGGCACCAAATGGGGTCAGTATAGCGGTTTAGTAATGCTTTTACCGCACGGTTATGAGGGTCAGGGACCAGAGCACTCGTCTGCCAGAATGGAGCGTTTCTTACAATTGTGTGGCAACAACAACATGCAAGTGATGAACTGCAGCACACCTGCCAGTTTCTATCACGCTTTAAGAAGACAGTTGAAACGCGATTTCAGAGTACCTTTAGTGGTGATGACTCCTAAGAGCTTATTGCGTCATCCAAAATGTGTAAGCACCATCGAAGACTTCAGTAAAGGCAGCTTCATGGAAGTAATAGGCGATCAATATGCCGATGCTAAGAAAGTGAAGAAAGTATTGCTTTGCAGTGGTAAAATCTACTACGAATTACTCGAGAAACAACAAGCAGACAAGAGAAAAGATATAGCCATCATACGTGTTGAGCAATTATATCCATTGCCTGAGCACCAATTGGCTGCCATCTACGAACAATACAGCAAAGCCGATTTCTTCTGGGTTCAGGAAGAACCAAGAAATATGGGCACCTGGATGCATCTGAGTCGTTACGACTTACCATTCAGTCCTAAATACATCGGAAGAAAAAGTTCTGCCAGTCCTGCTACAGGTTTCAAAAAGACCCACGACAAAGAACAGGCGGCTATTTTGGAAGAAGCATTTGCTTAAGCTTGAAACTTTTCTACAAACAATACGGAGAAGGCAAAACGCCTTTGTTCATCTTACACGGCATCTTTGGCATGCTTGACAATTGGCATAATATTGCCCGTCAGTTGAGCGAACATTATACCGTTTACACCATTGATGCCCGCAACCATGGACAATCTGCTCACAGCGATGAGATGGGATACGAAGTAATGACAGAAGATGTCATCGAATTAGCCAATGATTTGGGCATCGATCAATTTATCCTGATGGGGCATAGCATGGGTGGTAAAACGGCCATGTGGGTTGCACACCAGTATCCGCATCGCGTAAGCAAATTAATTGTAGTAGACATTGCACCTAAGGCATACAAGCCAGGTCATCACCAATACTTCAAAGCATTCGAAGAAATTGATTGGAGCATACTCAACAACCGCAAAGAAATAGACGAAGCCCTTTCTGCATACGAAAATAATGCAGGTGTGCGTTTATTTCTGGCTAAGAACATCGAGCGGGTCGAAACAGGCGGCTTCATGGTGAAATGCCATGTACCGGCACTCAAATCTGCTTATGAAGAAATCATCGGTCCGCTTCATTTTGAGCACAGTTACACCGGCGAAGTTTTGTTTATCCTTGGTGCTGATTCCCATTATCTAAAGGAAGAAGACAAAGTCTATATCAACAAACACTTTCCACTCTCAGAATACATCTATATTCCAAATGCCGGACACTGGGTACATGCCGACAATCCTAAAGCCTTCTATGAATCTTTAATGGCCTTTTTGTAAAAACGCTTTGATATAATTAGCAGAGACAGTATGGATATTAATATCCTGCTGAATGCGTTTAAGTGCCGCCACACCTAATTGTTGATGATTGGCTTTAAACAATTTTTCGATGGCCTGAATCAGAGAAGGCAAATCATTGTCTTTAAAATAGAACCCATTGACACCCTCTTGTACCAGATGTTGTTCTGTTCCATCGGCAATAGAACATATTACAGGCAATCCGTGCGCCATGGCTTCATTGATAGACAAACCGCCCATACCAGCAAGCACATACACATGTGCTTTTAGCATTTGAATACTCTGAGCTTCGCCTTCATAGATAGCTCCCAAAAACTCAACACAATCTTGCAAGCCTGCCTCTGCCACCTGTTGTATAAGGGCTTGTTCTTCCTCCCCTTTTCCTATCACCACCAACTTAATGCCTGGATACTGTGCTTTCAGGGCATCAACCGCTTGGATGAGGAGATGCACATTTTTCCATTTCACCAATCTGCCCACATGTAAGATCCTGTATGGCTCATAGTTCAGGTCAGGGTACTTGGCTTTCACTGCATCGATGCAGGCAAAGATATCGTCGGTATCTGGTGAGTTATAGGTAACGGTGATATTTGACGCTTTCAGTCCGTAAGACTGAATAATGCTTACACCTTTTTGAATGTAAAGTACTGCCTGATGAAAAACGAAGGTATATAAGTATTTGCGTAGTAGTTTATGGAAACGGAAAACCCAGATGTTTTTAAAAATAGCTTCTGATTTCTGACTTTCGGCACAGCGGGCAGAGAATTCGGCGAGCGATTCGTTGAAGGCAGGCACTGTAAACGGAATCTCTTTGCTGATGAGGCGTATGCCTTTTCTTTTAAGGAACAACAAGAGCAGCGGATTAAATATGAATGCCAGAAAATAAGGCCAACCAATAACGATAGCATCCGGCTTTTCAGACTGAATGGCTTGTTTAAAGCCTTTGAAGAAAGGTTTGCCATACCAGGTTGAGTACTCTTTAAGGCGTACAATTTTAAAATCGACCCCTTCTTCTGTTTCGTGTACCCCACTGCCCATGGTTTTACCTTTGCTGGATGGCGCAATGACAGACAATTCAATGTCCGGGTGGGCATTAATTCTGTTCATCACTTTATTGAAGTAATGCGGCAATCCACCGAAGACAAAGACAACTTTCACAGAGGCAAAGTTAATAAAAAAGGGCAAGAGACAAAGTACCTATGGGGTTTTAAAAATATGCCTCAAGTTTTGGCGTATTCAATTATATTTGCAATTCTACAAAAATGGGATACTGGAAAGACAAATTACCTACCTGGCTGTTTGACGCTTTGGAGAATAGCAGAAAAAACTGGTTCGGAAAACCGAAGCTGACTTACTCAGGAGAGGGAGAAGACCTTATCATTGAGAAGTGCATGAAGCACATTAAAAAAGGCACTTATGTAGATGTTGGCTGTTACCATCCTAAAGTAGGATCAAATACTTTCCGTATTTTCAAGAAAGGCTGGTCGGGCATCAACATCGATCCCAATCCACAAACCATTCGCTTGTTTAAACAATACCGTCCCAACGATATCAACCTTAACATCGGCATTTCTGAAACTGGCGAGACACTTACTTATTATGAGTTTGAAGAAAGTGCTGTGAGCACCTTTTCAGAGGAGTTTTACAAAATGCGTATTGAGCAGGGCTCTAAATATGTAGGCAGTAAAGTCATTCAGACCAAGACATTGGCAGAAGTATTTGATCAGCATCTCAAGGGCAGACATATCGACGTATTGGATGTAGACACAGAAGGCATCGATGTACAGGTATTGAAATCCAATAACTGGGACAAATATAAACCAAGCATGATATTAGTAGAAGACCAGGATGAGAGTGTTGAAAATCCGGCACAACTGGAAACCTATAAACTCTTACATCCACTGGGCTATCAATTGATTGCCAAAACCATGTCCACCGCCATCTACTTATTAAAGCAATGATTCAGGTTTTAAAACAGATCAAGCAATCGCTGGAGATTCAACTATTTCCTGCAGCCTATAAAGCCAAGTTTTTCCGTACCATACAATCACTGAACTGGCAGAACATTCGTTCTAAAAACATCGAAAACGAATTACTTTTATTACAGTATTTTTTAAAGAAAGATGATCAGTTTGTTGATGTAGGCGCAAACCTTGGTCAGTACCTCTTTGTGGCAGAAGGTCTCATTCCTGCTTCACAGATTTACGGCTTTGAACCTCATCCCAATTTGGCTGAACGTTTAAGAAAATTGTTCCCAAAACTCAATATCAGTCAGGATGCCTTGAGCAACAGCATTGGCAAAACCCAATTTAAGATTCCATTCTTTGACAACCGCGAGATTCATACCCGTGGCACTCTAAAAACTGAGCACCGCGAAACCGGTGAAACCAGAAGCAAACTCATAGATGTGAACATCAATACCTTGGACAATTTTGCTCAGACCAATCAATTGCAAAACATTGCATTAATTAAAATAGATGTGGAAGGTGCAGAGTTTGACGTGGTAGCAGGCGCTGTCAATGTCATTCAATCGCAGCGACCTGTGATGATCATAGAGATAGAACAAAGACATCACAACAGTAATATTGCAGATTTTATCAAAAATACTGAGCAACAATACAACTACACTTGTTACTATTTCAGTGCCCGCGAGCAACAATTTAAAAACGATATTTTGAGTCGCGATATTGCCGAATTACAATCTGCCGATCATCACGGTAAGAGCCGCGATTTTATCAATAACTTTATCTTTGTTCCGAAAAATGGCAAACACGCCATTGATATAGCGACCATCAATTCTAATATCGTCAAGTAAGCTGACTATTTATTGAGCTCTGATTCGAGCAAAATGGCTATCATGCCTTTCAGATCCACGCTGTTGTTCCAGCCGGTAGTCTGACGCAATTTACTGCTATCGCCTTTTAATATGGTGACAGAGCGTTTAAGAATAATCCCTTTATTTTCTTTGACATAATCCTTCCACTGAAGTCCGAGTTGCTCAAACACCGCTTCCACAAAATCTTGGACTGTATAAAGGTGACCGCTGGAGATGATGTAATTACCCGGCTTTCCGGCATTAACTATCTGATGAGCGGCTTGCATATAATCTGGCGCATAGCCCCAATCGATCGTAGCACTAAGATCTCCCAGTACCAATTCAGAAGCCTCTTTTTTAGAGATTTTAACCGCTGTTTCTACAATCTTTTTAGAAACAAATTTAGAGTGTCTGCGGGGCGATTCGTGGTTGTATAAAATACCACAAGACACATCCAATCCTTTTTGGCGGTATAGATCAGAGAAGTGCATGCCTAATACCTTGCTAACGCCATAAATAGAAACCGGACAAACGGGAGTATCTTCATTCTGCATTTGAGAGGCAGTGCCTCCAAAGATATGAGAAGACGAGGCGTAAAACACTTTGCAGTTTGCCGCCAATTTAACCAAGGTATTTAAAACATTGAGGTAAGCATTGGCATTGACATCCAGGGTTTGTTTATAAAAAGTCAGGTCGTCAAAGCTTTGTTCTACGGAAGACTGATGTACAGCGGCCAGATAGTACAACTCATCTGGT
>JACCDQ010633918.1_pt1 | contig 10143 bp, 7 predicted proteins | sample 7446031 | NCBI WGS metagenome assembly JACCDQ01 (sample SAMN15323442, study PRJNA562643) | freshwater metagenome | isolation source: river surface water | place: USA:Blue River Watershed | collected 2017-08-17 | reverse complement strand
CGGTACAGGCCAACACGGTCAACTGGGCCGCGGTCAAGTTTTGGCAAAAAGTGGGCGTAACGCGCATTATTTTGAGCCGCGAACTCAGCCTGGACGAAATCGAAAAAATCCGCCAAGAATGCCCAGACATGGAACTGGAAGTGTTTGTGCACGGCGCGCTGTGCATTGCCTATTCTGGGCGTTGCCTGTTGAGTGGGTACTTCAACCGCCGCGACCACAACAAGGGCACGTGCACCAACGCTTGCCGCTGGGATTACAAAACCCAATCCACCGCCACCGACCCCAACACCGGGGAAGCGATTGCCGTCAAAATGGATGCGGGTTTCAACTTCAACCAGGCGCAGGAAGAAGCAGAAACCGCTTTTGCCGCCTGCGGTGGCAGCCCTCGCCACCCCCAAGCCGACCAAGTGTTTTTGATCGAGGAAGCCGGCCGACCCGGGCAGCTCATGCCCATCATGGAAGACGAGCACGGCACTTACATCATGAACAGCAAGGACTTGCGCGCGGTGGAACACGTGCAGCGGCTGGCAGAAATTGGGGTGGATTCACTGAAAATTGAAGGCCGCACCAAAAGCTTGTACTACGTGGCACGCACCGCCCAAATTTACCGCCGCGCCATTGACGACGCGGTGGCCGGCAGGCCGTTCAACCCGCTGCTGATCACCGAACTGGAAGGCTTGGCCAACCGGGGCTACACCGCCGGCTTTTTGGAGCGCCGCCCCAGCCAAGACTACCAAAACTACGAAACCGGCCATTCGCTGGTGGGGCACAGCCACTATGTGGGCGATGTGCTCTCCACTGCCGACGGCTGGGCCGAAGTCGAAGTCAAAAACAAGTTTTCCGTAGGCGATCAGATCCAGATCATCCACCCCAGCGGCAACCATGTAATCACGCTGGACCAGATGCAAAAACTCGACGGCGAACCCGTGACGGTGGCCCCAGGCAGCCCATTGAAGGTACGGATTCCTTTGGCAGACAGCTACCAGGGCGCCCTGCTGGCCCGGCTGATACCCTCCCCAGCCGCCGCCTGACGCCAGGGGGTCAGTGGCGGCGCGCTTTGCGGTAGTCCCAGGGGGGCACGGGTGCCTGATCGGCCCATAGGCCCACATGCTGTGCGCGGGCCACTTCTTCGGCGGCGGCGTAGGTCAGGCGCTCTGCCAGGGGTTGTTCTTTTTCGTACGCTTTGTAGTGCCAACCCATGCCACGCTGGATCTGGTGGAGGCCCGCATCGGTGTTGCCTACCCAAACCGTGGCCACCCAACGCCCGTAGCGGTCACGCTTGTGAGCTTGAGCACGCACCGACTGGTGCATCAACAAATCGCTCAAACTTTGCTTGGACCGCTGACCAAAGGGTTGCGTCTTCTCGGGGGCGTCAATACCCCCAATGCGCACTTTGTGTTGCTCTTGGCCGCTTGCCAACAAGGTGATGGTGTCGCCATCGGTCACGGCGACCACCCTCCCAATCAAAGTCTGATCTTCTGCAGCTTGGGCAACCCCAACACCACCCAACAGGCAAGCTACCACACACAGGGCCCACGCCCACCCCCCATTCAGTTTGATCTTCATGGCGCAAGTATGACAGCATCAATTGCCCCCACCCACTGTGCCTTAAGCTGTGGATAATTCTTGTGCAAGCCATGCAAGTCTTTGTTCTGACATGGTTTGCCGCAGGTCGCCTGTTTTTTAATCACCATGCTTGCACGCCGCATCGCCCACTTGGACATGGACGCGTTTTACGCCTCGGTGGAACTGCTGCGCTACCCGCAATTGCGGGGCTTGCCCGTGGTGATCGGGGGCAGCCGACGCCGGGTGGACGACGCCATGCTTCGGGCCCACGGGCAAATGCCTTTGGCCGAGATACCGTTGTCGGCATTTCCGCGACTGAAGGACTATGCCGGTCGCGGGGTAATCACCACCGCCACTTACGCTGCCCGACAGTTTGGGGTGGGCTCGGCCATGGGCTTGATGAAAGCAGCGGTGTTGTGCCCCGACGCGGTGCTGCTGCCGGTGGACTTCGACGAATACCGCCGTTACTCCAAGGCGTTCAAGGCCGTGATCACCGAGATTGCCCCGGTCATGGAAAACCGGGGCGTGGACGAGGTTTACATCGACTTCACCCACGTGCCCGGTGGCCAACGCGAGGGCGGGCGGGTGTTGGCCCGTTTGATCCAGAAAAGCATTTTCGAGGCCACGGGTTTGACCTGTTCGGTGGGCGTGGCCCCCAACAAGCTGTTGGCCAAAATGGCCAGCGAATTCAAAAAACCCAACGGCATCAGCGTGGTACACGAGGGTGATCTGGTCGACCGCATTTGGCCCCTGCCCTGCCGAAAAATCAATGGCATCGGCCCCAAAACCGATGCACGACTGCAAGCCTTGAACATACACACCATTGGTGAACTGGCCCAGCAAGACGCCTTGTTTTTACGCCAGCAATTTGGCCTGACTTACGGGCAATGGCTGCACGATGCCGCTTGGGGCCGGGACGACCGCCCCGTGGAAACCCACAGCGAACCGGTCAGCATGAGCCGCGAGACCACGTTTGAGCGCAATTTGCACGCCCTGCATGACCGCGCAGCGCTAGGCGCCATCTTCACCCAACTGTGCGAACAAGTGGCTGCCGACCTGCAACGCAAGGGTTACCACGGTCGCACCGTGGGCATCAAGCTCAAGTTCGAGGATTTTCAGCAGGTAACACGCGACCACACCCTGCCCCAGCCCACTGCAGATGCCAAGGTGTTGCGGCAAGCCGCAGGCCTGGCGTTGAAACGCGCGCCCCTGACCAAGCGCTTGCGCCTGCTGGGTGTGCGCGTCGGGGGGTTGAGCAAGCTTTCCGACTCTGCCGACTCACCACCCACTGACGATAACCGTCAACTGCCTTTGGAAGCCTGCTCAAGCGACTGAACCGCAGCCCTTGGCAGGCCCAACTCAAGGCGCACGGTTCCTATTGCCGGGCCGTGCGCAGGTTGGGCGGCAGGGCTTGCGGGTGGCTGGTGCGCCAAGGGTTGATGTCCAGCCCGCCACGCCGGGTGTAACGGGCGTAAACACTTAACTTGGTCGGTTTGCAGCGCGTCCAAATGTCCACGAAGATGCGCTCCACACACTGCTCGTGGAATTCGTTGTGGTTGCGAAAACTCACCAAATACTGCAACAAACCTGCTTGGTCAATCGGATGGCCGCTGTAGGCAATTTGCACACTGCCCCAGTCGGGTTGTGAGGTCACCAAGCAATTGCTTTTGAGCAAATCGCTGACCAGCACTTCGTCGACCACGGCTTGCTGCGTGTCAGAACGCAAGAGTTGGGGGGCGGGTGTGTAGTGGGTGCATTCCACGTCCAGGCGGTCCAGGCTCAAGCCCTGCAGTTCGTGCATACGGCAGCGCTCAAATTCAGCGGGCAGCACCAACTGCACCCCCACGCTGCTGCTGCGCCCTGCCCCACGCCACACCGCCTCGCTCAAGTCAGCCCTCAAGCGGTCCTGAACCGCTTGCGCATCCGCAAAGCGGGTGTTGTTGAAGCTGTTGAGGTAAAGCTTGAACGACTTGCTCTCAACAATGTTGGGGGTTTCGCAAGGCACCGTCACAAGGGCCAACGCCACTTGCGGTTTGCCCCTCAAGTTCAGCCAGCTCAGCTCATAGGCGGTCCACAAGTCAGCGCCAACGAAAGGCAGCTGAGCGCTCAGGCCCAGTTCGTCCCGTTTGGTGGAACGGGGCAGCGGAAACAGCAAAAGGGGGTCGTACTGGTCCACATAGGCAGACGTTTTGCCCAACTGGGACTGTTCAGGTTGCAAGGTCACAGGGGTCATAACACCTCAAACAAATTCACGCTCACGCAGCCACTTGGTGGCCACCCATTTGTCGCCGGACAACACCGGCGCGCCGCCGTGCAGGGTTTTGGTGGCGGGGTGGGGACGATCGTAAGCAAAAAACACCGCGTTGCCACGCTTGGCGGCCACTTCCAAACCCACATCGGGGAAGGTGGTGGCACCGCCACGTCCGGGCTCATTCAGGTACATCACCAAGGTGGCCACGCGCTGTCCACCCCGTTGCACCATGTGGGCGGTGCCGGGTTCGGCGGGGTCGAAATAGTCGTAGTGTGGCCGGTACTGGGCCCCCGGCCGGTAGTGCAGCACCTGCAAGCCTTCCCCGTTGATCAGCGGCCAGTTCAGCAGGCGGGCAATGCGATTTTCCACCGCGGCCACCACGGCATTTTCTCCGCGCCGCAAAAACATGCCATGGCTGGTGCGATCGGCGTTCAACTCCTCGCCCCCGGTTTGGGTTTGAACCGTCAGCGACCGGCTCAAGCGTGGCCGGGCCAGGTCAATCAGCGCATCACATTCATCGCCCGACAACAAATTGCCAAACACCACCAGCTTGGGCTGGCGCATCTGCATCAACACATCCACCCAGCGATCACCCGCATCCAACCGGGTGACACCGTCATCCAGGCAAGGGGCGGGCAAGTTCACGCGGTGGCCTCGCGACGAAACACCAAACGGTCTATTTCCGACACCGAAGGGGCGAAACAGTAGCCAGCAGCATCGAAAGATTTCAAGTGGTCAACCGTGGACGCCCGGCATTGAACCGCATGGCGCATCATCAGCCCGCGGGCGCGCTTGGCAAAGAAGCTCACCACTTTGTACTGCGTGCCCTTGCGTTCTTCAAACACACAGGTCACCACGCGCGGCTTCAGGGCACGGGTATCGACTGACTTGAAATACTCCTCACTCGCCAAGTTAACCACCACGGGCGTTTTGTCGGACACAGCCCGTTGGTTGAGGTAGTCGGCAATTTGCCGGCCCCAGAACTGGTACAGGTTTTTGCCTTGGGGGGTGGCCAGTTTGGTGCCCATTTCCAGCCGATAAGGTTGCATCAAATCGAGCGGGCGGAGCACACCGTACAGCCCGCTGAGTATGCACAGGTGGTCCTGCAACCAACGCAAATCGGCTTCGGCCAAGGTTTTGGCGTTGAGGCCATCGTACACATCGCCATTGAAAGCCAGCACCGCCTGCTTGGCGTTGGTGGTATCGAAATGGGGCGTCCAGGCCTGGAAGCGGGCCACGTTCAGCCCAGCCAAAGGGTCGCTCAGGTCCATCAGGGCAGCGATGTCTTGCGGGCTTTTGGGGCGAAGTTCGTTGATCAGTTGCTGCGCCTGCGCGACGAACATGGGCTGCGTGTGCGCATCGATCTGCGCTGGGGTTTCGTAGTCCAGCGCTTTGGCGGGAGAGAGTAAAAACAACATGCTGGTTGATCCGGTGCTGCCGCATTATCGGTCAGGTTCAACCACAGCAATGGGCTCAAGGCGTGGGTTGCTGGCAGCAGCCGCTGCTGCCAGCAGCTCCTTGTAATGGCGCGTGCGGTGGCGTGCGGCAACGCCCATGTAAGCCCATGGGGCGAACGCCTAAAATCGAGGGTTTGGTAAACGCTTGTTAACGCTTCGCCCCATGTCTGACACCCTTGCCCAACCCGGTTTGCAATCTTTGTCCAAGTCTTTTGAGCCCGCCGCACTGGAAGCGCATTGGGGGCCAGAGTGGGAAAAGCGGGGCTATGGCGTGGCGGGCTTCAGGGGCACCGCTCAGCCCAGCGCCGATGCTGTGGCGGCTGGCAAAAACTTCGCCATCCAGCTGCCGCCGCCCAACGTGACCGGCACATTGCACATGGGCCACGCCTTCAACCAGACCATCATGGACTCGTTGACGCGCTACCACCGCATGGCCGGGTTCAACACCGTGTGGGTGCCCGGCACCGACCACGCCGGCATTGCCACGCAGATCGTGGTAGAGCGTCAACTGCAGGGCCAAGGCATCAGCCGCCACGACATGGGCCCCACGCCTGAGGAGGCGCGCAAGAATTTTGTGGCCAAGGTGTGGGAATGGAAAGAGCAGTCGGGCAACACCATCACCAACCAAATGCGCCGCATGGGCGACAGCGTGGACTGGACGCGCGAGTACTTCACCATGGACGACAAGCTCTCCAAGGTGGTGACCGAAACCTTCGTCAAGCTCTACCAACAAGGCCTGATTTACCGTGGCAAGCGCCTGGTCAACTGGGACCCGGTGCTGATGAGCGCGGTGAGCGACCTGGAAGTGGAAAGCGAAGAGGAAGACGGCAGCCTGTGGCACATCGCCTACCCGCTGGCCAGCGGAGAAGGCCAGTTGGTGGTGGCCACCACCCGCCCCGAAACCCTGCTGGGCGACGTGGCCGTGATGGTGCACCCCGAAGACGAGCGCTACGCCCATCTGATCGGCCAGTACGTCAAGCTGCCGCTGTGTGACCGCGAAATCCCCGTGATCGCCGACGACTACGTGGACCGCGAATTTGGCACCGGCGTGGTGAAGGTCACCCCCGCTCACGATGCCAACGACTACGCCGTGGGCCAGCGCCACCAGCTGCCCATGATCGGCGTGCTGACGCTGGACGCCAAGATCAACGACCACGGCCCCGCGAAGTACCGCGGCCTGGACCGCTTCGTGGCCCGCAAGGCCATCGTCGCCGATCTGGAAGCCGCCGGCCTGCTGGTGGAAGTGAAAAAGCACAAGCTGATGGTGCCGCGCTGCGCCCGCACCGGCCAAGTGGTTGAACCCATGCTGACCGACCAGTGGTTCGTCGCCATGAGCAAGGTCGGGGAACAAGACCCGACCGGCAAGAGCATCGCGCAAAAGGCTATCGACGCGGTGCAAAGTGGCCAAGTCACTTTTGTGCCGGAAAACTGGGTCAACACCTACAACCAGTGGATGAACAACATCCAGGACTGGTGCATCAGCCGCCAGCTCTGGTGGGGCCACCAGATCCCGGCCTGGTACGACGTGGAAGGCAACGTGTACGTGGCCCGCAATGCCGATGAAGCGCAAGCCCAACTGCAAGCCTACGCCGCCAACCTGAGCGATACCCAGCGCACCGCCCTGCTGGCCGGTGGCCTGCGACGCGACGACGACGTGCTCGACACCTGGTACTCAAGCGCCCTAGTCCCTTTCAGCACCCTGGGCTGGCCAGACGCCGTGCCTACCCAGCAAGCCGCTGGCGGCACCGGGCCCGGACGCAGCGATATTGCGGCAGAAGGCCGCGTGAGCCAGGCCGGGTCTGGTGCTGACAGCGGCTTGCCTGCCAACGCCAATGGCCTCCAAGATTACGACCTCTACCTGCCCAGCAGCGTCCTCGTCACCGGCTACGACATCATCTTCTTCTGGGTCGCCCGGATGATCATGATGACCACCCACTTCACCGGCAAAGTGCCGTTCAAGCACGTCTACATCCACGGCCTGGTGCGCGATGCCCAGGGCCAGAAGATGAGCAAATCCGAAGGCAACGTGCTCGACCCAGTGGACCTGATCGACGGCATTGAACTCGCCCCCCTGCTGGACAAACGCACCACCGGCCTGCGCAAGCCCGAAACCGCGCCCAAGGTGCGCAAGCAAACCGAAAAAGAATTCCCCGACGGCATCCCCGCCTACGGTGCTGACGCACTGCGCTTCACCTTCGCCGCGCTGGCATCCTTGGGCCGCAGCATCAACTTCGACAGCAAACGCTGCGAGGGCTACCGCAACTTCTGCAACAAGCTGTGGAACGCCACCCGCTTTGTGCTGATGAACTGCGAAGGCCAGGACTGCGGCCTGGGCGACCACACCGCCGACCAATGCGTGCCGGGCGGAGGCAGCGCAAACCCCCACGCTTCGCTGCCCCCCGAGGGGGCTGTAGCTGCCTTGGGGCGGCCCGGCGGCAGCTACCTGCACTTCAGCCAGCCCGACCGCTGGATCGTCTCGCGCTTGCAGCGGGTCGAGGCCGAGGTGGCCAAGGGCTTTGCCGACTACCGCCTGGACAACGTGGCCAACACGATTTATGACTTTGTGTGGAACGAGTTCTGCGACTGGTACTTGGAAATCGCCAAGGTGCAGATCCAGACCGGCAACGCCGAACAGCAGCGTGGCACCCGCCGCACACTGATTCGCACGCTCGAAACCATTTTGCGCCTGGCGCACCCCATCATCCCCTTCATCACCGAAGAGCTCTGGCAAAAAGTGGCGCCCGTTGCAGGGCGGTTCGCTCCTGCAACTGAAGGTCACTCGGGCCGCGCGGGGGCGTCGGTCAGCATCGCCGCCTACCCGGTCAGCGAGCCCAGCCGCATCGACGAAGCCGCCGAAGCCTACGTGGCACAACTCAAGGCCCTGGTGGACGCCTGCCGCAACCTGCGCGGCGAAATGAACGTGTCGCCCGCGCAGCGCTTGCCGCTGTACGCCCTGGCTGGCAGCACAGAAGGCACCACTTTCCTGAACGGCGTGGCCCCTGTGCTGCAGGCACTGGCCAAGCTGAGCGAGGTGAGGGTGTTTGCCGACGAAGCCAGCTGGACCTCGGCCGCACAATCTGCCCCGGTGGCAGTTGTGGGCGATGCGCGCCTGTGCCTGTTCATGGAAATCGACATCGCAGCCGAAAAGGCACGCCTTGCCAAAGAAGCGGCCCGATTGCAAACTGAAATCACCAAGGCCAACGGCAAGTTGGGCAACGAGGCCTTTGTGGCAAAAGCCCCTGCAGCGGTGATCGAACAAGAGAAGAAACGCGTGGCCGAATTTTCAACCACCCTGGCCAAAATTCAAGAGCAACTGCAGCGTTTGGGCGCTTGAAGCATCGCCCACAAAAAAGCCGCTGACGATCAGCGGCTTTTTTTACGGTCTAAGGTTTTCAACGCCTGCGCAACACCGACACAAAATCGGGCCCGGCTGGGTCTTGATGTACCAGATCATTGCCTGTCTGTTTGGCGAAGGCCTGAAAATCCCGCACAGAGCCCGAATCGGTGGAAATCACCTTCAGCGTCTGGCCGCTTGCCATGTCTGCCAAGGCTTTTTTGGCCTTCAAAATCGGCAAGGGGCAGTTCAAGCCACGGGCGTCGAGTTCACGGTCAGCATTCATTTGGTGTCCTTCCATCTCGTGATTTTAGCGGCTCTGTCGCCCTTAGAAACACGGCATCAGCGCCGCATCAGGCCGGGAATACACCGGTAGACAAATAGCGGTCTCCACGATCACACACCACAAACACAATGGTCGCATTTTCTACTTTTTGAGCGATTTGCTGGGCCACCCAGCAGGCGCCAGCAGCCGATATGCCCGCAAAAATACCCTCTTCGCGGGCCATGCGCCGGCACATGTCCTCAGCGTCGGTCTGGCTCACGTACACCAGTTCGTCCACGCCACTGGGGTCGTAGATCTTGGGCAGGTACTCCTGCGGCCACTTGCGTATGCCCGGAATGCGGGAGCCCTCGCTGGGTTGGGCACCCACAATCCGAATGTTGGGGTTCATTTCTTTGAGGTAGCGCGACACCCCCGTGATGGTGCCCGTGGTGCCCATGGCGCTGACGAAATGGGTAATCCGGCCGCCCGTTTGCTGCCAAATTTCGGGGCCCGTGGTCTCGTAGTGAATGCGCGGGTTGTCGGCGTTTGCAAACTGGTCCAGCACCTTGCCTTTGCCCTCGCGTTCCATTTTGTCGGCCAGATCACGCGCGTATTCCATGCCTCCACTTTTGGGGGTCAGAATCAGCTCTGCCCCAAATGCCTTCATGGTTTGGGCGCGCTCGATGCTCAAGTCCTCTGGCATGATCAACACCATCCGGTACCCCTTGATGGCCGCAGCCATGGCCAGTGCAATGCCGGTGTTGCCAGAAGTGGCTTCAATCAGTGTGTCGCCGGGTTGGATGTCGCCACGCTCCTGCGCGCGCTGGATCATGGACAAGGCCGGGCGGTCCTTCACCGAGCCGGCCGGGTTGTTGCCTTCGAGCTTGCCCAAAATCACGTTGTGGCGGGTGGCGTTGTCGGCCGCGCCTATGCGCTGCAGCGCCACCAAAGGCGTGTGACCAATGGCGGCTTCAATGGTGGGGTACACCACAGGACCCTTGGAAGACTTGGGCTTGCCAGAAGCGCGGGCAGGGGTTGTTTTCATGGGTAAATTTTTTTCAAGCGGGTTTTGAAAGTCACCCCGCACTGTGCCATAATTTCGGCTTACCCAAACAGCCCGGGTGGTGAAATTGGTAGACGCGCCGGATTCAAAATCCGGTTCCGAAAGGAGTGTCGGTTCGAGTCCGACCCTGGGCACCACGAATAAAATCAACGCATTGCGTTGAACAACAAAGCCAGCTTTACAGCTGGCTTTTTGCTTTCCGACGGT
>JACCDQ010445027.1_pt1 | contig 10143 bp, 7 predicted proteins | sample 7446031 | NCBI WGS metagenome assembly JACCDQ01 (sample SAMN15323442, study PRJNA562643) | freshwater metagenome | isolation source: river surface water | place: USA:Blue River Watershed | collected 2017-08-17 | reverse complement strand
TCCTTAATTTTGTGCCACCAATTACAAGACGGTCCGGTAGTTCAGTTGGTTAGAATACATGCCTGTCACGCATGGGGTCGCGGGTTCGAGTCCCGTCCGGACCGCCAACTAAGAAAAAACCCTCAGATTTCTCTGAGGGTTTTTTGTTGTTTTTAATTAAATCTTGATATTTTTCTAATCAATGTGCTAAACCAAGGTCTTAATTACCAAAATGGTGGTATGTAAATTTAGTTGATACCTATTTGGTTCCAATTTAAAGCTTAGCAGTTAATTTAAAACTCCGTAGAGTGAATTAGGGTAAGGTCATGATAAATTTAATTTCTTTCTTTATTGCAAAACAAAGCCATATTGTGGCAACTGTACAGATTAGAGATAATATGCTATTCTTCTTTTTATAGATAAATCTAGCTACCGTCTTACCAAAATAAAATAAAAGTAATCCGATAATAAGTTCATAAACAAATATGTTGCTTGGGAAATAGCTCCCTCTATATGAAACGTAATACCACTCGTAAGACGGGATTAATATAAGGAAAGTGGCTGATAAATATAATTTTATTGGTTTGGTGAATTTGACTATAATAAATTCCTCATTTCGATTTGAAATGGCTACTAATAAGCAAATAATAAAATAATTATAATAAAATGAATAAGTTATTAGGTCGTTCAGTTGGAAAGCCATTGTAACAAATGATGTTAATTGAAGGTGTATTAGGTTTAATGATTGATTAAATGCGCCAATCAAATTCTCTTTACTTTTGAAAAAATGTTTGATTATGCCGACTTAAATATTGAAGATTATGATCATTCAATCCTTTAATTTGTTCGTGTCCTGAGACTCCTAATTTCTGATATGCTGAAATATCAATTTGATCAGTTAGGATAATTTTACCTTTATTGTCAAATGAAATTAGATGCCGATCAAATAGTGCATCATAAGTGGGAGATAATAGAATTCCATTATTGACATCTCTGCGTTCAAAATCATTTGATTCTGACCATGGGACAATGTGTGAAGCAATTAGAATTTTTAGGTTGTTAAACCCTGTTACGGCGCACTTATATTTCCATCTGTGAATAATACTTTTTCTATAAGCACCTTGTCCGACTCTTGATGTAACAAGTCCAGAACGCTCAGTAATAATGGGCGTTTCAATTAAATATTTATTTTCATCTTCCTCTACCCGTATGGCATTTAAATGATCTGGATAAATTGGGTTATTGTATCCAATTCTATTTAGAAAAAATCTTATTGCGATTCGAATATTTCCATTTCGATCCGGAGTCTCAAAATTATCTGAGTCGAAATATTCCATTTCAGATTCAAACTTAACCATTCCTGAGTCAATGATCTCAAAAAGAAAAACTCGTTTGTATGAATTTTTATGGTCTCTTAATGTTAAGTTGCCCTCCGTGAATTGCATATCCCCAATTTGTCCTTCGCCAGTATACTGGAATATATCGTCATTAAGCCATTCATCTTGGTAGCCATATTGTGAGCCACTTTTACCAGAGAAAATAAAAATATATGGAAATTTAGCTGAGGGCGAAATTCCTCTTTGGCGATTTCCACCATATTCATCATGTAGTAATGATCGCTTGTATAATAAACCAGGAATGAAAGGAGATTTAGCCATAAAAAATATGCTTCAGTTTTGGTTGACCAATAATGAATTTGGTAAAATCGACTAAAGTTTTAAAATTATGGGCTTAAAGAATTTAGTAAATTTTTCTAGATTTTCTTTAAGCCATAAGAATTGACGATTTCTATCTTCTTGCAAATTAAAATTTGCGGTTAGTTTTAGTCCAATCCCACACATTTTTTTATTGTCAAGTCGAGCCCATATAATATCATGAGATACCTCCAATTGAGATTTTTCAAAATATGAAGCATAGAGTAAATCATAATGTTCTTTGGCTCTTTCTCCTGTTAAATTAAGCCACACACTTATGGTATTGTCTTTTGAACTAACATTGGCAGATAGGCTAAAATTACTTCTTCCAATTGCCAAATTAGCCCAATGAACCGGTTGGGGTTTCTGCATTTTTATAACCTTGGAATTTAGATCCATATAGTTTTTTAATGCACTCCAATACTCTTTTTGAGCGATTTGGTTTTCGGATAAATTAGCTGACCCTGTTGACTTTTTAACTTGTTTTGACCAATCGTTAGGCTTTGAAATCAACTTAAATAGAGGTGCGGGTTTTGAATCTCCTATCTTAAATAACTCTATCTCAATACCAAAAAAATTAAAGGTCTCATCTGTGATTCTATTCAACCAATCCAGGGCTGCTCTATGCTCTTCAGTAAACTTTTGTGCTATCCATATAATCGTAACCGCATCTAAGCCAGCGGCATATGTTATTAATTGACCCAGATGCGTATGATCAGTTCTCTCTAATTGATTTTCAATTAATACAAAGTGATCATTGATCGTATCCTTGCATAGAATATCGGCACTAAATGGTCCTACACTTTGCTCTTGAGATTGTACTTCGAGTTCAATACCAATTGTTTCACTTAGTAACTGTATGTTTTCATCTTTCGCAAGCCAGGGAGTAAAGTCGGTAGCTTCCTTCTTCCAATATGTACGTAATTCTAACTTTTCAAGTCTTCCTAAACTCATTTTCCAGTTAAATAATTTTTAATTTAAACACAATATCTATAAAAATCTTTAGATATACTCTTCAGTACATACGACAAAATATTATTCTACATTCTAACTATTTAATTGTGACCTTAAATGTCTAAAAAAATCAAACATTGTCTTATTTTTTTAGACATTTCAATATTTGTAAACCTCTTAATAGTTGATACTTTAAAATTTAATCATTTATCTGCATCTTTATAATTTAGAATATAAAATCTTGTTTATTTTAAACAAGGTGTTCATTAATAATTGATATGCTTACTGGAGAATTAAAAAGTCAAATAGATCGAGTTTGGGAAGCCTTTTGGACAGGAGGACTATCAAATCCTCTTACAGTAATTGAGCAGATGACTTATTTGCTGTTTATCAGAAGGCTGGATGAATTACAGACCCAAAAAGAGCAGAAGGCCAACCTTTTGAAGCAAGAAATTGAGGACCCATTATTTCTTCCCGGAGAATATGATCTACGATGGAGTAGATTCAAGGATATGGATCCGGAAGTCATGTTTCGCCTATTTACCAAGCAAGATGGTGTTTTTGATTTCTTAAGGAACATAGGAAGCCGAAGCGTTGCATATACTCGATTTATGAAGGGTGCAACTTTTATGATTCCAACACCTCGTTTATTGGCCCAGGTTGTTGAAATGCTATCAAACATAGACATGCATGACCGGGATACCAAGGGTGATGTTTATGAGTACTTACTTGGTAAAATTGCTTCAGCTGGCCAAAATGGACAATTTAGAACTCCACGACATATCATCAAGATGATGGTAGATATGGTTCAGCCAACGGTAGATGATGTGATCTGTGATCCTAGTTCAGGTACATGTGGTTTCCTTGTTGCTGCTGGTGAGTATATCAGGGAACATTATCCAACTGAACTCTACAAAGAAGACGTCAAGAAGCACTTCCAAGACAAGATGTTCATGGGTATGGAGTTTGATCCAACTATGATAAGAATTGGGGCAATGAACTTAATGCTTCATGGAATTGAGAACCCACAGCTTTCTGATGTTGACTCATTAAGTGAAGCTAATACCGGATTTACTGAGAAAGCAACCATAGTACTTGCCAATCCACCGTTCAAGGGTAGTTTAGATAGAGAGGCAGTTGACACCAAAATCCTGAATGTTGTTGATTCTAAGAAGACAGAGCTCTTGTTTATGGCACTTATCCTCAAAGGTTTAAAACTAGGAGGTAGAGCTGTGGTAATTGTACCAGATGGTGTCTTATTTGGCTCCAGTAATGCTCATATGCAGGTACGTAAGGAAATCGTTGACAGACAGAAATTACAAGCTGTAATCTCAATGCCGAGTGGTGTATTTAAGCCATATGCAGGAGTAAGTACTGCCATTCTTTTGTTCACCAAGACTGAAAGCGGTGGAACAGATCATGTTTGGTTCTATGACATGCAAGCTGATGGTTATAGTTTAGATGACAAACGAAACCCCATTGAGGCAAACGATATTGCTGACATTATAACCAGATTCCAAAATATAGATCAAGAGAACACTAGAGAAAGAACTGACAAAAGTTTCTTGGTTCCAGTTTCTGAGATTAGAGACAATAAGTATGATTTAAGCATAAATCGATACAAAGAGGTTGTTTATGAAGAAAAGGTGTACGAAAAGCCTGCTGTGATTATAGAACAGATAGAAGCCTTAGATCTAGAAAGGGCTGATTTATTGAAGCAACTAAAGGAGATGTTGGCATGAAGTGTGAACGATTAAAGATCTCAGATTTCTCGCAGGTTATAACTGGTGGTACTCCTTCTACTTCCAAAAAAGAATATTGGGAAAACGGAAGTATCCCCTGGCTAAACTCAGGTGAGTTGAATCAAAATATAATTGAAACGTGCGAAAATAAAATTACTGAATTAGGCTTACAAAATAGTTCATCAAGAATTATGCCTCCCGACACTGTATTAATTGCATTGACGGGAACTACTACAGGAGTGGTTGGTTATTTAACATTTGAAGCTTGTGCAAATCAATCAGTAACAGGAATTCTTCCTTCATCTAAACATCATCCCAAATATTTATATTACTACTTAAAATCTATACGAAGTAAAATTCTCGAAGAAAGCTATGGTGGAGCACAGAAACATATCAGCCAAGGATATGTAAAGGAACTTGAAATCCCTCTTCCCCCTCTCGAAACCCAAAAAAGAATAGCTGACATTCTTAATGCAGCTGATGCCTTAAGACAAAAAGACCAGGAATTACTTAAGAAGTATGATGAACTGGCTCAGGCTATCTTCATTGATATGTTTGGTGATCCTGTGAGTAATCCTAAAGGGTGGGATATGAGAATTATGGAAAATGTTTGTGAGAATATATGCGTGGGATTTGTAGGAATTTGTGAACCATTTTATACTGATGTAGAAAATGGTATACCAATGATAAGAACTGGCAATTTAGGTGAAGGATTTTTAAGGTTTGATAAAATGAAATATGTGACTAAAGAATTTCATTTAAAACAAAAAAAATCACAACTTTTCAAAGATGATATTTTAATTGCAAGACATGGAGATAATGGTAAAGCAGTATTATATAATGGTGAATTTAATGAAGCAAATTGTCTAAATATAATTATTTTAAGACCAGCAAAAGGTCAACTTAACGGAACATATAATGTTAACATGTTGAATATTGAAAGTACACGAAATCTAATATTGGGCAAAACAGGTGGAGCAACTCAAAAAGTAGTGAATACAAAAGAAATTCAAAAATTAATTCTTCCCATACCACCAATAGAATTGCAAAATCAATTTGCAGAGCGTGTGGCAGCAGTTTTACAGCAAAAGGCAATTGCACAAGAGAATTTATATAGATCAGAAGCTTTGTTTAATAACTTGTTGCATGAGACCTTCAAAGGAGAACTAATATGAAGAAGTTATTTTTACTTTTATTCGTTTGCATTCTATTAACTTCCTGCAGTAGAGATACAGATGGTGATAATGTTAATGATGATGATGACAAGTGTCCAGAGACTTTTGGTTTAGCAAAATTTGATGGATGTCCCGATTCTGACGAAGATGGAGTTCCTGACAAAGACGATGATTGTCCTGATAAAGCTGGTTTAGAAAAATTTAATGGCTGTCCAGATACTGATGAGGATGGTATTCCAGATAAAGACGATGATTGTCCCGATGAATTTGGATATGAAAGATATAATGGGTGTCCAAATAATGACAAAGAACAACTACTAGTTTCTGAATGCCTTAGCTCCTATAATGTATCTGATGAAGAAATTAGGCTGATTTTATCTGATGTTGATTTGACTTTTGATAAAGCAATCAACTACAAAATGTGCGATCTATTGCTAGAAATGATAAAAAGAAAGCAAGATTTTGAGCATAAGCAAAAAATGAGAGAACTTGATGAACAAGGCGAAGTACTTAGATCTAATGAAAAAGAATTAAATGATGGGTATGTGCAGGCTGTGTTTAGACAAGGTAATGGGAGGCAATATGCAGTAATTTTGAAAGGAGGAAGAAAAAATCCAATGTATTACTTGATGCAAGTACTATCTGGAGGAGAAATTAATACAGGGGGAACTACATCGTTGGATGAAACAAATTTTGGAACCCAGCAAATGTGGGTTAGACATAAACCATTTAAAATTGATGCAACACTCTTTACTATGAGACTTATTGATTCAAGTAAAGAACCATTTGATTTTGATAAGCTTTTTTAATCATAGTGATTTATGCAATAATGCATTCATCTTATAAAAGAATAATTAGCGAGTAGTAAAATAGAGTGCAACTTAAATTCGAAAAATTAAGAAAAGATAAACTGAGAACCAGAAGATAACTAATGAGTAATTTCTCTTTCATATCATCCACAGATTGGCAAGAATTAGCCCTGGTACCACATGAGGCTGAACAGAACGTATATTCTGCTCCGCTATACTGTGCGATGCTTTGTCGAAAGAGTCTTGAAGAATGGGTTCGTTGGATGTATGAGCATGATGAAGACTTAGAGCTTCCTTATGATACAACGTTAAATTCCTTGATGCACAACCAGTCTTTCAAGGACATTGTTGCACCTTCACAATTTCAGCAAATTAACTTAATCAGGAAGCTGGGTAATTCTGCTGTTCATACCACAGCTAAGATTAAAACCCAGGAGGCATTACACGGCCTACAACTTCTCCATGGCTTCATTCGTTGGGTTATGTTGATCTATTCTGAGGTAAGAGTACCAAGTGCTCCTTTTGACGAAAATCTCGTACCTAAAGCCGAAAATAAAGAGAAGACAAAAGAGGAACTAGTAAGGCTCGAAAAAGCTTTCACTGAGCAACAAGAAGAGCTCAAAAAAGTTCAGGAAGAGCTTTCAGAGATTAAAGCTCGAAAGGAAAAGAATGTGACTGTAGTTCTTCCTCCAATGGATCCTAATGAGGACCTTACTAGAAAAACCTACATTGATACATTACTACGAGAAGCCGGCTGGGATCCTTATGGCATTAATGTTCCAGAATATCCTGTGAAAGATTGCATGCCAACTGGTGATGGAGCAAATAATGGACCAGGACGAGTTGATTATGTACTCTGGGGAGATGATGGCAAACCTTTGGCTTTAGTTGAGGCAAAGAAGACAAGCAGAGATTCAAGAGTAGGTCAACACCAGGCTAAATGTTATGCAGATTGCCTACAAAAAGAGTTTGGACAAAGACCGATCATCTTTTATTCTAATGGTTTCAATACCTATATCTGGGATGATTTAAATTATGCACCTAGAGAAGTTCAGGGTTTTTATACTAAAGATGAATTAACCACTCTGATTCATAGAAGAACCTATAGAAAGAACCTGTCAGATCAAACTATTAACACAGGTATCACTGACCGATATTACCAACACGAGGCTATCCGTAGTTTTGCGGAAAAGCTAGAAGCGAAGCATCGTGAAGGCTTAATGATTATGGCTACAGGTACTGGTAAAACTCGTGTAGCTGCATCTGTCATTGATTTCTTAAGTAAAGCTGGTTGGGTAAAGCGAGTACTATTCCTAGCTGATAGAAATGCTTTGATTCATCAAGCAAAAACAAGCCTAAATGACTGCCTGCCTAATCTTCCAGCAGTTGACTTAACCAAGGACAAAGAGAATGATAGTTCAAGGATTGTATTCTGTACCTACCAAACTATGATCAATATGATTGATGGAGAGGTAGATGGAGAGAATCGTTTCTATGGAGTTGGTCACTTTGACTTGATCATATTTGATGAGATTCACCGTTCAGTTTACAATCGTTACAGAGCCATCTTTAACTATTTTGATGGAATTCGATTAGGTTTAACAGCTACACCAAGGTCAGAAACTGATAGGGATACTTATGGCTTATTTCATATGGAGCCAGGTGTACCAACATATGCTTACGAATTAGATCAAGCTGTAGGAGATGGATTCCTAGTACCCCCTAGGGCAATTTCTGTGCCATTGAAATTTCATAGGGAAGGCATAAAGTATTCGCTTCTATCAGATGAAGAAAAGCAGAAATATGAGGAGGAATTTGCTGATCCGTTGACTGGAGAATATCCAGAGGAAATAGATTCAGCTGCTTTAAATAAGTGGTTGTTCAATGCAGATACAGTTGACAAAGTCTTAGCTCATTTAATGGAGCATGGTATTAAGGTAGAAGGAGGTGATAAGTTAGCAAAGACGATGATATTTGCCAGATCTCATAAGCATGCTATATTCATTCAAGAGCGATTCAACAAGCAATTTCCAGAATACTCAGGTGATTTCTTAAGTGTGATAGATTATCAACAGGAATACAAATATGACTTACTAGCTCGGTTTAAGACTAAGAATAAACTGCCTCAGATAGCTGTATCTGTAGATATGCTTGATACCGGTATAGATGTTCCAGAAGTATGTAATCTTTTGTTCTTTAAGCCTATAAGAAGCCGAACTAAGTTCTTCCAGATGATAGGTCGTGGTACTCGATTGTGCAAGGATCTATTTGGTCCCGGGATCGATAAAAACCAGTTTGTAATCTTTGACTTCTGCCAAAACTTCGAATACTTTGATGAGAACCCTAAAGGATTGGAAGGTAAGCAAGCTAAGGGTCTATCGCAAAGATTATTTGAGATCAGATTAAAGTTGGCACAGATTTTACGTTACCAGGATGATATTTCCTTAAAGGCATATGCTGAGCAGCTTATCGGATTTTTAATAACCCAAACCCAGCAACTGAATACCTTTAGCTTTTTGGTTAGAGTTCACCAGCAGGTTGTTGAAAAGTACAAGGATCCACATGTTTGGAATGTCTTAAGTGAGCTAGAAATCAAGGAGCTTATCACAACTATAGCACCACTAGTAAGTGAGTCTAGCGAAGATGAATTAGCCAAACGCTTTGACTTACTAATGTACGACATCCAAAACCTTACATTGGAGGGCAATACGAGACAGATTGCTTTGATAGGTAAAGTTAGGGCCACAGCTGGGCAATTAAGTAAGAAAGCTTCAGTACCATCTGTAGGCCAAAAATTAAACCTATTAAGAGAAGTTCAACAACCAGAATATTGGGCTGGGATTTCTGTTTTAGGAATAGAGCAATTACGATTAGAATTAAGGGATATTATCAAGTTTCTTGATTCTGGTATTGTTACGTTAGTTTATACAGACTTTGAGGATGCCATTACTGGAGTTGGAGAAGAAAGATTAGTTTATCAAAGGCAAGACCTAGAAACCTATAGGAATAGAGTAGCTGATTACCTAAGACAACAGTCTAATCTCATGGTAATTCAGAAGCTACATAAAAACTTACCAATAACAGCTGGAGAACTAGAAGAGCTTGAGAGACTATTATTTGAGCAGGGAGCTGTAAGTACTAAAGAAGAACTCCAGTCAGCTCTTGGTAAAAAGCCTCTAGGAACATTTGTAAGAAGCATCATAGGAATGGAAGTAAGTGCTGCCAAGGAAGCATTCTCTACTATTCTGGAGAATAAAACGCTCAAATCACAACAGATCCGCTTTATGGATCAAATTATAGACTTCTTTGCACATGAGGGTTACATTGAACCTACTCGATTGTTTGAATCTCCTTTCAGTGATATTATTGATGGTGGAATAAGTGGAGCCTTTGACCAGGATACATCCATGAAAATCATCCAGATGATTGTGGGAGTAAATGAGAATGCAGTGGCTTAAATGTTAGTATTTTTTCCACTCGAAGCTTTTAAAACCACTTTCTAGCGCCCACTTTCTCCAAACGGCTTCTAAAATTTGATTATCTCTCAATCCATCCTTGTTTAAATATTTATTAAGAACAAAATCCTTATCTCTTTCATGCGTCTCAACAATGTGAAGATTTATAAACCTATTTTTTTCGCCTTTTAATGCTGGTAAGCCTAGTTGTGAATTATTTTTTAGAGCAATCTCGACACTAATATTATTAGAATTACAAAATTGTCTTACTCTATCTATCTGCGGTTTAGAAAAATAGAATTGATCATTTTGTTCAGGATTTAAATATTCTAAAT
>JACCDQ011011529.1_pt1 | contig 10144 bp, 16 predicted proteins | sample 7446031 | NCBI WGS metagenome assembly JACCDQ01 (sample SAMN15323442, study PRJNA562643) | freshwater metagenome | isolation source: river surface water | place: USA:Blue River Watershed | collected 2017-08-17 | reverse complement strand
GAAAAACTAAATACCATCACCAACCCGCGTAAAAAAGAAACGCCCGCCTTTCGGCGAGCGCTTCGTTCCTACAAACTTTATGGCTATAACCCCATTGACCTCAATTCACTAGCAAACCAGTCATCAAAATCTTCCTGACACTCTGAACACAAAAGGTGAACAGATAATTCATCCTCTGCCTCAATCTCGGTGGCGCACTTGTAGCACTCTGTCTTGACCATTACTTCACCAACGGGCTTCTTGCGAATTGCTCCGTGAAATACCAATCAAGGTTTCTGATTAGTAGTGACGATACTGCTTCACTTGGCTCATACTTGGCGACACTGCTCATACAGTCGTCCCAATTGATACCGCGTTCAGTATCGAACTCACCTAGTGCCATAAAGTTGCGTTCCGCAATCTTTCCAGCATCCGCAATCGTGTCGGCTTCAATCACATAAGTAATCTCAACCTTGGCAAAAAACTCAGCCATTACGCACTCACCTGCTCTCTCTCGAAAAAGTCTTCCAACGCTTCCATAGTTCCGCACGCTGAACAAATCTCTGTTGTGTTGTCACGGCGTGAAATCGCACCGGCATACGCACCGGGGGTCTTGTTGTTCGGAATGTAGCCCGAACACTTTGGGCAACGCTTCAATTCGTTCACGCTGACCACGCTCCGAAATCTAGGTCGCTTGCTTCACGGCGCGAGTCGCTCCACGCAAGTTCGCCATAGAAATACTTGACCTTGCCAGTTTCCACATTCTTCATACGCCAGTAGTCCTCATCAAACACGGCAGTTCCAACTGCCAGTTCCACTAGGTCGCTTGCGTAAACTGTGTCCCATTCTTTTACTGCTGAAACGCTTGGCTTTGCCATAATCGCTTCCCCTTTCTTGATACTTCAATCTTACTCCACATCAACTGATAAACCAACTCATCATTCGTGAAAAGTTCGGTGACCCGCTTCAGCATCCTGAAAAACTAAATACCTCTTACGCCATCAAAAAATCACGGCAAAAAAGAAACCCCCACCAAACGGCGGGGGCTTCTCTATGGCTTCGTGTTAGAACTTCGAAATCTCGTGTTCCAATACGGCAAGCAACGCTTCTGCTTCGGCACGGGTTAGGTGCTTCGAGATAATGTCGTTGCTAACGCTGATAGGTTCGGCATTGCCTACGCTTGCGAAAGTGTGCTGGCGAATGTTCACCCAAACCATTTGGTCCGAACTGTCGGCGTTCACATACAAATCTGTTGTGGTGGTTGCCCAGCCCTCTCCTGCTTCGCCAATCTCTGTTTCAACCTTGGCTGTGCTTGCTTCCTCGAGGTCGTGGATGAGGTCTAGAGTGACCTTTTCTGTGTTCTTGGTTCTCATTGGAACTCCCCTGTTGTGTAAGCCGAATTGCTTACAAGATAAATCTACTCCTGACCACTGACATTTTCTAATCTGGTTCGCCAAAAGTTTCGGCGTTCCTGAAAAACTAAATACCTACTGCTCTAAGAAAAAATCCGCGCTCGCGGGGTAAAAGAAAAACCCCCGTGCTTGACGGGGGCTTTCGTTATTCGTGAAAAGTTATCGGCGTATCATTCTTGCCATTGAGAGAATACGTCGCTTTGCCGAACGGTGTGGTATCTGCTTTAGCAAATCCTCAATCACATCTTGCGGCAGCGCTCTGATAATTCTTCCTAGTAGCGTGCTGGTTGTCTGGCTAATGTAGCCCAACGCAATCGTCTCAATCTCGTGCTTGTCTACGTCGTAGTCAAGTATCACTGTGTTCCAGTGAACAACTGTGTAGCGTGAACCCCAGCGAGTAGCAACAATCGTGCCATTGTAGTTCTCGAATGACGCAAACTTCTCTAGTTCCTTGTCAATCTTGTAGTTCGCAATCCTAGCCATTTGGCTTCCCCTTTCCTTGGATAGTTCTACTATACCGCAAGAGAGTGACATTTCACCAATCATAAAAACTCGGTGTCGTCAGCTTCCTGAAAAACTAAATACTTTTGAACGGCAAGAAAAAAGAGCCAGTTTAGACACTTGGCTCAGGTGTTTGACTTTACAGTCGGGGTCTAGCAAATCTCAAAGCCACCGCAGTTCTCAAGGAAGTCGGCAAACTCCGCAAGGTCGTCAAGGTCTAAGTAATACGAAGTTTCCCACGCATCTCGCTTGCCCTCGCCATTACAACCATTACAGTAGCCGTGGGTTCGCCCTGTGAGTAGCGACATCTCGACAGATAGTTCTCTAGTCGGCATCTTCATTTCTTCGCCAACCTTGTCTGTTCTGATGCCTGTGCCTGAACAAAGGTCGCACTCTGGTCGCTCTAGTTCAGACAAATACTTGTTTCGCTGGTCTATGTAGTTCATAGCCGCATCTGATGCCAAATCTTCTTTTAGCAACTTGGCGAGAGCCTTGCTTTTGGTTGCGTTCAGTCCATCGCCATCGTTGCTCTGGGCATACTTGACCAACTCGGCAATCTCTGGGTGGTTGTCCTCGACATACTGCCAAAGTGGTCGCCAGCCCCATACATTACGGCGGAAGTATTGCCCAATCTCGTTGTTCGGGTTCTTCCCGTAAACATCCATTCCCATTTCAATCCCTTTCTCTGGATACAACTAACTTTATCATAGTCCACCGACAAAGCAAGCATCTCTCGCAGTCGGTGTTCGGTGTCTACTGAAAAACTAAATACCTACAACCACCAAAGAAAAACCCCCTCGCTCTAAGGGGGAAAGAGCAAGGGGGCGGTTGGTTAGGCGGTATGTGAGGGGGATTACCTAACCAAGTCTGAATACTGGCTGACCCAATCGTGGGTTCGCTCGAAAAAAGTTTCGGGGGTGTGGGGGATAGTTTCTGCTGACATTCGGTATCCTGCTTCGATTACGAGTTCGTATGAGTGCTTACCTAGTCCGTTCGCTAGAACCTCGATAATCTCGCTTGACGGGTGCTTCTGTCCCCGTTCAACCTCTGACAGATACCCTAGGGCTACGAACCCCTTACGGCTCAAGTCCCGTAGCGTTTTTCCTTGGGCAAGCCGTTCCTCTCGAATGACCTCGCCTAGTGCTTCTTGAAATAGCATTTCCCTCTCCTGTCTATTTCTGTCTGTTGCTGTCCAGTATAGTCCGTTGCGTGCCGTTAGGCAACTACCACATCTTGCTAACGGTATAAGTTTCTTCGCAGTTGCGACACTTGACCTCGGCTGACACTGGTTTAGTTGGGGCAAGCCGTAGTTGCTCAAAGACTTCCGTTGAACTTACAGACCACTCGTGTGCTGGCTCTGCTTCGTATTCTGGCAAGCCGTCCGCCCAGTCCTTGAGCCGTTGAGTTGGAAGTCCGTCAAGCCACTCCTGTCCACCAACCCAAGCGTCATAGTCTTGCCACTCGTCAATAGCAACGGCACGCCGTTCGAGTTCGGTTGGGTTGTCGCTACCAATCAAGCGCAATACGGCATCATCATCTGCCGTGTGCCACTTCGGGTTCTCTAGCAAATAGGCTACCTCGCCGTAGTGTGCCATTGTCATTGGTATCTCGAGCGTGGTGAACTTACCTGTATTCGTTTCAACTGGCTCGCAGTTCTCTGGGTTGTCTAGATACTTCATCTCGTATGCCGAAAGACGAACCACGCCATCTACTACATACACATTGAAGTCGTATAACTTACTTTTCATTTCTATCCCCTCTCATTGGATACTCCAAACATACCACAGGTATACGCAACTTCGCAACACTCGTGAAAAGTTAGAATGGTGTTCTTCAGAAAAACTAAATACCTATCCCGCTCAAAGAAAAACGGGGCAGATTTCTCTGCCCCGCCTCTCTGACCCTACTTGGTCTTACGCTGTGTCGGCGTGCTGATAGGGAATGAAACGCTGACCTTTTTCACAAGGTCATAAACCTCGGCGAAGTCTGCCAGCAGTTTCTTCGTGTCCACGCCCTCACGCTCTTGGCGAGTGATACGACCAACCTCGGCGTTGTAGTAAGTCAAGGTCTGTGGCTCTTTGCCAACCTCGGCAAAGATTTGGTTGCGTAGTTCCTCAACCCTGTCAGTTGCCTCGGCAAGAACGGCACGCCACTCTGTCAAGTCCTCAAGCAACTCGACCACACGCTTTGAAACCTTTGTTGCCCCTGTTGCCCCTTTGGTGGTTTCGACCACCGCATCTGTCTTAGTAGACATTATGCCCTCTCCGCAAACTTACTGGATTTCGGCTTGCTAAAGCAAGCATACTCTCTTTTGAAAGTTAGCGCAACTCTTGGTGAAAAGTTTTTGGCGGGCTGGTGGATTACTGAAAAACTAAATACCTCGGCAGGGCAAGAAAAAACCACCAACCATTTCTGGTGGTGGCTCTTTCGTGTTCGTGAAAAGTTATGACCAGTTGTTCTTGTCTATCGGCAAGTTTTGCTCGTCAATAATCTGGTTCACAAGTTCGCCAGCCTGTATCTGAATGAACTGAAAACGCTGTGCCATTTCTTCCGCACCAAGTTTGTGGGCAATCTTCGCCCCGAAGCCTAGAGCCTTATACATCATTGGGTCGGCGTATTCTTCGCTGACATAAGCCTCGAGCAATCCGCCCAAGACCCCGAGAGCCATAGCCGCTAAATCCTCTGCGTCTAGGTCGCCCTCTAGGTGGTTCTCGCATTTGTCGCACATTGTGTTCCCCTCTCGTTGGAAGTGCTTACAAGACAACAGTAGCAGGTAATCGGTAAACAAGCAACCACTCGTGAAAAGTTCTGGACACCTTTCCAGAAAAACTAAATACCAGTCCGAGTTTCAAAAAATCCGGACATAGCGAAACCCCTACCAACGCAAGGGGGAAAGAGTTAGTAGGGGTTTCTGGTGTCCTATCCGTCAGGACTACGAGCGACTATGGGGGGACACTACGCTCAAGCAGTCCGTCAGATTAGGCACTTCTATCAGGTCAGGCTCTCCACCTTTCCTAGAGCGTCCGTTGCTGCTTTTCCAACGCTCATAGCAATCTCGGCAGTATCCAAATCGGTCAGGTGGATACCCCAAGCCGCTTGCCGAATAATGTGTTTCGCACCGACAGCGTGGCACGCCTTTGGTGTAATCCAGAGAACAGCCACGCCGTTTCGCTGGCAGTCTTTCAGAGCCTCAATCGCACGCTCGGTTTCTTTCGGTGTGTAGTTTCCGTCAGATACAATCACCAACATACGCACGCCGTCCCCGAAAGTCAGACGAGTTTCACCGTCAATCGCTTGCCACGCCTCGTCAAACTTTTCCGTTCCGTCAGGGGCAGACCAGACCGAAACTTGGTCAAGCCGTTGTCCGACACGCAAGGTCGGGAATACGCCAGAGCCGTAATAGACCATAGCAGTCTTGGCTTGTATACGGTGTCCTGCCTCGCCCAATACCCAAGCCGTAGTCGCCATAGCGTCCATAGCCGAACTCATAGAACCGCTAATGTCTACCATTACGCCGATACGAAGTGTCGGGTCGTCTGTGTGCTTGCGAACCTTTTTACGCCACGCTGGTTGCTGGTCAAGTCGTCCCATAGATTTAGCAGCAGCGTTTTGAACAGCAGCACGAGCGTTCAAGCGACCCATTGGCATTACAGACTTTACCTCGTGGACAGAGCGTTCACGATACTTTGCCTTTTCCAACATCTGCCCAATCTTGACGGCAGCAGCACGCTCGATAGAACTTGGCGAGCGTCTTTCCTCAAGGCGTGAACCAGACCCGGAGCCAGTCGCCTCTGTCGCCTTATCGAAAATCTTGGCTGCTTGGCGTTGCTTGTTCTGGTTGTTCTTACCCTGTGCTTGACGAGCCTTGACTTCCTCGTCCCACTTCTCTTTTTTCTCTTGGTCGCCTAGAGCGTCAGACGAGTTTAGTTCTGCCTCAAGTGCCGAACTCTCAAGTGCTTGGCGTAGAGCGTTAGCACTCTTGCTCTTGCCCTCACCCTCGCCCTCGCTTGGCTGGCTTTCGCCCTCGCCCTCGCCCTCGCCCTCGTCAGGCTCGCCCTCGCCGAACATTGGCTTGCGATTAGGCTCGCCCTCTGGCTCTGCCTCACGAAGTAAGGCAACCCATTTCTTTGACAAGTCGGCAGCCTTGTCTGCCTCGTTAGCAACTAGACCTTGAAACTCAATCCAAATCTGGCGAAGTTCGTTGTAAAGGTCAGAGCCTAGCAACGGCAGTAGCGTTGAATAAATCTCTTTGACATCATCAGCCTCGACAACCTCTGCGTCATAACGAGCAAGTGCCAAACCTGCGAGCATAGCCCCCTGCCACTTGCTACCCATAGCCTCAAGGTTTTCCTCATTGACTTCCTCTAGGGCAAGGTTTAGGGCAGACGAGCGTAGGAACAACTTGTTCTCTGGTCGCTCGATAACGCCCTTGCGTTCAATACGACTTTCCTCTAGCAACATAAAGGCACGCTGCTCATTTGGGTCAAGGATAGTCGCTAGGTAGTCTGTGTCCCAGTTGGTATGACGAGCGTGTAGTGCCTCGTGGTAGATAACACCTGCGGCATTTGGGAACTCGAAGTGGCTGGCTCGCTCTGTAAAGTCGCCTACCATTTCTGGCGTAGTGGCAGCCCCGAAAGCACCAGTAATGTTTACTTCAATCTCGCTAATGTCTGCGTAGTAAGCAGCAACAGCCTGTCCCTCGGCACTATCCTCACCTGCGTAGACAACTAGGTCAGAGCGAAACGACCAGTTGTTTACAAGTCGTCCAATCTGGGCAGCAGTTCGTAGCCACTCTGGGTGGGTGGTGGTGGTGCGTGTAGCAAGTCTTGACTTGCCCTTGTGTTCGTAGTGTGCCATTTGCTTTCCCTTTCATCTGGCGTTTATTTGTGTCCTCTACAAAAGTATCAGGTATTGGTAGAGAACGCAAGTCTAGTTTCAAAAACTTTTTCCTGCGTCCTCTACCCCTGTCTTAGTGGTAGGACACGACCACTAAATCCTTGCTGGCAAAATCGCCTCGCCGAATACTCGTGTGAATACATCAGCAGCAACAGGTCTGTCCAACTCTGGGGCTGCTGCGAGCAAGTTTTGAACAGCCCACTTAGTTCCGAACAACTTTGACAAATCACGGAACGCAAGCAACTCACGCATTTGTGGCGACCAAGAAACTTCACCATTTTCCATTTTCTTTGACAAGTTCTGGGCTGCGACAACGGCAGCATTTGGCACGCCAAGTTTCTTGGCAAGCGACCAGTCAGTAGTCATTTCTGCCTGAACAGAGAAACGAGATAGCAACGCCTCTGAAAGTCGAACTCCTGGGGCATTTGGGTTAGTAGCAGCGACTACCCAAAATCCCTCTTTCGCCTTTACTGTGCCTCGCTCTGGGTTAGCCGAAACAGCCAACTCTCGTCTGCCGTCCATAAGACCATAGACAACCGAAAGAACCTTTGGGTCAATCAGACCAATCTCGTCAATAAGCAAGACCTTGCCCTCAACAGCAGCCCGAACCAAAACTCCGTCCACCCACTCGAAACCGCCACTTGGGGTCTGGACATAGCCACCCACCAAGTCAGAAACTTCTGTGTCGCCCGAACCGAGCAAGGTGTAAAGTTCGTCTGGGAACGCTGCCTCAACAGCAGCAGTCTTACCAGTTCCCGGACTTCCATAGAGCATTACGAACTGATTAGCCTCACGAGCCTTGCGTAGAACCTCAATGTCTGTGTGGTCGCCCCAAGTTCGTGCGTAGTAGTTGTGTCCATTAGGACGAGCATAGAACTCTGCCCCTGCTAGGTTTTCGGCAGTTTCCATTACAACTTCCAAACTCTCTCGTGCCTCGTCAGATACAGCCTCTACTTTAGCAGTTGCCATTCCCTTAGCAGTTGGCTTGGCTCGAAGTGTTGCTCGACCTGCTGCTGGCATAAGTGCGTCAAGCGTGGTCGTGGTTTTGTGCGAAGTAGCCTGTCCAACAATCTCGCTGAATAGTGTTGCTACATCTGCTACGCCATTTAGGTCGTAGTCTTTCTTTGCGATTTCTCTAACTAGATACATTTTTCGTGTCCTTTCTCGTATCTATTTGAACTATACCAGTTTTTCTGGAAAACCAACAGCAACTCTGGCTTTTTGAATACGGCGAATAACCGCCTGTGGGGTCTTGTAAGAACGAGCGTTGCTTGCGTCCTCGTCAGTAATCTCGACAGCGATAGGCTTGCTATCACGAATAACCCAAGTCTGGGATACGCCCCATTGACGCTGACCCTCTGCGTCCTCGTATGCGTAGGTGTCTAGCAAGTGGGACTTGAGTGTCTGGGTCAAGGTGTAGAGAGCAGCGTCAAACTTTTCTCTGTCAGTTAGAGCCTTGAACTCGTCCGAAGTGTAGGTGTTGAAAGATAGGTGGTATCCCTCTGCGTCAAGTTCCTCTTGAGTTGCTGGCTTGACTAGGCGAGAGATAGTGGTGTTGTTCCATTGAGAGCGTGGCGAGTGAGCCGAAACAACTCTTTCCCAGACTGCTGCTGGCTTGACATTACCAACCTCGTCAATGTGTTCTGGAAAGATAATGACTTGGCGAACGCCATTCTTATACCAGTAGCCAACAGACTTCTCTGGTGCGTCTGGGTTGTTTATCAACTCAAGGTAAAGTGCCTTACCAATAATCTTTGGTGTGGCTGGGGCAACAGCCGAGGCTGCTGCTGGTGCTAATGAAGTCATTTGACTTGCCCTTTCAATCTGTGTCCTTTATCTCTGGATTTCCAGCGACAAGTCAAACTTAGCATAGGGCTTTGTCATTACGCAAGTTCATTCGTGAAAAGTTGGATAACGAAAAGATAACGGCTTTTTTCAGGGCAACCTACAGAAAAACTAAATACCTGCCCTAAGGACAGGTATTCAGGTACAGAAAAACTAAATACCTAGAACTCGTCTAGGTCATCTTCATCTAGGTAGTCATTTAACAAGAGCGCTGGCTTTTTAGGAGTCGTCAAAAGTTCGTGTGGTTCGGTGAACATTGTCAGTCGAATGTCTCCGTCAGTTATCGGACTTGCGCAATCAATACATACAACCCAGTCGGCGTCATCAGCGTCTATCACTACAGCGAACGGTTCGAATTCTTCGACTCCTCCAGTGTGTCCTACCTCTTCCTCGCAATCTGAGCAGTTGACTGCATTCAGTTGAGTCGGTTCGAGTAGTCCCGCTTTAATCGCGAGGTCGATGTCGCTCGCCGTTTCAATGATATGTACTTCTAGTGCACGCATAAAACATAGCATAACCTGTGCACAGGAGTGTGATTTGAGAGCTTAGCGGGCCGCTCCGTCTCATCGTTCGTTAAAAGTTCTACTTCCCGCTGAGCTCGGCTACTCGGTGTTCGAGCTTCCAGCTCTCAATGCGCTCGCCGTCAATGCGAACGTCCCTAAGAATGTTCTCGGCTTCGGCTAAGTCGTGCGCACGCACCTGAACTCGGTCAGCAGTAAGCATGCCGTGTTTGACGTGGAAGGTGTAGTAAGTGTATTCCTCAGAAATGTTCATACCCCTAGTGTATCTCATCTAGGGGTATGAAGCAAATCTGGCGCTCGCCGTATTACCAACTTGAACTGTAGTAGAACTCCATACCTTCAAAGGTCGGGTTCTTTAAAAGTTTCTCTAGCGCTTCAGCGGTGTCCTCGATGGACTCGTAGTAGTACTCGTCGTAGTCGGTTCCACCAAAGAAAAACCCGTACGAAACTGGAAGCAAATCTTTTGATGTTTCTTCGTCGCGAGCCGCGAGAACTTTTTCACAGGTTTCTGCAAGTTCAGCCAACTTTTCACGACTCACGTAATAAGTCCGGCAGTTATCCTCGCCTTCTTGAACGTTGTTCACAAACCAATCGTGAATTTGGTTGGCCTTGCGCCAATACATAGCCTCGATACTCACTGTGGCGTATGTGCTGTGTGGCAAGTCGCCACTTCTAAATCCAGCAGACTGAACTAGAGTTTGGTATTCTTCAGCATTGCTGTATGAGGACACGAACTTGCGTGCCTCAATGTACATGTCAAGTCCCACTTGACTACCCCTCAATCTTTACTTATTCAGACAGAAGGTCATCTGCCTGCTCATCATCGATGTATTCAGACTCAAGTGCGTTCTGTACTGCGCAATCCAGCCCATCATTGAAACCCCATTGGTACGCCTTTTTGATGGCTGGGTCTGACAAATCTAATCCATACATTGGATACCCCTTTCCTTAGGTACTACAAATGTACCCTACTTCGAAAGAGTTGTCAAG
>JACCDQ010653478.1_pt1 | contig 10144 bp, 9 predicted proteins | sample 7446031 | NCBI WGS metagenome assembly JACCDQ01 (sample SAMN15323442, study PRJNA562643) | freshwater metagenome | isolation source: river surface water | place: USA:Blue River Watershed | collected 2017-08-17 | reverse complement strand
GTGATTGGATTTGCATACACCAAACCCTCTAAATGAGTGTCGGGATTTTGATCAATGGCTTTATACTTCTCATCAATTTGCGATAAAAGAGTATCCCTCAACGTGTTTTCCATAGCTGCACAAATTTAACAGATTCTAGATACAAAAAGTAAATTACAACGTACCTCTTCTGGCTTGCTCGGCTTCAATCGATTCGAACAATGCTTGGAAGTTCCCTTTACCGAATGATTTAGCCCCCTTACGTTGAATGATTTCAAAAAACAAGGTTGGACGATCTTCAACAGGTTTGGTGAAAATCTGAAGCAAATAACCGTCCTCATCGCGATCCACCATGATTCCCCATTTTTTCAACTCTTCCAAATCTTCTTCAATGATTCCCACTCGATCTTTTACGGTATCGTAATAGGTTCCAGGGACATATAAAAACTCTACACCGCGTCTTCTCATTTCAGAAATGGTGTGTACAATATCATCGGTAGCCACGGCAATGTGTTGACAGCCGGGACCGTTATAAAAGTCCAAATACTCTTCTACTTGAGATTTCTTTTTGCCTAAAGCAGGTTCGTTGATGGGGAATTTAATGCGTCCGTTTCCGTTCGACATTACCTTACTCATCAAAGCCGTGTACTCGGTAGAAATATCCTTATCATCGAAGGTAATCAAGTTGGCAAATCCCATCACTTGGGCATAGAAAGTCGCCCATTGATTCATGGCTCCCAATTCCACATTTCCCACCATGTGATCGATGTATTTCAAGCCCACGGGTTCTGGCTGGTATTCGGTTTGCCACTTCTCAAATCCGGGCAAGAAAACTCCTTGATAATTCTTGCGTTCCACAAAAATATGAACGGTGTCGCCATAGGTGTGAATTCCCGAACGTACCACTTCTCCAAAGGCATCTTTTTCTACTTGGGGTTGCATGTAAGATTTAGCACCTCTTTTGGTGGTTTCTTCATAAGCACTGCGTGCGTCATCTACCCAAAGTGCAATCACTTTCACCCCATCTCCATGTTTACGAATATGTTCTGAAATTTCACTATTAGCATCAAAGGGAGTCGTTAAAACCAATCGAATTTTATCTTGAATCAATACATACGAAACTCTGTCGCGCACCCCTGTTTCCAATCCGCAATACGCCAATTCTTGGAATCCAAAAGCCGTTTTATAAAAGTGAGCAGCTTGTTTGGCATTTCCTACATAGAGTTCTACGTAGTCCGTTCCATTAATTGGAAGAAAATCTTCGGCCTTATCAAACAATTTTTCACCGCTATAATCAAAGTTTTTTACATTTGTTAAATCATTATTTATCATATCTTTATTAATTATTATTTATATATTTTGTTTAATATTTTAATTTTCTCCTGGTGTAATGATTTGGCTGTTTAATGTATTTCAAAATTGAAATTCAATCAACACCCGTTGAACCTTGAAACTCATCCCTTCATCCAAGATTGGAAATAATCTTTCACTTCGTATTTCAAGGCTTCTTTGGTAATTTTCAACGGATTAAACGGATCAATCATAACCGCTAATTCGCCCGTTTCCTTTTTACCAATGCTGCGCTCAATAGCTCCAGGATGCGGTCCGTGAGGAATTCCCCCGGGATGAAGCGTAAACTGTCCCTTTTGAATATTGTTCCGGCTCATGAAATCACCATCCACATAATACAAAATTTCATCCGCATCAATGTTGCTGTGGTGATACGGTGCTGGAATAGCGTCGGGATGGTAATCATACATACGCGGCACGAAAGAACACACCACAAAGTTGTGCCCTTCAAACTGCTGATGAATGGGCGGCGGCATATGAATTCTACCGGTAATGGGTTCAAAATTGAAAATCGAAAACGCATACGGATAATTGTAACCATCCCAACCCACCAAATCAAAGGGATGTGTTTCATACACATATGGATAAATCAAACCGCGCTTCTGAATGCGAATCTCGAAATCGCCCTTTTCATCATGCGTTTCTAAACCATAAGGCAGTTTGAAATCACGCTCACAGAAAGGTGAATGTTCCAAATATTGTCCAAATTCATTTCTATATCGCTTGGGTGAACGGATCGGACTGTGCGATTCAATGAACAAAATTTTATTTTCAGCACTATCAAACTCCAATTGATACACGGTTCCACGAGGAATAATTACATAATCACCGTATTCAAAATCCACGGTTCCGTAGGCAGATTTCATTCTTCCTGAACCTTTATGTATGAATAACATTTCGTCGGAATCGGAATTTTTAAAGAAATAATCCGACATGGATTTCGAGGGACAAGCGACTCCAATTTGCATATCGTCGTTTACAAAAAACACCTTGCGGCTCTCGATGTAATCGTCGTTGGGTTCGACATCGTATCCCAAAAAACTCAAGCATTGCAGATTGTCTTCGATGGCAACTTCGGGACGTTTATTGATGGGTTCACCCACTTTTTTCACCATGGTTGGGGGATACAAATGATACAACAACGATGATGTACTTGAAAATCCCTCAGTACCAAAAAGTTCTTCGTGATACAGGTTTCCGTTGGGTTGACGGAATACGATATGTCGTTTATGGGGGATGTTACCGGCTCTAAGATATATACTCATGCCGGCAAAATTATTGGGGGTAATTAAATTAAAATGTGATGCGCATCACGGTGTGTCCCCGTGTGCAATTTTCTCCAAACTTTTTTGATCCTGAATACGAATTTTTTTACCCACCAATTCAATGATACCCTTATTTTTAAAATCGTATAAAATCCGGGTGGCTGTTTCGCGGGAAGTTCCTGCAATATTGGCCAATTCCTCTCGGGTTAATGAAATATTCAAACATCTTGAATCCGGATCCATTCCATATTCCTCCAACAATTGAAGCAAGCTTAGAGCTACGCGATCTTTTACTTTGTTATGAACCGAATGCGTTACTTTTAGTTCCAATTCCTTCAATTCATCGGACAATAAATGCGCCACCTTTAAGGTAAGCTTCGCATTGGTTTCCAACATGTTATAGAAAGCATCTTTAGGAACAAAACAAATATGCGAGTCTTCTACGGCCACTGCCGAACAGGAGTAGGCATCATTTCCGAGGATGGCCCGATGTCCCATAATGTCACCATCATTAATCAAATGTACAATTTGTTCTTTTCCATCATCGCCCAATTGAGCCACTTTTATTTTTCCCGAAAACACACAAAACAACCCTTTGGGCAAACTACCTTCTTGAAAAATTAAATCGCCTTTTTTATAGGCGCGACAATGCTTGCTTTGATTCAGATTTTGGATTTCTTCATCACTTAAATTGGCAAAACTGGATTCCAAGCGCGAGCGACAAGTACTGCAATTATACGCCTCTTGATCCAGTGATTCCATAACGTGAAGATAAACCAAATTTGTGTTTTTCCAACCACAGATCTACTAAACAAACGGTTTCAGGTTAATGAAAACTAGGCAATTTCTTATAAATCAAGGCATAAGTTTAACAACCTTCTGAATGCAATTCTTCGCCTCTTAAATGTCCCCAGGTCTGTTGCGAAATGGGTTTGGGCTGGCCTTTTCCAGACGCCTTGGTAGAAAACAACACCCCTGAAAGATCCACATTGGTATATTTATAGTTGTTATCGATGATCCAATCGGGCAATTTATCTCCATCCAAATCACCCACAAACAAAAGGCGCACTTGTCCATCGTCGAAATAAGGAATATAGGAAAGTTCGGTTTTGAAAATATCACGAACTCCTTCAACTTTAACATCCAATTCAAGTATGTAGTCAAACTCAACAGGTCGGTCATTTTCCATACCCTTTCTGGCATACGCATTCAAACGATAAAATTGTTCGCCAATATAGAATCCCGTGCTTTTTCCGGACTCCAAATTGAATCCATAGTCGAACTCATTTTTGATGTTTTTCACTTCCTTTTGCATGTACGAATTGCTGATAAGGAACATCACTTTTTTATGCGGTATCTTTTTGATATTAAATTCATATCCTACTTGACCGTCTTCAGAAACCATCAACGTATTTACGGCTTTAGGATGCAAATTTTCGTGGTTTTCGGGGGATGTAAATTCGGGTAAATTCTCCAATTTTAACAACGAGTAATCATTGCGAACAGAGTCAAAAACCAAGGCCATAAACTTCTTTTCTTTCCATTCTTTCATCTGACTTTCCGTAAAAAGGTCGTCTAGTGAAATCAGCAAATTGGATTCGGGCAATGAGTTGGGACGGATTTGAGCATTGGGATCTGCACCTAAAAGGGTATCAGTAGCTAATACTGAATCTTGAACATTGTCTTCTTGTTGGTTTGACGGAGTTTGACATGCGGCAAAGCATATAGTTAATAAGCCAAATAACACAACTTGGGTGTTACAGTTTTGAAACATTTTCATGGGTATTTAACGCAGAGTTTTAAGGAGTTTGAAAGAGTCTTTTGTGGCCAAATAATTGATTTTCATAGAATATTCTTGAACCTTACGATTAAAATAACGAAATTTGCATTATTTTAATTTGTCATTTTCTTATGTCACAATCAATTTTTCACAAGTATACATTTAAACCTTTGGTATTCATCACGCTGTTGGTGGCTTTTTTAGAAATTCCCTTTCAGTCTGCTTTTGCATCCCCCAAAAACAGTGTGAAACCCAGGTTCACACCCAAACAATACATAGAAACTTTTAAGCCCATTTGCGATTCCTTATCTGTGGCATACTCCATTCCGTCGGAAGTCATTTTGGGAATTGCCATGCACGAATCTGCCTATGGAAACAGCAAGGTTTGTCGACTGCTGAACAACCATCACGGCATTGCCGGAAGAAATAACTTACAACAAACACACGGTATAAAGTCGCGTTATCGATATTTTGAAACGGATACCGCTTCGTTTGTAGCATTTTGTGAATTGGTAAAAAAGAGAAAATACTATCCCGGAATGATTGCAGAAAAGAAGACCACCACGCAGTGGCTATTAACCATAGGTAGAGCGGGATATTGCAGAAATCCAACGGCTTGGACGAAAGAGATTAAAATGATGCTAAGACGCAATCAATTAATTTAATCTATAAATTGCATATTTACACAGTTTGAAAATACATACTCTGAAGAATTTTCTGTGTGAATAGTAAGGATTGACTATTTTCTCAATTTTTTCAAATCCAGACCCAATTTCACAAATCGAGGGTAATCAATAATCAAGGTTTGGAGAACATCATCCCGCTTTTTAATTAGATTTTTCCGGAAACTTTGGGGCGTAAACCTCAGGGTAATTGAGCTATTTGAAAGATTCAAGTAATTATTATTCAGGAATATAGAGTATCCATAGGTCAAATTCCAAGTACCTAAAATCGACAACCCTATTTCTGGTCGAATCGAATAATTCACAGTGCCATTAAAACTGGTAATGGCTTGGGCATCGATGGAATAACAATACAAACCTTTCGATTTTCCATAACCCACATTCAAGCCAAAAGTATAATCGGTGGGTTCTTTTATTGCTCTGGAATCCGGAACCAAAAGATACGCCGCTGAAGCATGCCAATTGGAAAATGTAAGGGGTTTAAATAGGTCGCGTTTGCCCCTAACAATTCCAAACTCGAATGTGTTTGTTCCGAATAATTTTAGACCTTGTAAGCCCATTCCGTAGGAGGGGTAATAACCTTTAATTACAAATAAATTGGGATAGGCATTATACACTTTCCTGGCCAAATCGCGGTTTTTCCAAAGCAATAACCCTACTTCACGCATCACATCAAAATTGTTCACAAACTTCTCCAATGCTTCAAGAGAATCCGCATGCATTTGAGTTGAATCCAAAGGAATTGATTGGATTGAATCCATTTGCGCAGAATCAAAAACCGCAGCAGTTGCTTGAGTGGATGCAGAATCTCTGCTGTCGTTTTGAGCAGATATATTTTGAATGGAGAATAACATCCCCAGAATTAATAAGAGAAATTTAGGAAAAAAATCGTTTCGCAGCAGAATTTGCTCTTCAGTATTTCGGGAATGCAGCTTTGGCATTGTACAAATATAGAAGAATAAGCCTTTATTTGTGAACGCACAAAATACCATTTACATAAATGTTCGATTTTAAAGTTATAAAGCACCTTTCAAATTTATTGGCGATTAGAAATACGATGTTATTGGGAAATAAATCTTCCTTTTTTCAAGGGATGTTTTTGGGGATATTCGTTTCAATCTCAATCCCAGTTTTGGGACAACCCATCACAATCTCTAGTCAATTTTCATTTGCTGTTGATCCTAATTTCAATTCGGTAATTCAAACTACTCGACCATCAACTTCGCAAAACAATCTAGCGGTTAGAACTATCTCTACCCCAGATAACAATGATAATTCGCAACCATCCTACAAACATCTTACAACTTCCGATTCTATTTCGAAGTACTTTGAAAAAATACACCAAGAAGCGCTATTAAGAGGACATTCTTATTCGAGATTGGGTGAACTATGCAAGAAATACGGGGCTCGTTTGAGCGGAAGCGATCAAACAGAAAGAGCGATTGAGTGGGCGGTTCAGATGTTAAAATCGTATGAATTTGATTCGGTTTATCAACAACCGGTGATGGTTCCTAGATGGGAGCGCGGTGAAAATTCTAATTTATCCATTCATTCACCTTTAATGGGTTTAATCTTTAAAGAATCCAAGAACATTTCTTTTGGAAGCAAGCAGTTTGGCGTTGTGGACAGCATTGACGCACATAAACTCCAAAAAATGATTAATTCCTATCGGTTTCAACATTCCCCAGCATCCGAATACGAGTGCAATGGATACATTCAATGGCTGTTAACCGATCAATTCAAAAACGAAAAAGACCTTAAAAATGCCATTAAACAGAACACATTTCCCGGTGAAATAAGTGCATTAGGGGGCAGTGTTTCCGGTAATATTGAAGGAAAAATAGTTTGTGTAAATTCGAAAATTCAACTGGATTCATTGGGTAAATTGGGCGTTCTCAAGAATAAAATTGTTGTGTTAAATCGTCCGTTTGAAGAGGACTATATTCAAACCTTCAAATCCTACGGAAGCTGTGTTAATCAACGCGTTAATGGTGCAGATTGGTGCGCTTCTTACGGCGTAAAAGGGGTTTTGGTTCGCAGTATGAGCAATGCCTGCGATATGCATGCCCATACCGGAGTTACTTACTATTCCGATCCCAAAAATGCGATTCCCATTGCAGCAATTCCCACTGCTCTTGCCGATGCTCTAAATTTTTTAAATATCATAGACACAGACCTCAGCGTCCGATTCGAATTGAATTGCAAAACGCTCGAAGATCGTTTGTCATCCAACGTGTTAGCCGAAACCAAAGGAGGGATTTACCCCAATAAGATTATTGTTTTCGGGGGACATTTTGACAGCTGGGATGAAGGCGAAGGTGCTCACGATGACGGCGCGGGTTGTATGCACGCTTTTGAAGCTTTACGTATTCTTAAAACCATTGGCTATCAGCCAAAACATACGCTTCGCTGTGCTTTTTGGATCAACGAGGAAAACGGCTTAAAGGGGGCATTGAAATACGCCGAATTGTGTCAAGAAAAAGGTGAAATTCACAGTGCAGCTATTGAATCGGATCGCGGTGGTTTTACTCCTAGAGGTTTTGGTGTAGATAGTTCCATGTTCACACAAACCCAAAAATACCGTGCCATTTGGGACAAATACCTGCTCGATCATTGGGAAATCGGTGGCGGCGGAGCCGACATTGGACCTTTAAAAAAGAAAGACCCGAACACCGTGCTTGTAAGTTTTATTCCTGATTCTCAACGATATTTCGACGTACATCATGCTAAAACCGATGTATTTGAAAACGTTAACAAGCGTGAACTCGAATTGGGCGCTGCTGCGTTGGCGTGTATGATAATGGTTTTAGATCAAGAGATGGAATAAGAAATTGATTTCATCTTTGAAGGTAAATAGGATTATAATAAGGTGATCAATTGGCATTTAAATTTGATGGAAACAGGAAGAGCGCCATTGGCGCCCTTCCTGTTTCATGATAAAATTATTTGAGGTTTCTTTAACCGAAAATATATGGTTACATATCCGCGGCTAAGCTTTTTCCTCGCCCTCGAGTTGCCTCCAATAAAGTTCGAATTCGTGATTTTCGTATAGCGTATTTTTCTTGACTGTGGCCTTCGTTAACATTCATTCTGGTTACTCTTTTTTGAAGTTGGTGTAGTTTGTGGAATAATTTTCCCTTGTCTAGTTTTTTGTTGCTCATAAATAGTGCAATTTATTATGGTTTAACTATTTACCCCGAATCTGCAGCCCAATTTTTGAAAAATTGAAACTGATTTCGAAGCTTCATAAATCCAAATTAGTTTTTTTGAATTAAAAAAACAATTCTCATTTTACGAAATCGTTAAAAGTTCTTATTAAACAGACAATAACCAATTGTTATTACTGCACTTTTTTTATCAGTTTATGGCTAATTGTTTTTAAAACCAAAAACAAGCACACCACCATGAGAATCCAGAATCCTCGGGTATTTAATCGCATCAATACATTTGCAAAAACAGAAGTAGCGAATGCATTCGAAAGTACAAAAACAAAAGATAATGCCATCCACGCGAATTGGTTCTTTCTCGGAATCACGTAAATGGAAATTAAACTAGCTAAAAATAACACAATGGCCGATTTTCGATAAAACTCGTTCAAGTCAGAAAATGCTATGCTTCCGATTTGCTGAGGATGATCTGAAAACAGTGCTTTATAATCCGTTGGATATCGATTCTTAAGTTCACTTGCTAAAGTTGAACTTGTATCTACGGGGAAAATACCATCCCCCACACCCAAAGAAATTAATTGATACGACGTTGATTTCAAAGCAGATCCTGTGTAGTGGAGTAATAACTCGGGATCGGTAAGTACCGTTTTGATGATTTTACCATAAAGCGAATCCGAATGGTGCCATCCTCCTGTTTTCATTAATATACCATCTTGGGGCCAAATAAATCCATAGGCGTGCTCGGGTAAGGAATCTTTATATTGGCACATGATAGACGGTTCTTCATGGCAGTATTTTTCCAAATAGTGCTTCAAAACACCGGTTTCCGACATTTGGGCAACAATAAAAATATGGCTGCATTTTGCGGTGGTCCAACCATTACCGCCAATATAATTACTCATTAAAACGCTCAACCATCCCACGATAGAAATAATGCCCAAATAATAAATTCTTCGGGCTTGGATCATCAGGATTTCCCAAACTGATTTGCTCAGCAATAAAACCAAAACAATGATAGTTAACACAATCAAGTTCCCGTTGTGCATCAGCGTGGAAGCCAAAGTTATGGATCCCCAAACAAGTTGATAAAATCGAACGTTTTCAACCAAAAACAATACCGAAGACAAAAATAAAATCCCGGTGAAAACGTCGGGCATTATTTGAATAATGAACCACGGAAAAGGGGTCAAGACACCCGCTAAGCTCAAACAAACAAATTGCCAAATTGGAGAATTGGGAAAAAAGAAACGTTGTACCCACTGATACAACATACCGTATATCATGAAAAATATGGGAAGAATGGAATTCCAAAGCGATGAAATCCCAAAAATTTCCCCTACTTGAGAACAAACATAAAGATACAGACTATAAAATACACTTCGATCGCCGGGCACGAGTAATTCTCGAGAGTTTAACACATAAGCACCTGAGTCCGGTGTGTACAGCAAGAATAGCCCATTCATGTTGATTACCAACATTAGAATCCAAACCAACCCACTCAAGTGAACCCACAAGTTCATTTTTTCTAAATCATATTTAGTTAAATGGATTGACATAACAGACGAGTGCAAATGTAAAAGAAAAAGGGTGCCAAAGCACCCTTTCCCTATTCTAAACCTATGAAAGTACTATTTAAGAAATTATAACATCGTTGTTGGACATACATAGTCCGTGATTTTAAATCGTGGATTTTCCTTGATTTTGCTGAATCCTCCTTGAACATCAATGAGATTTTCATAACCTCTGGCTTTCAAAATGGAGATAAAAATCATGGAGCGGTATCCACCTGCGCAATGCACATAGTAGGTTTTCTTCGGATCAATCATGGTCATTGAATCATTAATATAATCCAAAGGACCATTGATAGCTCCTTCAATTCGTTGACTGAAAAATTCGCTGGCTTTACGTACATCTAACACC
>JACCDQ010421196.1_pt1 | contig 10147 bp, 2 predicted proteins | sample 7446031 | NCBI WGS metagenome assembly JACCDQ01 (sample SAMN15323442, study PRJNA562643) | freshwater metagenome | isolation source: river surface water | place: USA:Blue River Watershed | collected 2017-08-17 | reverse complement strand
GAATGTTGAATTAAATAAAGTTGATTCAGACAATTTGAAGGGCTCATTGATGGGCATGTTTGAGGCGAAAGGAGCACGCGTTAAAGAATAATTAGCCCTTGGCTGATTAGACCATTTTAATTTAATAAGCCATGAAAATAGCGGGAAAAGTATTCCTGATTACAGGTGCGGGCAGTGGAATGGGTCGCGAAATGACTCATCAAGTTATCGCCAAAGGCGGTAAGGTTGCCGCCCTGGATATTCACCTGACCCAATTGCAGGAGACCCAAAAAATCTGTTCGGGGAAGGCGTCTACTTTTCTAGCTTTGGACGTGGACATTAGCGATCGGGCCAAAGTGTTAGCATTGCCGGAGCAGGTGATTCAGCACTTTGGTCAGATTGATGGCATTATCAACAATGCCGGCATTATCCAGCCATTTGTCAAAGTCAATGACCTGACATTCGAGCAGGTGGAGCGTGTGATCAACGTGAATTTTTACGGATGTGTCAACGTCACCAAAGCTTTTCTCCCTCATTTGTTAGAACGTCCGGAGGCGCACATTGTCAATATCTCCAGCATGGGAGGATTTCTTCCCGTTCCCGGCCAAAGCATTTATGGTGCTGCGAAAGCTGCCGTGAAACTCTTCACGGAAGGTTTGTATGCGGAATTAAAGGAGACCCCCGTTCGCGTATCGGTCGTATTTCCGGGGGCTATTGCGACGAACATTACCACGAATTCGGGCATCGAGATGCCCAAAGTTTCAGGCGATGCATCGAGCATGCCGACCATGCCAGCCAATGAAGCGGCTAGGATTATTTTGCAAGGAATGGAAACGAATCAATACCGAATTCTCGTCGGTTCTGACTCTAAATTCATGGATTTCTTGTGCCGTTTGGCACCTGAGTATGCGACGAACTTTATCGCGAAAAAGATGAAGGCGCTATTGGGTTAATAACTTAGGTCTTAATTTTTTTCAGGTAGGAAACGGAGAATCATGTAACAAGTGCGATATCTTCTTCTCGCCGACGGTCTTTGCGCATTTTCTTAACGATTTCGAGACGTTTGGCACGAATTAATTCACCAGGTTTATCATTACCCAAGATGTCGTTCAATTGTAAGGGGTTGATTTTGAACTCGTAACAGATATTCACAATCGTGACATCTTTCAGGTTTGATTCAATGTAATTAATGATTTCACTCGCTTTTAATTTTGAATCGTTATCGGTTCTTCGACTACGAATAATAAGTACAATGCATAAGCTGAGTAATAATGCACAAACGCCTAATAGGCTGTATATAATTTTATTTGATGGGTTTTCATCGGAAATATCCGGAACCACTTCCCTGATTTCTACTAAACGCTGATTAATTAAGCTTTCTATTTGCTCTTTGTTTAATTGATAGTATCCATGTATGGTTCCTAAAAAATAATTGCCATTTTCAACATTAACGGCTCGATGGTTAAATTCATCTCGGATAAAATTGGGAACCCATTCACGGGAGTCTAAAATAAAGGCAGAGAATCCGTCGTTGGAAGTGATTAATAATTGGTTGTTTAGGCTTAAAATATGGTGATTACCAATCAGATTCTCAACGAGGGTGGTAAATGTATATTGGTCTCCACTGGAATTTGAAGTGGCCTCCATTAATTTATTATGAGTTATTAAATAGATGGTCGCCGCATCTTTTACATAGGCGTCCTCGATATTACCACTATTTGAGTCTAATTTTAATAGGGTTGTGAAGGCTTGATTAAGCAGGTTATATTTTTGGATTTTATTTCCATAGATATAATAAATTACAATGGGCAGGCCATCTCGGTAATCTGCCTTTAGGAATCTTGGTTCTGTCCCCGTATTATTTTGCTCTACCCAACTTAGTTTAGATATAAGATCACTTAGGCATAGCCCCTTTTCGGAAAATAGGAGGTAGCGTTTGGAATCTATGCGGAAGATGTCCTTTAACTTTCCAATATCGGTTTGGCCAATCTGCGCATTTCCAACGTTCGCTTCATAGCGTATCGTGTCTTTTCCTTTCAATCGGAGTAGGCCATCATAGCAAATGAACGTCTCATCCGGATATTCTCGGATATAGCCATTTGCATAGCTTGGATAATTGAAGCGAATACCATTGTGGAAGATGCCTCCATACGTCCCCAGATAATGCGCGCTTATGGAGCGAATACTAAGGGTATCCGCCTTAGGTTTTACTGACTTTTTGTAAATAAACAGTTGGCCCTTCGAAATGATTAATAATTGCTGTTTATACTCGGTACCAACGATTGAATTGTGTTGGAATCCCTCCGGTAATAGACTTTTGAAGTGTGGGGTAAAGAGATTTCCTTTTAAATAATTGGAGCTAACGAGATTACCTTTCTCCAAACTAACATACCCTTTATTGGTCGGATCAATGTTAGATATATGACTGGGATCTTTATATACAAATATGCCTTTGTCGGCCCCTACATAAAGTGTCTGATCCTTGTATTGAAAGTTATAATAATAGTTATCGGAGTTAACTGAAAAGAGTAAATATTGGCTTAAATCTATCGCATGTACTGGTCGTATAGCTAGGATAAAAAATAGTTCTAGGGCCGCTAAACACTTAAGACAATTTATTAAACGCCTCATTTTTTGTCAATTTAAAATTTGAATTTATGTGATAACATAAATTCGATTCAGCGTAAATATACCCCTTAATTTAATCAATCGGTATAAAATGATGATTTTATTGATTTTTTAGATATTGTCTTTTGGACTTGTTTGAAATTTAGATACGTTAATTTTATTGATTAAGATCTGTTCTGTTAACCATGATTAAATTTAGATTCAAGTTCCATAAGTTCTTGTGGGCGTGGATGGCTTTTTTATTAGTAAGTAGCGTTGCCGTTTTCGCACAAGGGCCATGTGGAAATTCGTCGCCTACAACGCAGCCCACCAACTTCCAAATTGCCAATCGTAATCAAAATGGATTTGATATTACATTTTCTGTGGATAATGCAGCAAATGCCTTTGCTATTCTTCGAAGCACAAGTTCTACTCCTGTCGATTTATCGAGTTTAGTTAATGGTACCGATATTACAGTTGGGCAAACCATTGATAATGCTACCGTTATTTTTTTATCTCAAACCCGCAATGCTTATAATACTCCATCGCTTTATAACTATGGAATGCGATATGAAAATGCCTGGGCGGGAAACCAACAAGTAGAAAGTTTTATTTACCGGGAGTCGGCGCTTAATCCCAATACGGAATACTACTATACGATTCTTTCGTTTAATGCATGTGATATTAATACCGATACGTCGCCTAATAATATCTTACCCCACCATTATCAGTACAATACCAGTTCACCATTAACCGGATCAACGGCCACTTGTTTAGCAACGCCCGATCGTACGCAAATTAGTGTTACAAATCGTACGGGTAATGGGTTTGATCTAACGGTCCCTAAGATTACAGGGGCCGCAAGTTATTCTATTTTTGCCTATACAGACCACGGGCTTTCGAATGCTTTAACTGGTTCTCCCTTCAATACCACAGCTTTTTCAACTGCGACAGGAACAATTTCAGCAAGTGGTATTGCAGCGAATACGATTCTCTATTATAAGGTTGTCGCTAATCCTACGAATACCAACGTTTGTTCAAGTGCTCCCTCCCATGCTGCATATAGTTATCGATTTGCCGTACCAGGAGATTTGAATTCTCAATACATTGATAATAAGGTTATTATAGGATGCCCATCACCAACGCAAATTCCAACAAACTTGGTGACTACCATGCAACAGTCTGGAGTCGATAATTATATTTCGGCCTCTTTTACGGGTACCAGTGAAGCGTCCGGCTATATTGTTTTGCACAGTACTTCAAATACTCCTCCAACAATACCAGATGGGGTATCTAAGCCAAGTATTGGTGGCTCTTCTCGAAATATTCTTGTCGGGGGCAATTACTATTGGGTAACCTCCAACACTTCCGCAACATCTGTCTCGAATAAACCATTATCTGCAACTTATAATACGACTATTTACACGTGGGTAATTCCGTATACGCTATGCGCGGATGGATCCTATAAGTTTTATAATTCAACGCCTTTAACCAACACGGTGGTAGGTTGCCCAAGTAGTCCTTTAACTTGGAGCACTACGAATGCAACTTCAACGAGTTTTTCTGTAACATTCCCGTTTGGAGGCAATAACAAAGTTGATGTTTCTACCGCGAGTGATTTTTCAAGTTTTATAACGAATTCACCGTTTTCAGTCACGAATAGTTCGGCAAATACAATCTCAGGTCTTTCCCCGTCTACCACTTATTATGCACGTTCTTATACGGTTGGGTCATCTTGTAATTCTTCCTATTCAAGCACCAAAACCATCAGTACGCTTAGCCCAGTCGTTTCAAGTGTATCCGTTACTAATGGAACATATTTAAATAATTCTAACATCGATATTGTTGTTGCGACTAACTTGTCAATTACACCTATTCGAACTGGAGGAGTACCTTCAATTGATGTAACAATTGGATCAACTGTCCGTCAAGCCGTTCTGGTAAATACCACAGCTTCATCCTCGCTTACTTTTCGATATACGGTTCAATCCAGTGATGTGGATGCAGATGGAATTTCAATTGGAAATACTATTAATTTAAACGGCGGTACGCTAAAAGATGCGGGTGGGACAAATTTAAATTTGGCCTTAAATAGTGTTGCCTCTACGACTGCTGTATTGGTTGATGGGGTGCCGGGTCCCGCATTAACTTCCCTTGCGCTGGTAGGTTCAAATGCTGGTTCATCCTTATCGATTTCTTACACGGCTACATTTGACAATCCTGTTACGGGTGTTACAAGTGGTGCATTTTCAACGAGTGTTTCGGGAAACATTTCAGCAGCGACAATTTCGTCCATTTCTGGTTCGGGTGCCGTATATACGATTAATGTATCCTTGACATCTCCAGCGGTAACTGGTTCAGGTACGGTCTACCTTTCATTAAAGACCAATCAAACAGCTATTATCGACGCCTCTGGGAAATCCACGGTAACAACAGGCGGGCTAACCGGTTCAACGTATACTTATACCCCCCCGACGCTGACGATACCAGCTCCGACAATTAGTACGACCAGTTATCTTTCAAAATTTATCGTAGATGCAAATTCTGATAAGGTCGGTATCAATTTCCCAATTACGCTCCCAACTGCAGGGACCTTACCCAGTGGGACGCGCTATAATGCGTCGTCTTGGAATGATGCCCAGTTGGAATTTAGTTTTGATGGGACTAGTTGGACAGCACTGACAACAGGAGCAAATTATCAAACGATCGCAGGGGTTGCCTATAAATATGTCGATAATGCCACTGCTCGTGCCTATCAATTAATGATTGTTCCGATTTCCCCGGCTGCGCCTACTGTATATGTTAGAGCTCGTTCGAAGGTGGAAGATTCTGTTAATGGAACGATTCTTTATTCGGATTGGACAGCCGCAAGTCAACTTTTTAGTCCACCGCCACCGGCTGTTTCTTCCGCCCGACTTGTCTTTGCAAATGGGGTTTATAACGTTGAAGTCACCATGGACAAGTATGATGCAAACCAGTCGGTTGTCAGCTTTGAACGAAGTTATAAACTTCTAGGCGCAGCGAATTATACAACGGTAACTATACCTTCCTACAATAGTTTTAATACAAATGGCTACAGCCGTGGAGGTGCTTCTGGGACAACCTATACGAACTACAAATGGACCTACGATTTAAGTCTAGCAACGGGGAAAGTATATCAAGTCGAGGTTACGCCCATTTTTGCCAATAGTGTACGCGGTACAACTTATTCTTTTGCTCAGTATATTTCCAACGGCACGAATTCAGTTACCGGAACATCCTTAAATCGAGCGATTTCTGTAAATGTTGACTTGGCAAACGTACTTACGAATGTGCCGGCAGCAACTTTGGTTACCACGACGTATCAATACGGATTATTTACCGCACCATCAACCTTGACATATGTTACCAGCACAACGATAGCTGGAACAAATGCCAGTACTATATTATCTTCAAATTCAAATGGAGCTCTAGTCAATGGTTCGACGTATCGTGTTTTGGGAATTGCAACGCTCTCAGCCTCAGGAGTTAATTTCTCTGTATCGCTAGCTCCGGTGGATGTAATTCCTAATCCGCCTGCTTTGACAATTACGGGGTTAACGGGAGTGAACAAAGAATATGATGGAAATCGAACCGCCACAACCACAGGTACAGCCGTATTGAATGGGGTAGCAAACGGGCATACGGTTACTCTGTCAGGTACACCTGTTTTCCAATTTGCGGACGCGACCATCGCGAATGGAAAAGCCATTACCGTAACAGGATACACGCTATCGGGGGCTAATGCTGCGGATTATTCCTTGGTGCAACCTACTGGACTAACCGCTAATATCACCCCAAAAACCTTGACAATTACTGGGATTACGGGGACAAATAAAACCTATGATGGGCTACTAACCGCCACGTTGACGGGGACCGCTGCGCTTTCGGGTGTCGTAGGTTCTGAGTCCGTGACCTTGAACTCTCCATCAACTTTTAGCTTCGCCTCAGCGGGGGTTGGGAATGGGATAGCTATTAGCCCAACCAGCAATTATAGTATTTCGGGTACAGATGCGTCGCATTATACATTAACTCAACCCATTTCGTTAGCTGCTAACATTACACAAAAAGGCTTAACGATTTCAGGACTGAGCGCCGCAAACAAAGAGTATAATGGGAACACGAATGTTGATGTGAGTGGTACGGCCGCTTATGTTGGCCTTGAAAATGGGGAAAGTTTTGCCATCGTGGGATCTCCTACGCATGCCTTCGCAGACGCTAGTGTCGGAAACAATAAAGTAATCAATACCTCTGGATTTTTAGCTCCGAGTGCTAATTATTCAATCAGCCAACCTGCTTTAACAGCCTCCATAACGGGAAAAGCATTAAGTGTTACAGCGACGGGTCCAATTATGACTGTTGGAACTGCCTTAACAACGGGATTATCTTCAACCAATTTTACCGCATCTGGGACCATTGCTGGGGAAGCGGTGACGAGTGTTACTCTAACCCCGAATGCGGCGGGACTTTCGGCAAGTAGTCCTTCCGGAACCACATATACTGTAACTCCAAGTTTGGCTACAGGCTCAGGAGGATTTTTGGCAAGTAATTACATCATTACGTATAATGCTTTCACGGGCGTCGTGGCAGGCCCCCCTGTGGTTTCATCGATCAATCGCGTGAGTCCTGCGAATACGAACCAAAGTACAGTTAATTATACCGTTACTTTTGATAAGGCTGTTACAGGTGTTGACGTCAGTGATTTCCAAGTAACGAGCACGGGAGCAACGACCGCGACAATCGCCAGTATTTCAGGATCTGCGGCTACGTATACCGTGGTATTAAATACCATTAGCGGGGATGGTACGATACGGTTGGATCTAAAAAGTTCCAGTACTGGCATTCAAGATTTAGAAGGTCGGGCCATCGTTTCAGGTTACACATCGGGTCAAGTTTATACCGTTGACCAAACAGTTCCCACCATTACGGGAGTGACTTCCTCACCAAGTACAGGAAGTAAAAAAGCAGGAGATGTGATTCAAGTTTTAGTCGGTTTTTCTGAAAACGTCACGGTCTCGGGAACGCCTCAAATTACCTTGGAAACAGGAGCAACAGATGCACAAGTTTCGTACACAAGTGGATCAGGTACGAACCAATTACGTTTTGATTATACGGTTGCAGCTGGAAATAATTCGTCGGATTTAGATTATACGGCTACATCAGCATTGTCTCTCAATGGCGGCACAATCTTAGATGCATTTGGTAACGTAGCTAACTTAACTTTAGCGAGTCCGGGCGCTTCGAATTCATTAGGGGCCAATAGTTCTCTACGCGTTGATACGCAAGTTCCTTCGGGTTTTGATTTTACCATTAATCAAGCCTCTGTAACTGCGTTGAATCAAACAGGAATTTCCATCACGATGAGTGGTGCTGAAGTGGGAACTAGCTTCGATGTTGCACAGTCGGTAGGGGTGTTACAAAATGTCAGTTCAGGAATCATTACAACGGGAACTGATTTGATCTCTGGATTAGATGTATCGAGTCTGCCTGATGGAACGGTTACCATTTCCGTTACATTGACGGATGCGGCAGGAAATGTTAGTGCGGCCGTGACGAAGACCCTAAATAAAGATGCCCTAGCGCCAACGGTCAGTTCGGTGAGTTCTTCGGCAACGAATGGTAGTTACAAGGCGGGCCAAACGCTACCGATCATTGTCAATTTCACCGAGGCTGTTACAGTCACGGGTACTCCGCAGCTTACCCTTGAAACAGGTACAACGGATGTCGTTTTGGATTACTCCAGTGGATCTGGAACAACGGCCTTGACATTTAATTATACGATTGCCGCGGGTAATACGAGTTCGGATCTAGATTATGCAAGCACATCGGCATTCGCATTACATGGCGGTACCATCGTTGATGCCGGAAACAATGTGGCGGCCTTAACCCTGCCAAGCCCAGGATCGACCGGTTCTTTGGGGGCCAATAAAGCCTTTGTAATTGATACCTCGGTACCGTTGTCCTATGGTTTCAGCTTTGTTCCTACCTCGGTGACAGCGAGTAATCAAAATTCGGTTTCCATCAGTTTAAGTGGAGCCGAATTGGGAACTACCTACACAGCCCGGTTTAGCGATGGAACTGCAACAGTCATAAGCACAGGATCAATAACAAGTGCTACACAAACCATCTCGGGAATTAACCTCTCCAGCCTCGCAGATGGTACCATTACGGGGACATTTTATTTAACCGATGCCGCGCAAAACCAGGGTGCTAACGTTGTTCAAACCCTGCTCAAGGATGCCATTATTCCCACTGTCACGAATGTAAGCGCAAGCATTTCCAATGGCGCTTACCCCGTGGGGCAAGTTATCCCGGTGATCGTTACGTTTAGCGAACCCGTAACGGTTTCTGGTACTCCTGTGATTACGCTCGAAACGGGTACCACTGACGCCCAAGTAAATTATTCGAGTGGGTCAGGAACGACAGCTTTGACCTTTAATTACACCGTGGCATCCGGACAAGGTGTTTCGGATTTGGATTACACGTCAAGCACTTCGCTTCAACTGAATGGAGGTTCCATTTCAGATGCGGGTGCTAACCCGGCAAGTCTGACGCTTGCAAGTCCTGGGTTAATCGGCTCCTTGGGATACAATAAAAATATTATCGTAGACACCCAAATCCCGACCGTAACCGGGGTGAGTTCGAGTAGTCCAAATGGGTCCTATCGGGCAGGTATTACGATACCGGTTGTTGTTACATTCAGTGAACCGGTAACTATAACGGGGACTCCCAACCTGACACTTTCAGTTGGCGGAAATGTCACCGCGCCGTATGCGAGTGGTTCAGGAACGAACGCGCTAACATTTAATTATACGATTGCATCTGGTCAAACGGTTAGTGATTTAGACTATTCGTCCACGAATGCACTTGGACTTAATGGAGGTACAATTCGAGATGCGGCAGCTAATAACGCAAGCTTAACTTTAGTGAGTCCGGGAAGTATAGGCTCTCTTGGGAATTCGAAAAATATTTCCGTAGATACACAAACGCCGACTGGCTATACGCTTTCGAATACGGCTAATATTGACAATACCAATAAATTAAATTCCGGCTTTACTTTATCAAATGCGGAGCTTGGAACTACCTATACGTATACCTATTCGAATGGCCTAACGAGTGTGACGGGTTCAGGTACCGTGAGTAATGCCACTCAGGTAGTAACGGGAATTAATGTCCAAACAGTATTGGATGGAACCGTTAGTCTTTCAGTTACCTTGACAGATGCCGCAGGAAATGTAGGTATTCCGGTAACAGCTTCGATGTCTAAATTCACAAACGTCGCGCCGACTGGCTCGCCAACATCGATAGTGCTTAATCAGAATGATCCTGACCAACGCATTAATTTGTTGGCAGGTGTCACAGATGCTGAAGGAGATCCTTTATCGGTCAATTCTGTGGTTATCAGTTATTCGATTAAACGAATATCAGATAATGCGAGTATTACGCCGACGAGCTCGCAGTTAACTAAATTTGCCGATGTAGTCGCACCATCCGATTTAGTCAATAATGAATTATTGGTCGAAATGACTAAATCCACATTCTT
>JACCDQ012015687.1_pt1 | contig 10148 bp, 6 predicted proteins | sample 7446031 | NCBI WGS metagenome assembly JACCDQ01 (sample SAMN15323442, study PRJNA562643) | freshwater metagenome | isolation source: river surface water | place: USA:Blue River Watershed | collected 2017-08-17 | reverse complement strand
GAGCACCGCATCCAGTACCTGGACGACCAGCAAACCCATGTGCTGCCCACCCGCGACGACGACCTGGCCTGGATCGCCCAGACCCTGGGTTATGCGGACACCCGCACCTTTCTTTCTGAGCTGGACGCACACCGCGAAGTGGTGGCGCAAGAGTTCGACACTTTGTTGGGTGGCGACCGTGAGTGCAAGGGCTGCAACGGCAAGAACGGCCAGCGCGAGCCCACCGAGCTGGACGCCATGGCGGGCCTGTTCTTGGGCCGCATTGCCGAGCGACTGGCCGAATGGCCGGCCAATCCCCGTGTGCAGGCTTTGCGCGACGATGCCCGGGGCCGCTTGATGCGCCTGTTGCAGCGCACAGCCCAGTGGCTGGAAGAAGGCCGCATTGGCGAAGAGGCCGTGCTGCGCATGGTCGAGTGGATCGAGCCCCTGTTGCGCCGTGAGAGTTATCTGGCGCTGATGCTGGAGCGCCCCTCGGTGCACGAACGCTTGCTGCGCTTGTTGGGCGCGGCCAAGTGGCCGGCGCGCTATCTGCTGCAACACCCCGGTGTGATCGACGAGCTGGCCGGGGGCAATTTGTTCGACAGCCGCTTTGACGCGGCCGAGTTCGAGGCCGAGCTGGAGGCGCGGCGTGTGGCTTTGAAACGCACGGGCGAAGACGACGAGGAAAGTCTGCTCAATTTGCTGCGCCGCGCCCACCATGCCGAGCAGTTCCGCACGTTGGCGCGTGACGTGGAAGGCGTGCTCACGGTGGAGCAAGTGGCCGATGACCTGAGCGCCCTGGCCGATGCGGTGCTGCGCATGACCGCCCGCTGGTGCTGGGACCGTTTGAAGACACGTCACCGCGAAGAACCGGCGATTGCCATCATTGGTTACGGCAAGCTGGGTGGCAAGGAGCTGGGTTACGGCAGCGATTTGGACATCGTGTTCGTGTACGACGATGAAGACGAACGCGCTCAGGAAATCTACGCCAGCTATGTGCGCAAGATGATCAACTGGATGACGGTGAAAACCGCCGACGGCGACCTGTACGAAATCGACACCGCGCTGCGCCCCAACGGCAACTCCGGTTTGCTGGTCACCCGTTTTGAGGCCTATGACGACTACCAGCAGCAACGCGGCAGCAACACCGCCTGGACCTGGGAGCACCAGGCCATGACCCGCGCCCGCTTTGTGATGGGCCTGCCCAACCTGGCCCCGCGTTTTGACGCGGTGCGCTGTGCCGTGATTCGGGCGCCACGGGACGCTGCCAGCCTGAAAGCCGAAATCGTGGCCATGCGCGAGCGCGTGCGCCAGGCCCACCCGGTCAAGGCCGACCGTTTTGACGTCAAGCACAGCCCGGGTGCCATGGTGGATGCCGAGTTCGTCGTGCAGTACCTGGTGTTGCTGCACACCGCCAAGCACCCCGAGCTGGCCGATAACGTGGGCAACATCGCCTTGCTGCGGCGTGCCGAAAAGGCCGGCTTGCTGCCCACCGGTGTGGGCGAAGCCGCCGCCCATGCCTACCGCGAGATGCGCCGCTTGCAACACCGCGCCCGCCTGAACGAAGAACCGACCGATGTGCCGCTGAGTCAGCTGTCGGCAGAGCGCGAGGCGGTTCTGGCGCTGTGGCGTGACGTCATGGCTTGAGCCGCCCAGGCCTGTTTGTGCAGCCCCTTGAATGGGTCCGGTCATTGCCAATGCGCCACGACCAGGCGCGCTTCGACCGCTAAACTTGCCGCATGTCAAAACGGCGTTTAGCCAAGGGATGTGCCATGAAAAAATGCGGGGTGTGGGTTGGTGTGTGGGCGGTGGTGGGCATGGGTGTCGGCCCTGTGGCTTGGGCTGCAGAAAGCAATAAAGCGTCAGCCAAGCCCACCTTGACCGTGACGGTGGCTGCACCTCAGATGGCCAGCATGGCCCAAAAAATCAGCGCCAACGGCTCCTTGGCCGCTTGGCAAGAAGCCATCGTTGGGGCCGAGGCCAATGGCCTGAAGATCACCGAGGTGCGTGTGAACGTGGGTGATCGCGTGCAGCGGGGTGACGTGCTGGCCACCTTGCAGGCCGATACCTTGCGGGCCGAACTGGCCCAGGCCGAGGCCGCGCTGGCCGAAGCCACCGCCAGTGCGCAAGAAGCCCAGGCCCAGGCCGAACGGGCACGCAGTCTGCAGCAGCAAGGTTTTTTCAGCAACGCCCAACTGAGTCAGGCGCTGGCCGCCCAGGCCTCGGCGGCGGCCCGTGTGCAGTCGGCCCGCGCCATGGTGCAGTTGCAGGGCGTGCGCCTGTCGCAAACCCAGGTGCGCGCCCCCGATGCGGGCACCATCTCGGCACGCCAGGCCACGGTGGGCAGTGTGGTGGGCGCGGGCACCGAGTTGTTCCGCCTCATCCGGCAGGGCCGCATCGAGTGGCGAGCCGAAGTGACCGCTGCCGAGGTGGGCCGCATCCAGGTGGGTGCGCCGGTGCAGGTCAGGGCCGCCAGCGGCCAGGTGCTGCAAGGCAAGGTGCGCATGGTCGCGCCCTCGGTGGACGTGCAAACCCGCAACGCGCTGGTGTATGTGGACTTGCCCGCATCCACCGGCAGCGCCCGCCCCGGCATGTATGCCCAGGGCGATATTGGCCTGGGCCAAAGCCAGGCGCTCACTGTGCCCCAAGCGGCCGTGGTGGTGCGTGACGGTTTCAGTCATGTGTACACCGTGGGGGCCGACCAGAAAGTCAGCCAGCTCAAGGTGCAGACCGGTCGCCAAAGCGGTGACCGTGTGGAGGTGCTGGGTGGCCTGCCGATGGACGCCCGGGTGGTGACCAGTGGTGGGGCCTTTTTGAACCAGGGTGACACCGTGCGCGTGGTCGATGCGGCCCTGCCCGTTGCGGCCAAACCCTAAAGGGACGCCATGCTCAACGTTTCTTCTTGGTCAATCCGCAACCCCATTCCGGCTGTCATGCTGTTTGTGCTGCTGACAGTGGCGGGCTTCATCGCGTTTGGTTCCATGAAAGTGCAAAACTTTCCAGACCTGGACGTGCCCACCATCACCGTCACGGCCAGTTTGCCGGGCGCTGCGCCCTCGCAGCTGGAAACCGATGTGGCCCGCAAACTCGAAAACGCGCTGGCGCCACTGCAAGGTCTGAAACACATCACCACCAAAGTGCAAGACGGCGCGGTCTCGATCACGGCCGAGTTCCGCATGGAAAAGCCGACGCAAGAAGCCGTGGACGATGTGCGTTCGGCCGTCCAGGGCGTGCGGGCTGACTTGCCGGGCGACCTGCGCGATCCGGTGGTGCAAAAGCTCAACTTGGCCGGCACACCGGTGCTGGCCTACACCGTGCGTTCTGCGCGCATGGACGACGAGGCCTTGTCCTGGCGGGTGGACAACGAGATCACCCGAAAGCTGTTGTCGCTGCGCGGGGTGGGCGCGGTCAACCGCGTGGGCGGCGTGACGCGCGAGGTGCGTGTGGCGCTGGATGTGAGCCGCCTGCAGTCGCTGGGCATCACGGCGGCCGAGGTGTCGCGTCAGCTCAAGCAGGTCCAGCAAGAAGGCTCGGGTGGCCGCATGGACCTGGGCGCGAGCGAGCAGCCCGTGCGCACCCTGGCCACGGTCAAGACGGCGCAAGAGGTTGGCCAGATCGAGTTGGCCACATCGCGCGGTGCGCGTGTCCGGTTGGACCAGGTGGCCACCGTCAGCGACACGCTGGCCGATGCGCGTTCGGCCGCGACGCTGAACGGCTCGCCCGTGGTCGGCTTTGAGGTGGTGCGCAGCAAAGGCGAAAGCGAAGTGGCCGTGGGTCGACTGGTGCGCCAGGCGCTGGCCGACTACCGGTTGCAAAACCCCGACCTGGAAATCACCGAAGCCTTTGACTTTGTGACTCCGGTGGAAGAGGAATACAGCGGCTCGTTGGCGCTGCTCTATGAAGGGGCGATCTTGGCGGTGCTGGTGGTCTGGCTGTTCTTGCGCGATTGGCGGGCCACATTCGTGTCGGCGGTGGCGTTGCCTTTGTCGGTCATTCCGGCGTTCATCGGCATGGCTTATCTGGGTTTTTCCATCAACGTGGTGACCTTGCTGGCGCTGTCCTTGGTGATTGGCGTGCTGGTGGACGATGCGATCGTCGAGGTGGAAAACATCGTGCGCCATCTGCGAATGGGCAAGTCGCCCTACCAGGCGGCCATGGAGGCGGCCGACGAGATTGGCCTGGCGGTCATCGCCACCACCTTCACCTTGATCGCGGTGTTTTTGCCCACGGCTTTCATGAGCGGTATTCCGGGCAAGTTTTTCAAGCAGTTTGGCTGGACGGCGTCGCTCGCGGTGTTTGCCTCGCTGGTGGTGGCGCGGGTGCTCACGCCCATGATGGCGGCCTACCTCCTCAAACCCGTCGTCACCGCTGAGCACGAACCGGGTTGGCTCAAGCGCTACATGGTCTGGGTCACCTGGTGCATGAAGCACCGTCTGGCCACCATGGTCTTGGCCACACTGTTTTTCATCGGCTCGATCATGTTGGTGCCTTTGCTGCCCAAGGGCTTCATTCCACCCGACGACAACTCGCAAACCCAGGTCTATGTGGAACTGCCCCCGGGCGCCACGCTGGCGCAAACCCAGGCCAGCGCCGAACATGCCCGCCAGCTGTTGATGACGGTGAACGATGTGAAAAGCGTTTACACCACCATCGGTGGCGGCAGCGCGGGCAGCGACCCGTTTGCCGGAGGCGGAGCGGCCGAGGTGCGCAAGGCCACCTTGACCATTCAGCTGTCCGAGCGTGGCACGCGCCCGCGCAAGCAAGTGATTGAAAACGACATCCGCACCGCGTTGCAGCAACTGCCCGGCGTGCGCACCAAGGTGGGCCTGGGTGGCTCGGGCGAGAAATACATCCTGGTGCTCACTGGCGAAGACCCGCAGGCCCTGCAAACCGCGGCCATGGCGGTGGAGCGCGATTTGCGCACCATTTCAGGCCTGGGCTCCATCGCGTCCACTGCCAGCCTGGTGCGCCCCGAGATCGCGGTGCGTCCCGACTTTGCCAAAGCCGCTGACCTGGGTGTGACCAGTGCCGCCATCAGCGACACCTTGCGCGTGGCCACGCTGGGCGACTACGACGCGGCCTTGCCCAAGCTCAACCTGTCCGAGCGGCAGGTGCCCATCGTCGTCAAGCTGGGCGACGAAGCCCGGCAAGACCTGGCCACCCTGGAGCGCCTGATGGTGCCTGGCAGTCGGGGCCCGGTCATGCTGGGCCAGGTGGCCCGCATCGAGGTGGCCGGAGGTCCGGCGGTGATCGATCGCTACGACCGCCAGCGCAACGTCAACTTCGAGATCGAACTGTCTGGCATGCCTCTGGGCGACGTGACGCAGGCGGTGCAGCAACTGCCTGCGTTGCAAAGCCTGCCGCCAGGAGTGAAGGTGGTGGAGGTGGGGGATGCCGAAGTCATGGGCGAACTCTTTGCCAGTTTTGGCCTGGCCATGCTGATCGGCGTGCTGTGCATCTACATCGTGCTGGTACTGCTGTTCAAAGGCTTCTTGCATCCGATCACCATCTTGGCGGCGTTGCCCCTGTCGCTGGGCGGGGCCTTTGTGGGCTTGCTGATCGCGCAAAAGAGCTTCTCCATGCCCTCGCTCATTGGCCTGATCATGCTCATGGGCATCGCCACCAAGAACTCGATCTTGCTGGTGGAATACGCCATCGAAGCGCGGCGCGGCCACCCCGCCACCGATGGCCACCCTGCCGTTCCCGGCATGAGCCGCTGGGACGCCCTGCTGGACGCCTGCCACAAGCGGGCCCGCCCGATCGTGATGACCACCATCGCCATGGGCGCGGGCATGCTGCCCATTGCGGTGGGTTGGGGCGCGGCCGACGCGAGTTTCCGCTCGCCCATGGCGATTGCGGTGATTGGTGGTTTGCTCACCAGCACCGTGCTCAGTTTGCTGGTGGTGCCGGTGGTGTTCACTTACCTCGATGATTTGGGCCAGTGGGCGGGGCGCATGGTTCGGCGGTTCGCCAAGTAGCCATTTGGCCCAGAATTTCGGCGGGAGCCGCTGATTTGAAAAAACGAAAGGCCGCGCACAGCGGCCTTTCCATTTGGCGCATCTTTGGGTTTGTGCGCGTGTGGGGGCCCATCACAGGGGGCTGTCCAACGATGAATTGGCGGGCACGGTCCGCAGCAGGTATTCGTGAAACAGGGGGACTGTGAAAGCGGTGTCGCCGTGGGTAGGGCTCCAGACGATGCCTTTGCGGATCAGGCTGGAGCGCACAGGCGCCTGGGTGCTGACGGTTTTCCGCAACTGATTGGCGATGTCTCCGGAGCGGTGTGGCCCAGGACCCAGGTCGGCCATGGCACGCAGGTAGCGGCGTTCACTGGGTGTGGTTCGCTCCAGTCGCACTTTGAAAAAACTCTCATCGAGTCCTGCAATCGTCAGTTTGGTCGCAGCCTCCACGACATCCAAAGTGATCGGACTTGCGGTTGCCAAATCCCAGGTGTGCTTGCCCCACTCCTGTAAAAAATACGGATAGCCCTGGGTTTTTTCCACAATCGCCATAGCGGCTTCGTCGGTGTAGTTCACGCCCAGTTGTTGTGCAGGTTTGCGCAAGGCATCCAGTGCGGCAGCTGTATCGAGTTTGTCGACTTGCGGGTATTCGAACAGGCGCTCTGAATACGACTTGGCTTCCCCCGCCAAAGCCAGCAACTGAGGCAGGCCAGCGCCCACCAACGTGATGGGCAAGCGCAGGTGAGCACAGCGGTGCAGTGCCGAGATCAGGGCTGCAAACTGACTTTCTTTGACGTACTGAAGTTCATCAATGAACATGACCATCACGGTGTTGGCGGCTTTGGCCGCTTCACCAGTCTGAACCAGCAGCGCAGTCAAGTCGGACTCCAGTTCGCCGTTGTCGGCCAGGCCGGGCTCAGGGTCGAAGTCAAAGCCCACTTCGATGTCGGCAAATTTGACTTTCAGACCTTTGGCGAAACCCGCCAGTGCCCGCAGGGCCCTTTGTGCAACTTCTTTGGCCGATTCAATGGTGCTCATGCGCAAGAGGGCTTTGCGCAATTCGGGTGCCAGCATCGCTGGCAAAGATTTGTTTTCGGGCGCTTCGATGCGCAGGGTCTGGACACTCGTGCCCTCGGCGTCCGTGCGCATGCGGTCCAACAAAACGGTTTTGCCCACCCCACGCAAACCCACCAAGATCAGGCTCTTGGCCGAATTGCCGATGCGCAGGCGCTCAATGCAAATTCGGACTTTTTCGCGCAACTCGTCTCGACCGGCAAGTTCAGGCGGGGGCGTGCCTGCGCCGGGGTTGTAGGGGTTGGTGATCGGGTTCATTGATGGACATGTTAGCCAAGTTATCAAAATTCTATAACATTTGTAATTTGCTTATAAATTGCGCCGAGTTCAGGCTGAACGCGTTGTCACACCCCATCCAGCCCTTCGCGTGTGGCATCGGCCTGTGCCTGTATGCGGGCCTTGTCGTCCTCGCCCATTTGGCCCACATGCTTGACCATGAGCGCGGTGCGCGGGTTGCCTGCAAAGTCGGCTTCGTGGCGGATCAGAAAGTCCCAATACAGCGTGGTCATGGGGCAGGCGCTGGGGCCGGTGCGCACATCGGGCTGGCAGCGGCAGCCTTTGCAGTAGTTGCTCATGCGACTGATGTACTGGCCGCTGGCCACATAGGGCTTGCTGGTGAAGCGCCCGCCGTTGGCGTGCAGCGCCATGCCCACGGTGTTGGGTGTTTCCACCCATTCCACCGCGTCCACGTACATGGCGCGGTACCAGGCACTCACTTCCTGCGGTGACAAACCGGCCAGCACCGCAAACTGCCCGGTGACCATGAGGCGCTGGATGTGGTGCGCATAGCCGTGTTGCAGCGTCTGGCCGATGGTGGCTTGCATGCAGGCCATGTCGGTGTCACCGGTCCAGTACCAGGCGGGCAAAGCGCGGGTGTGGCCGTAGTGGTTGGTCTCGGCCAGGTGCGGCATGTCGAGCCAGTACACCCCGCGAATGAACTCGCGCCAGCCCAACACTTGCCGGATGAAACCCTCCACGCTGGCCAGTGGCAGGCCGCGTGCGTGGTAGGCCTGTTCGGCCGCGACGATCACTTCGCGCGGGTTCAGCAGGTGCAGGTTCAGGCTGCTGCCCAGCAGCGCGTGCCAGCCAAAGGGCAGCGAGGTCCACATCGCGTCTTGCCAGGTGCCAAAGTGTTCCAGCCGCTGGTCAATGAAGTGTTGCAGCGCCACCAGGGCTTCTTCGCGGGTCACGGGCCAGCCAAAGTGGTCCAGCGTGCCGGGGTGGTGGGCAAAGCGCTGTTGCACCAGCGCGATCACGTCTTGCGTCACGCGGTCGGGCGCAAAGCGGGCAGGCTCTGGCACGGGGCCTGGGCCCTTGGCACCAAAGCCTTTGCGGTTGTCGGCATCAAAGTTCCATTGGCCGCCAATGGGTTCTTTTCCCGTCATCAAGATGCCGTGGCGTTTGCGCATCTCGCGGTAAAAGAACTCCATGCGCAGTTCCTTTTTATGGCCCGCCCACTTGGCAAATTCGGCGCGGCTGCACAAAAAGTGCGTGTCGCCCACCCAGCGCAGCAACACCTGGGCTTGTTCGGCGGCGCCTTCGATCAGCTGTTCCATGCGCCAGGCCCCGGGTTCGAGCACCACCAGGGCTTTGGGTTGCAGGCGGCGCAGCGCGTGCTGCAGGCGCCCGGCAAAGTCGGCGGGCCAGGCGTCGCTGCCTTCTGGCGCGTCCAGCCGCATGTAGGTGCAAGGCCAGCGGCGGCGGTGCGCTTCGTTGGCGAAGTGCCGCATCCCTGACAAAAACAGCGCGATGCGGGCCTGGTGGTTCCAGACCTCACCCGCTTCGCTGTCGGCCTCGATCATCAAAAGCCGGTCTTGCCCCGGGTCAAAGTCGGTCAGTGCTGGGCTGTCCCAGCCGAGTTGGTCGCCCAGCACCAGCACCAGGTGGCGGCAACCGGGTTGCGCGGGAAAGACGGGCCTGACCTGACCAGTGGCAAGCCGGGTTGGCGTTCCTGATGCGGGCGCGTCCGGGGTGGATGCTTGCGAGGTGGGGGTGGAGGCGGTCATTCAGCGCCCGGTCTGGGGTTGGCCCTGGGGCAGGCGGGGTTTGTTTTTGGCCGCCCGGCAGCGGTCGCTGCAGTACAGCACGCTGTCCCAGTTCTTGGCCCAGCTTTTGCGCCAGGTCATGGCCAGACCACAAACGGCGCAGGGCTTTTGGGGCAAATCCTGTTTGTTCCCTTTGAAACCCGAGGGTGAGCGCATGGTTTTCTCCAAGACAAGCGGTGGGGGTGACAATCTGCACAAACGAGTTTAAACTGATCAGTCACAAAATGAATTTTAAAGTGCAAATGAATCACTCTTGGGTAAATTCCTTCGTGGGCCGTTGGACGATGGCTTTGCTGGCAGCGGTTTTGGGGCTGGGCATCGACGCGGCCCACGCCGACACCCCGACGGCGCCCGCGTCCAGCAAGCCCTGCCCGACCATCCTGAACCACAGCTTTGACCGCCTGCAAGACGAAAAGCCGCAATCGCTGTGTCAGTACGCGGGCAAAGTGGTGTTGGTGGTCAACACCGCCAGTTTCTGTGGTTTCACTTCGCAATACAAAGGCCTGGAAGCGCTGAACACCCGCTACAAGGACCGGGGTCTGGTGGTGCTGGGTTTCCCTTCGAACGACTTTGCACAGGAAACGGGCAGCAACAAGGACATTGCCAATTTTTGCGAAAACACCTTTGGCGTGAAGTTCCCGATGTTCACCAAAACCCAGGTCACGGGCGATGGGGCTGCGCCATTTTTCAAGCAACTGGCGGTGCAAACCGGTCAAAAGCCGCGCTGGAACTTTCACAAATACCTGATTGGCCGCGACGGTTTTGTCGTCGACCAGTACAGCAGCCTGACCGGTCCCGACAGCAAGTCACTGGTGTCGGCCATTGAAAAAGCACTGAAAGCCCAACCATGATTCCCCGCATGAAGCTGGCCATCGTGGGTTCGGGCATTTCCGGCCTGGCGGTGGCGCACACCCTGAAAGACCAGGCCGACATCACTTTGTTCGAAGCGGGCGACTACTTTGGCGGCCACACCCACACGGTGGACGTGACCCTGTCCACCCCGCAAGGGTTGGTGACACACGGCGTGGACACGGGCTTTTTGGTGTTCAACGAGCGCACCTACCCCAACCTGATCAACCTGTTTGCCGAGCTG
>JACCDQ011995662.1_pt1 | contig 10148 bp, 10 predicted proteins | sample 7446031 | NCBI WGS metagenome assembly JACCDQ01 (sample SAMN15323442, study PRJNA562643) | freshwater metagenome | isolation source: river surface water | place: USA:Blue River Watershed | collected 2017-08-17 | reverse complement strand
CAACGAGATCTCCACTCCACTTGTCATGAAATCCACTCCGCCAGTCTTGTCTATTGGCAAGAGGTGCATGGAACAAAACTATGAGTTCCGTTGGCTTCCGGGCAAAGCGCCGTTCTTTGTTACCCTAGGCATCGCGCGATTGAAAATTTTCAATCCCGGGCAAATATCAATATTTGCTTTTTTTGGCTTCAAATATTGGTTTTTGTTTTTGAAAATCAAAAACCAAAAATCAATAGCCAATATTGGTTTTCAAAATTCAGAGGTGGAGCAAAATATTCATATTCAGGAAACACAAAAACATCAAATATTTGATGATTCCAATCAAATATTTGATTATAATATCAAATATTTGATTATGTCATAAGTTCCTTTAATTTACTGTTATGTCAGAAGTTGTTTGTTGAATGTGTTGGTTCTTCATGTAGTCTTTGTGCACATGCAAAACAAGTCAGTCATATCTTGTTTCTTCCACTTGCATGAGGACCAAAGACTAAGTACACATATCATCATGTATGTTCTCCTTATGTTTTTCTTCCACTTGCAGGAGGACCAATGGCTTTGTGCACATATCATCATGCATGTTCTCCTTAACTACTTGCAGGAGGACTAGTCCTTATGCACTTCAGATATCAAATGTACTTTTCTACAGATTAGAATGGATATGACATTTGTATGTGGTTGTTCAAACAGCTTTTAATGCAATTATTGTGTAACTCTTATTTTGTTCAGCTCCTATACCTCCTGCAACGTCAAGGAAAGGAGGGCCCAGGAGAACCCAAGCTGTTTCAGATTTTGATCTGTCTGAACTAGAAGGTCTAATCCAAGATGTGGGCTTGAATTCAGGCTTCAATTTTGGTGCATACAATGGCATCTTGAAGAGTCATGCAGCCAATGGTTTGGGCCTTCTTCAGAACAAACAGCTCCTTTTGCAGATTGGCTCCATCACAAAGGGCACCTTCAATTTGAATGCAATGACTGACCTCAGGCCACTCATCAAGGCAGTGGTGGATGGCAAAGACAGTTTCAACACTAGCAAGTTGAACAACATGGTGTTTGCAGGCCAGAAGGCAACTAACATTACCACCATGTGCAACCATGTGAGGAGGATTGCCAAAAATGAGACAAGGTGGAACCAAGTGATTGGGACACTGGTGCCTTGTCAAGTGGCCTCCTTGGCAGAGTTGACAGCATTGGTAGTTGGAGATTGTGATTCAGACTGTGCTGATTCAGTGGCAGCCCCTAAGCACACCAGGGTCTTGAAGTCTGAAGTTTCATTGGATGCTGATGGATTGCCTTGTTACCTGAGCAAGGTAGGTGAACCAGTTTCTTCTTCTTCTTCTACTACAAGAGCCTCTAGTTCACAGCTAAGCTCAGGCAACATCAATGAGTTTTATATCAGGGCCTTGAAGGAGACAGACAGTGGGTTTGTTGAAGAAGCTTTCAAGGCTGCTGCTTCACTGCACACAGCTGATCCACCTCCTGTGGCAAGTTCCAAGGCAAGCTCCAAGGCATCTGTCAAAGGTGAAAGGAAAGTTGCAAAGAAGCAGAAGAAAGGTTGCACCAAAACACCTTTGCTCAAGGCTTCAACAAAATCAGGTGGGACAACTCCTGTTGTTAAGGACAACAAGGAGCAACCTGATGCTATGGCTGATGAGACAGAGACTGTGCACTACAAGGATGACTACAAGAATGAGGAGTACATTTACAAGATGGAAAAGTACAAGAAATCCAACTCAATTGGCATCAGGAGGAAGTTTGGTGATGGGAAGCAGATTTTCTCCTTGTCAAGCAAGAGCCTTACATTTCAGGACCTTGAGAAGCTAGCTCTCCAGGTCATTGACAAGTTGAAGGTTCAATCACTGAAGCCGAATTTTGAATTTGTGAATGTAGAACTTGCTGTGAAGGAGTGGGCACACATGCAATTGAAGGTGTAGACAGATAAAGTGCATCAACAAAAACATTTGCTTTAGTTTTGACACATGTCTTTCTGCACATATCCTGTGTATCATCCTTTACTATTTGCAAGAGGTCAAGTCTTTGTGCTCACAGTTTAGTTTGGAAGGTTTTTCAAGTGGACTGCATGTTGTGTATGTTTGTCACTTCTTTGCAAGATGTGTGTTGTTTGCCAGATTGTTTGTTCACAGCTTTTGCACTTTGCACCCTTATATCAGGGTTGGTATGTTCCCTTCATCATGTGTATTAGAATCCAAAAAATATCACATACATAATTATATTAATGTTTTTATATTATGTCTCCATTGATTTCCTTTTAGATAACACCAAAACAAGCCAACCCTGTGTAGCAATGCCCCACATCAAAGAAGATTCTAATGATTCTCAAGCCATGGACCTTGAACCTTCTCCTAAAAGGAGGTGCATCTTCATGGAGACTAGGGAGGCTCCTGTGAAGAAGAACTTGTACTGTGGCAGGTGTGGTGTGGACTGTGGGCCACCTCCTGGCTTTCAGGGCAGGTGGCAAGGAGTCATGTTTGAAGATAGAAGGAAGTGGTGCTACCTTTGTCCAGCTTGTGATGGTGACCTTTGGGCCAAGTTCACTGAATGGGACAGTGTGTGGCAGGAGTTCATCAAGAAGGAGCTGTGGGAAGAGAGCTGATTTGTACAGGGCCACTTCAGTGCACAGCATTCCTTTTTTTTCTTTCCAATTTTATGGACACAGAATTAGTTTACAGCAGGCTTGTTCACTTTGGGAGAAACATCAATGCTAACTCAAGGTCACAATGTCCATATTTTAGTGTATGAATTTGTTGTCATGGCTGCAGTCAAGTTGCAATGACAGATTTGGATGTCTGTTTGAATTAAATTTGGTTTTCAGTCTTCATCTTTGGCACTTGTAGTTGCATCATTTATGTTTTCTGTATTGTCACCACAGCTGTTCAAAGTAAGTTGACTTTTATGGTGATGATAGAAATGGCAAGGGATGTGACATGTATGAAGCATTGCCTGGAAGATCAGCTGGCTACTGCAAGAAGAGAGTACTTAGCAATAGAGAGAGCAGCAAAAGAGCTACCACCACATTTGCTTCCAGTTCTGATGTATTTTGAAGGGGTCTTTCAAGATGTCAGGAATGTTTTCTTGGCAACAGATTGCACTTGCTGGGAAGGGCCAGACACTGTGAGAATTGGAGGGGCTTCATGGGTATCAGATGGTGATGATGTTGCCAACCTACAAGATGTATGGTTTGGATTAGTAGAATAGTTGTTGCAGACTGCATTGGGTCAAACAAAACATTTTGTGTATGCTTCATCATCCCAATATTTGTGATTCCTTTAACTGTTAAGTGACATTCAATCAAGCTCTAGTGGTCAAATGCAATGCAGTCTTCATGCAGATACAACAGTTTGGCCAATGATAACTCATTTGTAAACAGACCCAATAGTTATGTTGACTTGCTGCCCAAGCTTCTTTGTTGTGACTTGTTAAACAAGCCTTCTCAATCAAGTGACTGCATCCAATATGGCAATGGTTGCTGGTGGAGCAGGTGGATCAGGAGGAGGGAGGCCACCTCCTTGGAGGATCAATGATGGCCTTGAGACAATTGAGGTGGAAGAAGATGATTTAGATGAAGAAGAATCTGAGGAGGAGAACTGGCATGAATTTCAACATGCCAAGGGAGCTCCTCCTGGTCTGAGATCTTGCCAGAAGTGTAAGTTTTACACATATCTCCGAAAGGGTGCATGTGCAAACCCTGCCTGTGTATTTGTCTTAGCAAATCTGAAATCATAGTACAGTTCATGCATTTCAAACAGCTGCATGTCATTTTTTATGAAAGTTCACAAACATGCAACAACATATTAAGGCTGACTACTACATGGAGAAGATGGCCAAGGGCATGTGGAACCCATTGCAGAAGGGCAAGGCACTCAAGCAGCAGACTTGGAGCAGCAGCACTATCCCCATCCTCAACAACTACATCAAACAGAAGGTGGACTCTGCACAGGAAGAGTGGAAGAAGAAGCCCAAAGCTAACAAAGGCAGGAAAAGAGTTGAGTGGTTCAGAAAGCTGTTGGAGAGGAAGAAGATGTTGAAGGGCGTGATGGTTCCAGTGACTCCAGTCAGTCAGAGGCATGCACCAGTAACTCCACCAGGCCTTGGGACATCACATCAGCTGCCCCCTGGCTTTCCAATCAAGCCTCCTGGGATGCCTGGATTTGGGCCTGGATTTGGGCCTGGTTCTGGACCATCTCCTAAGCCTCCTCAACAAGCAGGAGGCAAAGGATGCAAAGGAAGCAGTGCAGTGCAGCTTGTACCAAGGATCATTGTACCACAACCGAAAAGAATGCCTGTGGGAGATGTTGCTCTGCAAGAATGGATGCACAAGCAATCACAACTCTCAAAGAGACAGCTGCAGTATGATGCAGCCTTGAGGAGGGCTCAGGAGAGAGAGAATGAACAGATTCATGACAGGATCATTCAGCAGAGCAGGAACATGGTCTTGTTGGCAATTGAAGACATCCAGCAGAGCACTCCAACTCATGATGGTGGAGAGGATGAAGAGGCAATCCTGATGACAGGTCCACACAGGGATGATGATGCAAACACTGGGGCGGTTTCATCTTCATCTCACAGTGAGAGCAGGGTTGTACCAAAGAGGAGGATTACAAAGAAGACATCTCCTGATGGGAAATCCACATCCCAAAATGAGGAGAAGTGAGTTGTAATCTCCTGTATCACACACTCAACCACATGTTTGTGTTTAGCTTGTAATCATTTGTTTTTATGTTCATGAAATGTGATTCAATCAGTTTATGTGATTAGCATGCACTCAGATGAAGTTTTGTCAGTTCACTTTGGCACACAGATCTATATTGCAGTACAGATGAATGATATGGATAGATGAGAGACACAGTTCAGCACAAAGGAATGAAACAAGTGCAAACATGTTTGTCAAACTGATTATGATGTGATTCAATTGCAGATGGACAGTGCATTTTGCAGTCTCTGGTTTTCATTTCAGCACTTGAAATAAAATCTTCAGTGTTCATTAAAAATGTGGTATCAAATATATATCAAATATTTGTCAAATATTTGATATAAAATCAAATAAACATCAAATATTTGATGAATTTATCAAATATCTTTCAAATATTTGAAGTATGCAATCAAATATTTGACAAATATTTGATATATATTTGATTGCTGTTTTTTCAGAAATGTGATGATCAGTTGTCATTACACCAGATCTCATTAGCCATTTGTTAGTTTTACTGGTTCAGACTGTTATTTCAACACTGTCATCATTTGTTAAGCCTGCTCACCAGCCATTATGGGCAAAGTGATGAAGTCATCATCATCCAAGCAACCTGCTATGAAGCAGGTGAAGAAGACTCCTATGAAGACTTTGGGCATGAAGAAGTTTGGTAAGCTCACCAAGAAGAATGTTGAGCAGCTTGGAAGTGAGGACAAGGAGGCAAAAATTCAAAGGATTGCAAAACTGGCCTCCTTTGATGAGAAGCGCAAAGCCATTGGGAGTGAGAAGGACCTGGACCTTGTGCCTGATGACTTGCTGAAGATCTTTGGCAATAAGGAGATGGTGAAGAACTACAACAGGTTCAGTCAGACAGAGTGTAAAAAGGACTCTGAAGTGGAAGAAGCCTGGAGATCACTGCAGGAGTCTAGAGAGCCAGGCAAGGAACACAAGAAGAGAGCTTTGCTCCTGGCATGGCTCCAGGACAATATGTCCATGACTCCTAAGTTCAAGACATCTTGCACTGCACTTTGCTTCAGCAAGACTAGAACCAAGCAGCTCAAATGGCTCACCACCAAAGAAGTGCTTGACAAGCATGGCCAAGAGGAGGGACTTCAAATGATCAAGGAAGGTTCTTTGCTTGTCAGGAAGAATCCAGCCAACAACAAGTTCTTCCAGTTTTTGGCAACTGAAGACTTCATGACCTTGGATGTGAAGAAACAGGAGGAACTCAAGGTTTCTGGCACCAGCAAGGTCACTGACAAACAGTGGCAGGCTATTACCTCCAGCATCAAGGATGTTGATTTGGCGGGTCTTGATGGTGACATGGAGAACTTTGGCATGGTGGGACCAGGAGATGATTTTAACTTTGAAGATGATGACAAAGCATTGTTGCCTGAAGTTGAGGCACCAAAACCGAGGAATGCAATCAAGGCTTCACCAGAAGAGAAGGTGCTGAACTTTGACAACCAGAAGACCATGCCCAAGGTGAAGTACATGCACACTGTTCTGACCAAGGATGCCCAATATGTGCAATCAATTGTGACTCAAACTCAGTGCAGTTTCATGTGGTCAAATTGTTTCCATTATTGTGTGATTTATGTGTCCACATTATATGTTGAGTTATATACTCCTGAGGCTGAGGGCTAAGCCTACAGACAAGGAGATTCCCAAGTGCAAGAATTTGGTCAAGGACATCAAGATCATCATTGAGAAGTTTGACAAGCACATCATTTCTGAGTCATTGTCATTGACTGATATCAAGAAGTTACTCATCAAGGCAGTGGCATTGCACAGGCAGGTCAAGGACATGCAGGGCAAGGGTGATGCAAAGAGTGTGGCTGGCAGCAAGGGCAAGTGAACCTGTGGGGAGCAGAGTTCATCTCAATCCATTTTGTAGATTGTGACTATGAGATCATTATTGATAAGATGTTGCTAAGAAAAAACAATGTCTTGTTTCTTTGTGTTTGTGTTCACATCTATTACTCCTACACTTCTTCATTTGCACAATGAACTATATTCATCAGATATCATGTGGTAACAATACATTACAGTTGCATCAGTTTAGGTTAAATTGTAATATAGAATTTCTGATGTCACAGTAGCTAATTTCATTTTACAATGCAACTTAGAAACATCTTGTTGCTGACATATGAAAGGATACCATCCTCATGCATAGGATCATGCATAGGAGGTGCTCTCCTGCACTCTTGCATAGGATGTACTCTCCTGCACTCATGAATTAGGAGATGTTAGTTTGCACAGCTGATAAACTTTATCCATGTTAAATTGTTGCTTCAAGATGACACAGTCAACATTTATTCTTACAGCAAAGCCATTCACTTATTTCAAAACAGCTGATTAATTTACAGTCACATCTCATCTAGGACAGCCCATCATTTGTGCAGCATTTGAGCAATGAGCCTGGTCAAGGTAACCAAAGTCACCAAGTTGGAGGACTGCAAGGTCACATTGAATGACCAGGGCAAGTTGGAGTCCATTGAGATCCATGGCAAGACCATACCACTATTTGGGGGGCTCAATGCTGCATGGGTCAGGTTCCAAGTTTCTTGCAAGCCAGAGGTATTCCAAATGGTCAAGATTGCTTTCAAATATGGAGATGATCACATCAATGCTGCAATCTTTGGGTCAATCATCTACTATGAAAATTTCATGCCATATGGGCATTGGCGCATGGATGTGGTGCCTGGTGATACAACTGAATGGGACAACACAGTGAGTGAACTCCTGGGCAGGCTGTTTGGGTGTTTTCCACTTATTTGACAGCTAGGAGTGAGACTATGGTTTGTCAAGCAAAACAAATGAATGACTTGTTGAGGTTGCCAGTCTTTCACTTTCCCATCAGTGTATGTTTTACCAGTCATCACAATGCTTTAAACTATGATCACATCATGTTGCAGCTAATCAAACACCTTAACTCTGATTACTTTCAATTCTTCCTAGCTCACTTAATTTGTTCTTCCTAGTTATTTTATCAGAATGCCTGGTATCCACCAGCAGCTAGCAGCTGCCCTATGTAGCAACACTACAGAGAGTGAACATATGCAGCATCACTGCCAGAGTGCTCTTGCAAATGTTTTGTTGAGACTGTGGGCATGTGGCAGGATCTCTGCATGCTCATTGCAACAAATTGCTGAGGCTGCTCTAGCAGATGGCTGTCAACATCCAGAGCTAGGTGTCTTTGCTAGTCTTGGTTCCTGGGGAACTCAGACTGGCAATTGTGCAAGGGATTTGAAACAACAGCTGAACAAAACTCAAAAAATATCATCAACAATGAGTGTATCAACTAAAGCCAAAAACACCAAGAATGGTTTGGTTCAAAATGTCAGGGCTGCTGTCATGCTACCACACAAGTTATTTGCTGACTTGTTTGTGAATTATGAAACACACTTCCATGAAGTCTTTGGCACTCAACTTGTTTCAGAGTTTTGGAGTAAGGTTGATAAGACTGATGTCAGGGTTGCACTCCACACTGGGCTTCCCACTGAACATGAACAACTTCAATGGTGCATTCCAGGTTGGGTCCATGGAGATGCTGTGGAATACCATGATAGAGATAGTTTGATGACATGGTCTTGGGGTTCCATGTTGGCAATTCAAATCTCATCACTGGTCAGCTCATTCTTGTTCACAGCTTGGCCCAAACTGGCAACCTCCAATGGAACTTGGCCCACCTTAATGCAAGTCCTTGTGTGGTCTCTACTTGCCCTTGCAGAAGGCAAATGGCCAACTACACAGTGGGATGGTGCAGCTTGGCCTCCTGGCTCAGAAGATGCAAGGAGGGCTGGTGTTCCACTTGCAGGTGGCTGGAGAGTTGTGGTACTGTCTTTACTTGGTGACCAGGAACATTTCTCAAACAACCTGGGAATGCCTCACTGGAACAAGGACCGGTTTTGTTGGCTCTGTGATTGTACCAAGACAAGTGGCACTCCACAACAAAGGTTTGATTACTTTGCTCCTGACAATGCTTGGGTATTCAAAGCTAGTCATGAGGAGCTGGCTTCTCCTACCAGTAGCCATCCTTTGTTCAGTTTGGGTTTGACTTGTTTTAGCATCATGCTTGACATTCTGCATGCATGGGACCAGGGAATGTGGGTCCATTTGGCTGGTTCTTTTCTCAAGGAGATCATCTACAAACACTATAGTGACCTCAATCCAACAGATGCCTTGGCAACAGTTTGGCAGAAAATCCAGACTTACTACTCTGTCCTGAACACTTCAGTCAGGTTGACAAACTTGACATTGAAAATGATAGTGTCCAATGTGAAGTTTCCAGACAAGTGTTGGCCCATTCTGCAAGCCAAAGCTGCAGAAACCAGGCATTTGCTTCCAGTTCTTTGTCAGATTGCAGATGACTTGAATGATGGTTCTCAACATGCAAAACACAGACATGAAGCTTTGAGGAATGCAGTTTTGATGCAGAGAGTCATCCAGTTAGAGGGTATGATTATGTCAGAAGTTGCTCAGTCATGTTTGCTACAAGCAAGCCAAACATTCCTAGCTCATTATTCAGCTTTAAGGAAATGGGCACATGAAACTAATTTTGTAGGGTACCATTGTGTCCAGAAGTTCCACATGGGAGGTGTCCACCTCCCTAGGCAAGCATCTTTTGTGAACCCAAGGTGTGTTTGGACATACAAAGCAGAGGATTGGGTAGGCAGAGTTGCTAAAATTGCTCACAGCTGCAGCTTTGGCACCAAGTCATTTTTGTTGTCTCACAAATTGGTAGAGAAATATCAGTTTTTGCTGCACCTCAGTTTTTCCAGAGGTTTCTTTGATGACTGAAGTTGAGCAAAAACTGTTTCCTGCTTAGTTATCCACATGTTTTTGTGCAATATGTGATATTGTTTGATCTGTTTGTGCTGTATGTGTTTGTCCACATGTTTTTGTGTAAGGTATTGTCTTTAGGAGGAAATGCATTTGTGATATTGTTTGAACTGTATGTCTGAAGCTTCACTGCTACAAATCCTCCTGAATACCATAGGAGGATACTAAAGTGTCCTCCTACATGCATAAGATGATGATCAACCAGAGTTATTCTAAATGTCAAAAATGAAGAACATATATCAAATATTTGATAATTGAAAATCAAATATTTGATAAATTTGTATCAAATATTTGAACATTTAAATCAAATATTTGATATGTCGCGATTGATTTTCCAAAAACAAATATTGAAAAAATCAATCTTGGGACCCCCCAAAAATATTGAAAAAATCAATCCCAAAAATCAATCCTAAATATTGATTTTTTCAATCCCGGGTAAATATTGATATTTGGGCCAGAATATCAATATTTCCCTTCGCGATTGAAAATTTTCAATCCTGGGATGCCTAGGGATGACTTTATATAGATATATACACGTATTGTATGGCCACACACAAAAACATTGTCTATGGAAGGATTGTTGAGTATCAAGGTT
>JACCDQ011203168.1_pt1 | contig 10149 bp, 8 predicted proteins | sample 7446031 | NCBI WGS metagenome assembly JACCDQ01 (sample SAMN15323442, study PRJNA562643) | freshwater metagenome | isolation source: river surface water | place: USA:Blue River Watershed | collected 2017-08-17 | reverse complement strand
GTCTGTATTGGCTTTTTTGACAAATACTCAAGATTTGAAATACGACCATCTGCCGACAAAATTAAGACTTTAACGATAAAGTACTTTATTTATCAATACCCTTTCCTTAAATTTAAAGCCCTGATTGAAAAACGTTTTTAAACATCTAGAATACCAACTAATAATCAATTCTGATGCCAAAAACGTATATGATGATTGCCTTTGAATAAATCTTGTTTTAAATAATACTTTTGTAAGTCGAGAAGGACTTTTTAAGTAACAACAAATAAGGCAAACTCTTGTTTAATTACGGAGAGAAATGTAAAATTAAGATCATTTTATTGAAAACTAGTGATATGAAAATTCTTGGAATAATTCCTGCACGATATGCTTCTACTCGATTTCCTGCCAAACCTTTGGTGGATATTGGAGGTAAATCAATGATTCAACGTGTTTACGAGCAAGCTAGTTCAGCCGAAGTACTGACCAAAGTGGTGGTTGCGACTGACGATGAGCGAATTTTTGAACATGTACTTGCTTTTGGAGGAGAGGTAGTGATGACCTCTACCGAGCATCCAAGTGGTACAGATCGCTGTTTTGAGGCATTACAAAATGTAGAGGCTGAATCAGGTAATGTATTTGACTATGTGGTTAATATTCAGGGTGATGAGCCATTTATTCAGCCAAAGCAAATTGAAATTTTGGCGGGTTGTTTAGATGGAGAAACTGAGTTAGCAACTTTAATCAAAAAAATTGAAGATGAAACGACTTTGTTTAACGTCAATACTCCGAAGGTGATTTTTAATGAACAGAATGAAGCTATTTATTTTTCACGCCAAACGATTCCGCACTTACGTGGGGTTGAGCAAAGTCAGTGGTTAGATACACATGATTTTTATAAGCACATTGGAATCTACGCTTACCGTCGTGATATATTAGGGAAAATAACATCGTTACCCATGGCTACACTCGAAAAAGCCGAATCTCTGGAGCAACTTCGCTGGTTGGTTTATGGCTACAAAATTAAGGTAGCAGTAACGCCTTACGATAGCTTTGGAATCGACGTACCTGCGGATTTAAAAGAAGCAGTAGAAAGACTTAAGAAATAATATACTTCAGGTTATCAATAATGTTTTGATAACCTTTTTTATGCTCCGATGTTCACCTTTTGTAATGTGTATTCCAACAATTCTTTTGTAGCGCAAATTTTAAATCAACTTCAAATAACAAACAATAATGAAAAAGCTATTTTACTTAATGACCTTTTGCCTTACGAGCTGGGCTAGTATAGCTCAAAAAACTCAACATAATGAAGCGTTTGCTCATACTTTTTCAATTGTGGCACGTGACCCTAAGACTGGAGATATGGCGGTTGGTGTACAAAGCCACTGGTTTAGTGTTGGTACAACTGTTTCGTGGGCTGAAGCTGGTGTTGGAGCTATTGCCACACAAAGTTTTGTGAACAAGTCTTTTGGTATCAGAGGCCTAAATTTGCTTAAGGAAGGGAAAAATGCGCAAGAGGTATTGGATATTTTGTTGTCGGATGATCAAGGAAAGGAGGTTCGTCAAGTGGGTATTGTGGATGCCAAAGGAAATGTAGCAGTACACACAGGCAAAAACTGTGTTGATTATGCAGGACATGTGAAAGGCACCCAGTTTTCGGTACAAAGTAATATGATGCTTACCGATAAAGTACCTGCTGCTATGGCGACAGCTTTTGAAGCAAGTGCTAATTTACCGCTTGCCGAAAGAGTTTTAAAAGCAATGGAAGCAGCTCAAGCAGTTGGAGGAGATATTCGTGGAAAACAATCTGCTGCATTATTAGTGGTAAACGCAACAGATACAGGAAAACCTTGGGATGATAATCACAAAGTCGATTTGCGAGTAGATGACCATACATTGCCCCTAGTTGAGCTGGCTCGATTGCTGAAAGTGCAAAGAGCTTATGAGCACATGAATGAGGGAGATTTGGCAGTGGAAAAAAACGACATGAAAAAGGCAATGGAAGAATATGGCGCAGCTATGAAAATGTTTCCTAACAACTTAGAAATGCAATATTGGACAGCTATAGCTTTGGCAAATAGCCACGAAATCAAAAAAGCCGTGACGATGCTTAAAAAAATTTATAGTAAGGATATGAACTGGTTAGAGATGACCAAACGCTTGCCTAAAGTTGGTCTTTTGACTGTTTCTGATGCCGAACTCAAGCAACTTGTTCTGAGATAAAATAGTCCGAATACTCAATTCTAAATAATAAATAATGAATTTTATCTTTATTTAAGAAATTCTCTGCTTTTGTACTTTTAATTTTATTGCTTAAATATCCTTAATTTATGAAAACTAAATTCTTTTCTTTTATCCTTGTTTTGGCGTTAATGACGGCTTTTAGTCAACGTTCTCACGCACAATTATACAAGTCGGCTTTGGGCTTACGCTTGGGAGCTGCCAATGGAATCACTTTCAAAACCTTTGTGAATGGCAATGCCGCTTTTGAAGCAATTGGTACTTTCCGTTATCGTGGATTCGGTCTAACAGGCTTGTATGAGGTTCATGGAAGAGCCTTCAATTCAAGAGATTTCAACTGGTTTATTGGTGGTGGTGGTCACATCTACACATGGGGCGACGACAGACCAAGTTGGTTGACTGGCGATAAGCGTACAGTTTTGGGTCTAGACGGTATTCTGGGTTTGGAAGGTAAAGTTCGAACTATCCCTTTGGCAATAAGTTTAGACTGGAAACCTACTGTAAACATTATCAATTATTCTGGATTTTGGGGAGATGAATTTGCCTTATCTTTCAGATATACGTTTTAATAAGCAAAACATTTTACTGTAATTCCTCCTCAATGTTTTGTTGAAGGGCTTTGATTTTTGTAATCACATCTTCACATATTGTTAGAATAAACATTCTATTTCTTTTGATTCGCCATAAATCAAGAAGTAGAATGTTTTTTTCTTTTTGCCCTAGAATAATCGGGAACCTAACGTCCAAAGGCTTCCCTTCGGTATCTATGAGCAAATTAGTGGCAAAATAATCATTGAATTTGTTATAATAAATTTGATGAAATTGTAACTCAGAGTAGTCTTCTTCTAGTTTTCGGATAGAGTTGAAGTCATTTTCATAAAGAGAGAGAATCTGTAAGCGTAGCGAATCATTCTCAATAATTTCTAAGCCTTTTGATTTAAGCGTTTGGTAGCCAGAAGAATTTTGAATAGAAATAAAATTTCTGAATAAACTAAAATAATATTGCTTAAGCGAGTCTTTAGAAACTGGCTGATTAAGAATGATTTTTTGAAAATAATTTACCGCTTGAATGCCCTGTTGGTGTCCTATTATATTGAGTCTGATATCTTTGATGTCTTGTTTGAGTCCGTTGTTGATTTCTGATAAAATCTTGATTTCAACATATTTATCTTTCCGAGTTTCGTTCCAACTATCGAGTGCAAAGGCTGCAAAAACACCAATGAAGATAGATAAAAACTCAAATCCAAACTTTTTGATAGCGTCAATAGATATAATATTTTTCATAAAATGATTTGATTCAGAGCATGAATGAAGGTATTAGTTTCGAATATTACGAGATATATCGCTTATAAACAACAGGAGGCACGAGCTTTATCGTGCCTCCTGTTGTTTGTAGAAATACTAAGTTCTTGGTTTTGTTATTTAGTTTACTACATATTTCCCATCAGACGCAATCGTCACCTTAGGAAGTTTATGAGTAGTTTCGAAGTACTGGTACCCTGGTTTTAACCAAGACCAAAATTCGATTAAGTCGTTATTTGAACTAAATTCTTGTTTTAAAGCACTGTAATTTTCATCACTCAATTTTGTAGGGAAGATATGCACAGGAATATCATTGCCGCTATTTTTTGCTTTAATCGCAAACAGATATAGTTCGTTGATAAGTTCGTCACCAACAGGAATACAACCGATTGTCAGGCATGAGCCATGGATAAAGATATTATCGCCAGGGTTGATTGGGTCGGCAAATTTGAGATCGGAGGCATTGGGGTAACCTACTCGAAACGATAACACATACTCGCTTTGAGGATTGAAAGCATTCACGTTATAAAAACCTTCAGGCATTTGTCGGTCGCCAGAACGGCGTTTGGGGCCTAACACACCTGTGGTAGCACAAAAATCGTATGTTTTGGCTAAAGTATATTGTGTACTTTCTTGGTTTTTGACCCAAACTTCTAGGATTCGTTCTTTCTTGAAGGCCCGAATAAACATATCATACTTTTGCGTATTGATACCCTTTGCTTTTAGTAAATCCTCCACAGCCTTTCCTTTGAGTTTGACAGCTTCTCGCACACGTGGAAACTGTAATTGTTTAGAATAAAAAGAAGGATTTGTCTGAGCAAAACCTTCAAAGCCTAGGAGTGTAATAAAGGCTAGGAAAATGTGTTTCATGGTTCGGATTGAATATTAAAGGTTCGAATAAATCTAAAAGCTAATTAGTAAGCTTAGGACGAGTTTATGTCAGAAAGTCTCACAAACAAGGTACAAAAAAGTGTGTAAAAGTCAAGGGAGGGGCGGAATTCCTTTTGTGCCAAATTTAATACTTGCAATCAGATTTTCTGTAAAATATTTTATTGAATTGACCATATAGCGTAACTTTCCAACTTTAAAATGGAATCCTATACACAACAATGATTACAGCCTCTTATTTGAAAAACACCTTGTCGGAAGAATTTCCTCCTCAGGAATGCAATATATTTCTGAAAGCTCTTTGGTATGATGCAAAAGGCGATTGGGAATCGGCCCACGAAATAGCTCAATCAAACGAAGGAAGTCAACCTTATGATCGTTTGCACGCATATTTGCATCGTAAAGAAGGCGACAACTGGAATGCCAACTATTGGTACTCACGTGCCAAATCCAAAATGCCATCTTATTCACTAGAAAAAGAATGGGAAAATTTGGTACTTGAATTACAACAATAGATTTAATTTTTAATTACAACTCACAAATGACTAAAATTACCCAATATATAGAAGAAGCAAAAGGGAAAACACTTTTCTCAATTGAGATTATTCCTCCAGTAAAAGGCGAAAGTATTCAAACATTGATGAATAATATTGAACCATTGATGGAGTTTCAGCCTCCTTTTATTGAAGTGACCTATCATCGAGAAGAGTTTATCGAGAAAGTAGTCAATGGAAGAATTGAGAAAATACCTACTCGTAAACGTCCAGGAACAGTTGGTATTTGTGCTTCGATTATGAATCGCTTCAAGGTAGATGCTGTACCACATGTGATTTGTGGAGGGTTTACGCAAGAGGAAACCGAAGACTTTTTATTTGATTTGCACTACATTGGTATCGATAACGTATTGGTATTACGTGGCGACCCCGTGAAAGGTAACGCAGCTTTTGTGCCAGAAAAAGGCGGTCATGCTTATGCTAGCGAATTACTCGAACAAGTAGTAAGTATGAATCAAGGAAAGCTTTTGCATGAGGAAACGGAAAGTTCACCAACAAACTTTTGTATAGGTGTGGCAGGATATCCTGAAAAACATTTTGAAGCTCCCAACTTCCAAGTTGATTTTGAATATTTGCGAAGAAAAGTAGCATTAGGAGCCGATTATATCGTAACACAAATGTTTTTTGATAATCAAAAGTATTTTGATTTTGTAAAAAAATGCCGTGAAGAAGGAATCAATGTTCCTATTATTCCGGGGCTCAAACCTTTGGCTACCCGTAAGCAGTTGACAGTATTACCAAGAATATTTCATTTGGATATTCCAATTGATTTAGTCAATGCCGTAAATGCTTGCAAATCAGACAAAGATGTCAAACAAGTTGGTATTGAATGGTGTATCCAACAATGTAAAGAATTGATGGATTTTGGGGCTCCAATTTTACATTTTTATACCATGTCAAAATCAGAAAGTACACAAAAAATAGCTCAAGCTATCTTTTAAGATATAAATTAAAAACTAAAGGAAAGGCAGACTTCTTAGAGTCTGCCTATTTTTTTTAACGCTAGTTCATAAACGAAAAGCTGTTTTCAACGCCATTTAAACAGTTTCATCATGAATTACTCAAAGAATCCAAGTTACTTGCTTATTTTTGAGACAATAGAATCCAAATCAATTGCAAAACATCATTAAAGAGATAAGCGTCATACATGGTAATACATTTACAATCCTTCATAAGATTTATAGTACAAAAAAGAAAAATATTTCTTGGGCTAGCTTTACTGACTTTTAGTTTGGCATTTTTGGTCTATTTTTTAAGTGAAAAAGGACCTGTAAGTGCTACCGAAGATAAGTATCTGTATGACGTCCAGCAGAAAGTTCAGGAAGAGGTAAATGTCTCGCAGGAAGATTTGCGAAAAATAATTGCTACGCTACAAACACTAGGAGCGAAGCCTCAATTTTCTCAATTTGCTGTTCAGGCAACACATCCGTATTTTATCTTTAAAAATCACGAACTAATTTATTGGTCAGATTCAAGGTTTGTGCCTGAATATGAAAAAATAAGAGGAACTTATACTGCACGTTCTTTTGAGATAGATAGAAATAAATTTGTTGTTAATCATGGACAGTCGGGGGGGTACGAGATATTTTCATTGATAGAGTTATTTCGCTTGTACGAATCCGAGACCAATCATTTGAAATCTACGTATAATCCTTCTATTTTTTCAATTGATCCTCAAAATTTAAGTGTCGAAAAATCTAATAACCCACACTTAAATATTCATACCGAAGATCAAATATTTTTGTTTGTTGTTACTCCACCTAAAGCTGATAGTTTAAAAAATCAATCAATACCTGTCAATGTCATTGTGCTGGGGGTATTGGGTCTATTATTACTAACCGTATTTGTACTAAGTGTTATTTGGGTACTCAACCATGAACATCAATACGAAAAAGCTTTTGTATTATTAGGTGTTTTCTTGTTGGGGCTCAGAGGGATAATGTTATTTTATTCGTTGCCTTTTATTTTCTATGAAAGTAACCTCTTTAATCCCAAGTTTTATGCTTCATCGGCGATTGTCCCTTCATTAGGGGACTTGATGCTTAACTTGATAGTAGTATTCTTCTTGTTACTATATTTAGTCAATTACTACTACAAAATGAAGTTTTATCTTTGGGTGATGCACGTGTCCCAAAGTCTAAAAATAACTATAGCAAGTATTTTAGTATTTTTAAGTTTTTATATTTACAAAAGCCTCTATTTTGTTCTTGTAAATATTTATATTTTTTCTCAGTATCGACTCGATATTTCTCTAAGCATTGATTTTTGGGATAGACCCCTCAAAACCTCGTGTATTGGTATATTTTTGCTGGTAAGCTTAGTGTATTTCTTGGCAACACATGTACTTATCAATTTGTTTATTAAGCTTTTAAGGCTTACTAAACCATTGATTTATATGGGTATACTATTTGTTATATCCTTGTTTTGTATGGTGTTCTGGGCCTTGTTGTTTGATATTGGAATTGGAGTTCTAAGCTTACACGGATTATATATTGGACTCATAACTTGGATGCAATTTCCTCGTTATCTATATACTTTTCGATACCAAACTACCATCTATTTCTTTTCGGCATCGATTATTTGTGCAGCTATGGCAACCAATGTGGTATATAAACAAGCTATTCGAAGAGACTTGGTCATGAAACAACAATTGGGGAAAAAATACTTAGCTGAAAATGATGAAATAGGAGAGTTTTTATTGAGCAAACTTACGACTCAAGTCAAAGAAGATACGGCATTGTTGAGAATTGCCCGAAAGGCTGTTTTGCCAAGAGAAGAAGTGCAGAATTATTTCAAAAAGTCTTTATTAGATAACTACTTCGATTATTATGATGTAGAGATATCAGTATTTGACCCAGCGGGCAATTCGCTTTCTAACGTTGATGGCTCTTCTAGTTATGCCATGTACGAAAAAGAGTACAATAGGTTAAAATACAAAACCAATTATCCTGACTTATTTTTTATTAATGAACCTCGCAACGGATTTGTAAAACAATATGTAGAGTTTATTCCTTTGGCAACTAATTTTGAAGATAAGGTAGGCTATATTGTTTTAGATCTTCGAGAAAGAGACGGTATCACAAAAGATGCTTTTTCTGATTTGACGATGTCTGACGGTTCCCAATTAGAACTTGGTAATTTCAGCTTTGCGGTCTATGAAAACGGACATATTGTTAATTCTGGTGGGAAAGGCTATAACTATGAGCGTAAAATGCCTTTGTCAGTTTTGAATAATCCTTTTTTGTTTACCGAAGGACTTACCAACAACGGGTACAAACACTTGGGGGTAACAGGGAAAAACAATAGGAAGATTATTGTTTCTTCAGAAGAAATGACTCCATCTGGATTATATTCAAACTTTTCATTCTTGTTTTTGGTATTGGTGGTTACCATTATCTGTGTGATGTTGCTGTATTCGGTCAGATATGGTTTTACTCGTATGAATGTGAGTTTGGCAACGAAAATACAGATTTATTTGAATGTAGCTTTTTTGCTTCCATTGATATTAGTGGTGGGTATTACTTTGAGTATTATAGGAACAAAATTGGCAGAAAGCCAATCGCAGTCCTATTTGAGCCAAACCGAAAATGTCAGTATTAGCGTATGGCCAGCAGTAGAAAAATACGCTCAAGGTAAAATGAGCGAAGAGTTTTTGTCTGATACGCTGATCAAAATTGTTTCGAATAGCAAAAAATTCGTCAGTATTTTTGATACAACAGGAAAGCTATTAGCAACTAATAAAAACCTAATTTATCAAACCAACATGGTTTCAAAATACTTGAATCCCTTGGCATACACAAAATTGATAGAAGAAAAAGAATTAAAAGTCAGTTTGAGCGAACAATTAGGTAATCTAACTTTTACGACCTCATTTTTAGGAATGCGCTCCAATGAAGGTCGTTTGTTGGGTATCATCAGTATTCCTTTTTATGATTCAAAAGTATGGTATGAGAAAGAAGTAAGCGCCGTGATTGGCTCTTTGCTAAATGCTTTTACTACTATATTTGTGATCTTGCTACTCTTATCATTTTTTGCCTCTAATGCACTTACTGTACCCCTACGGATTATTACGAATAAACTGCGAAAAATAGATTTGAGCAAAACCAATGAGGCATTAAGTTGGCGCTCAGACGACGAAATTGGGGTTTTGATTAAAGCGTATAACCAAATGCTTATTAAGCTAGAGGAGTCTAAAATTGCTTTGGCAGATTCAAATAAGCAGTCGGCATGGCAACAAATGGCAAAACAGGTAGCACACGAAATCAAGAATCCTTTGACACCAATGAAGTTATCTTTACAATTGTTGCAACATAAACTTTCGCGTGGGGTAACGATTGATGCTGTTCAGATAAAAGACCAAATAGATTCACTTACGGGTCAAATAGATAACCTATCTTATATTGCTAATTCCTTCTCGGATTTTGCCAGAATGCCTATTCCTAAGAAAGAAGTTTTTGACATTGTTGCAGAAGCCACCATGGTGATTAATCTATTCTTAGAAGATAAGACAATTCGTTTGATTAAAGATATTCCTGCCAATTCAATTTATGTAGTAGGAGATAAGCATCTTACTGGAAATATTATCAAAAACTTGATTGTGAATGCGATTCAATCAGTGCCTTCTCATCGAAGTCCCATTATTACGGTACGTTTAATTAGAGGTATTGAAGCCATAACGTTTAGTGTAACCGATAACGGTATAGGTATTCCTGAAGAAGACCGTAGTAAAATTTTTATGCTTGATTTTAGTACCAAAGAACAAGGCTCTGGCGTAGGTTTGGCATTGGCAAAATGGGTAGTAGACAACGCCAAAGGAAGTATTTGGTTTGACACACAAACTAGCTCAGGCTCTACGTTTTACTTTACTTTACCTTTGACTCAATAAACGTTGAATTGAGGTAATACCTATAAAATAAAAGCGGTCGGAGATTAACTCCGACCGCTTTTATTTTTCATCATCCAATTTTACATGGCCCCAGTTTTCACCAGAGCGGATACGGTTAAGTTGGGTGTGAGTGATGCCAAATTGCTTTGCAATCATTTTCAGACGGTTTTTGTCTGAACGAAGCATCTTTTTAATCATCAAAACCTTACTTTCTGTGAGCTTATAGTTTTTGGTTCTTCTTGGAATAACTTTGTCTCTCACGGCTGGATTATCACGGTTATGAATGGTCATTTCATC
>JACCDQ010888474.1_pt1 | contig 10150 bp, 11 predicted proteins | sample 7446031 | NCBI WGS metagenome assembly JACCDQ01 (sample SAMN15323442, study PRJNA562643) | freshwater metagenome | isolation source: river surface water | place: USA:Blue River Watershed | collected 2017-08-17 | reverse complement strand
GTCGCACCATCGTTTTGTACGCTTTTGGATTATCTATGCATTACTTCGTTTGGCTGCAGGCAATCCCACAATGTTTAGATCAAAACCACGTTCCCAATTCATTTCGGCGTACTTTGGAATTAATGCGCGCCGATTGTGGCAAAATATTGACCCCGATACTTATAATCGGTGCCGCGGCGGCGCTTGGTATCTGGGTATTTACAAACTCAGCGGGGCGTATTTATTTTGGGATCGCAATGTTGCACGGCTGGCTGGAACTGATTTTCTTACTCGCAGCGCTGAGTGCTATTATCTTCAAATCATTTCAAAAATATTAACCACATTGAGTTTCTTTTGGGTCTCATTAGAGTCATACGGCTTCTATGATCGAAGGAGGTCACATGGAAGAATCAAAAGTACTATTACCCACGCTTGCCTTTTTAAGTCTGGGCTTTGTTATAACATTTACAGTCCTATTTTTTGTCTTTCAGGTCGTATTTTTTCCAATCGAACTGTCCGCTCGAGTTATATGGAGCGGATTAACCTATTTTCTGAGACTTCCAAAAAAACTCCTAAAAACGATACTCAATTTAAATAGACACTTACGGGTATTTACCCAAAAAATAGGCACCACATAGCGGTAACTTTACTTTTAAAAGAATAATGCTATTCTCGCCAGCATTTTCAAAGGGGAGAATACTATGCGATATTTAATCGGATTATTTTTATTGGCTATGACAACAACAGCACAAGCTCAAAAACTGACGGATATTGATGTCAAACCCGGGTATCTATTGGTTCAATGCAAAAATAATGAAACAGATAGTGTCGGAACTTTGGGTCTGATCGTTAACAAAGTATCATCATCGCAATCTGATGAAAAAATTTCTTTAACTGTGAACAGTTCATTGTATGTCTGTTCGATAGCGCTTGATGGCAGCAAAAAACTTTCTTGGAAAACTGCCAATCCATTTAAAGGATTCGAAGCACAGTACTACAGTTTTCAAACTAACTCGATTCAAGCGCGCAAGGTCTTCATCGATCCAAGCAGAAATAACAACAGTATGAAGATCTATTTGTACTCTTACTCGCCATCTAACAAACTTCGTGCGTTTGAATCAAAGATGCAAGAAAGTGCAAATGATTCATTTACCGGCACGCTTCAATTTAAAAAATCTGACCTTCTTTCTTCAAAAGACGTAACTGACCTAGACTCAGGTAAAACCGTACAGAAAAAAGTTGAACTCTATCACTCATCAAATTTCACAACCATAATTAACAACGAACAAATTCAATTAGGAGACGAAAATCGCGCTGGCCAAAACTTATTCTTTCATTTTAAAAAAGAAGGTCAAGCCATTCGCCTAGTTAAAATTTCAAACTAATTATCTATAAATGGCCTTGTGCTAAACTAAAAACAAGGCCATTACCATGACAACACCTCCGCTACTTAATTTCGCACTTAATACAATCTTACGCTTTTTACTTATAACGCCGTTTAATATCGTACTTATAATTATTCCCGGCCTGGTGACGTTTATCTTAATTCTGGCAACTTGGTCAGTTGTCTTTTTCTTATTTGCGGCCAGTATTGCAACTCCAATTCTGGCATTTCAAACTGAACTGTTTTATTTATCGATCTGGTCTATTGTAGCCACCATATCAAGCAGTTTATTTTCTTTTTTTTCTTCGATTTTCTTGGGATTTATTATTTTCGTCATATCGAAACACTTTTTTCTTTTCGTAGTCGACTACATCGTTTGGAACATTAAATATATTTTCAAATATAAAAAAGCAACTTTATGAAGATTTTTATTACAAAAAAACCCTTACTTTTCTTATTCTTAATCTCTGGTTTTTTGGCATATATTTTTTTTGAAATCAGTCGCATCGCTGTACAGCAAGTTTTTTCTTCTAATCCTGACATCATAGATAATGTAGAAAAGACTCTAATAAAAAAATATAATCTTGATCAATTCGAAGTTTCAATCCCAGCTTATATATCTATACAATACAATAAGATTGAAGATGAATGGAAACACGAACTCGATACCAAAAAAATTAAAATTACTTCGGTTACTTCAAATATCGAGGTAACAGAAAACAAAGAAAATGCAATATCAATCAAAGCAACGGGCTACCTTGACACTAAAAAAGCACCAAGAATATTAGATGTCACTTTTTCAAAAAATGAACTTAAAATTAAAGAGTGGCCAGAACACACAAGTAAAGATGTCAAAATTCAAATCTTTGTCCCTCAATCATTCAAAAAAAATCTAGAAATAAATACGGTAAGTGGTCTTATAACTATTGAAAAAAATTTCTTAGATCGCATAAAACTTTCATCGGTTTCTGGAAATATGTCGATCGAGCAAAATTCGGTTTCGGCTATCGAAGTTGAAACCATATCGGGTAATTTGACGATTGAGTTCGCGAAGCAACATGTTCCATATCAATTTAAAATAAACACCCTATCTGGTGAAGTAACAAATGCGATTAAAGACAATTATAAGACAGGAAAGCTAATCTCAATTAAAACTATTAGCGGCAATGTTGAAATTGATTGATCTTTAAAAAAAATCCATCTAGCGTAAGTTATGGATAAAAAACAAGCTCAAGACTTTAGCGAAAATATTTCGGCAAAACTTTCTGAAAGCCTCAATGAAGCTCTAAATAAAATAGAGAACAGCGAAGATGTTCAAGCTATGAAAGACTCAGCGAAAGAAGTCGCAGATGTGGCAACAGATTTCATCCGAAAGTATCCATTACAAAGCGTTGTCGGAGCAGCTGTCGTTGGATTTATCTTAGCGAATTTGATAAACAGAAAGAAGTAGTTCAAGGTATTTATGGTCAAACTTATTACATTTATTTTGCAACTCGTTCTTCTTAAAAAAAGCTTCGTCAAAACAGCCTCTCCTTTAGACTACATTGAAAGAACTTCTGAAAAAGCCCGAGGCTATTTTTTATTTTCTATTGGCTGCCTAATAGGTCTTTTATTTCTTCTTATTGCGGTCGTTGTTTCAATCATTGCAGTTGGTATTCAAATTGAACAACACGGCTCAATCAGCTTTAGTGGCTTGATGATTTCAGCCAGTCTTTTTTTAGCAATTTCGGTTTTTGTTTTTTTGGTTAGCTCAGTCGTTCTTGTCATACAAAAACAAAAAATGCTTGAACGAATTCGCGAAAAAGAAAAAGAAAATGCTTCTCAATCGCAAGTTTTACCTTTGGTTGAAGAAATTTTAAAACATATTTTGACAAATTTAAATCAAGGCAAGAAAAACTCTTCACGCGAAGAAAATTCTTAGATTTATTTGCGACGATAAGGTTTTAAACTAAGATTGACGTTCATTGTGCGTCCGGCCGGGATAACAACTTTTTTCTCGTCATAAAGTTTATAACGAGGACTGTATGCCACAACGGTAACCGTTTGATTTGCATAAATTGGAAATTTTCTTACGGGAGCCTTGTCATATATAATTTTTCCATCGACATAAATATTAGTTTCATTTCCTCGAGAATTTTCAACTTTGATGTTAATATAAGACAATTTTCCAGAAGCTTTCATGCGACGAAAGAAGCGTGTAGAAAAATCATCATTTGCTTTAACTACATCTTGCTGACTATTTGCAGTAGACACTTGCGCATGGCTTGTATCTGCAGAACTAGCGTCAGTAGCTTGCGAAGAATGATCGGTGGAAAACAACTCAGAACCTATATTCGGATCTATAAATTGCTTGTGAAATGAAAATCCTGCATAAATGACTATTAAAATAAGCGCTAAATGTTTCAGATTCCAAAGCCAAGAATTTTCAATGACCTTGCTTATATTAAAACTTATCTTTGAAGACTCTTCTTCTTCGAGCCTAGGCTCACTAAAAAAATTTGCGGCTTTCTGTTTTGTGTAAGTTTTTACGTCTGTCGCAAAGATTTGCTTTTCTTTTTTAAGATTTTGAAAATTTAGCGGACCTTTTTTATGGGCTAATGCCGGAAAACTAGATTCAAACCCTTCAGGTAATTCAACCGGTGCAGCTTTAAGGTTCGAAGATGCAGTGCCACCCACTTCTGCATTAACTCGATTAGGTGATTGAGATTTTTCTAGTTTGACCTTGGCAAAATAAGTTAGTTTTTCAATTCTAGATTTAATAAGTTCAGAATATGTATTTGAAATAAAGTCTGTAAAATCAGACGGTCTAAAATCTGGAAATCCATTGCTTAGCAATTGTAAAATTTCAAATCGCATATCTGAAGCTTTTTGATATCTTTTGCTGACGTCTTTCTCAAGCGCCTTAAGCACAATTTTTTCTATTTCTTCAGGAATATGCGGATCAATTTCGCGTGGAGACCGAACTTCTGTAGATCTTATTTTTTTTAAAGTTTCTAAATCGTTGCGACCTTCATGCATTTTTTTTCCGGTCAATAACTCCCAAAACACTATTCCTAATGCATAAATATCGCTTCGATTATCCAAAGGCTGAGCCGCCGCTTGTTCGGGGCTCATATAGCTAAACTTACCTTTAATCGTTCCAATTTTAGTTACATCTGTTCGCGAATCTGCTTTGGCAATTCCAAAATCAATTATTTTTACGTTGCCATCAAAACCAATCATTATATTGTGCGGATTAATGTCTCGATGAATGACATTTAGTTTTCGGTTTGTGATTGAATCAACACTACGATGAGCATGATCTAACCCAGCAGCGACTTCAGAAACCACATAAAGTGCCTGTGCCCAATTAAGTTTTGAGTTTTTAACCTTCAGATCTGCAATTAACTTTCGTAATGCAAGACCATTTACGAATTCCATCACTAAATACATTTCATCTTTTTCACACAGAAAATCGTAATAACTAATTATATTTCCATGCTTTAAATTCAATGAAACTTTAACTTCTTCTTGGAAAAGCCTGATGTATTCACCAGTGTTTGAGTGATTCGATAGGATTTTTTTGATCGCAACAAGCTTGTCACTTGAAATAATTTTTGCCAAATAGACTTCAGCCATACCACCGACCGCTAACTTCTCTAGCAATATATAATTTCCAACTTTTTGAATTTGCTCAGACATTACGATCAGTTACCCCTTAAGCTACATATCGGAGGTATTAAGAAATAGTTAATAAGAGATGAATAAACTTCTTGTCTATTTTTCTGAAAGTTTATGAACACATGGCTAAGGTCTAGCCACATGTCTATTTCTAGGTTAATTTTCAGTCGCAATTACATCAGGTTTCAAGAAATATTGAAAGTTCACAATATTTTTTCGTTTTAGTATGAGATTTTGTTTTCCAAAAACCAGATTCGGTTTGCTAGGTCGGTTTATTTAAAAAAGAACCGACCTTAAGATTACTTTTGCGCTAGGTAAGGATTTTTAAACATCTGCGAAACGTAAATTTGCTTATAGAATGACTCGTAGAATTTAATCACTTTTGAAGAATAAATTTTAGGTCTTTCTTGACGAGCGATGCTTTTGATTACATTTCCTGGCCCCATATTATAAGCCGGCACATATTTGTAAGCTTGATTGTCAAACTTCTGGCGTAAGTAGTGAAGGTAGGCAACACCTATTTTAATATTTTTTACTGGATCTTTCAAAGTTTTTGCACCTTTGTAATTCTTCAGACCGATACGTTTTGCAATGTACTCACCTGTTTTAGGCATCAATTGCATTAAGCCAATTTCACCCGATGTACCACGAGCTAACGGATTGAAAGCACTTTCTGTGCGTATTATCGAAGCCACAAAGATGGGGTCAATATCATAGCGATTTGATTCTTCTAAAATCGCTTTAGTCATTTTTTCAACTTTACTTTGATAGCGCTTTTTAGTGTTTCTTTGAACTAGGTTATAAACCTCTACGCTTAGGCCATATTCATCGGCTTGCTCAGCTGCGGGGCTTTTAACGTATTTATTTCCTAAAAGTTCTTTTGCATGTAAACGACGAGACTCATCATTTACTTTGTATTTCGGATCAAATGCGATCTCAAAACTAATAAAATTTTGAAACAAAACAGCGGTGAAAACCAGAGTTACTATCAATAATTGCTTGCTCATTTTAAACCTCTTATTCGTTCTAAATACCTACTGGTAATACAAGAACCATTCCGCCGGTTTAAAACGTACATATTGAATTTCAAAGATTGATTGTCTCAGAAAGTATCAATCGAACAAAAACATTGTCTCACGCAGAGACGAATTCTTATTTTAACTCGTCAACAACCCTACGTGCAACAGGCAAAAGCTGCCGAACTTTGTCAGAAATTTTGAACCTAAGTTTTTTTATGTTCGCGATTTTGTTGCATTTAGAAACAGTGAAAACAGCACCAGTAAAGCGCCTCCGGCCTGTACCAGAGTGAGTTTTTCATCTAAAAACACCCACGCGGCGATCGCAGCAACCACAGGCTCGATCATCACCACCAAAGAAGCTTTTGAGCTTGATAACCTTTGTAATCCAGCTAAAAAAAGTGTTAGCGGAGCCACCGTACATACAGTCGCAAGGCCGAAAAAAATCATGTACTCTTGATTTGAAAAATTCACCAAACTTTCGAAAGAAGGTTGATGAAATAAAAGTAACGCAATTCCAGCAGAAGTAATCACATACAAGCTCGAAGACAAAGGCTCAACCCCTTGCTGTACACGCCCGCTTACCAACACATAAATTGCATATGAAACGGCGGCCAATAAGGCATAAACCACAGAGCTGAAAGAATTAACAAACAAAGGCCCCCAAACCAATATTGCAATACCACATGTTGCTAAAATCAAACTGATCAACTGCTTCAAAGACATCTTTTCTTTCAAGAAAAAATAGGCACCAATATTCACAAAAATCGGAAAAGTGAAAAGCAACAAAGCAGCTAAAGAAATCGAAATGCCCTGAATCGACATGAAATACAATGTCGAAAATAACGAATAACCAAATACACCTAACGCAGAAGAAATAAAAATTTGCTTCATGCTCAATCGAATTAATTTTCTTTTGAAGACAAAAAGATAGGTCCACAATAAAACGGCAGCTAAAAGAAATCGCCAAGTTAGAATTTCTCCGACGCTTAATCCTCTTTGAAATCCAAGCCGCCCGAAGACTCCTAAAAAGCCAAAACCAAAACCCGCTAGCAATACGTATATAAAACCAACCAACTCACTCATGCGAACGGTACAAACTTTCTTCGCCAGAAAATCCGACGCTCATGTTAATCAACACCAACAACCAAAGACACCAAGAAAACCCCATTAAACTTAAAATTAGAAAAAAGCTTGTCCATTTTAGGCGAGTCGCAGCAGCAAAAAATAAATAACAACCTAGGTAAGCTCCAACCAATTCGGGATAATCTAAAGCATGCGCTAGAGTTGCCCCGAAATGCAGTCCCGTAAAAATAAGTGGAACAAACTCTCCACCCCAAAAACCCAACACGACTGAAAACAACGTTAGAAAAAGTTTTAGCAATGGAATCTCAAAACCCAGCTTTAATTTATGAAGATCCTGAATTTGCGAAAGTCCAAGGCTTTGATATGAGCGCAATTCAGGAATCATCAGAAGTCCGGCCAAAACCAATGCTAATGCTAGTCTAAAAAAAATTGAATGCGCTTGAAAAAAATGGTTCAACTTAAAAAAAGCCCATTTGTAAATTCTCATGATAAATCCAGCCGATAAAGCCAACACCACTACAAATAATAATGTTTTAAAAAATTCAAGCTCAAGTTGAATTTCTAATTTTGGTATAAAGTGGGGGACACTTAAAGTTTGCATGAACAAACAAGCTATGTAAGAAGCAATCAAACTGAATATTTTTTGCTTAAAGTTTGTTTTAAGAAGCTCACCTATAAAAATAATTCCAATCCAAGGATTTCCGATAATCGCTGCAAACCCAGCTCCCATCGCAACGGGGCCCCAAAATTTCCATTGCAGTCTTAAAATACGTACCAACCCCGCAGACATCACGACCGCAACACCTTCACGCCCTACGCTGGCTCCAACAAGATGACTTAGTAAAGTTCCAATTAACTTAAACGGAGTCATCCAAGCGCTCCAGTGTCGACACGAATCAGATAGCCATTCTACCAGTTCAGAAACTTTAGTCGGAAAATAAAGAGTTCTTTTTTTCAGCAAATGTAAGAAAAGCGGAACTAACGGTAAAAAGAAAATATGCAAGGGTAAACGCTCAGAATTCCATGCCTGATGTTGATCCGCAATAAGTTCTAACGCCTTAAGAAAACCAGTTGTTAAAACTCCAATGGCTAACCCCAAACAAATCGTATTAAGAAGTTCTGGAATGAACGTCTTAGCAGATGAATTCGGTTGAATTGAAGCTTCTTGGGTTTGCATAGATTCAGAGTTATGGTACACCCAGGTTGTGAAAACAGAAAAGGAATTTTCAGAATACTTTTTACAGGTTTATCAACAAAACCTAGATATAAATGAAACCTCTCAACAAGAGGCAAAAGACTTATCTGAAAACTATTGGTCAGATCTAACGTCACACCTATCTTTTTACTTTTCGACTGAAGATCGCTTAAAAATCACTGAAAAATCAGCCACTCTACTTGCCAAAAATAGAACTTCACATGATTTTACACATTCCTGGAAACTCGTTTTACTTGAATTCAACAATAGCAATTATTGGAATTTTCAAACTATTAGTAAAAAGCCGAAAGCCACTCAAACAGAAGAGCAAAAAATATTTTGGAAATTGTTCAGATATGGTTGGGCCTTTTTTCAATCAATGATCATACTTAAAATCGCAGTCTACTATTTTGGATTAGAATCAGCAGAACATCCTGACCAGGTTAGTTCAGTTTGGGTTTGGGTATTTTTCAGTCTTTCGGTTTCATCGCTTGTCTTTTTTGCTTACCGAAATCGCAACGATAAGAATTAGGAAAAAATTAAGAATTTTCTTTAACTGCCATATAGCCAATGACGATCCAATAAATGCGATCCGCTATTCCCCCTAAAGACAAGTGCACATGATAAATTAATAAAATCGGCAAGCTCGTCAACATATAGATAGCAAGCATTCGCATCGCGGGATTCTTTGAAAATAAAGTTCTAATCGTCGCCAGCAACAGCGTGAAATATCCAAAAGCACAAATTAATACAAATCCCCATCCACCAATAACTCCAGCAGACACAAAAATATTATGAGGGTCTTTATTTGCGTCGTACCCGGAAATTTCAGTATCTTGACCGCTTGAGAACTTCATTAAAAGCCCCTGCCCCAACCATTCGTTTTTTTCAAACATCGCGTAACCACGTTCAACTTCTTCAAGCCGAGATTTAAACCCATCCTGAGCCGCACGGTTGGCAATGGCTTGTTCACCGCGGACGACCTGCACCAAATAATCTGCAATAGGATGACCAAAAAACATGGCAACCAAAAAAGCCGTAACAGCCATCGACGTTTTAATAAATCGACTTAGCCAAGTCGCTGAAGGAAATAGAAAAAGACATATTACAAAACCCAAAAGTACCGCTGCCAATGCAGAACGAGTACCCGTCAATACAAGCAATCCAAAACAAAGCAGCAAATTAAAATAATTCAGTCCAAGGCGCATGCGGGACATCTTTTGTACAAAAATCGAATAATAAATCGCAAAGCAAGCTATTGTGGCACAACTTACCATATGTGGAATATGTTTAAAAACGCCGATGAAGCGGGTTCCTTTAAATGAAGTTACCGGCGACAAAAACAAAACAAAAAAACTAACCCAGCATAAAAATACTGTAATTAGCTTTAGGCTACTTAAAAACGTTTCTGGCTTCAGCGATGTTGGAATAACCCGGCCATATAAATATAAAGTAAATACCGCCATTAATGCAGAAGCCACTTGCAAAACAAACGATTCTTCAAGATTGACAAAAAAACACTGCAAAATAGTAATCAAAATTAAATACAAAGAAGATGTAAAAATTAAAAACCGATACATACGACTTTGTAGGTGTAAATGGTTTGACCTCCAAAACCACCAAAACATCAAAATACCGCCAACCAGTGCGTTGAAAAAAATATTCAAGTAAGGATGCAAACCCGACTGAAAAATAAATGGATCTAGCTGCCTCGGAAAAACAGCAAAAAATGCAGCGGAAACTTTAGATAAAAAAATGAGAAAAATTAGAAAAGAAATCACGTCTTATTTCGAATTTTTATCTATAAGCACGGCCGTTAATACGATACTT